>Ga0308157_10000808_pt1 | contig 84357 bp, 86 predicted proteins | sample PhyBR1_FD_201035 | JGI IMG/M metagenome (GOLD analysis project Ga0308157, IMG submission 201035) | Phyllosphere microbial communities from UC Gill Tract Community Farm, Albany, California, United States - DLSLB.R1 | ecosystem: Host-associated > Plants > Phyllosphere > Unclassified | place: USA...
CCGACGACGCCGATCTTGGCGTCGTTGTAGAAGCTCAGCCAGATGTTCTCGAAGATCTTCTTGCCGCCGGGGAAGGTCTTGGTCAGACCCTGCATCTGGAAAATATATTGCTGCGCCATGAGGTGCGTCGCGCCCTGTCGTTCGATCGGATGGGGAGATAGGCGCGGGATGTAGCGGTCCAGGCGCCGGGTGGCAAACATCTAGGCGCAGCGCGCGGCGGTTTGAAGGCGGCGCCGCTGCATCCATCCCGCTCATTCGCCGCCTCTACCTGTCGCGCCCGCTGTGGGCGGGGGGGCGACACCATGATTTCATGGGTGACTGGCGCATGGCTGGCGGGAGCCATCGCGATTTTTGCGGCGAACGGAGCGGGGGCGCAGGACCGCGCGGCCTTCGGCGGTGCGCTGGACGCCTTTGTGCAGAAGGCGATGCAACGGGTCGAGGCGGCGCCGGGTCTGGCTGTCGCCGTGGTCGATGAGGACGGGTTGGTTCACGCGGCGGCGTTCGGCGTGGCCGATGTGGCGACCGGCGCAGCCGTGACAGCGGACACGCGCTTCTACATCGCTTCGGCGACCAAATCCTTCACCGCCCTGTCGTTCGCCGCCATGGCGCGGCGGGGCGAGGCGGACCTGGATGCGCCGCTGGCCGACTGGGCGCCGCGGTCCGGCGTGCCGACGGACATCGCCGCGCGCGTCACCCTGACCGACCTGCTCAGTCACCGTTCGGGCGTGGACAATGCGCCCATCGCTTTCCGTGTCGCCTATTCCGGTGACTGGACGCCGGAGGGGCTGTGGCGGCTGACGGCGGAGACGACGCCCCGCGACACGCCCTATGGCCAGTTCGTCTACGCAAACTCCGGCTACAATCTGGCCACCGTCCTGAGCGAGCGCCGCTGGGGCCGCGACTGGCGCGAGATGGTCGAAGACGAGGTGCTGACGCCGCTGGGCATGCGCCATACGACCGCCCGCATCGACGAGGCTCGCGCGTTGGGCGCGGTGGTGGCCGCCGGGCACTTTGGACGCATTCCCGGCCAGCCCGAGCGGTCGCCGTTGCAGAAGACGGATATGACGATGCAGTCGGCGGGCGGGCTGATCTCGACGGCGAACGACATGGCGCTGTGGCTGGAGGCGCAGATCAACGACGGCCGGGTCGGCGGGCGTCAGGTGTTTCCGGCGGGGCTGGTCGCCTCGACCCACGTCTCGCGCGTGGATCAGGCCGCAGACTTCGGCCCCTATGTCCGCACCGGCTATGGTCTGGGCTGGCAGGTGGGGCGCTTTGGCGATGATGTGCTGGTTCACCACTTCGGCAACTTCTCGGGCTCGCGCGCCCACGTCTCCTTCATGCCTGAGCGTCGACTGGGCGTGGCCGTGATGGTCAATGAGGACGCCTTCGCCGGAGATTTGGCCGATGTGGTCGCCAACTACGCCTATGACTGGTTCGCGGGCCTGCCCGACATCGACGCCGTCTATGACGCCAGGCTGGACGTCCTGATTGCAGAGCGCGACCGCCGCCGCACAGGCATCGCGGGAGCCATGGCGGCGAGGGCCGCCCGGCCGCGCACCCTGTCGCTGCCCAACGCCGCCTATGTCGGCGACTACGTCAGTCCGGCCTATGGAACCCTGACCATCCGTGAGGCGGGCGAGCGTCTGTCGGTCGGCATCGGCGTGCAGCAGGCGTTGGCGGATTATCTGACCGAGCCGGAGGGGCTTCGTGTCGAACTGACCCCGTTCCGGGGCGAAGGCGTGGTGTTCAGGCTGGACGCCGAAGGCCGCCCGACCGCGCTGGTCTATCAGGACGCTGTCTTCGTGCGGAACTAGCGATCGGCCGGCAGGACCGCCATCAGCGCCCGGGTGAAGCCGACGGGGGCGACGGTCAGGTGGTCCTCGTCCGCCAGCACCGTCGATTGCACGCTGAGACCCGGATAGGCGCGGGATTTCAGCAACCGCTCCATCGTTCGCATGTCGCCGACCATGTCCGCATCGCGGCTGTGTCGGGCTGTGGGGCCCGGCCCCTCGAAGCCGCCGACATACATGAAGACGTCGGCGGGCAGGTCGCGATGAGTGCGGGCGTAGTCCGCCTCCATCGTCATCATATGGCGTCTGTCGTACCAGAAGGACGGGCTGCCCAGCACATAGCCGCTGAACAGCGTCGGATCGGTGAACATGATCTGGGCCCCCAGAAGCCCGCCGTAGGAATGGCCCAGCAGGATGCGGCGCGTCGGATCGGTGCGGAAGCGCATGTCGATGAAGGGCAGGGCCTGGGTCTTCAGATAGATCTGATAAGCCGCGCCGCCGCCATGCACGGAGCCTGCGGAATTGCGCGGGCCGTTCGGCGTCGGGGTGTAGTCCCGGCGTCGGCTGTCGGCGCCGTTGTCGCCCACAGCGTAGGACAGGCCGACCAGGATGAACTCCTCGATCACCGGTCCCTCCAGATTCACGCGCCGGGCGATCTGGCGGATGATGGGGAAGGCGTAGTCGGCGTCGGTGACATAGAGGACCGGATAGCGGCGGTTTGGCTCGACTTCATAGCTGGCGGGCAGGCTGACGAAGACCTCATAGTCTCGTCCTGAAACCGGGTCGGGCACGGTCCAGACCTGGGTGCCCGTCAGCACATAGGGCGCGCCCTCGACAGCGGCTTGTGCGGCTGGTTGAGCGTCCGCCGGCTCTCCGCAGCCTGTGGCGACGCTCGCGGCCGCCAGAATCATCGCCAGTCCAAATGCCCGCATGGAGGCCCCCTCAAGCTTCACCGAAAGCGCAGGGTTCAAGGCAAATGCGGCGCAGGAAGGGCGCTCAGGCGTAGTTGAAGCTGATCGAGATGCGTTGTTCCTCGGCGCGGCTGGCGGGGACTTCGTGGCGCAGCCAGCTTTCCCACATCAGGACTGTGCCTGAGGCGGGGGTCAGATAGACGAAGGGCTTTTCGGCTTCAGTCGCCTCGGCGGTCAGGCCAGGGCGGGCCATCATCATGACCAGACGCGGGTCCTCGATCTTCAGCGCCGAAGCGCCGTCAGGGATGTGGATGTAGATCGTGCCGGAGATGATGGCGTGCGGATGGATATGGCCGGTGTGACCGCCGCCCGGCATCAGGACGTTGACCCACAGATTGTCCAGCCTGGGTTTCTTGGCCAGGTCGAAGTGCAGGGCCTTGGCGTAGGCGGCGGCGTGCTTGTCCAGAAGCTTCTTCAGCTCGGCGAACTCGGGGAAGCGCTGCGGCAGGTCGTTGATGGAACCGTAGGAGGTGTAGCCCGGGTAGTGGTTGGTCTTGCACCATTCGATGCCAGCCTCGTCCTCTTCGGCCATGACCAGACAGAGGTCGAGGATCTCTTCGTGCAACTCAGCCCAGCCGGGGGCGGCGGCGAGCGAGGTCTCGTAAATCTGGGTCGGGAAGAGGGCGCGCAGGGACATGAGGTTCCATAAGCCAAGCCGTCGGCTTCAGAAAGACAGCCCCGCTTCCCCCCGCAGGATGGCCTCCGTTTCCGCCGTGTGTTTCGCGCCGCTGCGGTCGTGCAGGATCAGGGGGGGCAGCAGGCGTAAGGGGGCCTTGCCGGTCTTGATGGCCTGGACCAGCACCCGCTTGGCCGGTTCATCGGCATGGGCGTGGATGGGGCGGATGGCGAAGGAGCCGGCCTTGTCGCCCAGCAGGGCCAACAAGTCGGCCAGGCGGTCGGCGCGATGGATGACGACAATGCGGCCGCCTTCGCGCACGGCCTTCAGCAGGAAACGGGTCCAGGCGGCCAGGCCGTCGTCGGCCATCCAGGCGGCGCGCTTGCCGGCTGCGGGCGCGCGCAGGGCCCCGGCGTCGTCGAAGAAGGGCGGGTTGGACACGGCCCAGTCGAAGGGGGCGAGCTCCAGCGCCTTGAAGCCCGCCGCCACGTCGCCGGTGATGATCTGCGTGTCAGGGGCTGCATTGAGGGCGGCGTTGCGTCGCGCCAGATCAGCCATGTCGGGCTCGCGCTCCAGCCCTGTCAGGCTCAGGCCGGGGCGTCGCGCCGCCAGCTGCATCAGAACGGCCCCGGCGCCGCAGCCCGCCTCGATCACCCTCTGTCCAGCGGTGGCCTGAACGGCGGCGGCCAGAAGGGCGGCGTCCAATCCGGCGCGATAGCCGACCACAGGTTGCAACAGCCGCACCCGCCCGTTCAGCAGGGCGTTTTCGACGACCTCGGCCCCGGCGGCGCCTTCATTTTCAGTGTGCGATGCGACCGTCACGCGGGTTGACCCTTTCATGGTCGATCACCATTGTGCGCCGCATCGTCGTCGGGCAAGGCGATGTCATGAATTTCCGACGCGAACCGCCTTCGCGTCCCGCTAAAATGAGTATTCTGTTGGACGCAGCCTCCATCGCCGATCCCCGCCCCAAAGGCGACGTCGAGCCCCTGGTTCGGCTGGCCCGGCAAGACATGGTCGCGGTTGACGCTCTGATCGTAGATCGGATGCAGTCCCAGGTGCCGGTCATCCCCCTGTTGGCCGAACACATCGTGGCGGCGGGCGGCAAGCGGCTGCGTCCGCTGCTGACCATTGCGGCGGCGCGGGCCGCCGGGGCGACCGACGGCATCGAGGCGGCCATCAAGCTGGCGGCGGCGGTCGAGTTCATCCACACCGCCACCCTGTTGCACGACGATGTGGTCGACACCTCCGAGCTGCGGCGCGGCAAGGTGGCGGCGCACCTGATCTGGGGCGCGCCGTCCAGCGTCCTGGTCGGCGACTTCCTGTTCGCCCGCGCTTTTGAACTGATGGTCGAGACCGATCAGATGCGGGCCCTGGGCATTCTGGCCCGCGCCTCCGGCGTCATCGCCGAGGGCGAGGTGCTGCAGCTGACGCGGGCGCACGATCTGAACCTGGACCGCGAGACCTATCTGCAGATCATCTCGGCCAAAACCGCCGAACTGTTCGCCGCCGCCGCAGAGGCCGGCGCTGTCGGAGCCGGCGCTGACGAACCGGTCATTGAGGCTCTGCGCGCCTATGGCGTCAATCTGGGTCTGGCCTTCCAGCTGGCCGACGATGCGCTGGATTACGGCGGCGCCTCGGAGGTTCTGGGCAAGAACGCGGGCGACGACTTCCACGAGGGCAAGGTGACCATGCCCCTCCTGCTGGCGGCCCAGCACACCAAGGGCCGCGAGGACGCCTTCTGGGACCGCACCATCAACAAGGGTCAGCGCACCGAGGAAGACTTCCACCGGGCGCGCGAACTGATCATCGGCACCGGCGCGGTCAATCAGACGCTGGACATCGCCTATGAATACGCCGACCTGGCCCAGACGGCGCTGGCCGTTCTGCCTGACAGCGAATGGCGCACGGCCTTGTCGCAACTGGCTGATTTCGCGGTGAGCCGCGCGGCCTGATCCGCCGCCGTCGCGTCAGGCGATGATGTCGGGCAGGATGCGGTTTTCCAGACTGGTGATCTCGTCCTTGAGCGTCAGCTTCTTGCGCTTCAGCCGGGCGATCATCAGCTGATCCGGCATGGGCATATGGCCCAGCGCCTCGATCGAGGCGTCGAGGTCGGCATGCTCAAGACGCAATTCGTTCAGCCGCTTTTGCAGCGCCAGATCTTCTTCGCTCAGAAACGGTTCGTCGTCGTTCATCTCATCCCCCGGACGCCACATATAGAATCTCCGGGCTCAGGCTGAAAGCTGCGCGGCCAGTTTGACCAGGCCCGCACGCGGCACGGACGTCGCCCAGATGCGGGCGACGGCGGCAAGGGCGTCGATGACGGCGATGTTCGCATCTGACGCTGCGGGAGACAGGGCTTCCAGCGCCAGAAGCAGGCGGCGTTCGGCCTCCAGTTCGACGGCCTTGACCTGGGCGCGCACGGCCTCGCGGTCGTCATCGTCCATGTCCACGGCCCGCACCTTCAGCGTGCGGCGCACGGCGCGCAGGGGGGCGACGGCGCTGTCTTCCCATATCCGGGCGGTGTCGCAGGCGGCCTCGCGGGTGTCGGTGTCGATGCGGCGGCCTGTCGAAGCGGTCCAGGCGGCCCAAAGCAGCAGGGGCACGTTCTGGCCGGCGGCGTCCTGAAGCTCCAGACAGGCGTCGGCCACGCCGGGGCGGGCGTAGACCTCCAGAACCCAGGCCCACAGGCCGTCGTGGTCCGTGCTCACGCCAGATCGCCTTTCAGACCGCCCCAGCGCCGCACCGGCGACCAGTCCAGACCAAACAGATCGAGCGCCCGACCGACCGACTGATCCACCATCTCCTCGATGCTGGCGGGGCGGGCGTAGAAGGCGGGGACGGGCGGGGCGATCACGGCGCCCATTTCGGTCAGGGCGGTCATGGTCCTGAGATGGCCCAGGTGCAGCGGCGTCTCGCGCACCATCAGCACCAGCGGGCGGCGCTCCTTCAGCACCACATCAGCGGCGCGGGTCAGAAGGGTCGAGGTCACGCCCGTGGCGATCTCGCTCATGGTGCGGACCGAGCAGGGAGCCACGATCATGCCCAGGGTGCGGAAGGAGCCGGAGGCGATGGTGGCGCCGACGTCGTTCAGACGGTGCGTCACATCGGCGCGTCCCGTCAGGTCGTCAGGCGTCAGATCGGTCTCTTGCGACAGGGTCAGAAGCGCCGCGCGGGTCACGACCAGATGGCTCTCGACGCCCAGATCACGCAGGGCGTCCAGCACCCGCACGCCGTAGACGACGCCGGATGCGCCGGAGACGCCGACGATCAGCCGGGAAGGGACGGCGGGTATGGCTCTGTTCACATCTTCGACCAAGTCGGGCTCCAGCATGGGTCCGCCCCCGGACCTTCCGGCGTTCACCGGATTGTGATTCCACAGTCGATCGGACCGGGCGCTCAATCTACTGGTCCCTTAGACATGGAGGCGCAAGCCATGACCATCGAAGCTCGTATCCGCGAACTGGGAAACCGTCACCGCAATCTGGATGAGAACATCCGGCGCGAGATGATCCACCCGGCCTCGGACTCGCTTCACGTTAAGGCGCTCAAGCAAGAGAAGCTCCGGCTCAAGGAACAGATCACCAGTCTGGAGGCGCGCACGGGATAGCGCGCCTTCCATCCAGAATGACGACGGCCCCGGAGATCGTTCTCCGGGGCCGTTTTTCTATCCAGCCTTGCGGTTGGGATCAGTCTTTGGTGCCGAAGACTGATTCTGCGGTCGGCTCGGCGCCGCGACGTTCGCGGGCCTCGGGGACGAACTCTTCCTCGACCGGGGCCGTTTCGGCGGGCTGGAGCGTGGCGCCGCCCTTCTTGGCGTCGTCCTTGGCCTTCTTGTCGGCGGCCTTCTTGACGATCTCGTCCAGAACGATCTGGCCGACCAGACCCAGGGTCACGGGATCGACGGGCTTGATGTTGGCGCTGTTCCAGTGGGTGCGGCTGCGGACGGCCTCGATGGTCGTCTTGGTCGTGCCCAGCAGTTTGGCGATCTGGGCGTCGGTCACTTCCGGGTGGTTGCGTACGAACCAGGCGATGGCGTCCGGGCGGTCCTGGCGACGCGACACGGGTGTGTATTTCGGCGCGGGTTTGCCGCCCTTCAGCAGTTCGGCGTGGCGGCTGACGACGGCCTTCATGCGGTAGGCTTCGTCGTTCTGGGCGCGGTCCAGTTCGTCGCGGGTCAGCTGGCCGTTGATCAGGGGATCGGCGCCGCGGATGTCGCGCGCCACGTCGCCGTCGGCGATGCCGCGCACTTCCAGCGGGTGCAGGCCGCAGAAATCGGCGATCTGTTCAAACGTCAGCGAGGTGTTTTCGACCAGCCAGACCGCGGTGGCCTTGGGCATCAGAATGTCGGTCATCGGTGTTTCCGGTTCTTGCGGAGCCTGAAAGCCGGGCCCCGGATACGACGGCGCCCGGCCTTTCGACCGGGCGTTTGTGAAGTCGATATAAGCGCAATTTGCACGAAAAGAAAACGAAACCCGTCGTTTCCATACAGCCAAGGTTCATCAGACATGTGAACATTGGGGCTGTCGGCGCGTTGAGCGTCCGGGCAATACATTCAGGAGGGTCTGATGATCATCGAAACGCTTGCCGCCATGGCGGTCATGTCCGGAGCTCCGCAACAACGGGCGCCGCAGATGCCGGATGCACAACTGCGTGTCGCACCGCGTGGCGACTACCGCGACAGCTGCAACGGCGAATACGTCAATCGCGGTCGGCTCTACGCCGACTGCCGCACGCGGCGGGGCCAGATCCAGGGCACGTCGATCGAGCTGAACCGCTGCAGCGCCTATGAAATCCGCAACAATGACGGCGTTCTGACCTGCGGCCCGGTGCGCGGCCAGATCGAAGGCCGTCCCGGCGGCGGCAACGGCGGCGGAAATGGCGGCGGCTGGGGTGGCGGCAACGGTGGAGGCAACGGTGGAGGCTGGGGCAACGGTCGCAACAGCCTGATCGTCTATCGCGACTCCAACTATCGGGGCCAGTCGATGGAGTTCAACGGCGAGATCGCCAATCTGCGCAACAGCGGCTTCAACGACGTCATCAGTTCGTTCCGCATGCGCGGCGAATGGGAGTTCTGCACGGACGCCAACTTCCGCGGCGATTGTCGGACCTTCAACGGCGATGTGACCAATCTGCAGTCCTACAACCTGAACGACAAGATCTCGTCCATGCGCCCTGTGCGCCGTGGCGGACGGCGCTGATCGGCCTCAGACCGTCAGAACAATCTTGCCGACGTGGTCGCCCGCCTCAAGCCTGAGGTGGGCGGCTGCGGCGTCGGCGAGGGGGAAGGTCGCCTCGATCGGCGGCTGAACCTGACCGCTTTCGACCCAGGGCCAGGCGATTGCGCGCACAGCCGCGATCAGGCGGGCTTTTTCATCCGCCGGACGGGCGCGCAGCGTCGAGCCGGTCAGGGTGATCTGCTTCATCATTACGGCGCCGAGGTCGATCTCTGATTTCGCGCCCGACAGGGTGGCGATGACCACCCAGCGTCCGAAACGGTTCAGCACCGCCTGGTTCAGACCGGCGTAGGCGCGCCCCACCATGTCCAGCACGACATCGACCCCGCCGAAATCGGTGATGGCGGCCTGTAGGTCGTCTGTCGTCGCATCCAGGCTGAGATCGGCGCCGAGCGCCCGTGCCGCCTCGGCCTTTTCGGCGCCGCGCGAGGTGGCGACGACGCACGCGCCGGCGGCCTTGGCCATCTGGATGGCGGTGACGCCGATGCCGCTGGTGGCGCCGTGGATCAGCAGGGTCTCGCCCGCCTTCAGTCGTCCGCCCTCGAAGACATTGGTGAAGACGGTGCAGACAGTCTCCGGCAGGGCGGCGGCCTGGATGAAATCCATGCCTGCGGGGATGGGCAGGGCGTGGCGGGCGTCCACCGTCACCTGTTCAGCGTAGCCGCCGCCGCCCAGAAGGGCGCAGACCCGGTCGCCCAAGGCCCAGCCGGTGACGCCTTCGCCGATCTGATCGACCTCGCCAGCCACCTCCAGCCCCAGGCCGGTCGGGGCGCCGGGCGGGGAGGGGTACAGGCCCCGGCGTTGCAGCAGGTCAGGCCGGTTTACCCCTGCGGCGCGCACGCGAATGCCGATCTGGCCCGGTCCGGCGACAGGTGCGGGCTGTTCGACCATATGCAGGGCCTCGGCGGGGCCGGAGCCGTCCTTGATCTCGATTGCGTGCATGGCTGCGCCTTATCCTTGCATTCGTCCGTATCCGGGGCTTGTGTAGGCGGTTGTCGGCCCTCTGGCCAAGGAGGTGAGCGTGATCGAGGACAATGAACCCCGTCCGGCCCGTGGGGCCTCGCTGATCGCGGTGACGCGCGAGGATCTGGACGTCTATTCCGTCGAGGACCTGAAGGAGCGCATCGCCACCCTGGAGGGCGAGGTCCAGCGCTGTCACGCCGCGATCAACGGCAAGTCGTCACAGCGCAACGCCGCCGACGCCCTGTTCAATTTTCGTTCCTGAGCCGGATATCTTTGGCACAGGCGTTGCAGACGCTTCTCCTGCGGCGCGAAACGGTGTCGGTCGTGATACGAATGCGCTGATTCATGAGTCTGACTGAGATGATGACGACCGACGACGCCAGCCTGTCGCCTGTTTCCTCCAGCGTCCGCGCGGCGGTGGTGGACGATTTCGCGCGTTCGGAGCTGTTCGACCGCACGTTCAAGGAAGGCATGACCCTGGTCGAGGACACCGCCGCCTATCTGGACGGGGATGGACGGCGCGAATCGCGGCTGCTGTCGCGCGCCACGGCCCTGGCCTATGCGGGCGAGAGCATGACCCTGACCACGCGGCTGATGCAGATCGCCTCATGGCTGCTGGTGCAGCGCGCCGTGCGGGAGGGGGACATGACCGCCGACAGCGCCTGTGAAGCCCGTTATCGGCTGGCTGATCGTGTCGTGGCGACCGAGCCGACCCACGGCGAACTGCCGATCGCCCTGGTGGAGTATCTGGTTCAGGCCGAGAAACTCTATGACCGGGTGCTGCACCTGGACCGACGCATGTATCTGGGAGCGTCTGACGAGGCGGCGGTCAATCCGGTGCAGAGCCAGATGGACCGCCTGAATGCGGCCTTCGGAACCTAGAAGAGACCTACGGCCCGACGTCGTTGGCGACGGCGCGGCCGTCATCCACCACCTGCGGCAGGTTGACGGCGATGCCCAGGGCCTCGGCCAGTTTGGCGTCGCGGCGATAGGAGTCCTCTCGGAAGGCGACGCGGCCCTGACCATCGACAAATGCGGTCCAGTACAGCAGGCGCACGCCGATCTCGCGGCCCGTCTGGATGCGTTTGGTCTCGCGGGTGTCCTGGGCGGTGTCGAACTCGTCCAGCTTGGCCGGATCAGGCGACAGCAGAAGGCGGGCGAATTCCACCGCCCCCTGCACCCGCACGCAACCGTGCGAGCGCTGGCGCATCGACAGGTTGAACGCCGCCTTGGACGGGGTGTCGTGCAGGAAGATGGCGTAGCTGTCGCGCAGTTCGAACTTCACATAGCCCAGGGCGGCGTTGGGGCCGGCGCGCTGGATGACGGTGCCGTTCGAGACGTACATGTTCTGGCTGCGCAGATAGGCTTCGCCGCGTGGCAGGATTTCGCGCCGTGCGATGCCGGCTGGCACATACCAGGGCGGATTGGCCACGACCGAGGCGAACGGCTTCTCCAGGCTGGGGGTCTGGTTTTCGGCCGAGCCGACGACGACGCGGTTGGAGTGAACCGGACGACCGTCCTTCCAGTAGACCATGATGGCGGCGGCGGTGTTGACCTCGATCCGCTCAGGCGCGACCTCGCGCTTCAGCCAGCGGCGGCGTTCCAGGTTGAGCGCGATCTGGCGGGCGCGGTCCTCGGCCCCGGCGGAGAGGGAGCGTTGCGTGCCTGCGCCGATGCGGCCGTCGGCGCCCAGACCGTGCCGGGCCTGGAAACCGCGCACGGCCTGTTCCAGTTCGGAGCTGTAGACATTGCCCATGGCGGCCAGACGCGAGCCGTCTTCGCTGGACAGATCGCCCTCGGCCACCAGGCGGCGGATCAGGGGCTGGATGCGCGGGTCAGAGGTTCCCGGCTCGATCGTGCCGCCCTGACGGAAGGCGGGCCAGCCGCCGTCGCGGGCCAGGCGCCGGTAGCGCACATAGCCGGCGGACAGGTTGGTGTAGCCGATGTCGGTCGGAGCCAGACCCTCGAACCAGTCCAGAAGGCGGTTCTGGGCCAGGGCGTCGTTGAGTCCGGCGGGCAGGTCGACGCGGTTCTTCTGCATCTCCCACAGGTCTTCGACGGCTTCGGGCCGCACACGGCCTTCGGCCAGAACGCGGCCATAGGCCAGGGCCGCAGCGGTGGTGCGGATCTCGCCCGCCGCACGGTCGGACGCCAGGGCGTTGAAGTCGAAATAGTCGTCAGGGGCCAGCCCGTGGCGTTCAGCGCGCTGGGCCGTGGCTTGCAAGGCCCGCAGACGGTCAGCGTTCCAGACCGGACGCCAGCCGTTCAGCTCATAAAAGGCGCGCACATCGCCCTGGATCGTTTCGGGCAGGCGGGCCAGTTGATCGTTGAAACCGTTGTAGAAGGCGACCGCAGCCGGATCGCGGGTCTGCGCCTGGGCGGAGAGGCCCGCCGCCGACGCCACGGCTGTCAACGCCGCGCCAAGACCCAGTTGCCGTCGATTCATCTCAGTCGCTCTATGTCCGTTTGATGCGGACACCACGTCCACGCCCCACGGAACCAACGCGGTCATGTTATCGGCGTTCCCGGAAAACAGAAAGGCGGCGATCGCAGGACCGCCGCCTTTCGTGGTTTTCAGGTCCGGGGGTGTGGCTCTGGCGCACAACCCGTCGGCTGGCCTTACTTCTTGATGAAGCCGGCGAACTTGTTGTTGAAGCGCGAAACGCGGCCGCCGCGGTCCAGCATCTGCTGGTTGCCGCCGGTCCAGGCCGGGTGCGTCGAGGGGTCGATGTCCAGGTTCAGCGTCGCGCCTTCCTTCTGGTAGGTCGAGCGGGTCTGGTAGCTGGAGCCGTCGGTCAGAACGACCGTGATGAAGTGGTAGTCGGGGTGGGTATCGGCCTTCATGGTCGTGGTCCGTCTGTCTCTGGCGCGGTGACGATGCCGACCGTCTGTGCGCGAAAATGAGAAAACCGCCGACCAGAGCCTGCGGGAATGAGCGGCGGCGTTTACACCGGGGGGCGTTCCGGGGCAAGAGGCCCGCAGCATGACCGACACCTCAGCCGTTTCGAACGACACCTCCGACCTTCGTGGCCGTCCTGGCGCAGGCGCGCTTCTGGCCGAACAGATCACCGAGGCGAGCGGCAAACGCGACAAATCGCGCAACATCAAGCCTCTGGCGCGGCTGCTGCCCTACGCCGCCCGGCACATGGGGCAGATGGGGCTGGCGGTGTTGTGGCTGCTGGCCTCGACGGCGGCGTCCCTGGGCCTGACGGTTACGGCGCGCGGCGCTATCGACCACGGCTTCAAGAACGACGGGAGCCAGCTGAACCTGTGGTTCATGGTGCTGGGGGCCAACGCCCTGTTCCTGGGTCTGGCCACGGCGGTCCGCTATTTCTACGTCACCAAGACCGGCGAGCGGATCATCGCCGATCTGCGCAAGGGGCTGTTTGACCGCATCCTGACGCTGGATCCGTCCTTCTATGCGCGGATGCGGACCGGGGAGGTGCTGTCGCGCCTGACTACGGACATCGCCCTGATCGAGACCTTGATGACAACCTCGATTTCCTATGCGCTGCGCAACTTCCTGACGCTGATCGGCGGGACCATCATGCTGTTCATCGTCAGCCCCAAGCTGACGGGGCTGGTTCTGCTGACCGTGCCGTTGCTGCTCGCGCCTCTGTTCGTGTTCGGGCGGCAGGTGCGCAAGCTGACGGTCAGGTCTCAGGACCGATTCGCCTCGGCGGTCGGCTTCGCCGGCGAAAGCGTCGACGCCATAGAGACGGTTCAGGCGTTCGGGCGCGAAGCCAGCGCCATCGCCCGCTTCGGCCTGGCGGTGGAGGAGGCGTTCGGCGTTTCCCTGGTGCGGATGCGGGCGCGGGCCTTCATGACCGCCATGATCATCGTCGTCATGTTCGGCGGCGTCACCCTGGTGCTGTGGCTGGGCGCCCAGGACGTGATCGGCGGTCGGATGAGCGTCGGCGCCCTGCTGCAGTTCGTGCTGCTGTCGGTGTTCGCGGCAGGCGCGGTCGGGGCCTTGGGCGAAAGCTGGGGCGATGTGCAGAAGGCCGCAGGGGCCATGGAGCGGATCGACGAGCTGATGCGCAGCCAGGCGTCCATTGCTGCGCCCGAAACGCCGGTGGTCCTGCCTGATCCCGCCATCGGCGAGGTGTCGATGTCGGCGGTCGGTTTCGCCTATCCGGGACGGCCGGACCTGCCGGCGCTGAAGGGTTTCAGCCTGACCGTGCGGCCGGGCGAAACGGTGGCTCTGGTCGGGCCGTCGGGTGCGGGCAAGTCGACGGTCTTCCGCCTGCTGCTGCGCTTTTATGATCCTCAGTCCGGCGTGGTGTCGGTGGACGGGGTCGATGTGCGCGACGCCGATCCGGTGGCCGTGCGCGGGCGTTTCGCCTGGGTCTCGCAGGAGGCGCCGCTGTTCTCGGGCTCAGCCGAGGAGAATATCCGCTTCGGGCGCGAGAATGCTTCCGAGGAAGCCGTGCGACACGCCGCAGACAAGGCTCAGGCCCTGACCTTCGTCGAGGCTCTGCCGGAAGGGTTCGACACGCCGCTGGGCGAACGCGGAAAGAGCCTGTCGGGCGGACAACGCCAACGCCTGGCCATCGCGCGGGCCCTGGTGCGCGACGCGCCGATCCTGTTGCTGGACGAGGCGACCTCGGCGCTGGACGCCGAGAGCGAGCGGCTGGTTCAGGCGGCGCTGGACGAGGCGATGGAGTCGCGCACGACCCTGGTCATCGCCCACCGTCTGGCCACTGTGCTGCGCGCAGACCGCATCGTGGTCATGGAGGACGGACGGGTGGTCGAGGAGGGGACGCACGCGGCCCTGATCGCGCGCGGCGGCCTGTATGCACGGCTGGCGCGGCTGCAGTTCCGGGACGACGGCGCGGCTTGAAGAAAATTCGAGTGCACATAGTGCACTTTGACCGACTGTGCGCGCGATATGGATTGTCAAAGACCGTGGCTGGCCATCCTAGCCGAGCGCTGCGCCAGAAATGGACGTGAGGCCGTTCTTGTGCGGTTCCGGTTAAAACGACCAAGTTCTAGGCCGACAGCGCCGGATCCAGGTATTTGAGGTTGGCCTGCCGGACCTTGGCCGCCGCCTCGTCGTAGAGGAAGGGCAGGAAGGCGAAGCGTTCGCCGCGCGTCACCGGGGTCGCCTCATGCAGCACCGAGCAGGAGAAGACGCAGGCCCCGCCGAGCGGCGGGCGGTAGGTGCGGTCGCCGAACTCGGGGAAGCGCAGGTCGCCGCCGTCATAATCGGCGTTCAGATTGATCGAGACCGCGAAACGCCGGTGCGCCGTGCCCTTGGTGGTGTTGTCGCGGTGGGGGCGGAAGAAGCCGCCTGTCGCGGCGTCATAGCGGGCGACCAGATAGCGTTCGATGCGCGTCGGCTTGAAGTTGAAGCTCTTTTCAATCTGTGGGGCCAAACGCCGGTGCAGGCGCAGCATGATCTGGCGCTGAAGGACGGCGTCCTCGATGATGACGTCGCTGCGGCGCTTGTGCTGGTCGTTCATCATCAGGGTGGTGACGCCGCCGACCTCGCGCATGAAGCCTGAGGGTTCGCCCCCTGTGCGGCGGTAAAGCGCGATCAGCTCTTCGCAGAAGGCGGGCTCAAAGATGCGCGGTGTGACCAGGATCGGGGCCATGCCCTCGAAGCCGCCGTGAAGGGCAGGGGGCGGCGACTGGGCCAGGCGGTCGATCAGGACGTCGGCCCGGTCATCCTCGACAGCCACCATGATGTGCAGGGCCGGGTCGATCAGGAACCAGCGGGACTGGTCTTCTACGCCATAGAGGGCGGCGATCGATGCATCTTCGTCGAACAGGAAACGCAGGCCGGGCAGGGCGTCCTGGCGGGCTGACCGCTCGGCATCGGGCCCGACGATCAGGATGAAGGCGGTGGCGTGCAGGTCGTTGAATAGGCCCCTGCGCCGCTCCAGCCGCCGAACCGCCGCCTCCACCGCAGGACCCGCAGGCACGACGGCCAGGACGATGTAGCGGCCCGCCGCCGTGTCAAAGACGTAGCGCGGATTGCTGACGCCGGGTGCGGCGAAGGACGGGGCCGGATCGCCGAAGATCGGCCCCCGAGGCGCAGCCGCCTTGCTCATTCCAGCGCCGCCTTGATGCGGTGGGCCAGGGCCTTCAGCGCGTCAGGCTCGGCCATCGGCGCATGGCCATGGCCCTTCATGGCCCGGTCGGCCCAGCGCGGGATGACGTGGAAATGCAGGTGGAAGACGGTCTGGCCGCCGGCTTCGCCGTTGAACTGCATGATCTGGAAGCCCTCGGGTTGAAGGGCCTTTTCGATGGCGCGGGCGGTGCGCTGGGTGGCGGCGGTCAGGTGCGCCAGCACCTCCGGCTCGATCTCCAGCAGATTGCGGGCGGTCGACTGTTTGGGGATGACCAGGGTGTGGCCCTCGGACTGGGGGAAGACGTCCATGAAGACCAGGACGTGCTCGTCCTCCCACACCTTCACCGCAGGAATTTCACCGCGCAGGATTTTGGCGAAGATGTTGTCGGGGTCGTAGGCGGCGTGCAGGGTCATCGAAATCTCCGTCAGTTCCGACAGTTGCGCCATCGTCGCCAATGAAGGGAGCCGGATCAAGCGGTTCGCGTTATGGTGAAGGTTGTTTCGGGAGACAGATCATGCTGCGTTTCATCATCCAGTTCGCCGTCACCGCCTTCGCCTTGTGGCTGGCGGGGCAGGTGGCGCCCGGCGTGGCCTTCCTGTCGACCGGCTCCCTGCTGGCGGCGACGCTGCTGCTGGGGATCGCCAATGCGGTCGTCAGGCCGATCCTGACCTTCCTGACCTTCCCGCTGACCCTTCTCACCTTCGGCCTGTTCCTGCTGGTGGTGAATGCGGCGGTGATCGGCCTGGTGGCGGTGATGCTGGGCGGGTTCGTGGTGGACGGCTTCTGGGCCGGCATCGGCGCGGCCGTCGTCACCGGTCTGGTCAGCTGGGTCGCCGGCTGGTTCATCGGCCCCGACGACCGCCGTCGCGCGGACTGAGGACGGGGTCAGGTCTTGCGAAAGGGCGACAGCTCGTCCGTCATCGCCGCGATCTCGCTCTCCACCGCCGGGCGTTCGCCCTCCAGATAGCGGGCCACCGGCTCGCGCAAGGCCGGGTCGGCGATCCAGTGGGCGGAATAAACGGGGGAGGGCAGATAGCCGCGCGCGATCTTGTGCTCGCCCTGCGCCCCCGCCTCGACGCGGGACAGGCCCCGGGCGATGGCGAATTCGATGGCCTGATAATAGCAGAGCTCGAAATGCAGGAAGGGCACCTCTTCGACTGCGCCCCACTGGCGGCCGTAAAGGGCCTCGTCGCCGATGAAGTTCAGGGCCCCGGCGATGGGTGTTCCGTCCCTGAAGGCCATGACCAGGGCGATGCGGTCGGCCATGGTCGCGCCGATGCGGTCGAAGAAGTCGCGCGTCAGATAGGGCCGTCCCCATTTGCGCTCGCCCGTGTCCATATAGAAGGTGAAGAAGGCGTCCCAGTGGGCGGGCTCGATGTCCCGCCCGGTCAGGACGCGGATGTCCAGTCCCGCCTGGGCGTCGCGCCGCTCGCGCCGGATGGTCTTGCGCCTGTTGGACGACAGGGCGGCCAGGAAGGCGTCGAAGTCGGCATAGCCGTCATTACGCCAGACATATTGCATGTCCTCGCGCAGCAAGAGGCCCGACTGACCCATGGCCTCCCACTCAGGCCGGGTCGGGAAGTTGACGTGCAGCGACGACACGCCCAGCCGCTCGACCAGGGCCAGCGCCCCTTGCAGCAGGGCCTGACGCACCGTCGCTTCGTCGGCGAAGGGATGGGGCAGGAAGCGCGGGCCGGTGACGGGGGTGAAGGGCACGGCGCCCAGCAACTTGGGATAGTAGCGCCCGCCCGCCCGCTCATAGGCGTCGGCCCAACTGTGATCGAAGACGTATTCGCCCTGACTGTGCCCCTTGAGCCAGAGGGGCATGACGCCGATCACGCGGCGTTGGTCGTCGCGCAGACACAGGTGCCGCCCGGCCCAGCCCTGGCGCGGGACGGCGCTGCCGGACGCCTCGCAGGCGTCGAGGAAGTCATAGAACAGGAAGGGATCGCCGCTGGGCCCGGCGCAGCCGTCCCATTCCGCCTTGCCGACGTCGGCGACCCTATCGTGGACCGTGATGTTGAAGTTGGAACTCATTCAACCCGCTCATCCCGGCGAAAGCCGGGACCCAGTGCTTTGGATGAAAATTCTGTGGCGGCTAACACCGACGCTGATCCTGAAGCGCTTGAGTCACGCTGGACGGAACTGGGTCCCGGCTTTCGCCGGGATGAGCGGAGATATTGTGGAAGCGATCAGATGACTTCCACGACGGCGTCCACCTCGACGGCGAAGCCCAGGGGCAGTTTGTAGACGCCGACGGCGGCGCGGGCGTGGCGGCCCTTGTCGCCGAAGACTTCGACCATCAGGTCAGAGCAGCCGTTGATGACGCCGGGGATGGCGGTGAAGTCGCCCGCCGCCTGGACGAAGCCGCCCAGTTTGACCACGCGCACGACCTTCTCCAGATCGCCGCCGACGGCCTCGTTCAGCTGGGCCAGCAGGTTGACGCCGCACAGGCGGGCGGCGGCCAGGGCCTGTTCGGGGGTGACGTCTTCGCCGACGGTGCCCTTCACGCCGCCCGAGGCGTCGTTGGACAGCTGGCCCGAGATGTGGACCAGATTGCCGGTGCGGACCCAGCCGACATAGTTGGCCACGGCCTTGGCGGGTTCCGGCAGGGTGATGCCGAGTTCGGTCAGACGGGCGGCGACGGTCATGATGGGCTCCTGTTTGGCTGTGTCGGCGGTTTAGAACATGGCGGCGGCGGCGTCATCCGCTCAGACGCGCACAATCTGTGACTGATGGCCCGCAGAGCCGAACACGCGCAAGTATCGGGCGATCTCGGCGGGATCGCCCGTGGCCTTGGCGGGGTTGTCGGACAGTTTGACGGCGGACCGCCCTGCGGCTTGGGTGATCTTGCAGACCAGGGAGATGGGCTCCAGCTCTGGCGCCGGCGAGGGCGCGCAGCCGCGGAAGTCGTTGGTCAGATTGGTGCCCCAGCCGAAGCTGGTCCTGACCCGCCCCTCGAAATGGCGATAGGCGGCCTCTATGCCGTCCACGTCCAGACCGTCGGCGAAGACCAGCAGCTTGTCGGACGGATCGCGCCCTTTGGACTTCCACCAGGCCATGATGCGCTCGCCCGCCTCGATGGGCGGGGCCGAGTCGGGCCGGAAGCCGGTCCAGTCGGCGACCCAGTCGGGCGCGTCGTTCAGGAAGGCTTCGGTGCCGAAGGCGTCGGGCAGCACCACCAGAAGATTGCCGTCATAATGCCGTCGCCAGTCCTCCAGCGCCTGATAGGGGGCGGCGTGCAGGGCTGCGTCGTCGTCGCCCGCCGCAGCCGCCATGACCATGGGCAGTTCGTGGCCGTTGGTGCCTATGGCCTCCAGGTCATTGTCCATGGCGAGAAGCACATTGCTGGTGCCGATGAAGGCGTCGCCGACCCCTTCCTTCAGCGCCTGCACGCACCAGCTCTGCCACAGGAAGCCGTGGCGGCGGCGGGTGCCGAAGTCCGACAGCGCCAACTTGGGCAGTTCACGCAGCCGCTCGACCTTGCTCCACAGCCGGGTCTTGGCGCGCGAATAGAGGACGTCCAGCTCGAACCGGCCCATCCGCTTCAGCGCGGTGCGCGAGCGCAACTCGTTCAGGATCGACAGGGCGGGGATTTCCCACAAGGTCACATCGGCCCAGGATCCGCTGAAGGTCAGCTCGAACTGGCCGTCGCGTCGGGCCAGCTCGTATTCGGGCAGCTGATAGTCGGCCAGCCAGGCCATGAAGTCGGGTTTGAAGATCTGGGTCCGGCCATAGAAGGTGTTGCCCGCCAGCCAGACCCGCTCGCGGTTGGTCAGGCGCAGGGTGCGGGCGTGGTCCAGTTGCTCGCGCAGAGCGGCCTCGTCCACATCATCGGCCAGACGCACCGAAGTGGTGCGGTTGATGACGCTGAAGGTCACGGGCGTGTCGCGGTGCTCGCGCCAGATCATCTGCAGCATCAGCAGTTTGTAGAAGTCGGTGTCCAGCAGGCTGCGGACGATGGGGTCCATGCGCCAGCTGTGGTCCCAGGCGCGCTTGGCCAGATCGAGCGTCATGAACGGGGCTTTTTGTCGGCGGGTTTCAGGGCGCGTCCGGCGACGACGGAATCGGCCCCGAATTTGGCCCTCAGGGCGTCGATGGCGGTCTCGGTCTTCAAGGTGCGGGCCTCTTGAGTCTGGAACAGGACGGGGGTGTCGACGGCGTCCACGACCTCGGCCATGCCGATGCCGATCAGACGATAGGGCGGCCCCAGCTCGGGCGCCAGCAGGGCGCGGGCGGCGGCGAACAGGCCGCGCGCCGTCTGCACCGGCTCGGGCAGGCTGACGCGGCGGGTGACGATCTTGAAGTCGGTGCGCCGCAGCTTCAGCACCAGAACGCGGCTGGCCACGCCGTCGCGCCGCGCCTTGGACGCCAGCTTCTCGCACAGGGGCCAGAGTTCCGCCTCCAGAGCCTCTGCCGTGGTCAGGTCTTCGTTGAAGGTGGTCTCGGCGCTCATCCCCTTGCGGTCGCGCTCGGGATTGACGGCGCGGGCGTCGCGGCCATGGGCCAGGTCGTGCAGACGCAGACCGCTTTCGCCATAGCGTTTGACCAGATCGCGCAGGTCCGCGGCGGCCAGATCGCCGACCGTGGCGAAACCGTCGCTTTGCAGCGTCTTTGAGAAGACGGGGCCGACGCCCGGCAGGATGCGGATCGACTTGGGCGCCAGCAGGGCCTGGGCCTCGTCGCCGATGACGGAGAAGCCGCGCGGCTTGTCCAGTTCAGACGCGATCTTGGCCAGAAAACGGTTGGGGGCCAGGCCGATCGAGACGCTCAGGCCGGTCTCGGTCTCGATCTGCTGCTGGACCCGGATCAGCTGAAACGCAGGCGGGCCGCCGTTCAGCCGTTCGGTGCCCGACAGATCGACCCAGGCTTCATCCAGCGACAGGGTCTGGATCAGGGGCGTCAGCGCGGCCAATGCCCCCAGAATGCGGCCGCTCTCATGCTTGTATTTGGCGAAATCCGGCTTGATGACCACGGCCTCGGGACAGGCTTTCAGCGCCTTGAACATCGGCATGGCGCTGTTGACGCCGTACTGACGCGCCACATAGCAGGCGGTGGAGACTACGCCGCGCTTGCCGCCGCCGATGATGACAGGCTTGTCGCGCAATTCCGGCCGATCGCGCTTCTCCACCGAGGCGTAGAAGGCGTCGCAGTCCAGATGGGCGATGGCCAGTTGATCCAGCTGGTCATGACAGACCACCCTCCGCGAGGCGCAGGCGCCGCACCGCTCGACCTTGCGGTCGCCGGTCCACAGACAGTCGCGGCAGATGGCTTTCATGCGGGACGGAGTGTGCCTGATCGGGGAGGCGGAGGGGAGAAGGGAAACGAGGGTTGCTTCACCCCAACTTAAGACTGCGTGGGTCAGTGTTCACTGGAAGAGCGACAGCCCCATGTCAGGGGCGAACAGACCGGGTGATGATGTCCAAGAAAGTCCTCATCGTCGAGGATAACGAGCTGAACATGAAGCTGTTTCATGATCTGCTCGACTCGCAGGGCTATGAAACGCTGCAGACCCGCGAAGGGCTGCAGGCGTTGGCGCTGGCGCGCGAGCATCGTCCCGACCTGATCCTGATGGACATCCAGCTGCCCGAGATCAGCGGACTGGAAGTCACCAAATGGCTCAAGGACGACGAAGATCTGAGCCACATCCCGGTGATCGCGGTGACCGCCTTCGCCATGAAGGGCGACGAAGAGCGAATCCGTCAGGGCGGCTGTGAAGCCTATATCTCCAAGCCGATCTCGGTGATGCACTTCCTTGAGGTCGTCCGAAAGCATCTGGGGTAGGAGCGAATGACCGCGCGTATTCTTGTCGTTGATGATCTGGAGCAGAACGTTCGTCTGCTCGAGGCCAAGCTGACCTTGGAATATTATGAGGTGCTGACCGCCAGCGACGGCGCGACGGCGCTGGACATCGCGGCGGCCGAGCGGCCGGACATCATCCTGCTGGACGTCATGATGCCGGGCATGGACGGGTTTGAGACCTGTCGCCGCCTGAAAGCCGATCCGGTCACGCGGCATATTCCGGTGGTGCTGGTCACGGCGCTGGACGGGCGCGAGGACAAGATCAAGGGGCTGGAGGCGGGCGCCGACGACTTCGTCACCAAGCCCATCGACGACATCATCCTGTTCGCCCGGGTCAAGTCACTGGTGCGGTTGAAGGCCGTGCTGGACGAACTGCGCGAGCGTGAAGAGAACGGTCGGCGCATCGGCGTGGACACCGACGGGGCGGGGCGGCTGCGCGGCGCCGGCGGCCGGGTGCTGATCGTCGACGACAACGCTCGGCAGGCCGACAAGATCGCCGAACAGCTGGGGCGAGAGCACCGCCCGGTGATCGAGGCCGATCCGACCGCCGCCCTGATCGCCGCGCGCGGCCCGGTGGACCTGATGATCGTCAACGTCTGCAACGCCGGTTTCGACGGCCTGCGTTTCGTGGCCCAGGTGCGCTCGACCGAGGCGTCGCGGCGCGTACCCATCCTGGCTGTGGTTGATCCGGCGGACCGCCCGCGTCTGGTCAAGGCGCTGGAACTGGGCGTCAACGACATCCTGCCGCATCCGGTCGATCCTGAGGAACTGGAGGCGCGCGCGCGCAGCCAGGTCAAGCGCAAGCGCTACGCCGACTTCCTGAAGCGCAAGCTGGACTACAGTCTGGAGATGGCCGTCACCGACGCCCTGACCGGCCTGCACAACCGACGCTACATGGCCGGGCAGATGGAATCCCTGATGGCCCGCGCGGTTCAGGGCGGCGACGGGTTCGCCGTGCTGATGATGGACATCGACCACTTCAAGACCGTCAACGACGGTTTCGGCCACGATGCGGGTGATGAGGTGCTGCGCGAGTTTGCGGTGCGTCTGGCGACCAATGTGCGCGCCATCGACCTGCCGTGCCGGTTCGGCGGCGAGGAATTCGTGGTCATCATGCCGGGCGCGTCGCTGGACGCCGCTTCGCGCGTGGCCGACCGCATCCGCCGCGACGTCGCCAGCCAGCCCTTCCCGATCATGGGCGGCGCGGAATCCCTCAGCGTCACCGTCTCCATCGGCGTCTCGGCCAGCGCCGGGCCGGACGACACGGCCGAGGCCGTGCTGAAACGCGCCGACGAAGGGGTCTATGAGGCTAAGGCCCTGGGCCGCGACCAGGTCAGCGCCAAGGCGGCCTGACGGGGTTTACCGGCTCATCCAGGGCTTGGATTTGCCTGCTGCGATGCGGGCCGCCTGTTCACGCTGGAATTTTCCGCCCTTGGGCGGCTTGGCGCGCGCGTTGATCGCCGCCTGCTTGAGACGCAGGGCCTTTTGCAACGGGGTTTCCGATGCAGGCGCGGCAGGGGCGTTGGATTCGTCTTCGGGAGCGCTCATGGCGGCAACCTAGCATGGAATGGGGAGGTGGGCTGACTTCTCACTCCCGCTCATCCTCGCGAACGCGGGGATCCAGAGCTTTGGGTGATGCAGGGGTGTTGTTGACCCGCCAGCCCCTGTCCTTAAGCGCCGGCGCCAAGCTGGACAGGACTGGATCCCCGCGTTCGTGGGGATGAGCGGAGATGAGGTGGGCTGGCAAAGAAAAACGCCCGGCCTTTCGACCGGGCGCTTTATAATTCGGGTCGGATCAAGAGCTTACTTGATCTTGCCTTCCTTGAACTCGACGTGTTTGCGCACGACGGGGTCGTACTTTTTGACGACCATTTTCTCGGTCATGGTCCGGGCGTTCTTCTTGGTGACGTAGAAGAAGCCGGTGTCGGCCGTGGAGTTCAGGCGGATCTTGATTGAAGCCGGTTTGGCCATCGGAATTACCTCTGCGACGGCGAAAGCCGCTTAAAATAAGAGGCGCGGAACATACTCAGGGATGTCGGGAAGTCAACGGCCCTGACGTCGCATTGAGCCGAAGATCGTATCGGGTAGGGTGGTTGCATGAAACATAGCGCATTCCTCACCGTTCTCGCCGCCGTTTCGGCCACTGTGGCTCTGGCCGTTCCCGTTCAGGCCCAGACGCAGGCCCCCGCCCAATCGGCCTTCATGACGCAGCTGAACGCCCTGTGCGGCCAGCGGTTCGAGGGGCGGGTGGTCACCACCGACGCCGCTGACGCCGATTTCTCCAGCCAGCGCCTGCTGATGCATGTGCGCGACTGTTCTGCCGACGAGGTCCGCATTCCTTTCTGGGTGGGCGAGGATCATTCCCGCACCTGGGTCATCAGCCGCAATGACGCAGGCGGTCTGACGCTGAAGCATGACCACCGCGACCCGGACGGGACCGAGCACACCCTGCACTGGTACGGCGGCGACACGACCAGCGAAGGCTCGGCCGAGCGGCAGGACTTTCCAGTGGATCAGTTCTCCATCGACCTGTTCAACGCCAACAATGCGTCGGTTTCGACCACAAACGTCTGGGCCGTCGAGGTCCATCCGGGCCAGATCTTCGCTTATGAACTGCGCCGGGCGAACCGGCATTTCCGGGTGGAGTTCGACTTGACCCAGCCCGCCAAAGATTAGCGCACGAAACGGCCCTGGGCGGCGGCGTCGGTCAGGGCCTGGCGGACGGCGGCGGTCAGTTGATCCATCGTCTGGACCTGGCGCACGCCATAAGCGCGGGCGGTGATGTCGACATTGCCCTTGCGCCAGAAGCCGTCGGGAGCCAGCACGATCAGCTTTCCGCCGCGCGCATGCAGGCCCATCTCCAGCAGGCTGATCGGGCTTTGCGTGCCAGGCGCGAAATACATGACGATGACGTCGGCGGATTCCAGCGCCGCCAGCTCCCATTCGACCTGGCGCAGGAACTCCGGCTCATCCGCCTCGGGCCGCCAGTCGGGATTCCAGTCGGGCCGACGCGGATTCAGGATGACGACATCCAAGTCCGACAGCGCCGCCGTCATCGCCGCCTGCCAGTCCGGCGCGCCGCCCATGTCGATGCTGCCGCCCAGGAAGACGCGGGGCCGGGCGTTGTCGATCGGCAGGGGCTGGGGCGAAACCACCACGGTCGGCTCGGCCAAGGCGGTCGAGGCGATGGTCAGGGCCAAAACGGCGAATATGGCGGCGAAGGGTTTCATGGCAGGCGGCTCGACAGGGATGGAGCCGCCTGCATAGCATCTTCGTGCAGCGTTTATTGAGCGGCGATCACGCCACAGGCGACCCGGGCGCCGGAACCGCCGATGGGCTGGCTGACATAGTCGTCGGCCTGGGCATGGATCATCAGGCTGGAGCCGTCCACATCCAGCAGGAACTGGCCTGGGCCGCCTTCGACCAGGGCGGCGGTCGTGGTGAAGACTTCTGCGAAAGCGTTTCCGGCGGAGTCTGCATAGAGGTTGGGCAGGTCGCCGGCGTCATCGCCGTCGGCGTTGAGCAGGCCGTGCGGCTTGGCTTCGGCGCCATGCTGGACGTGGGCGCCGGCGGACTGGAAGCCGGGGCCTTCGCACTGACCGACGGCATGCAGGTGCAGGCCGTGCCAGCCGGGCGTCAGGCCGGTCGCTTCGATGCGAATCACCACGCCGGTCGGACCCTGGCGGAAGGTGGCGGTTCCGGTGGAAGCGCCTTCGCTGTTGGACAGAGGGGCCTGGGCCGTGGCGCCCACAGCGGCGCGCGGCGCGGCATGCTGGGCATGCATTTGGGCGTGCATTTCGGGGCTGTGGGACGTGGTTGAGGATTGAGCGAAGGCGACGAGCGGGAGGCTCACCAGTCCGGCGACGATCAGGGGCAGGCGCATGGTGAAAAATCCTTCTGTAAAATAACAAACGGCGGGTCGGGGCTTCTTTGCCTAAACGGGGCCGGACTGCTAGAAAACCCGGCAGCGGATCACGTTCCGATTCCGGCCATTTAAAGCCCGATTTCCTTGACCGACGACACCTACGACAACGCCGCACCCGCAGGGCGCGGCAGCGACATCTCCACCATCACGATCGAAAGCGAGCTGAGGCGGTCCTACCTCGACTACGCGATGAGCGTGATCGTGTCCCGCGCCCTGCCGGACGCGCGCGACGGGCTGAAGCCCGTGCACCGCCGCATCCTGTATTCGATGCACGACCTGAAGATGACGCCGGAGAAGTCCTACTCCAAGTGCGCCCGCGTGGTCGGCGACGTTCTGGGCCGGTTCCACCCCCACGGCGACGCCTCGGTCTATATGGCGCTGGTGCGGATGGCGCAGCCCTTCTCGATGGGTCTGATGCTGGTCGACGGCCAGGGCAACTTCGGCTCGGTCGACGGCGATATGCCGGCCTCCATGCGTTACACCGAGGCCAAGATGGCCCCGGCTGCGGTGGCCCTGCTGACCGACATCGACAAGGACACCGTCGATTTCCAGCCGAACTATGACGAAAAGGAGCTTGAGCCTGTCGTCCTGCCGGCGCGGATCCCGAACCTGCTGGTCAACGGCGCGGGCGGCATCGCCGTCGGCATGGCGACCAACATCCCGCCGCACAATCTGAGCGAAGTCATCGACGGGGCCGTGGCCCTGCTGGACAACCCCGACATCGGTGATGAAGCCCTGCTGGACCTGGTGCCCGGCCCCGACTTCCCCACCGGCGGCGAGATCATGGGCCGCACGGCCCCGCGCAACGCCCTGCGTGACGGACGCGGCTCGGTCATCGTGCGCGGCAAGGCGTCGATCGAGACGATCCGCAAGGACCGTGAAGCCATCATCGTCACCGAACTGCCGTTCCAGGTGAACAAGCAGAGCCTGATCGAACGCATCGTCGAACTGGTCCGCGAAAAGCGCATCGAGGGCATCGCCGACGTGCGCGACGAGTCCGACCGCGACGGCATGCGCATGGTCGTCGAGCTGAAGCGGGACGCTTCGGGCGATGTGGTGCTGAACCAGCTGTGGCGCTTCACCAGCATGCAGTCGTCGTTCGGCGTCAACATGCTGGCGCTGAACCATGGCCGGCCTGAGCAGATGGGCCTGCGGGCCATGCTGGACGCCTTCTTGGAGTTCCGCGAGGAAGTCGTCGTCCGCCGGGTCAAGTTCGAACTGGCCAAGGCCCGCGACCGCGGCCATGTGTTGGTGGGTCTGGCCGTCGCCGTCGCCAATATCGACGAAGTGATCCACATCATCCGCAGCTCGGCTGACCCGGCCGAGGCGCGCGAACGGCTGCAGGCCAAGAGCTGGCCTGTCGGCGACATGATGGCCCTGATCGAGCTGATCGCCGATCCGCGCTCCATGCTGGTCGACGGCGACAAGCTGAACCTGACCGACGAACAGGCGCGCGCCATTCTGGCCCTCACTCTGTCGCGTCTGACCGGCCTGGGCCGTGACGACATCTTCGGCGAGGCGAGGGGGCTGGCCGACACGATTCAGGGCCATCTGACCATTCTGTCGGACCGCGCCAACGTCCTGGCCATCATCCGCGAAGACCTGCTGCTGGTGAAGGAAGAGTTCGGCGTGCCGCGCCGCACCCTGATCGGCGAAGGCGACGGCGAGATGGAGGACGAAGACCTGATCCCGCGCGAGGACATGGTCGTCACCGTCACCCACGGCGGCTACGTCAAACGCGTGGCCTTGAACGCCTATCGGACCCAGCATCGCGGCGGCAAGGGCCGCTCGGGCGTGGCGATGAAGGACGACGACGCCGTCGTCGGCGTCTTCTCGGCCTCGACCCACACCCCGGTGCTGTTCTTCGCCACCAACGGCAAAGCCTATAAGCTGAAGACCTGGCGTTTGCCGCTGGGCAACCCGCAGTCGCGCGGCAAGGCTTTCGTCAACCTGCTGCCCATCGAGCCGGGCGACAGCATCATGAACGTCCTGCCTCTGCCGGAAGACGAGGCGGAATGGGTCAACTATGACATCATGTTCGCCACCAGCTCGGGCGACGTGCGCCGCAACAAGCTGTCGGACTTCGCCACCGTCAACCGCGCCGGCAAGATCGCCATGAAGCTGGAGGACGGCGACCGCATGGTCGGCGTCGCCCTGTGCAACGCCGAGGACGACATCCTGCTGACGACCCGACTGGGCCGGGCGATCCGCTTCAAAGCTGACGATGTTCGGGTGTTCAAGGGCCGGGATTCGACCGGCGTGCGCGGCATCCGCCTGCAAGGCGACGACGAGGTCATCTCAATGGCCGTCCTGAGCCGGGTGGACGCTTCGCCGGAAGAACGCGCCGCCTACGTCAAGCACGCCAACGCCATGCGCAAGGCATTGGCGGGCGCGGACGCGGACGAAGAGGTCGCAGTGGTCGAGGCGGACGACGAGGATGTGGGCGACGCCGCCCTGTCGGTCGAGCGCGTCGCTGAGCTGGGCGCGGCCGAGCAGTTCATCCTGACGGTCACCGAAACCGGCTTTGGCAAGCGGTCCTCGGCCTATGAGTATCGCCGCACCGGTCGCGGCGGGCAGGGGCTGACGGCTCATGGCCTGGGTGGTCGTGCGGGCACGCGTCTGGCGGCAGCCTTCCCGGTCGAGGAAAGCGACGACCTGATGCTGGTCACCGATGGGGGCCAGATGATCCGCACCCCGGTCGGCCAGGTCCGCATCGTCGGTCGCTCCAGCCAGGGCGTCACCATCTTCCGCACCAGTGACGGCGAAAAGGTCGTGTCGGTCGAACGCCTGCCCGACTCGGGCGGCGATGATGATGCCGACGGTGCGGACGAGACCTTGTTCGAAGAGGGCGGCGAGGGCTGATCGCCCTCGATGCGGACATGACGGCGGGCATGGCTGACATTCTGATGCAGATCGACGGTCGGCCCGCCAACGTCGCTGAGCTGGGGCATTTCGTGCTGTCCAACTACGGCGCCTTCACCGTCATGCAGGTGGAGGACGGCGCCGTGCGGGGCCTGGACCTGCATCTGGCGCGCTTGGAGACCGAGGCTGTCGAACTGTTCGGCGTGGCGGTTCCCGAGGCGCGGTTGCGCCAGCGGATGCGCCAGGCGCTGGATGGGCGGGAGGGGCGGTTCAGCCTGCGGGTCAATCTGTTCTCGGACGCGATCAGCCTGCGGTCGCCCGGCGCGGTGGTGGAGCCGCGTGTGCTGACGACGGTGTCGGCGGCGGCGTCGCCGTTGAGCGGGCCCCTGCGCCTTCAGACCCAGACCTATGGCCGCGAGACGCCGCATCTGAAGCATGCCGCCACCTTCGGCTTGAGCCTGGCGCGACGACGCGCAGTTCAGGCCGGATATGACGACGCCCTCTTCGTCGATGAGGACGGGCGAATTTCCGAAGGCAGCATCTGGAACATCGGCTTTGTTCAAGGCGAGACGGTGATCTGGCCCGAGGCGCCGATGCTGAGGGGAACGGGGATGGGGCTGCTGCAACGCGGTCTGGCCGAGGCGGGGCTGGCCAGTGTGAAGCGCCCGGTTTTTGTCGCCGATCTGGCTGATTTCGACGCCGCCTTCATCTGCAACAGCGCAAGTCCGGCCTGCGTCGTGGCGCAAATCGATGGCTTGTCCTTGCCACCGGCGCCGAAATGGGTCGCGCGGTTGACGGAGATTTGGCGATCACAGCCCTGTCAGACGATCTAGGCCAGTCGTTTTGCAGCTGCTAAGTCGTGAAAAACGCGGGGATACGACATGCGCATCGGACTCTATCCAGGCACCTTCGATCCCGTGACCAACGGGCATATGGACATCATCGGCCGTGCCGTGAAACTGGTCGACAAACTGGTGATCGGCGTCGCCCGCAATGACGACAAGGGGCCGCTGTTCAGCACAGACGACCGCGTCGTCATGGTCCGCAAGGAGATCGCCCGCTTTGGCGACAAGGTCGAGGTTCAACCGTTCGACACCTTGCTGATGCATTTTGCGGAACAACTGGGGGCCAGCATCATCGTGCGTGGTTTGCGTGCTGTGTCGGACTTTGAATATGAGTTCCAGATGACGGCCATGAACCAGCGTCTGAATGCAGAGATTGAGACCGTTTTTCTGATGGCTGATCCGCGTCATCAGGCCATTGCGTCGCGTCTGGTCAAGGAAATCGCCCGTCTGAACGGGGAAATAGACAGTTTTGTCAGTCCTGCAGTGGCCGAAGCGGTCCGCGCCAGGGTGCTGGCGCGGAAATGAGGAAGGCCATGTCCATGAAGGTTCTTATGATCGGGAGCGCCCTGGCGATCGCGCTGGCGACGCAGCCGGTCCTGGCCCAGACGTCGGCCCAGACGTCGGCCCAGACGGCGGCCCAGACGGCGGCCCCGGTCGTCTCCGCCCCGGCTTCGGCCTGGCGGACGGTGGCGCCCGAGAATCTGCTTGTCATCGACACCAGCAAGGGCCGCATCCTGGTCGAACTGGATCCGCGCATGGCGCCCCAGTCGGTCGAACGCATCCGAACCCTGGCTGATCGCGGTTTCTATGACGGTCTGAAATTCCACCGCGTCATGGCGGGTTTCATGGCCCAGACCGGCGACCCCCTGGGCACAGGGAGCGGCGGCAGCGATCTGCCGGACGTACCGGGAGAGTTTCAGTTTCGCCGCGGGACGGACAGCCAGTTTGTCGCGGTGCCGGAAAGCGGGCCGGGGGTGCGCGGGCTTATGGGAACTTCGATCATCCAGACGCAACCCGACGCCCAGATGATGTTCAACGCCGACGGCAAGGTGACGGCGGTCGGTCTGTTCTGTTCCGGCGTGGCGGGCATGGCGCGCAACAGCAATCCCGACAGCGCCAACAGCCAATTCTTCCTGACCATGGGCGAGAGCCCCAATCTGAACGGATCCTACACCCCCTTCGGCCGGGTTCTGATCGGCCAGGAGGTCATCGCATCATTGAAGGTCGGGCCGGAATCGGAGAACGGGGCTGTGACTGATCCTGACATTATGACGCGCGCTCGCACCGCCTCCGCCATGCCTGAGGCGAATCGGCCATCGGTGCGTGTTCTGCTGGCTTCCGATCCCGCCTATGCTGCCGTGATCGAAGCGCGCCGCGCGGCCAGGGGCGGACGGTTCACCATTTGCGATCTGACGCCGACGGCGGAACTGATCGGCGGTTGAAGTCTGGACGGGGAGCGGCGAGATGCACAGGGTTTCTGGATTTCTGACGGCGGCGGGTGCGATGGCCGTCGCCCTGACCTGGTCTTCCGCCTGGGCGCAGGAGGCCGAGGTTCCGCCTCCGCCTCCGCCGCCGTCCCAGACTGTCGCGCCCGCCGGCGAATGGCGTGATGTGCCGGCGGAGAACCTGTTGGTCATCGACACGACCAAGGGCCGCATCCTGGTCGAGCTGGCGCCTGAAGTCGCGCCGCTGCATGTCGAACGGACGCGGCTTCTGGCGCGCAACGGCTTCTTCGACGGCCTGACCTGGCATCGCGTGATCGATGGTTTCATGGCGCAGACGGGCGATCCGCTGGGCACAGGCGAGGGGCAGAGCGCCTATCCCGACCTCAAGGGCGAATTCACCTTCCGCCGCGACCCGGCCATGCCCTTCGCCTCGGCGGCGTCGCCGATGGGGGCCGAGGTCGGCTTCCTGCATTCCCTGCCGGTCCAGACCCAGCCCAACGCCCTGTTCGCCACGACCGGCGACGGCAAGGTGCACGGCTGGGGCCTGTATTGCCCCGGCGTGGTCGGTCAGGCGCGCGACGAGGGCAATGACACCGGCAACAGCCAGTTCTTCATCATGCGCCAAGCCTATCCGGCGCTGGACAAGCGCTACACCATATGGGGCATGACGGTGTCGGGGCTGGACGTAGTGCGGGCGCTTCAGGTCGGGGATGGCGACAACGGCATGATGGCCCAAGCCCAGCCGGATCGGATGACCCGGGTGCGCGTCGCGTCAGACCTGCCCGAGACCGAGCGGCCCGTGGTTCAGGTGCTGGCCACCGATTCGCCGCGTTTTCTGGCTCTGGTTCAGGCGGTGCGGACGGCGCGAGGGGCTGATTTCTCGGTCTGCGACATCACTCTGCCGGTTCAGGTGGGCGGGGTCTGATTTCCACCGCCGCCGTTCCCGCCGCCACGCCCCCGGCGACGACGACGACGCCGCGACGGGCGTTGGTCCTCGCGCATCCTTTGCAGAAGAAGCCCTTCGCGCAGCCCCCGGTCGGCGACGCGTACGCGTTCTGACGGCCAGGCGCGCTGGATGGCTTCCATGATGGCGGCGCCGGCCAGAACCAGGTCGGCGCGGTCGGGCCCGATGCAGGCTTCCGCCGCGCGGCCCGACTGGCCCAGTTTCATCAGCTTGATAGCGGCGGCCTCGCAGTCACCGCGCGTCATCCACAGGCCGTCGACCAGATTGCGCTGATAGCGGTGCAGCCCCAGATGGATGCCGGCAAGGCTGGTGATCGCGCCAGAGGTGCCGACCAGGTGAGCGCGGTTCTCGATGAACAGGCGGCGCAGGTCGTCACCGACGGGGGCGGCGGCGATGGCGTGGCTCATGTCGGCGACCATGGCCTCGTACCAGGTGTTGAGGGCTGCGGGATCAGCGTCCGGCGGCTCGGGGTGACGTTCGGCCAGGGTGACGACGCCCATGGGCGCCGACAGCCAGCCTTGCAGCACGAAGTCGCCGCCGCGTTTCTTCAGCCAGCTGAGTTCTGTCGAGCCGCCGCCGACATCGACGACCAGAACCGCCTCGGTCGATGTGTCGAACAGGTTGAGGCAGCCTTCGACCGACAGGCGCGCCTCGTCGGCGGGATCGATGATCTTGAGCTTCAGCCCCGTGCCCTGACGCACGCGCTCGATGAAGGCGGGGCCGTTTTCGGCCTGGCGGCAAGCCTGGGTGGCGATGGCCATCAGTCTCGTCGGCTCTACGCCTTTGCGGACCAGCCGTTCGGCGCAAACACCCAGCGCGTCATAGGCGCGTTCCATGGCGGCGTCGTCCAGCCGTCCGGTGCGGGTCAGACCTTCGCCCAGCCGAACGATGCGGCTGAAGGAATCGACGACCCGAAAGCCGTCCTTGACCGGTCGCGCAATCAGCAGCCGGCAATTGTTCGTCCCCAGGTCCAGCGCACCATAGAGGGGCGCCTCGCGACCTGATGCCTTCCGGTCCTCGGCGGCGCCGTTCGAGGCGCCCTGTCCGCGGGACCGCGCAGGCTGGGACCGGTCGGCGCGCGAAGGCGCGGCGTCGGTCTCCGGCATGGCCGTACTTTCAAGGTGGGCGGTCCATTGCGGCGCCCGTCCCGCCTATCTAGGCTGGTCTGATCGTCCGTCTCAAGCCCGATCGTCATGAATATGAGACGGACTGTTCGTGGGGAGAGGAGGGGCTGCGTCTGGCGTCGCGGCAACGCGGGGGCTAGATTGAGGCTCTGGCTCACGGGCCGCCCTTGCAGGAACTCGCCGCATGTCCGATTTCGCCCATGTCTTTGAAACCCCGCCCGAGGGCGCGGCGGCGGACTGGACGATCCCCCAGAACTGGGACGCCTACACCGAGGTTGAGCACCAGACCTGGGACACCCTGTATGCGCGCCAGATGAAGATACTGCCGGAGCGGGCGGCGGACGCCTTCATGAAGGGGCTGGACGCCCTGGACCTGAACACCGGCGGCATTCCCGATTTCGAGGTGATGAACCCCAAGCTGCAGGCCCTGACCGGGTGGACCGTGGTCTGCGTGCCCGGCCTGGTGCCCGATGAGGTCTTCTTCGACCATCTGGCCAACCGCCGCTTCGTCTCGGGTCAGTTCATCAGGAAGCCGGACCAACTGGATTACCTGCAAGAGCCGGACATCTTCCACGACGTCTTCGGCCATGTGCCGATGCTGACCGACCCGGCTTTCGCCGCCTATATGGAAGCCTATGGCAAGGGCGGGCAGAGGGCGGCGTCGCTGGGCATGCTGCCCAATCTGGCGCGGCTCTACTGGTACACGGTCGAGTTCGGCCTGATGAAGCAAGGCGATGATCTGCGCATCTACGGCGCCGGCATCGTCTCGTCGGCGACGGAGAGCGTGTTCAGTCTGGAGGACGCCTCGCCCAACCGGATCGGCTTTGATCTGGAGCGGGTGATGAAGACCCTCTACCGCATCGACGACTTCCAGCAGGTCTATTTCGTCATCGACAGCATCGAGGCGCTGAAGGCGGTGACGTTGCAGGACTTCGGTCCGATCTATGAGCGCCTGCAAGGCGCAGAAGCCTTGCCGATCGAGACGGTTCTGCCGACGGACAAGGTGTTCACGCGCGGGACGCAGACCTATGCGGCCAAGGGCGGACGGTTCGCGGCCTGAAGTCTTTCGCCTCGGATCGTCTTTTTGTCTTCTTGAGGAAGGGGGACGGAAAAGGCAGGGGGACAGTGCGCCGATCTTGCCCCGTCGGCCCGATCGTCCTACGCCTCGCGCTCGATTCCACACCGCCGGAGACCCCATATGACGCTCGCGCTTCTCTTTCCCGGACAGGGCAGCCAGTCGGTCGGCATGGGCGCGGGCCTGGCCGACGCCTTCGCCTCGGCGCGCGAGGTTTACGCCGAGGTCGATGACGCGCTGAACCAGAAGTTGTCGGTGCTGATGCGCGAAGGGCCTGAGGATCAGCTGACCCTGACCGAGAACGCCCAGCCGGCCCTGATGGCCGTGTCGTTGGCCGCCGCCCGGGTGCTGAAGGTCGAGTTCGACGTGGACGTCAGCCGCGCCGCCTTCGTCGCCGGGCATTCGCTGGGTGAGTATTCGGCCCTGTGCGCGGCGGGCGCGATCTCGCTGGCCGACACCGCCCGCCTGTTGAAGCTGCGCGGCCAGGCGATGCAACGCGCCGTGCCGGTGGGGCAGGGGGCGATGGCCTCTCTGATCGGGCCGAAGACCGACCTGGCCCTGGCCGAAGCCGCTGCTGCGGCGGGTTCGGAGGTCGGCGTCTGCGTCGTCGCCAATGACAACAACGCCGGCAACATCGTCATCTCGGGCGACAAGGCGGCCGTGGACCGCGCCATCGAAAAGGCCAAGGAACTGGGCGCGCGGGCCATTCCGCTGAACGTCTCGGCGCCCTTCCACTGTCCGCTGATGCAGCCCGCCGCCGATGAAATGGCCCAGGCCCTGGCCGATGCGAAGATCGTCGCCCCGGTCTCGCCGGTGGTCGCCAACGTCCTGGCGCGGCCGGAGACGGACCCCGAGGTTCTGCGCCGCCTGCTGGTCGAACAGGTCACGGGCCGCGTCCGCTGGCGCGAGTCGATGGAGTGGATGGCGTCTGAAGGCGGCGTCACCCGCTTCGCCGAGATCGGTTCGGGCAAGGTCCTGACCGGCATGGCCAAACGCATCGCACCGGACGCCGAGAGCGTGGCGCTGAACACGCCGGAAGACCTGGAAGCGTTCGCCAAGGGAATGGCGCGTGGCGAGTGACGAGTGGCGAGCGTTTCGCCACACTCGCATTGCTTTTTCTCGCCACTCGCCACTGATCACTCGCCATTAAGCGGAGCCCAACATGTTCAATCTCACCGGCAAGACCGCCCTCGTCACCGGCGCCACGGGCGGCATCGGCGGGGCCATCGCCCGCGCTTTGCACGCTCAGGGCGCGACCGTCGTCCTGTCGGGCACGCGCGAGGCGGTTTTGGCCGATCTGGCCAAGGAACTGGGCGAGCGCGCCTTCTTCGCCGCCGCCAACCTGTCGGACGCGGCGTCCGTCGACGGCCTGATCGCCCGCGCAGAAGAGGCCGCAGGTTCGCCGCTGGACATTCTGGTCGCCAACGCCGGCATCACCAAGGACGGCCTGCTGATGCGGATGAAGGACGAAGACTTCTCGGACGTCATCAAGGTCAATCTGGAGAGCTATTTCCGTCTGTCGCGCGCGGCGATGAAGGGGATGATGAAGCGCCGCTCGGGCCGCATCATCGGCATCACCTCCGTGGTCGGCGTCACCGGCAACCCCGGCCAGACCAACTATTCCGCCTCCAAGGCCGGGATGATCGGCTTCTCGAAATCGCTGGCGCAGGAAGTCGGCTCACGCGGGATCACGGTGAATTGCATCGCGCCGGGCTTCATCGCCTCGCCGATGACCGATGTGCTGAACGACGCCCAGCGCGAGGCCATTCTGAAGAACATCCCCGCCGGCCGCCTGGGCACGGGGGACGAAATCGCCGCCGCCGCCGTCTATCTGTCGTCGGACGAAGCCGCCTATGTCACCGGTCAGACCCTGCATGTAAACGGCGGCATGGCGATGATCTGAGGCGTGTTTGCGCGGCGCCAGGGCTATTTTCAGCCTCGCCGACTGTGCTAAAGCCGCCCTATCGGATGGTTTGAGTCTTCGCAGAAGGCTTGCGCCGCCGCCCCCGCCGTCTTACGGCAGGATTTGAGACAACAGCCGCCCCTGGCGGCGCCAGAAGCAGAGACACCCATGTCCGACACCCTCGAACGCGTCCGCAAGATCGTCATCGACCACCTGGACGCTGATCCGGACAAGGTCACCGAAAAGGCCAGCTTCATCGACGACCTGGGCGCTGACTCGCTCGACAACGTCGAACTGGTCATGGCCTTCGAAGAACAATTCGACATCGAAATCCCGGACGACGCCGCCGAGCACATCCAGACGGTCGGCGACGCCGTGAAGTTCATCGACGAGAAACTGGCCGGCTGATCGCCGCCTTTCTTTCGAACGGCATGATGGCCGCCGCGATGTCCCCCTAGCGGGGGCGTCCGGCGGCCATTACTGTTTCACGGACAAGATTCTGATGAGGAGCCGCCGCGCATGCGTCGTGTCGTAGTTACGGGCCTGGGCCTGCTGACCCCGCTGGGCTGGGGCGTCGAACACACCTGGAAGGGCATCGTCGAGGGCCGGTCCGGCATCGGGCCCATCACCAGCTTCGACACCGAAGGCTATGGCTGCAGCATCGCGGGCGAGATTCCGTCTGTGGACGGGCGCGGCGGCGGCGCCCCAGGCCAGCCCGGCGTCTTCGATCACGAAAAAATCATGTCGCCCAAGGACCGCAAGCGGGTGGACGACTTCATCGTCTACGCCATCGCGGCGGCGGACGAGGCTCTGGCCGATGCGAACTGGAAGCCGGAGACCGACGAGGACAAGGAACGCACCGGCGTCATGGTCGGCTCGGGCATCGGCGGACTGGGGCCCATCGCCGAAACCGCCATCATCCTGAAGGAACAGGGCCCGCGCCGGGTCAGCCCCTTCTTCATCCCAATGTCCCTGATCAACCTCACTTCGGGACAGATTTCGATCCGTCACGGGCTGAAGGGACCGAACCACTCCGTCGTGACGGCCTGCGCCACGGGCGCCCACGCCATTGGCGACGCAGCCCGGATGATCGCGCTGGACGACGCCGACGTCATGGTGGCGGGGGGCGCAGAAAGCAGCATTGTGCCCATCGGCATCGCCGGTTTCCTGGCCTGCAAGGCGCTGTGCACCGCCTTCAACGACACGCCCGAGAAGGCCAGCCGTCCCTATGACAAGGACCACGCCGGCTTCATCATGGGCGAGGGCGCCGGCATCATGGTGCTGGAGGAGTATGAGCACGCCAAGGCGCGCGGCGCGAAGATCTACGCCGAGGTTGTCGGCTACGGCATGAGCGGTGACGCCTATCACATCACCGCCCCGTCCGAAGACGGCGAGGGGGGCTTGCGGGCCATGAAGGCGGCTCTGAAACGGGCGGGCCTGCAGCCGTCTGATCTCGACTACGTCAACGCTCATGGCACCTCGACCATGGCGGACTGGATCGAGTTGAAGGCCATCGAGGGTCTGGTCGGCGACCACGCCAAGGATCTGGCCGTATCCTCGACCAAATCCATGACCGGGCATTTGCTCGGTGCGGCGGGCGCTATCGAGAGCATCTTCTCCGTCCTGGCCATCCGCGACCAGATCGCGCCGCCGACCATCAATCTGGACAATCCGGAGATGGAGACGCCGATCGATCTGGTGCCGCACAAGGGCAAGCCGATGAAGATCGATGTCGCCATGTCCAACAGCTTCGGATTCGGCGGCACCAATGCGTCGGTGATCTTCAAGAAGGTCGACTAGGTGTTCGGACGCTCCGTCGAGAAACATTCGGGGCGTCGCACCGCCTTTCTGGCCGCCGCAGGGACCTTCGGCCTGTTCGTCATCGCCGCCCTGATCGCGGTCTGGGCTGTGCTGTATGCGCCCGGCCCTTCGGCGCGGGACGGCGACAAGACCATCGTCACCCTGTCCAGCGGTTCCGGCGTCAACGCCATTGCGGCCCAGCTGAAGGCCGAGGGCGTGATCCGCTCGACGGACATGTTCAAGGCGGCTGCGGCTCTCGGCGGTTCCAGCCGAAAACTGCGCGCAGGCGAATATGAGGTGCCCAGCGGGGCGTCTTTGAGCGCCGTCATCCGTTTGCTGGTCGACGGCAAGGTGGTCCGCCACTACGTCACCATCCCTGAAGGCTGGTCCTCGGCCCAGGCGGTGGACATTCTGATGCGTCAGCCGGTGCTGACCGGCGAGGTGACCGAAACGCCCGAGGAGGGCACGCTGTGGCCCGAGACCTATGAGGTCGCGCGCGGCGAGACCCGCGCCTCCGTCCTGGCCCGCATGCGCCGGGCCCATGATGAGAATGCCGCCCGCCTGTGGGCCGCGCGGGGGCCGGGCACCGTCGCCCGCACCCTGGATGAGGCGATCATCCTGGCCTCCATCGTCGAGAAGGAGACGGGGATCGCCTCTGAACGCCCGCACGTCGCCGGGGTGTTCAGCAACCGCCTGCGCGCCGGGATGCGGCTGGAGAGCGATCCGACCATCATTTACGGCATCACCAAGGGGCGGCCTCTGGGACGCGGCATCCGTCGGTCGGAACTGGAGGCGGCCAATCCGTGGAACACCTATCGCATCGACGGCCTGCCGCCGACGCCGATCGCCAATCCTGGCGAGGAGTCCATCGCCGCCGTTCTGAACCCGCCGCACACGGAAGACCTGTTCTTCGTCGCCGACGGCTCGGGGGGGCACGCCTTCGCCCGCACCTATCAGGAGCACGTCGTCAACGTCGCCCGCTGGCGCGAGATCGAGCGCCGCAAGGCCGGTCTGCCGCCCGAGACGCCTGCGGTGACGCCCGAAGGCGCTGCTGCTGATCTGCCGCCCGGTGTGGTCGTGCCGCCCGGAGCCCAGGTGATCCGCGTGCCTCAGCAGGCTGGGCAGCAGGGTGGGCCGGCTCAGGAGCCCGCCCGATGACCGCGCCGCTGTCCGGCATGACCGGCTTCGGCCGTGCAGACGGCGCCTCGGGCGATTGGAGCTGGTCGGTCGAGGCCCGCTCGGTCAACGGCCGCAATCTGGAGGTGCGGTTTCGCGGGCCTCCGGGCTTTGACGCGCTGGAACGCCACGCCAAGGCTTCAACCCAGTCGCGGCTGAACCGGGGCCAGGTCACCCTGGGCGTTCAGGCCAAGCGGGCCGAACAGGGCGCAACGGCTCTGAAGGTCAATCAGGACATTTTGAACCGCTATCTGGTTCTGGCCAATCAGTTGGCCGAGGAGGGGGCGACGCCGCCATCCGCTGACGGCTTGCTGTCCCTGCGCGGCGTTCTGGAGGCGCCTGAGGAGGCCGACGACGCTGAAGTCCGCAACGCCGTCGAGGCCGCCATCGCCATCTCTATCGAAGAGGCGCTCGGGGCGCTGAAGCTGTCGCGCCAGCGTGAGGGCGAACAACTGCGTCCCGTGGTCAGCGGCTTCATCGACGCCATTGCGGTTCTGGTGACGCAGGCGGAGAGCGAGGCCCAGGCCCAGAGCGACCACATCCGCGAGCGTTTCGCGCGGCGCATGACCGAACTGGCGCCGGATGCGCCGGGGCTGGAGGACCGCATCTTCCTGGAGGCGGCGGCGCTGGCGACCAAGGCGGACGTGCGGGAGGAGCTGGATCGGCTGACGGCGCACGTCGCCTTGGCCCGCACCCTGTTGCAGCAACCCCCCGCCGGTCGAAAACTCGACTTCCTGATGCAGGAATTCATGAGGGAGGCGAACACCCTCTGCTCGAAATCGGCTACGACCGCGCTCACCGGAATCGGTCTTGAGCTCAAGGCCGTCATCGAACAGCTCCGTGAGCAGGTCCAGAATGTCGAATGAACGCACGCCCCGTCGGGGTGTCCTCCTGATCGTCGCCAGCCCCTCGGGCGCGGGCAAGACCTCGCTGTGCCGCCGCCTGATGTCGGATCACAAGGGGCTGGAGCTGTCGGTCTCCATGACCACGCGCGGCATCCGCCCCGGAGAGGTCGCCGACCGTGACTACAACTTCGTCGACGACGCCGAATTCCAGCGGCTGATCGACGGCGACGCCTTCCTGGAGTGGGCCGATGTTCACGGCGCCCGTTACGGCAGCCCACGCGCCCCTATCGACCGCGCCCTGGCCGAGGGCCGCGACGTCCTGTTCGACATCGACTGGCAGGGGGCCCGCGACATCGCCGAGAAATGCCCCGGAGACGCCGTGCGCGTCTTCATCCTGCCGCCCAGCCTGGAAGAACTGCGCCGCCGCCTGGTGACCCGTTCGCAGGACGCCGAAGAGGTGATCGAACGCCGTGTCGCCAACGCCAAGGGCGAGATCGAGCATTGTGACGAGTTCGACTACGTCCTGGTCAATGAGGACTTCGACCGCTCCTATGCGGAGCTGGCCCACATCTACCACGCCGAACGCAGCTGCCGCCGCCGCAACCTGTGGGTCGAAGGCTATAAGCAGGCCCTGCTCAAGGAAGTGGTGTGAGAACGCCGACGGTGTTCGCCCTTTCCGACTGAAGCGCGAACCTGCCTCTCGCTGATGTCTGGAACCTGATTCACGGCGTCAAATCGTGAAGCGATTTCATCTCAACTGATCAGCCTCTAGCTGCGCCGTTCGATCTTGGCGGCCATGTCGGGGCGGGGGCGTTCCAGCGAAGGCTCTGCGGCGGCGCCGATGTGGATGAAGCCGGCGACCTGTTCGTCCGCTTTCACACCGAACAAGGCCAAGGCGTCGGGGTCGTAGCTGTACCAGTCGGTGATCCAGCTGGCCGAGAATCCAAAAGCGTCTGCGGCGTGTTCGATGTTCATGCAGACGGCCCCGGCTGACAGCTGTTGCTCCCAGACCGGCACCTTGTGGTCCAGGATGGGGCTTGAGATGACGAGGATGGTCAGGGGCGGCGCGGTCAGCTTGGCCAGGACGGCGCGGGCCTTGTCGGGGCCGGGCTGGCGGGCGGCGAGGGGCAGCAGTTGCTCGGCGATTTCGGCGCGGCTGTTCGGACCCAGCACCGCGAACCGCCAGGGAAACAGCTTGCCGTGGTCCGGGGTGCGGGCGCCGAGGTGAAGAATCTGGTCGATCTGTTCGGGCGAGGGGCCGGGCAGGGTCAGGTTCTGGGCGGAGGCGGAACGGCGCCGGGCCAGACGGTCCTGTAGTTCAGGCGAGGCGACGGGGAGGGGGAGGGCGGCGCCCAGATCGGAATTGCTCATGGTCATTAGCTAGTCGTCGCAAGGCGTCGGCGCCATACCGGGGGCATGACCGACTCGCGCAAAACCTTTGATTCCGACCGCCCGACGCCCGCCTGGGACGATGGCTCCGACCGGCCGCCGCCGTGGAAGGACCACGGCCACAGCGTCTTCTTTGAAAGCCCGTGGATGAAGCTGACGCGGCATGAGGCGACCGCGCCGACGGGCGTCCACGCCGACTATATGGTCATGCGGCCCCAGAACATGTCGGTCGGCGTCCTGCCCCTGCATGAGGATGGGACGGTGACGCTGGTGGGCCAGCAGCGTTTCGCCCTGGCCAACTGGTCGTGGGAAATGCCTGAGGGCGGCGCGCCTTTTGATGAAGACCCGCTGGAAGGGATCAAGCGCGAGCTGATGGAGGAAGCGGGTCTGGAGGCGGCGCACTGGCAAGAGGCGCTGCAGGCCGAGATGAGCAATTCGATCACCGATGAGCGCGTCATGTCCTGGCTGGCCTGGGGTCTGAGCCCGGTGGAGACGGCGCCCGATCTGACCGAGATCATCCGCATCGCCCGCGTGCCCTTCGCCGATCTGTTGCGCGAGATTGGAAAAGGCGCGGTGAGGGACATGATGACGGTGGCGACGGCGCTCAGGGCCTACCATATGGCGCGGGAAGGCGGACTGCCCCCGGAACTGGCGCAGGCCATGCTGTCGGGCGTATGATCGCCGCATAGGAGCGTCCATGGCCAAGCTGGAAATCGTCGCCAAGACTGCCGACACCTGGGCGATGCTGCGCGCCTCGGCGGAGGCGGCGTCGCGCGACGAACCCTTGCTGGCGTCACAGCTCAATGCGGTGATCCTGTCGCATGCGGACCTGGCGGCGGCGCTGAGTTTCCAGATCGCGCGCAAGATCGGCGACGACGAACTGGGCGCCATGTCGGTGCGCGAAGTGTGCCGCGACGCCTTCGCCTCCGACCCGTCCATCGTCGCTGCGGCCGAGGCGGATCTGAAGGCGGTGGCCGAGCGCGATCCGGCGATCCAGTCGCTGTTGCAGCCCTTCCTCTACTTCAAGGGATTCCAGGCCATTCAGGCGCACCGCGTGTCGCACTGGCTGTGGCGGCAGGGGCGCGAGACCCTGGCCCTGCATGTGCAGAGCCGCATGTCGGAGCTGTTTCAGGTCGACATCCACCCGGCGGCGACGCTGGGGTCCGGCCTGTTCTTCGATCATGGCACGGGCATCGTCATCGGCGAGACGGCGGTGGTCGGCGACGAGGTGTCGATGCTTCACGCCGTCACCCTGGGCGGCACCGGCGCCGAGCGCGGCGACCGCCACCCCAAGATCGGACGCGGCGTCCTTCTGGGGGCCGGGGCCAAGGTGCTGGGCAATATCCAGATCGGCGACTACGCCAAGGTGGCCTCGGGATCTGTGGTGCTGAAGCCGGTTCCGGCGGGCTGCACCGTGGCCGGGGTGCCGGCGCGGATCGTCAACTGCCCGACCGGCGACGCACCGGCCAGGACCATGGATCACACCTTGTCCGACATCGTTTATGATTTCGTGATCTGAAGTCGCGCCATCGCCAGGATCACCCCGGCGGCAAACGTTCCCAAACCCAGTTCGACGATGCGCTGTGCCACGCCGAACCAGGGATAGCCGGGGTGGATGGCCCAGATGGCGAGGGCGGCGGGCAGGACGCAGATCAGGCCCAGACCATAGAGATGGCGGTGACTGGCCCAGCTTCGGGCCGAAATGGCGATCAGGGCGGCTCCGGCGATGCCGCACAGATAGCCCAGGCCGCCCAGAAGGTCGTGAAGCACTGCCGAGGGCGTGGCGCCGGTGAGTGAACATTCGAAGGCGCAGGGAAATACGCCGCCGAACATCAGGCCCAGGCCGTTCAGGGCGCTGAGGCAAAAACCGATGACGGCAAGGGGCTTGCGCGGAAACTGGGTCAGGGCCGTGAGCCAGAACAGGGCCAGAAGCACGCCCGAGACGACGAAGGCCAGGCTGACCGCCGGGCCTGTCACGGCGCCGGTCGCGCCCAGTTCGCTGATGTATTGGGTCAGGTGGTCATAGTCGGGATAGACTAGGCCGCCGCCGATCGAGGCCGCCAGAAGGATGGCCAGACTGGCGACGCCGCAGATGATGCTGAACACCCTCATTGCGTCTTTCTCTCACGCTCAGAGGCGCTGGAACGGGTAGAAACCGTCGCCCAACGCCAGGATCTGCGTCAACTCATCCAATGCGCCGCGGGTTTCGTCCAGAAGGGCGGGATCGGACAGGTCTTTGGCGGTCAGGCTGTCGCGATACCAGCGCAGGGCCCAGATGCTGAGGGCGCCGTGCAGTTCATCGGTCATGCGCATGGCGGGGTTGGTCGCGGCTAGTTCCTCGTCGGTCAGGACGACGCGCAGACGCAGGCAGGCGGGGCCGCCGCCGTTGCGCATCGACTGGCGCACATCGACGTATTCGACGCGGCCGATAGGCCCGTTGGAGGTGGCGAGGCGTTCGGCGACCGCATGGCTGCGGGCGTTGTCGCGAGTCTCGGTGGGGCAGATCAGGGTCAGGCGGTCCTCGCCCGGAATCTGGATCAGCATGGAGTTGAACAGGTAGCTCGAGATGGCGTCGGCCAGCGGCAGGTCGGCGGCCGAGACCTCGACGAACTGCGGCTCGAACAGGCCGTCGGCGGCGCGGCGGATGGCGGCCTTGGTCGCGTCCGTGTCCTCGAAGGCGAGTTCGTGGAAGAGGAGGGTGTCCAGGGCGCCGACGCAGACCACGTCGTTGTGGAAGGTCCCGCCGGCGATGGCCGCGCGCGACTGCTGAGCGAGAACCGGGCGACCGGCTTCGTGGCGGCGGACGACGGCCTCGGACGCTTCGCGCGTCTGGCGGGCGGGGAAGGGGCCGTCCCAGGGCTCGAAGGCTTCGCGGCCCCAGACCAGCAGATTGACCCCGCGCGCGCCGTGCTGGGCGCACAGGCGGACGTGGTTGGCGGCGCCCTCGTCGGCCAGATGAGCCACGGCGGGCAGGGCGTCATGGACGGCGAACCGGGTCGCGTCGGGGAAGAGGGCGTTCAGCGCCCGCCTGGTCTGCTGGTGTTCCAGCGAGCGGTGCAGGTTGGTGTGCAAATTGGCGGGGGTGAAGTGGACGCGACCATCGGCGGCGTCGGCGCTGGGCGTCACGGTCGCGGCGTTGGCGGCCCACATGGGCGAGGCCGAACAGGCGGCGGCGGCGAACGCAGGCGTGTCGCGCCAGGCCCTGGCCAGGATGGTCTTGTCAGAGCCAGTGAAGCCGAGCGAGCGCAGGAAGGGAATGTTCGGCCGCTCATGCGGGGGCAGGACGAACTGGGGCAGGCCCAGATCGGCGAGCCGCTTCATCTTGTCGAGGCCCTGAAGCACAGCCGCGCGAGGGTTCGACGCCTCGCCCTTGTTCAGGCTGGAAGCCAGGTTGCCCGGCGACAGCCCCGCATAGGAATGGGTCGGCCCGATCAGACCGTCGGCGTTGGCTTCGATGGCGGCGCTCACCCTTCACTCCCGAACATTGGAAGGTATGGAAGCGTCAAGCCCAACTGATGAGCCGCTGACGACGCCGCGAACCAAACCAGACCGATGATGAACGCGGTCATCAATCCGGCCTTGATGCTGTTTAGCCAAAGGTTCTTTCGGAAACGGCCTATGACAAAAGCCAGCATCGCAATGCCGAAACCCCAACACCAAATTCCAACCATCCCGCCGAAAGGCGCATTGGTGAGCGGCCACCCAAAGTAGAACCAGATGCCCACCAACAAGAGTAAAGGCGTCGTCAGAAGAACGAGGCCAATGCTTTTCCAGTCAAGCGCACCTCTTTCGGTCAACTCGAACCCTTGTGCGTTTTGGGTCACGACCGAAGGCCCTTGATCTCGCTTTCAATGTTCTTGACCGCACCGGCCTCGAAGCTGGCGACGGGGTAGGCGCAGTAGTCGGCGGCGTAGTAGGCGCTGGGACGGTGGTTGCCGCTGGCTCCGAGGCCGCCGAAGGGCATGTCGCCCGCAGCCCCCGTGGTCGGGCGGTTGAAGTTCACCACACCCGCGCGGATGCGGTTGATGAAGCGGTCCCAGTTCTTCGCGTCATCCGAAACCAGCCCAGCGGACAGGCCGTATTTGGTGGCGTTGGCGGCGGCGATGGCGGCGTCGAACGTCGGGACGCGGATGACTTGCAGGAAGGGGGCGAACATCTCTTCGTCCAGCACGTTCAGGCCGGTCACGTCGATGATAGCGGGGCGGACGAAGGCGCCGGGCAGATTGTCGACCGGGCCGGAGGCGCGGATGACCCTGGCTCCCAGGTCGATGCGTTGCTGCAGGGCCTGAAGCGCGGCCTGAGCGGCCTTTTCCGAGATCAGCGGCCCGGCGTAGGGCTCGGGGGCGCTGTCCCAGGGGGCGAAGTTGAGGCGGTCGGACAGGGCGGCCACGGCCTCGACGATGGCGTCGCCCTGTGCGCCTTCCGGCACGATCAGGCGACGGGCGCACGAGCAGCGCTGGCCGGTGGTGACGAAGGCGGACTGGACCACGATGCCCGCGACGGCTTCGGCGTCGGCGGCGTCCCAGACGACCAGCGGGTTGTTGCCGCCCAGCTCCAACGCCAGGATGACGTGGGGATCGTCGGCGAACTTCTTCCGGAAATGCGCGCCCGCCGCGCCCGAGCCGGTGAACATCAGGGCGTCGATGGGCTGATCCAGCAGGGCGGCGCCGGCAGCGCGCCCGCCTTGCACCATGTTGAACACGCCCTTGGGCAGGTCGGCGGCGTCCAGGCATTCGGCCATCAGCTGGCCGGTCAGGGGCGTTTCCTCGGACGGCTTGAACACGACCGTGTCGCCCGCCAGCAGGGCCGGGACGATGTGGCCGTTGGGCAGGTGGCCGGGGAAGTTGAACGGGCCGAGCACCGCCGAGACGCCGTGCGGGCGGTGACGCAGGACGGCGCGACCGAAGGCGGTGTCGCTTGAGCGTTCGCCGGTGCGCTCGTCATAGGCGCGGATGGAGATGTCGACCTTGCCCTGCATGGCGGCGGCTTCGGTTTTGGTCTCCCACAGGGCTTTGCCGGTCTCGCGGCTGATGGTTTCGGCGATGTCGGCGGCGCGGTCCTTCAGGATAGCCTGATAGCGTTTCACCGCGTCGATGCGGTCCTGACGCGGGCGGTCGGCCCAGTCGGGGAAGGCGGCGCGGGCGGCCTCGACGGCGGCTGCGGCTTGCGCGGCGGAAGCGGCTTCGCCTTCCCAGACGGTTTCGCCGGTGGCGGGGTTGGTGGAGGTGAAACGGGTCATGTCAGGCACTCAGTTCAGGATTTCACGCGGACGGTCGCGCCCGCCTTGATCTTCAGGGCGTCGGCGACGTCGGGGGTCATGTGGACGGTGTCGCCGTCGATCAAGACCCGGGCGCGGACGGCGCGGAAGGCGGAGACGCTGTCGGTCGAGACGAGGCTGGGCAGTTCGACCTCGACCTCGGTCTCGATGCGGGCCGTCAGGACGCGGGCGTCGCGGACGGTGCGGATGTTGTCGCGGCCGCAGGCCACGGTGGGACCGGCGTCGAAGATGTCGACCAGGCCGTTGGGGCGGAAGCCTTCGCTTTCCAGCAGGGCCATGGCGGGCACGCCCTGCGGGTGGACCTTGCCGATCACGGCGCGGGCCGGTTCGGGCAGCAGGTCGATGTAGATGGGATGGCGCGGGGCCAGGTCGAGGATGAACTGCTTGTCGGTCGAGCCGCTCATGCGGTCGGCGTCGTCGAAGTCCATGGGGAAGAACTTGTGGGCCACATGGTCCCAGAAGGGGCAGTAGCCGTCGGGCGTGAAGACGCCGCGCAACTCGGCCAGGACGTTGTCGGCGAACAGGTCGGGCTGGGCCCCGATCAGCATATAGCGCGACTGGCTGAGCAGACGCCCTGCGCCGCCCTTGCGACGGTCGGCCTTGAGGAACAGCGAGCCCACCTCGGTCCAGCCGGTGCATTCATTGACCAGAACCAGGGTCTGGTGGCTCAGCTTCATGCCCAGCGAGGGCGATTGGACGGTGTTGTTGACCACGCGGAAGCTGAAGAAGGGCCGCTTCAGCCCCACGGTCGCCTTGACCGAGCCGATGCCGTCGATGTCGCCCGTGTCGCCGTCTTCCAGCATCAGGGTGTACCAGGCCTCCTGCGGCGGGACGCGGCCCTCGAAGCTGGCCTGGCTGAGTTCCAGGCGCTCGCTCAGGACGTCGGCGTCTTCGGGCAGGCTGGTGAAGCCGGGACCGGACAGGATGGCCAGTTCAAGCAGGTGATCAAGGTCGGCGGGGCCGGCGGGGCGAACAACGAGCATGCGGTTACATGGTCTCCAGTCGGAGCTGTTTCAGTTTCAGAGCGTCAATCTCGCCCGAGGCGATCTTGCACAGGATCAGAGCAGACAGTTGGGCGCGTTCGAGGAAGCTGTCGGGCCAGGCGAATTCCTGATCCGAATGAATGTCGCCGCCGACGACGCCGAGCGTGTCGACATTGGGCAGGCCCGCGGCGTGCAGGTTGTTGCCTTCGCAGACGCCACCCGAGGGTTTCCAGGCGATGCTTTGGCCCAGCAGGTCGCCTGCGTCGCGGACGGCGTGGAACAGGGCGGTCTGCGATGCGTCCATCGGCTTGGGCGCGCGGGTCATGCCGCCGTGCAGGTCCAGCGTCAGGCCGGGGAAGGGCGGTTCGGCGGCGATGGCCTTCACGGTTTCGGAGACCCAGGCGGACGCTTGGGCATCGGGGACGCGGACGTTGAAGCGGACGACGGCGTTGTCGGCCACGACGTTCAGCGCGCCGCCGCCCGCGATTTTGGCGACATTGACGGTGACGCCCTCGCGCTGGCCGTTCAGGCCGTGCAGGCGGGCGGCGATGATGGCGGCGCCCGCGACCGCATTGGCGCCTTCGTGGAAGGCGCGACCGGCGTGGGCGGCCTTGCCCATGACGATCAGATGGAAGTTGCCGCTGCCCTTTCGCTCTCCCGCCAGGGTGCCGTCGGGCAGGGACGGCTCATAGGTCAGTCCGATGTGGCCGCGCGCACCCAACTGGGCCAGCAGGGGGGCCGAGGCGGGGGAGCCGATCTCTTCGTCGGGGCTGAGCAGAACGGTCCAGCCGACGCGGGCCTTGTCCGGGTGGGTCTCGAAGGCTTCCAGAGCGGCCAGCATGACGCTGATGCCGCCCTTCATGTCGGCGACGCCGGGACCGTTCAGGGCGCCGTCGGGGCGGGTCACCACGGTCTGGAAGGCGCTGTCGGCGGGAAAGACGGTGTCATAGTGGCCGGTCAGAACGACCTGGATCGGCGCCTCGGGCCGGGCGGTGATGGTCAGACAGTCGGCGTAGGCTTCGGGGATCACAGCGCCGCTGTCGGCCACGGTGGTCGAAGCCTGCGTCGGCACGCGCACGACGGCGGCGGGCAAGCGGCGGGCCTCGGCCTCCAGCACGTCCAGCATGCGCGCCAGACCGGCGGCGTTGCGACTGCCGGAGTTGATTGCGGCCCAGTCGATGGCGCGTTGGACGATAGGGGCCTGCTGGCGCGCCAGAAGGTCGAGCACGCTTTGATCTGATGGCAGAATCCGCATCGCCGGACCCTAGACCTGCGAGACGCAAAGGTGAAGGCAGGCGGCTTTCACAGGGCCGATCCGCAAGTTAAGAGTCGGTGTTCCGGGGGATACGCGCATGACGAAGCGGCTTGGTTTGATCAATCCGACGGCGAGGCTGGATAGCCGTGCTGCGGCCTTGACGGTGACGCGGCTCAGCGCCCTGGGCATGGTCATTGGCGCGATGCGGGACGTGGTCCTGGCTGTTTATTCAAGCTCTGACGGGGCCGAAACTGCGCGGGCGATGGTCGAGACCATGGCGGGGCGTCCCTATGCGCCGGAGCAGATGGCGTTGGCGACGCAACTGGGGCTGGCGGGCGCGGCGGCGGCCATCTTGCTGCAACTGGTTCTGGCTGTGGTCCAATGGCGCAAACCGACCAGTTTCCTGCCGTTGATCTTTCTGGTGCTGGTGGTCTGGGCCCTGGGCTCGGGTCTGCTGGCCTTGATCAACATGCCGACGGTCGCCGCGGCGGGCGGCGTCAATCCGCCGTTGTGGCTGATCGTGATGACGCTGCTCAGCATGTCGGCGGCGGCGCTGCTGCATATGAACGCCATCCGCGCGGCGACGGTTCTGGCCGGATTTCACAAGCTGGACGACTGATCCTGCGTAAAGGGCGTTTCCGCTCGCCGCTGTGCAGGTTAGGCTGACCGTTTCATAACCGGGAGGCGAGACTATGAATTTGACTGCAATGAACCCAACGGCGCCCATCGAGAGCAGGGCTGCTGCCGTGGCGGCGGCGCGCGCCAGCGCCATCGCCATCGGCATCGGCGTGGTCTGGGGCCTGTTCGGCCTGCTTTACATGATGACCGGCGGACAGGCCGCGATGCAGGCTGCGGTGGCTCAAGCGGCTGCGGACAATCCCGACGCCGCCGCCATGGCCGGCGCCATGGGCGGCGTCGCCATCGGCATGATCATCTTCTTCATCGTGATCCAGGCGATCCTGGGTCTGGTGCAGTGGTTCAAGCCGAACATCATCATCCCGATCATCTTCATCATCCTGGTGATCTACGGCCTGGGTTCGGGCGTGCTGGGCCTGATGATGGCCGGGTCGATGCCTGCGGGTTCGGCCGCGCCGATGTGGCTGACGGTGGGCGGCTTCGTCGTGATGATCGTCGAACTGGTCCTGCACATCGCCGGTGCGCGCGGCGCGTCGAAGATCAAGGATTTTGAGACCGATCTGTCGGACACCTTCTGAGCCGAAGACAGATTGGCCGATCCGAAGAGCGATCGGCTGACTTGAATACAGAGGGGCCGGGCGGTGACGCCGGGCCCCTTTTTTCATGCCTATCTGTTCGGGCGACGGTCTTCGCGGCCGCCGGGCTGACGCGCTTGCCGACGCCAGCGGATCGACAGGCTGGCCTCGCCTTCGCCGCCGACCTTGGAGCTGACGGTCAGGTTGCGGCGCACCTGCCATTCGACATTGACCGCCGCCCCGCCTTCGCCGCCGCCGATGACCTCCAGATAGATGTCGTCGGTGATGTAGCGGCCGCCGGCCACGGTCAGCCCCGAAGCCTCGCCGCCGAAGGACAGGCGGTCCAGACCAGCCAGCTCCCTGAGGTTGCCGATGACATCGAAGCCGCCGCCGCCCGCCAGAGAGGCGACGCCCGCCGCCAGCTGCGCCGCTTCGAAGCCGGACAGTTGGGAGGCTGAACGCCCGAACAGCACCTGCGACAGGATTTCGTCCTGGGGCAGGGAGGGGGTGGAGGTCAGGGCGATCTCAGGCCGCGCCGCCGTGCCCGTGACCCGGATGGTGGCTGTCAGAGCCGGGTCTTCACGCGTGGCGGTCAGGTTTAGGCGGATCTGCTCGGGCCGGGTCGACAGGCTGACTGTGCCGCGATCGTCGAAGACGAACCGCTTGCCGGCGAAGTCATAGTCGCCGCGCACGACGCGAGCCGTGCCGCTCAACTGAGGCTGGGAGATGGTTCCGCGCACGCGGGCGTTGACGCTCATCTCCACGTTCAGGCCGCGCCCCACCACCTTCACGTCGCCGCCGGGCGAGCGGATGTCGATGTTCAGGCCGATCTGAGGCCCGCGGGATTTGGTGCGTTCTTCATCGGGCGTGTCGCCGCCGGGACGGTTGATCTCGACCACATCCATGCTGACGATGCCGGTCGAGCCGGGCGGGTTGGCTTCGATGCGGGCTTCGTCGATGTCGATGCGTCCGGCCAGCTGGATATTGCCGTCGGTGCCACGCACCACGGTCAGGGGGCCTGAAGCGCGGGCCTTGGCGATGTCGTTGTCGATGATGCGGAAACGGGTCAGGGCCAGCTGGAAGCTGGAGCCTGAGTTCTGGCGCAGACCGATGCGGCCGTCGCCGGCCACCGTGCCGCCCGCGCCGTCGTTGGCGCTGAAGGTTTCGATCAGGGCGGTGGTGTCGTCGAAGCGGCTGTTCAGCGTCATGCCTTCCAGACGAAGGCCCGTGCCATTGTCCCGGAACGACCCTTGCGCCAGGTCCATGCGACCGGTGATGCGAGGGGCGTTCAGCGTTCCCTCCAGAGTGGCGTTGGCGTCGATCTGGCCCGCGAGAGAGCGCTCGCCGCCCAGCAGCAGGTCCCAGATCGGCTGGACCTGGCCCTTGATGTTGACCGTGCCGCTCATGGGCCGGGTGCGGGCGATGGCCAGGCGTAAAGGCGCAGCCGAGGCTTCAACCGGCAGGGTGACGTCGGCGGCGGCCGTCACAGCATTGCCGTCGCTGGCGTTGGCCTGAAGACGCAGGGTGTTGTTGACCAGCATGGCGTTCAGCGTGCCGTCCACGGCCAGTCCGCGCGGCGCGTCGATGCTGCGAATGTCCTCGAAGGCGATGTTGGCCGAGCCGGACAGGTCGTCGCCGGCGCCGCGCAGGGAGACCCGGCCCGTAACCGCTCCGCGCAGGTCGGGCTTGAGCGAGCCTAGATCCACACGTGTCAGATTGGCCTCGATGATGGCGGCGCGGGAATCCTGACGCATCTCGCCGGTCAGGACGCCGCCGCCTATGCCCAGATCGACCCGCACCACCTTGCCGTCGCCGGCCAGGGCGAAGACCGCCGGGCTGCGGGTGTTGAAGGCGACTTCGCGCACGCTGCCTGCGCCTTCCAGCGTGATGGTCTGAGCCTGATCCTGACGCGAATAGACGCCGGTTCCATCGAAGGAGGCTGGGGTTCCGCCGCCGACGTCGGCCTTCAGCGTGAAGGGCAGGCGGTCCAGCGTGCCGCGCCCGTTCAGGTCCAGCGTTCTGAGCACCCAGGACTGGCCGGAGAGGCGGACGTTGGAGCCGGTGACGGCCAGAATGGCGGTGTCGTCGCCCGCGCCCTCAGTCAGGCGGATGCGCCCTTGAGCAGAGCCGCTGGCCAGGAAGGCGCCGGGGCGGGCGGTGAAGTTGAGATCGGCGCTGGATGGCAGGTTGTTCGACAGGGCGACAGCGCCGCGCGCCGTCACGCCGCCTGCGTCCAGATCGACGTCGGTCAGGCGGATGTGCGGACCGCCCAGATAGAAGGCGCCGCTGGCCCGCGCAGGTCCGTAGTTGGAACCTGCAGTCATGGCCACCCGGCCGTCGGAGGCGTCGTCGCCCTTCTGGAAGGTCAGGGTCAGGTCGGCGTTGGTCAGGTCCAGAGGTCCGGCGTCGATGCGGTCGAACTTCGCACGCAGGTCGGCGCGCGGGCGGGCCAGTGTGCCGGTCAGGGCGCCGTCGCCGGTCATGGCTCCGTCGATGGCCACGGGGCCGACGCCGAAGGGACCGCGCGCGTTCCAATCCAGCGCCAGGCGCAGGCGGCCGTCGCCTTCCAGCACGCCCTTGGCGTTGGCGGAGCCCTGGGCGCCGGTCAGGGCGGCGCGGTCAACGGCGATGCGCCCGCCGTTCAGAGACCCGGTCAATTGCAGGCGCGGGGTCAGGCCCAGCAGGCGGTCCAGTTCTTCCTGCCCAGTGGTCAGGCCGGTTCCGCGCCCGTCGAAGGTGATGGCCCACGGCGCGCCGGTGCGCGGCATGGCGGCGGTGATCGGCCCGCCGAACGCCCCCTTGGCCCCCGGATGGATGCGCGAGGCGTCGGTGATGACGGCGTTGCCCCGGAAGCTGAGGCCGCCCAGAAGGTTGCGTCCGCCCGAGCCCTTCAACTCCAGCGCCTGGCCGGTCGCCTCGATGTTCTGCAGCAGCAGGGCGCCGTCGAGGGCGCGGCTGGCCTTGAACTGAATGCGCGGCTGGGCGCCCAGAAGACCGCCGACGATGCCTTCGCTTGAACCGCCCGCCGCGCGGATGTCGCCGTCCAGCGCATAGCGTCCGGCGTCGGCGGTCAGGTTGAGGGGGCCGCTGATGCGCTGAGCCCGATAGCTGGCGATATCGGCGGCTTGCAGGTCGACCGCGCCGTTCAGGCTCCAGCGCGTCCCGTCGCCTTTGAACACGCCGCTGTAGGCGGCAGGCCCCGCGATGGGCGTTCCAGCCAGCCGGGTCAGGGAGCGGGTGGAGACCTCCAGACTTATGCCGTCAGGCGTGCTGCGGTCCTCGGTGCGCAGCATGCCCGAGGCGGTGGACTCCAGATTGTCCGAGATCAGCCGCCAGCCGACGCCCTGCATGCCGTCGCCGTCTGTGTCGGGCCTCACCACCAGACCGAAGCGCGCCGTGCGGCCGATGCGGTCGATGAAGGGCTTGAGCAGGTCGGAGCCGGAGAAGTCGGCATAGCCGGAGATGCGCGTCTGGTCCTTGCCGTAGGTTCCGCGGATGGTCAGGGGGGTGAAGTCGCCGGTGCGCACTATGGCGTTGACGACCTCGCCATTGACCAGGGCGACGGCGCTGAACGGTTGGTTCGGAGAATAGCCAAGTGCGCCCGCCAGCGGCCCGCCACGCGCTTCGTTGGCCCGCAGGTCCAGGCGGATGTCGGCCAGTTCGTCGCCCAGCGACGCCTTCAGACGCAGGAAGTCGCCGGGGCGGCTGTTGCTGTCGGCGGCGAGGCTGGCGGTCTTGGGACCGACGCGGGGCAGTTCGACATCGCCCTCCAGCTTCCAGCGGCCGTATTCCTGGCTGAAGCCCTCCAGCAGCTCAACATTGGCGGCGAAGCGGTCGATGTCGACCGAGATCGGCTGGCGGCCCGGCGGATTGTTCGACGGCTCGACCTTGGGGCGGCGGATCAGGCGGATGACGTCGGCTTCGATATTGGTGGCGTGGAAGCGGCGCATGACCAGGGGCCAGAAGCTCCAGTCGACGCGGACCTTCTTGGCTTCCAGCCAGACGCCGTCGGCGTCGGTGACCGTGACGGTGTCGATGGTGAAGTCATCGAACAGGTCGCCGTGCAGCCCCTCGACATTGATGCGGCCATAGTCGCCGATCTTCTTGCCGGTGACGAAGCTGGTGACCAGTTCCTGACCGGGACCGGACAGCAGATACATCCGCCCGCCCGTCAGCACGATGATCAGCAGACCGATCAAAACCGCCAGGGTGATCCCGCTGAAGAAGGCGAGGGCCTGAAGCCGCGTGCGTTTGCGCTTCGCCTTTTTGGCGGGCGTGTCGGCGGGCTTGTCAGCCGGAACTTCGGGGGGCCGCGTCTCGGTCAAAACGCCTGGCCCAGGCTGATGTAGATCTGGAAGGCGGCGTCGCCTTCACGGCGATCCAGCGGGAAGGCGATGTCGGCGCGCACCGGCCCGAACGGCAGCTTGTAGCGCACGCCGAAGCCGGCGCCGTAGCGCAGGTTGTTGAAGTTGGGCGTCTCCTGGAAGCCGATGGCTCCAGCGTCGATGAAGGCCACGCCCTGGAAGTTCCCGAACACCTGGCGGCGCACCTCCAGCGAGGTCTCGAACAGGCTGAGCCCGCCACGCGGGGTGTTGTCGGGCAGGCGCGGGCCGACGCCCTGATATTCATAGCCGCGCACGGAGCCGCCGCCGCCCGCATAGAAAAGGCGGTCGGACGGGACGGTCAGTTCTTCCCCGCCGAGAATGGTCCCCAGCCGAACCCGTCCGGCCAGAACCGTGCGGGCGTTGTCCTCGATAGGCAGATAGGCCGTCGCCTGGGCTTCGCTCCTGACGAACAGGACCGTGTCCTCTCCGGTCACGGCGGTGGGCTGGACCGAAGCGGTCAGCCGATAGCCTGTGGTCGGGTCCAGAGGATCATTGGAGCGATCCATGTAGAAGCTGCCGCGTCCCGTCAGTATGGCCAGGTTGCGGCTGAAAGTGATCGGCGCCTGGCTGATGGGGTCAAAGCGGTTCTCATCGTATTGGCCCACGTCCAGACCCAGGCCGTAGCTATACCAGGATGACTTGCCTATCCGCTGGCGGGCGTCGGCGTAGAGGACGGCGGCGAAGCGGCGATAGGCGTTGGTGTCTTCGTGGACGACCGCCGCTCCCATCGTCAGCGTCTGGCCGGGCGTGCGCCAGTGCGGCAGCTTCAGATCGACGCCCACGCGGCTGTCGAGATCGGCCAGGCGGGCCTGGAAGGCCAGGGTGTCGGCGCGACCATAGCGGTTGTGATAGGTCCAGATGCCCTCGATGGCGGACCCGCCCTTGGCTGACGCCGCCTGACCGGTGGTGACAGTGGCCTGGGCCGTCGAAACGGTGACGCCGGCTTCCTGGGTCCAGCGCGGGCGGTCGTTCAGGGTGACGACGATGGGGCGCAGGCCCTCCGCGTCGGTTTGTTCGCGCCGCGACAGGGCTACGCCGACGCCGTCATAGACGCCGGTCTCCAGCAGGCGACGCTCCAACTCGGCCACTTGTTCGGGATCATAGACATCGCCCGTCGTCCAGGGCGCGAGGTCAGTCACCCAGTCGAGATTGGTTGGCCCGCGCGTCACCAGACGCACGCCGTCCAGACGGATCAGCGGGCCGGAATCGATGTTGTAATTGGGTTGGACAGTCTGGGTGGCGTGGTCGACGATGACCCGGCGCGGCTCGGCGCTGGCGTCGGCGTAACCGCGACGGGTCAGGCCCGCGATGATGCGGCCCTCGGCGGCGATGACATCGACCGCGCGACCGGGATCGCCGGTGGTCAGGCCGACTTCGCCGCGCACCGCCGTGTCGGTCTTCTGGTCCGGCGGCGGCAGGGTCCAGTTGAGGCCGTAGTCGGCCAGGACGAAGCGCGGGCCGGTGACGACGCGCACCACGGCGACAGGGGCATCCTCGCCGACGACGTCATCTTCCAGCGTCGGCTGGTAATAGCCTTCGGAACGCAGCAGGGCCTCGGCCGAGCTCATGGCCGCGCGGGCGCGCCTGCGAGCCTCGAAACGGTTGGACGGCGGACCGTCTACTTCGCCGACAGCGCGGACCAATTGAGCGCGCAACCCGCTGTCCATCTCGCCCTCGATCCGGGCGCGAGGGTCCGCAGCGGCGGAAGACGCGATGAAGACGAGCCCGGCTGTGCTGATCAGGAACAGGGCGGGCTTCGACGTCAATCTTAAACTCTGGGTCTGGCGGCGAGGCGGAGGGATGAAAGTCCCCTTGTCACCGCCCCGTGGCGGCTATGAGGCGCGTGTCAGTAGAACAGCGTCTCGCTTTCGGGCTGCACGGACTCCGCTGATGAGCGTTTGTCAGCGGGCAGGGTGGTCGAGGGCGGCGGTGTGTGCGTTTCGGCGGCGGCCGGGGCGGCCACATCCTCAACCGCAGGCGCTGCGGGCTCTTCCTGAACGACAACAGCCGCAGGCTCGGCGGGCGCGGGCGCAGGCTCGTCACAGGCGGCCAGAACCGGCAGACCGGCCAACATCACCAGAATTGCGAGGCGTTTCATCAATTCATCTCCCCCGGACCAGCTGACGAAACGTGTGGACCGCGACACAGGTTCCATAGCTTTGATTCCGCTTGGGGTCACGCGACGGACTGCAACCAATCGTTTCATCTTTTGGTGTTAGGTGAGGTTCAGGGGGAGCTATGACCCACACGGCTTACGCGACGTTATCGACCATACGGTTCAAGGAACTGAGGACTCGTCTGGGTCTGGCGGCCTTCATCGCCGTGACCGCCTGGTTTGTCACGCCGACGATATGGCCGGGCGTCTGGCTGGCGGCGGTTCTGGCTACACAGATTCTGGACTGGGCCGTGTTCCGACGATTCCGCATGGAACCCGAACACGAGCCGTCGAAGCCCGAAGTCGTTCTGGCCTGCATGACCACCGCCCTTGGCGTCATCGTCTACGCCGGCATGACCGCCTATATGTGGTTCTTCGGCGGAGAGATCGGGCGCATCTTCGCCATGGTCCAGGCGGCGGGCGGTTTGCTGCATGTCAGCCTGCATATGCACCATGTGCGGCCGTTGCTGATCTCGGCCGTCGTGCCGCACGCCAGCTATTTCCTGGGCTTGCCTCTGGCCACCTCCATCATCACCCAGCGGTGGGAGGGGTTGCTCGTCTCCATCGGCTGCGTCCTGTATATGAGCCATCTGGTGGTGGCCGTGCGTCAGGGTTCGAACACCACGCGCGCCGTCATGGCGGCCCGGGACGAAGCGCTGGAAGCCCGTCAGAAGGCTGAGATCGCCAACGCCGCCAAATCCGACTTTCTGGCCGTGGTCAGCCATGAGATTCGCACGCCGATGAATGCGGTCATCTCCGCCGCGAACCTTCTGCGACGTACGCCTCTGAGCACGCAGCAGGAGGCGCATGTGGACATGCTGACCGACGCAGGCGAGGTGCTGATGGGGCTGCTCAACGATGTGCTGGACGTCTCGAAGATCGAGGCGGGCAAGATGCAGCTGGACTATGCCGACATGATCGTGCGCGACCGTCTGGACATGCTGGGCCGTCTGTGGGAGCCGCGCGCCAAAGCCAACGGCGTGCGTCTGCTGATCGAGGTCTCGGATGATACGCCTCACGCCATCCGCACGGATCCTCTGCGCTTCCAGCAGATCCTGTTCAATCTGATCTCCAACGCCGTGAAGTTCACCGCCGAAGGGTCCATCACCGTGCGTGTCGCCTATGTGCAGGACCAGCTGAAGGTTGCCGTCATCGACACCGGCTGTGGCATTCCCGAGGATCGCCAGAACCAGGTCTTCAACAGCTTTGAACAGGTCGATGCGGGCACGACCCGCCGTTACGGCGGCTCGGGTCTGGGGCTGGCGATCAGCCGTCGCCTGGCGAACATGATGGGGGGAACCCTGATGTTGCACAGCGTGGAAGGGCAGGGCTCGACCTTCACCTTCAGCCTGCCGGTCGAACGGATCGATGTTGTGGCCGCGCCGGTCGAAGCTGCTGCGCCGCAGGTCATATCGCTGGTCGGACGCTCCATTCTGGCGGCGGACGACCATGAGGTGAACCGCCGTATTCTGGGATTGTTGCTGGAGCCGCACGGCTGCCGCCTGACCCTGGTGGAGAACGGAGCGCTTGCGGTCGAGGCGGCGTCGCGCGAACGGTTCGACGCCATATTGATGGACATGCAGATGCCGGTAATGGACGGGGTCGAGGCCAGCAGACGCATCCGTCTGGAGGGGGCCAACCGCGACACGCCTGTGGTGGCCCTGACCGCCAACGCCATGGATGGTCACCGGGCCGCCTGGGACGTGGTGGGGGTGCATGCCTTTCTGACCAAGCCGATCAACCCCGCCCAACTGGCCGAAGCCCTGTCTCAAGCCTGCGCCGCCAGCGACGGTCGGGGCGACGAGGTTGTGGGCGATCAGCCTGCGGGCGTGCTCCAGGCATGAACCGCTTCATCCAGAGACCGATCCGGTCCTTGCGGCTCCGCCTGCAGCGGGGCGTCGGACAGGCGCGGCGCCACGCCGGGCTGGAAACCGGCGAACGTGCCCCTCGCGGCGTTGTGCGGGTGCTGAGCGGCCTCTGACAGGGTCAGCACGGGCGTGACGCAGGCGTCTGTCCCTTGGAAATGCGCGGCCCAGTCGTCGCGGTCGCGCGCGAGGAACAGGGCCTCGAAACGGGCGTGCAGGCCGGGCCAGCCCGCCATGTCGAATTGCAGGGCCTCTTCGGCGCTCAGGCCCAGCCCGGCGATCAGGGCGGCGTAGAACTGGGGCTCCAGCGCGCCGACGGCGATGAAGCCGCCGTCGCGGCAGGCGTAGCAGCGATAGAAGGGCGCGCCTCCGTCCAGCAGATTGGCCCCGCGCCTGTCGCTCCACAGGCCACGCGACTGCAAGGCCGAGAACAGGCTCATCAGCAGGGCCGAGCCATCGGTCATGGCGGCGTCCACCACCCGCCCGCGCCTGGTGGTGCGCGCCTCGATCACGCCCGCCAGAACGCCTGTGACCAGCATCATGGCCCCGCCGCCATAGTCGCCGACCAGGTTCAGCGGCGCGCGGGGCGGCCGGTCAGGCTCGCCCATGGCGTGAAGCGCCCCGCTCAGGCCGATGTAGTTGATGTCGTGGCCGACCGATTGCGCCAGCGGCCCGGTCTGGCCCCAGCCGGTGACGCGGCCATAGACCAGCCGGGGATTGCGCGCGGCGCAAACCTCAGGCCCCAGGCCCAGCCGCTCCATCACGCCGGGGCGAAAACCTTCGATGACGGCGTCGGCGCCGTCGATCAGGGCCAGAACGGCGGCGATGTCGGCGGGATCCTTCAGATTGACGCCGACGGAGGACCGGCCCCGATGCAGCACTTCGCCGCCGACTTCCGAAAAGGCCGCTGCGCCTGCAGACGCGCTGCGGCTCAGACGCAGCACCTCGGCCCCCAGATCGGCCAGAACCATGCCCGCGAAGGTGACGGGGCCCAGGCCGTCGAATTCCAGGATGCGGACGCCGTGCAGGGGTTTCATGCCCTTTTGACTAAAGCGATCTGCAAAGATGTCGAGCCAGCGCTTGACCCGAAGCGCGGATTGCAACAGAAGGCGCGTCGCCGGTGCGTTGGAACGAAATCGGTTGAGTTGGACGCAAGTCCAACTCGGCTCAGATTTCGTTCCGGTCTGAAGCTGGACCATTTTTGGATTCAGGTCGATTCGACCTGAAGCAAAAATGGTCTGGAGCGCGCCCGGTTCGATGTGCGTCCTTAGCTCAGTTGGTTAGAGCATCTGACTTTTAATCAGAGGGTCCTCGGTTCGAGCCCGAGAGGACGTACCATCATCTCTTCCCGCCGTTGCTGGTCGTCGTCAGCCGTTCGACACATGCCGGGCGTGGAAATCCTTGCGGAATTGCTCGAAACGCCCGTGCTGGATGGCGTCGCGCATGGCGGCGGTCAGGGCCTGGTAGAAGGCGATGTTGTGCCAGCTCAACAGCACCTTGCCGAGAATCTCGTCGGCGCGGATCAAATGGTGCAGATAAGCCTTTGAATACTGGCTGGAAGCCGGACATTCGATCCTCGGGTCCAGCGGGTCCTGATCCTCGGCGAAGCGGGCGTTCTTGAGGTTCAGCGGGCCGTCCCAGGTCCAGGCCTGGCCGTGGCGACCCGCGCGGGTCGGCAGGACGCAGTCGAACATGTCCACGCCGCGCCAGACCGCCTCGACCAGATCGATCGGCTTGCCGACGCCCATCAGATAGCGGGGGCGGTCGGCGGGCAGGAACTCGGGCGCATAGTCCAGAACCTCGCACATGGCCGCGTGGCCTTCGCCGACCGCCAGACCGCCGATGGCGTAGCCGTCGAAGCCGATCTCCTGAAGCTGTTCCGACGACTGGCGGCGCAGGTCTTCGAACGTCGAGCCCTGCTGGATGCCGAACAGGGCCTGGGTCTCGCGTTCGCCGAAGCGTTCCTTTGACCGGGCGCCCCAGCGGATCGACAGCTCCATGGCCTTTCGGGCGGCGTCCTTTTCGGCCGGGTAGGCGACGCACTGGTCCAACTGCATGGAGATGTCGGCGCCGATGCGGTCGGCCTGGATCTCGATGGAGCGTTCCGGCGTCAGAACGTGTTTCGACCCGTCGATGTGAGAGGAGAAGGTCACGGCCTCCTCCTTCACCTTGGAGATGCCGGCCAGGGACATGACCTGGAAACCGCCCGAGTCGGTCAGGATCGGCTTGTCCCAGCCCATGAATTTATGAAGCCCGCCCAGACGTTCCATCCGCTCGGGCCCGGGGCGCAGCATCAGATGGTAGGTGTTGCCCAGGATGATGTCGGCGCCGGTCTGTTTGACCTGATCCACCGTCATCGCCTTGACGGTGGCGGCGGTGCCGACGGGCATGAAGGCGGGGGTGCGGATGTCGCCGCGCGCGGTCTTCAACACGCCGGTGCGGGCGCGGCCTTCGGTGGCGGAAATCTGGAACGGGAAGGGCATCAGCGGATCAGTTTCTCAAGCATTTCGGCGCGCTGCAGGTCCTTGGGACGACCGAACTGGCGGGCGACGGCGATCTGTTCGGCGATGGAGGGGATGAAGACCAAGCCGTCGCCGACCGACACGGGCATGCGGGTCTCGAAACGGACCGGGCTCCAGTCGCCGCCGCTGCGCACATCCATCTCGGCCATGATGTCGATGGGGACGGGCGTGGTCAGGATCTGGCCGAAGACGCGCGAGCGGAACAGGCCCTCGCCGGGGTCGGGGGTGACGACGCCGTCCAGCGCCGCGATCAGGCGGCGCGCATCGCGCGGGCTGGCCATGACATCGACGTCGGGCACATGGTGATCCTCAAGCCCGGCCAGGGCCATGGCGGCGCCGCCGAACACCCACCAGGGGTCCTGCAGATCGGCCGCCGCTTCGGCGACACGCTCCAGAGTGGCGGTGAGGGAGTCCGGCAGTTCGATCATGGGCCTCGGGCGTTAGCCCTTTTGCGTCCCCACGTCATCTGTGATGTCATCCCGGAACAACAGGCTGCCGTCGCCGTAGGAGTAGAAGCGATAGCCGCTGTCGATGGCGTGGGTATAGGCGGCGCGCATCGTCTGAAGCCCCGCAAAGGCGCTGACCAGCATGAACAGGGTCGACTTCGGCAGGTGGAAATTGGTCATCAGCACGTCGCAGGCGCGGAAGCGGTAGCCGGGGGTGATGAAGATGGCGGTGTCGCCGTGGAAGGGCTGGACCACGCCGTCTGCGGTCGTAGCGCTTTCCAGCAGGCGCAGGGAGGTGGTGCCGACGCAGACGATGCGGCCGCCCGCCGCCCGCACGCCGTTCAGGGCGGCGGCGGTTTCAGCGGAAACCTCGCCCCATTCGCTGTGCATCCTGTGGTCGGCGGTGTCGTCTGCCTTGACCGGCAGGAAGGTGCCGGCGCCGACATGCAGGGTTACGGCGTGGGTCGAAACCCCGCGCGCCTTGAGGGCGTCGAGCAGGGGCGGGGTGAAGTGAAGACCCGCCGTCGGGGCGGCGACCGAGCCGTCGTAGTGGGCGAAGACGGTCTGATAGTCCTTCAGATCGCGGTCGTCCTCGGGCCGTTTGGCGGCGATATAGGGCGGCAGGGGCATGACCCCGACATCGCGGATCGCCTCATCCAAAAAGGGACCGGAAAGGTCGAACTTCAGCGTGACCAGACCGTCCTCGTCCTTGGCTTCGACGGTGGCGTCGAGGCGGCCCAGGGAACAGGCGGCGTCGTCCTCTCGTCCGAAGCGCACGCGGTCGCCAGCCTTCAACCGCTTGCCCGGCTTCATGAAGGCGGACCAGACGTCCGGGGCGTCGCGGTGGTGCAGGGTGGCCTCGACCTCGACTGTCAGGGTCTCGCCCTCTGGCCCGCCGACGACAGGATTCGGGCGCTGGCGAACGCCCGACAGCCGCGCCGGGATCACCCGCGTGTCGTTGAACACCAGGGCGTCGCCGGGCTGGAGCAGGCCGGGCAGGTCGGTGACCACCCCATCGGTCAAGGCGCCGTCGCGCACCACCAGCAGCCGCGCGGAATCGCGCGGCGCGACCGGGCGCAGGGCGATGCTGGTCTCGGGTAGGTCGAAGTCGAAATCAGAGGTCTTCATCGCGCGGTGTATAGGTGCGTGGGCCGCGGGGCGCCATATCGCCGCGTCGGTCAGTGTGCAGCGCCCGCTGGCAGATGATCTTTGTCATGTTTACCGACACGCTCGATGAGCGTCCGCCCGGCCTCATTCATGCCGATCAGCGTGACCTCTGCGCCCTGACGTCGGTAGCGGAACACCACCTTGTCCACCGCAGCGACCCCGGTCATGTCCCACAGATGGGCGTCGCTCATGTCGATCTCGACGCGGGTCGGGCGCCCGTGATGCTCGAAGGCGGCGGCGAACACGTCGGCTGAGGCGAAGAACAGCTGACCGCGCACGCGATAGCGCAGCATGCCGTCTTCGGGCGCGGCGATCTCCTCGACGGTGATGGTCTTGCCGACCTTGTGCATGAAGAAGATGGCGGACAGGACGACGCCGAGCATCACGCCCTTGGACAGGTCGTGAGTGGCCACAACCGTCACCGTGGTCGCCGCCATGACGATGGAGGATTGGATCGGCGTGGAGCGCAGCGTCAGGATCGAACTCCAGTCGAATGTGCCGATGGAGACCATGATCATCACGGCCACCAGGGCCGCCATCGGAATGCGGGCGACCCAGTCCTGCAGCACAAGCATGAGGAACAGCAGGAACAGCCCGGCCCACAGGGTCGAGAGCCGCCCCCGTGCGCCACTGGTCACATTGATGATCGACTGGCCGATCATGGCGCAGCCCGCCATGCCGCCGAACAGGGAGGAGGCGATGTTGGCGATGCCCTGGCCGCGCGTCTCACGATCCTTGTCGGACGGGGTGTCGGTGATGTCGTCGATCAGATTGGCGGTCAGCAGGCTTTCCAGCAGGCCGACGAAGGCGAGGGTTGCAGAGATCGGCGCGATGATCGCCAGGGTCTCCCACGTCAGGGGCACAGCGGGGATGTGGAAGACCGGCAGGGTAGAGGGCATCTGACCCATGTCGCCGACCGTGCGCACGTCCAGACCGCTCCAGATGACAAAGGCGCTGAGCAGCACGATGGCGACCAGAGGCGAGGGGACCGCTGTCGTCACGCGACGCAGCCCGTAGATGATGGCGAGGCCAGCCCCGACGAGGGCGAAAGTCTGCCAGTTGGCGCCGATCAGCTCCGGCATCTGGGCCAGGAAGATCAGGATCGCCAGCGAGTTCACAAAGCCCGTCATGACGGACTTCGAAACGAACTTGATGTAACGCCCCAGTTTCAGCAGGCCGATGATGATCTGGAACACGCCTGTCAGCAGGGAGGCCGCGAACAGGTATTCCAGACCGTGATCGCGCACCAGCGTGACCATCAGCAGGGCCATCGCTCCGGTCGCCGCCGAGATCATGGCGGGACGGCCGCCGACGAAGGAAATGGTCACGGCGATGACGACGCTGGCGTAGAGGCCGACCGCCGGATCGACGCCGGCGATGACGGAGAAGGCGATGGCTTCGGGGATGAGGGCCAAGGCGACGACCGTGCCTGCAAGCAGGTCGCGGCGAGGATTGGCGAGCCATTGCTGGCGCGCTGAGGCGATTATGGACATGCGGGTTTCATCGTGGGTGAGCGGCGTGTGCGGCTCGGGTTTCCTGACGGATCGGCGGTCAGGATAGCCACCCGCCTTCTGTGCGCAGCGGCGGGTCCAGTGTGATGCCGACTCCTTGCCCGTCCAGCCACCCTTTTGGCAAGTGCGTTTGCTGTTCAGTCGTTGACCACGGACCTGCTTTCCACCCGAGGTTCTGTTGCCTGCACAGATCACGCCTGAAGCCGATCAATCCACCCGTCTCATGAGTTCAGGGACGTCTGAACGAACACAGGAGCGATCGGCAGATCAGGCATCGAGTCAACAGCTCGTCATGAAGGCGATCTGATCAGACCGGCCTCGTCCATGGCGATGACAACGATCAGACGGCCATCTTCAAGCGAAGCGCCGAAGCTGGGGCCGGCGGCGTGCCAAATCCAGGAACGGAAGAAGACTAGGCGGTTGAACTCCATTTCAACACGCCGGACATGCTCCCATTTGCCCATGTCGTTGGTCTGGGGTGTGATGATGTCGCTGACCATCTTCGCATAGGAGTCCAGTTCGTAGCGGGCCAGCTCTGGTCCATTCAGGGGCGCGCGGGTCATGCCGGACGCACGATGTCGGTAGAAGTCGGTGCCGTTGGACTCTTCGGGCGCTTCGCTGAGATACAGGACGCCGGACCAATGGGATTGGTCGATGTGAACGCCGCCGCGTCCTGTCTCGCCCGCAGTGCTGATGCGGCAATGGCCGTGGATGGTCCTGGCGGCGGGGACGAGCGGGGTTCCCGCCAGTTGTGACAGGCGTGAGTCCAGGTCGGGCAGGGGGAGGCGCTGGCTTGAATTGCGCCCGGCGAAATAGGCGCTGTCGCTGGCGGCGGGATAGTCCAGAGCCAAAGCAGCCAGACGGGCGGCGACCGGATCGTCGAGAAAATCGTCGATCACATGGATGGCGTCAGTGTGTCTCAGAGCAACAGGCATGACGCCTCTATACCTGTGATGGCCGCTGAGTAAATTCGGCTCAGCGATACCCCGGCGCGAACGACCCCGCCCAGGCGCCGTAGCGATCCAGCGACAGGTCGTGGACGTCGATGGCGGGTTTGGTCCCGCTGATCATGTCGGACAGGACCTGGGCTGAGCCGCAGGCCATGGTCCAGCCCAGGGTGCCGTGGCCGGTGTTCAGATAGAGGCCCGGAATCCGCGTGGCGCCGATCACCGGCGTGCCGTCGGGGGTCATGGGGCGCAGGCCGGACCAGTAGCTGGCCCCTTCCAGATCGCCTCCGCCGGGGAAGAGGCTGCCGACCGAATAGGCCAGGGTCTCGCGGCGCAGCTTGGGCAGGCTGTTGTTGTAGCCCGACAGTTCGGCCATGCCGCCGACGCGGATGCGGTCGCCCAGGCGGGTGATGGCGACCTTGTAGCTCTCGTCCATGACGGTGGAGACCGGCGCCTTGTCGGCGTCGATGATGTCGGCGGTGATCGAATAGCCCTTCACCGGATAGACCGGCAGGCCCAAGCCCAGGGGGCGGACCATCCTGGGCGAATGCACGCCCAGGGCCACGACGACGGCGTCGGCCTGCATCGCGCCCTTGCTGGTCAGGGCGCCGGTGACGCGGCCATCCTCGGTGTGCAGGGACTGGATCTCCGTGTCGTAGTGGAAGACCACGCCCGCCTGCTGGGCCATGGCCGCCAGGGCGTTGGTGAAGAGGAAGCAGTCGCCCGTCTCGTCACCCGGCAGGCGCAGGCCGCCGACGAAATCCACCGCCGAAGCGGCCAGCCCGGGCTCAGCAGCGATGCAGCCGGCGCGGTCCAGAACCTCGCACGGCACGCCCTCGGCCTGGAGCACGCTGACGTCCTTGTAGACGTCGCCCAGCTGCTTGTTGGTGCGGAACAGCTGCAGCGTGCCCTGCTGGCGGCCGTCGTAGGTGATGCCGGTCTCGCGGCGCATCAGGTCCAGTTGATCGCGGCTGTATTCGGCCAGACGCACCATCCGCGCCTTGTTCAGCCCATAGCGGCCATGGGTGCAGTTGCGCAGCATCGCCGTGGTCCAGCGGATCATGGCCAGATCCAGCTGGGGCCGGATGATCAGGGGGGCGTGGCGCATCAGCAGCCACTTCATCGCCTTGACCGGAATGGACGGCGCCGCCCAGGGCGCGGAATAGCCGGGGGAGACCTGGCCTGCGTTGGCGAAGCTGGTCTCCAGCGCCGGGCCCTTCTCGCGGTCGACGACCGTCACCTCGTGACCCGCCTGACTGAGACGCCACGCCGTGGTGACACCGATCACGCCCGCGCCGAGCACCAGAATTCGCATGAGAAGGTCCTGCTGAAACCGCTGTTTCAGCAGCGCAGGTTAGTCTTGCCGCGTTCGATTATCCTGCCTGTTTGCGCACGATGCTGCGGCTATGCGAAGATGAACGCAATTTTCTGCGGCCAGAAGGCGAAAGATTGTGACTCTGTTCGACCCGGTGGATCAGCGCATCCTGCAACGGCTCCGCAGCGACGGGCGGGTGACCAATTCGGACCTGGCGGCGGCGGTCGGCCTGTCGCCCTCGGCCTGCCTGCGGCGGGTGCGCCTGCTGGAGGAGCGGGGCGTGATCCGGGGCTACGCCGCCGTTCTGGCCAATGAGGAGGAGGAGGGGGTGGTCGCCTATGTCCAGATCACCCTGGAGAAGCAGACCGACGAATACATGCGCCGCTTCGAGGCGGCGGTGCGCGAGCATGCGGCCATCCGCGACTGCTATCTGATGGCCGGGGCGGCGGACTATATCGTGCGGGCCGTGGCCCCGAACATTTCGGCCTATGAACTGATCCACAAGGATGTGCTGTCGCGCCTGCCGGGGGTGTCGCGCATCCACTCCAGCCTAGCGATCAGGAACGTGCTTGCCGCGCGGAGCGGTTGACGTTGCGGCGCACAAAAGCCAAACCGGCGTCATGCTCCAGAACCTTGAAACCCTCGCACGCGACGCCAAGTCCTGGCCGTTCGAACAGGCCCGCAACCTTCTGAACCACGTTCTGAAGAAGCGGCTGTCGGACGCCGACCGCAATGCGGCCAAGCTGCTGATCGATGCGGGCAAGGCGGACGAGGCGCTGGCGGCCTTCCCCGACCTGCAACGGCCTGTGGTTCTGGAGACGGGTTACGGCCCCTCGGGCCTGCCGCATATGGGCACCTTCGGCGAAGTGGCGCGCACGACCATGGTACGGAACGCCTTTCGCGCCCTGACCGGCGACCACTGGCCGACGCGGCTGATCGCGTTTTCCGACGACATGGACGGCCTGAGGAAGGTGCCGGAGGGCATCCCCAATCCCGACATGCTGGCCGAAGACCTGCACAAGCCGCTGACCGTGGTGCGCGATCCGTTCGGCACGCACGACAGCTTCGGCGCCCACAACAATGCGCGGTTGCGGGCCTTTCTGGACGGCTTCGGCTTTGAGTATGAGTTCCTGTCCTCGACCGAGCAGTATCGCTCGGGCCGGTTCGACAAGACGCTGCTGACCCTGCTGGCGCGGTTCGATGCGGTGCAGGCCATCATGCTGCCGACGCTGGGCGAAGAGCGCCGCGCCACCTATTCGCCCTTCCTGCCGGTCAGCCCAGCCACCGGCCATGTGCTGCAGGTCCCGACCCTGGCCCGCGATGTCGAGGCGGGGACCATCACCTTTGATGATCCTGAAGGCGGCGAGACCACGGTCCCCGTCACCGGCGGCCATGTGAAGCTGCAATGGAAGCCCGACTGGGCCATGCGCTGGACAGCTCTGGACGTTGATTACGAAATGTCGGGCAAGGATCTGATCGAGAGCGTGCGCGAGAGCGGCAAGATCTGTCGCGCCCTGGGCGGCACGCCGCCGGAAGGCTTCAACTTCGAACTGTTCCTCGACATCGAAGGCAAGAAAATCTCCAAGTCCAAGGGCAACGGCCTGACGATGGACGAGTGGCTGCGCTACGGCACGCCCGAGAGCCTGTCCTGGTATATGTTCCAGTCGCCGAAGTCGGCCAAGTCGCTGCATTTCAACGTCATTCCGCGCGCGATCGACGACTATCTGGCCTTCATCGAAAGCTACAAGACGCAGGAGCCGGCCAAGCGGATCGACAACGCCGTCTGGCATATCCACGCCGGGAATCCGCCGACCCACACCTCGCCGGTGTCGTTCAGCCTGCTGCTCAATCTGGTCGGGGTGGCCAACGCCTCGACCAAGGACCAGCTGTGGGCCTATTTCGCCAAATACCTGCCCGAGGCGACGCCCGAGAACGAGCCGCTGCTGGACCGGCTGATGGGCCATGCGCTGAACTACTACGAGGACTTCGTGAAGCCCTCGAAGTCCTATCGTCTGCCGGACGACAAGGAGAAGGCGGCGCTTGAAGACCTGGCGGCGCGGCTGAAGGCCCTGCCTGCCGACACGACGGATGGCGAGCTGATCCAGAACGAAGTCTATGCGGTCGGCAAGGCGCATGCGTTCGACCCGCTGCGGGCCTGGTTCGGGGCGCTGTATGAAGTGCTGTTGGGCGCGTCGCAGGGGCCGCGCTTCGGCTCGTTTGCGGCCATCTATGGTCTGGAGCAGACGGTTGCGCTGATCGAGGCGGGCGCGAAGGGCGAACTGGCGGGGTAGATCAACGCCCCGCCATCTTTGCTCAGAACCAGGCTTTGAGGCCGACGACGATACGGGCGTCGTTGGCTTCGCCGCCTCGGGCCTTGATGTAGTCGGCGGTGTCTCCAAACGACCGGCTCCATTCGACGCCGACGTAGGGGGCGAACTCCTTGCGGATTTCATAGCGCAGGCGAAGCTCCGCCGTGATCGAGGTCAGGCCGGAGCCGATCTCCAGTTCGGGAATGTCGGACGCTGACAGGTCCAGCTCAAGCGCAGGCTGGAGGATCCATTTCTGCGTCAGGCGCTGGTCGTATTCCGTCTCGATGCGGGCGGTCAGATCGCCTTCGGTCGACAGGAAGGCGGCGGCGCCCATCTCGAACCAATAGGGGGCGACGCCCTGGACGCCGACCGTCAGGTGGGTGGCAGCCTCGCCGTCGGGGCGGAAATCGTGACGCACGCCCGCCTGAACGTCCCAGAAGGGGGCGATGGCGCGGCTGTAGAGGGCCTGGACCTCGGCGTCGTGCAGCTTGCCGTCGACCTCGCCTTCGCCCTCAGATTTCCACCAGAAGCGGTTGATGTCGCCGCCGCTCCAGCCCTGGGCGCTCCAGCCGTAGGTCTCGGCGCCGTCGCCGAAGCCGATCTCAAGCGTGTCGATCAGGACGGCGGTCGAGCGCACGTCGCCGTTCTCGGCCAGCAGCTGACGGCGGGCCGCCGCCATGACCGCTGGGTCGAACAGTGTGTCCGCCGCATGATCCGGCGCAGCGCGGGCGGCGGCGGGCGGCGGCGTCTCGACCAAGCGACCACCGACCGCATCGACGCTGGTGGGGATGTTCGGCGCCGTCGTCGTCATGCCGCCCATGTCGTGACCCGCATGAGGGTCGGGCGCCGCCGCAGGTGGCATGCGGTGGCCCGCGTGTGGATCATCGGCAGGCGCCTGGGCCGGAGGGGTCTGCATCCCGCTCATGTCATGACCGGCGTGCGGATCAACGGCGGGCGCGGGAGGCGTCGCGGGCCGGTGCGCGGCATGAGGATCGACCGGCGGCGTCTGGACGTGGCCTGCATGGCCCGCATGCGACTGGGCGGCGGCGGTCCCGGCGGCGAGAAGCAGCGGCAGGGCCGCGACGGCGGCGAACAGGGCGCGGCTCATCGGGCGGCTCCTTGCAGCGGACGAACTGTGACGACGTTGAACATCCCCGCATGCATGTGCATCAGCAGATGGCAGTGGAAGGCCCAGTCGCCGGGCGCGTCGGCGGTCAGGTCAAAGGTGACTTTCGAGCCCGGCGCGACGTTGACCGTATGCTTCAGCGGTTGATGCCCGTCGTGGCCGTTGACCAGTTGGAAGAAGTGGCCGTGCAGGTGGATGGGGTGGGCCATCATGGTGTCGTTGACCAGGGTGACGCGCACCCGTTCGTTCAACTCGAAGCGGATCGGCTCGACCAGCTCCGAGAATTTGCGCCCGTCAAAGCCCCACATGAACCGTTCCATGTTTCCGGTCAGATGAATCTCCATCGAACGCGACGGCGGGCGGGTGTCCCTGTTCGGCTCCAGCGAGCGCAGGTCAGTGTAGACCAGCACCCGATGGTCGACATCGGCCAGCCCCTGGGGCCGTTCGCCCAGACGGTTGGCGGGCGCGGGCGAGATCATGTCCACGCCGGGCCCGACCGCCATGTCGGCGGGGGCGTTGTTCGGGTCGCGCATGCTCATGGCGCCATGATCCATAGCGCCGTGGTCCATCGGCGCGGCGGGAGCAGGGCCGTGCCCCATGGCCGAATGGTCCATCCCGGCCATGGCGCCGTGATCCATGCCGTTCATGCCCGTCATGCCGCCCATCCCCATGTCGGTCATGGTCAGATTAGGAACCTCGCGCAGAGGCGGAACCTCCGCCGTCATGCCCAGACGCGGGGCCAGGGTGGCGCGGCCCATGCCCGAGCGGTCGATGGCTTCGGACACGATGGTGTAGGCACGGTCCTCGGTCGGACGGACGATGACGTCATAGGTCTCGGCGACCGAGATCTGGAACTCATCGACCTCGAACGGGCGCACATGTTCGCCGTCGGCCTGAACCACCGTCATGGCCAGGCCGGGGATGCGGACGTTGAAGATCGACATGGCCGAGGCGTTGATGACGCGCAGACGCACCCGCTCGCCGGGCCGGAACAGGCCGGTCCAGTTCTCGTCGGGCCCATGGCCGTTGATCAGATAGGTGTAGGTGGTTCCGTTGACGTCGAGGATGTCGCGCGGGTCCATGCGCATCCCGCCCCACATCCGACGCTCGGCCAGGCTCATGCGGTCTGACCCGTCCAGCAACCCGGCTAATGTTGTCCTCTGCTGGTTGAAATAGCCGGGGCTCTTCTTCAGCTTGTCGAGGATGTCGTGCGGATGCAGGAAGCTCCAGTCCGACAGGACCAGCACATGCTCGCGGTCATAGGCGACCGGATCGGCGCCGGCCGGGTCGATGACGATGGGACCGTAGTGGCCGATGGCCTCCTGCAGTCCGGAATGGCTGTGATACCAATAGGTGCCCGACTGGCGCAGCGGGAACTCATAGACGAAGGTCTCATGCGGCTTGATGCCGGGGAAGCTAATGCCCGGCACGCCGTCCATCTGGAACGGCAGCAACAGGCCGTGCCAGTGGATGGAGGTGTCCTCATCCAGATGATTGGTCACCGACAGGCGCACGTTCTGGCCCTCGCGCATCCGCAGCAGCGGGGCGGGCAGGAGGCCGTTCACCGTCACCGCATGGCCCGTGCGCCCGCCGACGGTGAAGTCAGAGTGGCCGACGCTGAGGTCGATGTTCGGTCCGGTCAGCGTCGGCAGGTCTGACCGCAGGCCCGGCGATCCGGTCTGGGCCCATGCAGGCAGAAGGCCCTGAAGTCCCAGCAGGCCGCCGCCCGCGACGGCGCCCCTCAGAAGGCTTCGACGATCAAGACGGGGGGTCGGCATGGGGCGGGCGGTCCTTGGGCGATTTCGGCTGTGTGTTCAGATACGCAGCGGGCGCGGCTTCCCCCTGCGGCGGGACGCCACAGGCTGTGAGGGTCAGCCTCCCAGCGCGGCCATCCGTTCGCTCAACGCCTTGCGGGCGCGGGCGATGCGGGTCTCCACGGCCTTGGCGGTGACGCCCATGATGGCGGCGATTTCAGCATGAGGCCGCCCCTCAAGCGTGGCCAGCAGAAGCGGGGCCTTCAAGGCGTCAGGCAGGTCGGACAGGGCGCGTTGCAGAACCTCCGTACGGCGGCGGTCGTCCAGACGGGCCTCGGGCTCGGGCGCATCCTCGCCCACCGCCGCCGCCTCGGGCGCATCCAGACCCATGACCCCGCGCACCACGCGACGCACCGCGCGGCGACGGCCCCAGTCGCGGCATTTGTTGACGGCGATGGCGCGCAGCCAGACCGCGAACGGCCGCGCCGGATCATAGCGCCGAACCGCCAGCCAGGCGGCGACATAAGTCTCCTGAAGCAGGTCGTGGGCCTCCTCGGCGTCGCCGACATAGCGGCGGATGAAGCGGTGCAGGTCGCCCTTGGTTTCGGCCATCAGGGCGGTGAAGGCGGCCCGGTCGCCGCCCGCCGCGCGCGCTTCGATGTCGGCCCCGGCCCCCACGCCCGCGTCTAGCCGGCGTCGGCGCGAAGGGCGTCGGCGACCGCGGCGTCGAACACCTCGGCCTGGGCCGGGGTCAGGACGGAGCGCATCTCGAAGATATGGGTCAGGGTCGCCTTCTGCAGATCGCCCATGGCGGCGTGGAAGTGATCGACCGCCGCCTGGACCTCGGGCGTGTCGCCCTGGCTGGCGGCGATGGCGGCGGCCAGGTCGCGGTTGGCGGCTCGGACCTCAGCCTCCAGGGCCGTGCGCTGCGGAACGAAGCGGGCCTCTATGACATCGAGACGGCGGTTCTGGTCAGCGTTCAGATCCAGCTTTTCATGCATAACGCTGTGCAGACTGGGCGGCTGGCGGTCGCGCATGATCCAGGTCGCGCTGGCCCAGGTCGCCGCGCCGCTGGCCAGGGCGGCCAGAACCGCGGTGATCAGGATGGAGGTCCAGGCAGTCTTCATCCGCGCGCCTCCAGACGGGCCAGGGGCGAAGCGCCCGCCGAGACGGTGAAGACCTGCATCTCTGACGGCGCGGGCCGCGAGGTCGCCAGCATCAGCCCGCCGTTGATCCCCCCGATGACCAGGGCCGCTGCGACGGCGGCCAGACGCACCTGACCCATCCGCCTGTGCGCGCGCCGCTCGTCGACGCGGGCCCAGACCCTGTCTTCCAGACCGGCCAGCCGGGTCTGGTCCTGCGGCGTTTTCGCCCCGATCAGGGTCTCGATGTCATCCGTCATTGCACACCTGCCTCATGCCTCTATCCAGCATACGCATGTCTCTGCGATACCCCTTATGAGGGGCTGGGCGCCATGGTGCGTAGGGGGATGAAGGCCCGCTTTGTCGGCCAGGGAGAGTTCACCAATGCGATCGACATTGAACCGCCGCCTGCTGCTCGGCGCAGGGCTTGTGCTGGGCATGGGCGGAAGCGCCTGCGCCCAGACGCCGCCGTCCCGCGTCCTGACGGTCTACAAGACCCCGACATGCCCCTGCTGCGACGGCTGGCTCGCCCATATGCGCCAGGCGGGCTTCACCGCCACCGTTGTCGTCGTTGATGATCTGCAGCCGCTCCGGCGCAGCCGCGGCTTCCCCGACGCCCTGGCCTCCTGCCACACCGGCGTGATCGGCGATTATCTGATCGAGGGCCATGTCCCGGCTGAAGACGTGGCCCGCCTGCTGGCCGAACAGCCCCGCGCCATCGGCCTGTCGGTCCCCGCCATGCCTCTGGGCTCGCCTGGCATGGAGACGCCTCAGGGGCACAAGGATCCTTACGACACCCTTCTGGTCCTGGCCTCGAACCAGGCGCGGGTGTTCGCCCGCCACAACCAGCCCGCCTGATGCCTTCACACCCGCCGCCATCCCGGAGCCGACCATGACCCGAACCGTCCTCGCCTTCGCCTGTGTCAGCGCCATGCTGACTGCGACGCCCGCCCTGGCTCAGGAGCATGCGCACGACCACAGCCATTCCGCCGGCGCCGTCACCGCCGAAGCTGCGGGCGCCGTCACAGCGGTTGACGCCTTCCACGCTGCGCTCAAGGCGGGCGACACGACGGCGGCTCTGGCCCTGCTGGCGCCGGATGTTATGATCTTCGAGGAGGGCGGGGCTGAGCGGTCGCGCGACGAATACGCCTCCCATCATCTGGGCTCAGACGCCGCCTTCGCGGCTGCGTCCGAGGCGACGGTGACGCGGCGCTCGGGCTGGGCTGACGGCGATGTCGCCTGGATCACCAGCGAGGGCCGCACCACCGGCCAGTTCAACGGCCGCGCCGTCGATCGCCTGACCGTCGAAACCATGGTGCTGAAGCGTCACGCCGACGGCTGGCGCATCCACCATATCCACTGGTCCTCGCGCGCGCCGCGCTAGGTTCAGGCGCCTGTTCAAGGAAGATGAACCGAAAATAACAGCGAGGCTGGGGGAGCCTTCATGTCGGTCAGCGCATTCTCTTCTGCATCGACCAACCTCGATGAATTGGAGAGAGCCATGTCGAAGATGTTCAACACCTCCCTGGCCGCCGCTGCGGCTGTCGCGGCCCTGGTGACGGCGGCGCCGACCGTATCGCTGGCCCAGGCCAACGGGATCACCAACTGCGACGCCCCCGGCGGACGCCAGCAAGCCGGCGCCCTGATCGGCGCCGTGGTCGGCGGTCTGGCGGGCAGCCAGATTTCGCGCAACGAACGCACCCTGGGCGCTGTCGCCGGGGCGGGCGCGGGCGCCGCGGCCGGTTCCTACATCGGCTGCAACCAGCAACGGGCGCGTCAGGGCGCGCAGGGGCAGGGCGGCGACTACCGCACCACCGCCAACCTGCGCATCCGCTCGGGTCCGGGCACCAACTATCGCCAGGCCGGCAGCTTGTCGGCGGGCCAGCCCTTCAGCATCATCGGCTCGGAGGGGGAATGGGTCCAGATCGCCGGCGGCGGCTGGGTCAACGCCCGCTACGTCGTGCCGAACTAAGACCGCGCGCAACTGTGAGATCGAGGGCCGTCCGTTCGCGGGCGGCCCTTTTTTTACGCCTCGGTGTTTTCGTCATTCCGGGCGCAGCGGAGACCCGGAGCCCGGCGGCGCCGCGACGGCGGCGAAACACCGACAGTGAGGTGAAGCCGCAAGGCTTCAACAGCCCGTGCTCCCGGCAGGTTCGCGCTGTCGCGCGCCGCTGGGTTCCCCGGTCTGCGCGGCTTCGCCGCTTGCCGGAGGATGACGAAAGTCAAGAAGCGCCTTCCTACTGACTGACCCACAGGATGCGGCTCATCCAGTCGATCTGGCGGCGCGGCAGGGTGCGGGGGGGATAGGCGGGGTTGATGGAGGCCAGGACGACCTCCTTCTTCGTCAGGGACTGGATTTCCTTGGCTACGGTCTCGCCGTCGGTGGTGCGGACTACGACGCGGTCGCCGCGACGCACATCGACGGCCTCGCGGTCGACCACCACCTGGTCTCCGGCGCGATACAGGGGCGTCATGGAGTCGCCGACGATGCGCAGGCTGAACAGGCCCTCGCGCGGCTGGGGCAGGTCGATCTCTTCCCAGCCTTCGCCCATGGGCAGGCCCGCATCATCGAAGAAGCCGTCCAGCCCGGCCTGGGCCATGCCCAGCAGGGGGATGGTCGTCGGCCTGTGCGCCCCGTCGCGGGCCAGGGCGGCGAAGTCGCCCAGAGACACCCCCGTCGCCTCCAGAATCCGCGTCAGGCTCTCGGTCGAGGGCCAACGCGGGCGAGGCGGCTGGCCCGGCCCGAATCGCTTGGACGGATTGAAACTGGTCGCATCCAGCCCCGCCCGCCGCGCCAGCCCCGAGGCGCTGAGGCCCTCACGCCGGGCCAGACCGTCGATCGCGGCCCAGAGTTGAGGATGGGACAGGGGCATGAATCACCGGGGCGGTTGGAGGGTGATTTTAGCGCGGATGGATAGGAATATCCACCTAGGGGCGGTTTGGGGCTGATGTCGGGTTTTGGACGCCAAGGGAACTTCGGTTCACGACCCGTTGCGGACGTTCGGGCAGGTCTTGCTGAAGGTCCTCGTCTTGCCCCAAAGCGGTATCCAGAGCTTCCGTCTTCAGGTTTAGAAGGCGCGGACGATGCTGAAATTCACCTGGCTGTAGTCGTAGGTGTAGCCGCTGGCGACGGGGGTGTTGCTGTAGGTGAAGCCAGCGTTGATCGCCCACTCGCGGATGGGCGGGCTGACGACCTGGGCGTTGAAGTAGCGGGCGCTGCGCCAGTCGCCGCCGGTTTCCTTCTGTCCGCCGACGCCGGCCGCGACGACATAGCGCCAGCCGCCGTAGTAGCGGCGCACCTGCAGCACCGGCATGATCTCAAGGTAGTTCTCAGGCGAGAAATAGTCGTACTCGCCGGGATCGCTGCTGTGGAAGTAGCGGGTGCGGACCTGGGCCGACAGGCCCCATTCCGGCTTCACTACATGGATGTAGTTGAGACGCAGGTGGGTGCGGACGTTATCGCCAGTGAAGTCCTGGAGTCCCGCGACCACGGTGAAGTTGTTGCGGTCGTTGACCGGCAGGTCGAAGGCTCCGCCTACGAAGGTGTAGTAAAGCCCTTCGTCGAGGCCGCGCGGGGTCTCCAGAATCTCGCGCTCGATGAAATATTCCTGGCGGAAGCGGGCCTCGTTGTGGACGCTGGCGGCGCCCAGAACGGCAGCGCCGTCGGTTCCGACCTGACCCTTCCATGACCAGTCGCCGGTCTTGTCAGCGAAGCGAAGATAGAGGCGCTGATCCTCGGTTGAGGCCTGTCCCAGCGGTTTGAAGCTGGCGGTTTCAATGCGCAGACCCAGGTAATCGTCGGGGCCGTGGTAGCGCCAGTCGAGATTGAGCCCCGCCTTGATGACATCGGTGTCGTCGGCGTCGGTCGAGGCGAAGACGTCCAGGCCCACGGCGTGGGCGGGGAGGAAGCCGGCGGCGGTCGTGCCGGGATGTTCGATGCGGGCGGTCTGCTGGGCGGTCTCGGCGGTCTGGGCATGGGCAGTGGTTCCGCCGACAGCGACGGCGAAGGACAGGGCGGTCGCCCGGATCAGGCGGCTCATTTGGTGCCCCATTTCTTGCTCATGCCCAGAAGTTCAGCAAAGTAGCCCCAGACGCAGACCGGCTGCATCACCAGACTGTATCCCAAGGCGTAAAAGAGGAAGCCCCCGAAGTTGCGGCGGACCTTCAGCCCTTCGCGCCGGAACATCTGACGCTGGATGCGGAAGATGAACATGTTCCACAACGCGGCCAGCGGCAACACGGCCAGGGTCAGGGGGCCGGCGATCCAGAAGATTCCGAACAGGGCCAGCACCAGGCCGGGGATGAAGATGAAGGTGTAGACCAGGTCCAGCGGCAGGAAGCACAGGTTCCACCAGATGAAGATGGTGGTCAGGCGCGGTTTGAACAGCAGGGAGCCGTGGGCCTTGAAGGCCTCGATCAGGCCGCGTGACCAACGTTTGCGCTGCTGGGCGAACTGTTTGAACTCGGTCGGGACATTGGTGAAGGCCAAAGCGTCCTCGGCGTAGCCGATGCGGTGGCCCTTTTCGAGCAGTGCCCAGGAGACGACGATGTCCTCGCCGACGCAATCCGGCCAGCCGCCGACCTCTTCGAGCGCATCGCGGCGATAGAGGGAGAAGGCGCCCTGGGCGACCAAGGTGCCGTGATACATGGACTGCATTCGCTTCACGGCGGCGATGCCGTGGAAATAATCCCATTCCTGGGCGCGGGTCAGAAAGTTGACGCGCGAGTTGCGGACCATGACTGCGCCGGCGACGGCCCGCGTATTGGGCGGGTCAGTCATTAGGCGCTCAACGATCTGGGCCAAGCCGTCGATGCGTACCCAGGAATCGCCGTCGATGGTGATGATCAGGTCGTGCTTCGCTTCCTTCAGGCCGCGGTTCAGCACGGCGGCCTTGCCCGCGTTGACCGGGTAGTCGAGCACGCGGACCGTGGCGTTGGCGGGGAAGCTCAGCTCGCTGATCGCCTGCTGGGCGAGAGCGACTGTGGCGTCTGTCGAACCGTCGTTGAGGACCAGGATCTCGTAGTCGCCGGTATAGGTCTGGGCCGCGAGACTGGTCAGGGTGTCGCGAATGGCGGCGGCTTCATTATAGGCGGCGACCAAGATGCTGACGGGCGGATAGGAAGCCGGGCGGACGCGGGGCAGACGCCGATCGAACAGCAGGGTGCCGAGCAGGAAGGCGTTCATGAAGCCCGGCACATAGGCGATGAAGCCGATAGAGATCACGGCGAAGGCCCAACTGGTGATCGCCGCTAGGTCGTTGAGCCAGCGCTGCGACAGCCAGACGCTGAGCGCGGTCCAGGCGAAGGCAATGATCAGGGCGAGGGTGAACTTGGCGGGCACCGACAGATAGAGTCGCCGATAGGGACGACCGATATTGGCTGGCTCAGCCATATCAATGACCGGCGCCTTGGGAGCGGTTGTTTGAAGCGACATGAGGGCCTTGGAAAACGATTCAGGTATCGGGCGATACGAAAGCCGCCATTCCTTCAATCTTGGCTGTAGTAATTCGGCACGACTAATCGAATACGTAGAGATCGGTACGCAAATTCTATGCCGAAATTGTAAATACATGTCTTATGATGGGAATTCTCACTTGCGCATGGCGCGCGCCTTTTGCCTCCGCCGAAGCATCAAGAGGCGCAGATCTAGATGTGGCTGGGCGGCGTCACTGAGCGCCTGCGAGCCAGCAGCAAGCCAATGACTTGTCATGGGTGTTCGACCGAAGACAGATCGAATGCCCGCCTTCCCCTAGTCGACATTCGTCACGTCCGCATTCGGACTAAAGCTCATCCACCGCCTCTTCCGACGCCGTCTTCTCCTCCAGCAGCCAGCGGACGAAGGTCTGGGCGTGGTCGGAGACGCCGGTTTTGCGGGTCAGGACGTGGTAGCCGAGGTTGGTGGCCAGATAGCCGTCGGCGAAGGGGGCGATCAGGCGGCCTGAGGCCAGGTCGTCGGCGACGAAGGCCTTGGGGGCCAGGGCCACGCCGCGGCCGTGAACCGCCGCCTCTATGGTCATCAGCGTCTGGTCATAGGCGGGACCGGCGGCGGGATCGACGCCCTTGACCTTGCGCGAGGCCAGCCAGGCGGCCCAGTCGGGGCGCGGCTCCTCCAGCTGGCTGCGGCGCAGATGAATCAGGGCGTGGTGCGCCAGGTCGGCTGGACGGCGCAGGGGATGGGGGCCGCTCATCAGCGTCGGGCTGCACACCGGAATGACCCCGGCGTCGGCCAGGCGGCGCGTGCGCACGTCGGGATAGTGGCCCGCGCCATAGCGGACGGCGACGTCTGCGCGTCCGCCCGCCACGTCCGACGGCTGCATGTCCGCCGAAATCCACACCTCGATCTCGGGGTGGGCCTGGCTGAACTTCGACATGCGCGGCACCAGCCATTTGACCGCGAAGGACGGCGGCACGCTGACGGTCAGGGAGCGGCGCATGGCCGGGCCGTAGATCAGGTCGGCGGCGCGGCGCATGGCGGTGAAGCCCTCGCGCACCACCGGGTCCAGCGACCGGCCCAGCTCGGTCAGAACGACGCGGCGGCCCTGGCGGATGAACAGCGGCGCCCCTGCGTGATTCTCCAGAATCCTGATCTGCTGGCTGACGGCGCCGGGCGTGACTGACAGCTCTTCGGCGGCCTGGGCGAAGCTGGACAGCCGCGCCGCCGCCTCGAAGACGCGGAGCGCATTCAGCGGCGGCATGCGACCGCCGGTTTCGATGTCCCGGGGCTTGGTCATGCGTCCATCCACGGCGGCGTCGGCAGGCCCTTGGCGCGCAGGAAGGCCGGGTTGTAGATCTTGCTGGCGTAGCGCTGGCCGCTGTCGCACAGCACGGTGACGATGGTCTTGCCCGGCCCCATCTCGCGCGCCAGACGCATGGCCCCGGCGATGTTGACCCCGCTGGACGGGCCCAGCGACAGGCCCTCGTGCCGCACCAGATCGAACAGGATGGAGAGGGTCTCCTCGTCCTCGATGCGGAAGGCGTGGTCGACGGTCAGGTCGCGCAGGTTCTCGGTGATGCGGTTGACGCCGATGCCCTCGGTGATCGAACTGCCGGACGAGGCCAGAACCCCTTCGGTGAACCAGCTGAACAGGGCGGCGCCCGGCGGGTCGGCCAGGGCGATCTGGACGCCGGGATTGCGCGCCTTCAGGAAGCTGGACACCCCCGCCAGCGTGCCGCCTGAGCCGACGGCGCAGACGAAGCCATCGACGGCGCCGGCGGTCTGCTCCCAGATCTCGCGGCCCGTGCCGTCGTGGTGGACGCGGCGGTTGGCGGTGTTGTCGAACTGGTCGGCGTAGAAGGCGCCGTTGGGCTCGGTCGCGTCCAGTTGCTCCGCCAGACGGCGCGAGAAGTGGACGAAATGGTTGGGGCTGGAGAAGGGGGCCGGGTCGACCTCGATCAGATGGGCGCCGTTGACCAGCACCGCCTGCTTCTTCTCCAGCGTCTGGCTGCGCGGCATGACGATGGTGACGGGGTGGCCCAGGGCGGCGCCGACGATGGCCAGGCCGACCCCGGTGTTGCCCGCCGTGCCCTCGACGATCCGCCCGCCGGGGCGCAGGGCCCCGCGTTCGCGCGCATCCGTGACCAGCCCCAGCGCCGTCCGGTCCTTGATCGACTGGCCGACGTTGAGGAACTCGGCCTTGCCCAGAATGGTGCAGCCCGTCGCCTCCGACGCCGCCTTCAGGCGGATCAGGGGCGTGTTGCCGATAAGGTCGAGAACGGACGGTGAAGCTGACATGACAGATGCATATCACGGCGCCGCAACATGACGGCAATCCTATAGGGCATCGCCGGTTCGATGGATGCAGTGATGTGCGAAGAATGGTGGACGCGACAGGGATTGAACCTGTGACCCCCTCGGTGTGAATCGCCTCAAAGGCCATTTCAGGTTGGTTCACTCCATGGACGCCTTTCAGTCTCGAGCCACGGCCTCGACCGGACGGTCAAAGAATTCTGGAGCCATGGCCCTCTAACGCGTCGTGGGGGGAGTCGTGGGGGGAAAGGTGTTTCGCGACAAAGACGGCACTCGCATTTCCGGGCTCTTCCGGTGAGTGGGCGGTCGGTCCACGAGACCGGATCGGATCATCCGGTTTTTACGTGCCGCTATTCAGGCGCCTGGTCAGTGGAAACAGCGGCGACGCCAGGCGTGACGGGGGCCAATTCCTCAGCCTGTGTTTTGGGGGCTGCGGCGTCGAGCTCCCGTCCATCGTCTTCCACTTCCTCGATCGATTGGATGGCCTCACCGCTTTTCATGAGAGGCGCGGCGGCGTCTCCTGCCTGAACATCGGTAGGCGAGGGCACACGCACCTCGCGGGTCTGTCCGCCGGACACGAGCGTCACCTTGTAGATTCTCATCATCTGGATTCCTGAGCTTTGACGGTCACGATGGAACTCGAACCTGATGCAAAGAGCGGGGTCATCCAACGACGTCCCCGACGGCGCGTCGGAATGACTCGAAGTCAGCACCGTGGAGTGGTCGTTTCATTCGGACGGCGGAGCTTGAGACCCAGCATGCTCCCAAGCTCCGCATCCTCGCGGAGGACGATCCCCTTGCCGCTTTACATGGCGTTCTGAAGAGTCTGCGCCATCCGCAGATGGGCCTCGATCTTCGGCGTCACAGAGGCGGCGTGCCGCGCCAGTGCAGGGGCGTCCGTGTTGTCCGCGAAGCCGCGCTGAAGGGTCAGGGCTTCCTCATGGGCGGCCACCTGCTGGTCGATGTAGACCTTGTCGAAATCGGCGGCTGATGCGGAGCGGAGATTGTCGATCAGCCCCTGACGGCGTTGGTCCAGTTCGGTCGGCAGGGCGACGTCGGGCGCCGCCGTCGGAACGATGGCCTTGAGCGCATTCGAAGCGGCGGTGTGATCAGTCTTGATCATCTGGGCCAGTTCCTTGACCCGGGCGTTGGTGGAGCGTTCCAGAGCGATGTCGGCCGCCTGGATTTCATACATGTCGCCCATGGCCGCGCCGGGGACATAGGCGGACACCATGTTGGCGCCCATGGTCTGGGCCGAGACCTGGCCGACGGGGGCTGAAACTGCGTCCTGAGCGGCGTCAACCGCAGGCGGACTTTGTTCCTGGCTGCAACCCGCAAGGGCGAGGCCGGATACGGCGGCGATCAGTGTGAGTCTCATGTGGTTGTCTCCGTTTGATGAAGGCCTGTCAGGCGCGGTTGTCGCGCTCGTGGCGTTTTTCCTGGCTGGTTGATTTGGCGGCGCCCTTAGCTTCAGGCGAACGACCACCGTGGATGTCGCGTTCCCCGCGTTCTCCGGACAACTGGCTTCGAGGGCTGATGTGGTCGGGCGCATCGGCGTCCTTGACCACGGGGTCGGGTCGGGGCTGGTTCTGGTTCTGGTGGCTTGAGCCGGGACCGCCCCACCGGTCGGTGTCGGGGTTCTTTTCGGGCATGAAATTCGCCTTTCATTGAAGGACACTGAAAGCCCGTTGGGAACGCCGATGTTCCATACGGCTACGGCTGAGGCGTTCGATTTTGAGTTGGGAACGGAGCATCAACGTTGCGCATTGGGTGAGGCAATGGCGGCGAGAGCGGGGGCGGCCGCGCTGAATGCGAGAGCGAAATGGCCGAACGACAAAGCAGGGGGCGCGAGATCAACGCCGCCAGTCCCGGAGGAAAGCCCGACCCGGCGACATCCGACGACGCGGTGAAACGCACAGGGTTGAAGGCCCGCAAGGCGGCGGGCCCCGACGGTCCTGACGCGACCGTGGTGGGAGATACGTTCAAACGGGCGCCGGACTCGAGGACGTCTCGCTCAAAACCGCCTCGAGCGCCCTGACAATGGAATGGACGCGCGTTCGACGTTTCAGAACGTTGCGCTATCAGGTGCGGTATTCCAACGGCGCAGATCCGGAAACCCTCATCGCGACGGATGTCGCAGAGGCGCTGCGTCAGGCCAGGCAACGAAGCCAAGCCGCCCAGTCCAGCGTCGCGCTTTGGCGTGAGGGCCTGCTCGTGGCCGAATGCCCTGTTCCCGTCGACGAACACGAAGCCGGCATGAACGCGGCGCTGGCGGATCGACTGGTCGCGGCCGGCATTTATCTGATCAGCCCCACTTGTGCTGAACGGCAGGAGAATTCGATGCCCCGTCCGAAATCGAGAGAAGTCGAGAACGAAAACCAGCGCTCGCCCGGGCGGGAAGGAAAGCCTCCGCGCCCGGCCACCGAGCCGAGGGGCGGGGAGGGCTCCAGCCGCTCGAGCAAGACGGCCACCGACGCCGCCACGGGCGAGCCGAATGCGGAGAAGACGGCATGACCCACCGACTGTCGATGCAGGATCCCCGGCATCAGTACGCCCGCCCGCCCTTTCCGCGCCAGCCTCAGCCCGAACCCGGTCTGGCCGCACGGATGACGCCCAGGCCCGACCATGGTGAAGACAGCTATCGCGGAACCGGTCGCCTGAAAGGCCGCAAGGCTTTGATCACCGGCGGTGACTCCGGCATCGGCCGCGCGGTGGCCATCGCCTTTGCGCGTGAAGGCGCCGATGTGGCCATCAGTTATCTGCCCTCGGAAGCGATTGATGCAGGAGAGGTCATCGCCCTGATCGAACAGGCTGGCGTCAAGGCGCTGGCCTTGCCCGGGGACATCACCGACGAAGCTTGGTGCCGCTCGCTTGCGTCCGAAACGGTCGAGACGTTCGGCGGGCTGGATATTCTGGTCGTCAACGCCGGACACCAGCAGTTCCGCGAAGACGTGTCGGAGGTTTCAACAGCGGACTTCGACGAGACGATGAAGACCAACCTCTACGCCATGCACTGGATCTGTCAGGCGGGCGCGCCGCATCTTCCGCCCGGCGCCTCGGTGATCACGACGGCGTCGGTCCAGGCCTATGAGCCCTCGGACATCCTGCTGGACTACGCCACGACCAAGGCCGGGATCGTGGCCTACACCAAGGCGCTGGCCAAGCAACTGATCGAGAAGGGCGTGCGGGTGAACGCCGTGGCGCCCGGCCCCTTCTGGACCGTGCTGCAGCCTAGCGGCGGTCAACCCCAAGAAAAAGTCGAACAGTTCGGCGCCCACAGCGCCTTCGGTCGACCCGGCCAGCCGGTGGAGATTTCACCGGTCTATGTCTTGCTGGCGTCGCAGGAGGCCAGCTTCGTCACCGGCGAAGTCTGGGGCGTCACTGGCGGGGCAGGCATCGCCTGAGCAGCAGCGGAGCAGAACTGTCATGGCCAGGGGTGAAGGGGGAGGAGACGATGAACACGTCGTGCCTGAGGGTCTTGTCTGGTCGTCCGACGACAGGCCTGGCATCCGCCGCATCCGGCGCGGAAAGGGGTTCTCCTACAAGAGGGCGGACGGCGCCGCCTTGCGGCCAGCCGATCTGGATCGGATCAAGAGTCTGGTGATCCCGCCAGCGTGGTCCGAGGTGTGGATCAATCCTTCGGCCTCGGGCCATATCCAGGCCACGGGCCGGGACGCGCGGGGACGCAAACAGTACCGCTACCATTCCGGCTGGAGCGCCGCTCGGGCCGGGAACAAGTTCGACAGGCTGCCGGCGTTCGCCAGAAGCCTGCCCCGGCTGCGGCGTCGCATCGAAGCCGATCTCTCGCAGCCGGGCATGGGTCGCGACAAGGTTCTGGCCGCCACCGTCCGCCTGCTGGAATTGACCCTGATCAGGGTCGGCAACGCTGAGTATGCGCGGCGGAACCGCAGCTATGGGCTGACCACCCTGCACAAGAAACATTTGACCCTCGAAGGAACGGCGTTTCGTTTCCGCTTTCGCGGCAAGAGCGGCGTCGATCACGAGGTGGGTGTCCGCGACCGCCGACTGGCGCGGATCATCCGTTCGTTTCAGGAACTGCCGGGCCAGGTGCTCTTCAAATATCGGGAGGCGGACGGCGGCGTCACCAGCGTCTCATCCGATGACGTGAACGCCTATATCCGCGCGGTCATGGGAGACGACTTTTCGGCCAAGGATTTCCGCACCTGGGCGGGCACTATTTCGGCGGCCCGCCTGCTGAGGGAAGCGGAACCGCCGATGTCGGCGGTTGACGCCAGGACGAACATCAATCGTTGCATCAAGACGGTGTCAGGCTTGCTTGGCAATACGGTGGCGGTTTGCCGGACGTCCTACATCCATCCCGTCATTCTGACGCTTTATGAGCAGGGCGGCCTTGCAGAGCTGCCCGCAGCCGAGTCCTCTCGCTTTGAATCGGCGCTGATGAAGCGGAT
>Ga0308157_10000809_pt1 | contig 84269 bp, 81 predicted proteins | sample PhyBR1_FD_201035 | JGI IMG/M metagenome (GOLD analysis project Ga0308157, IMG submission 201035) | Phyllosphere microbial communities from UC Gill Tract Community Farm, Albany, California, United States - DLSLB.R1 | ecosystem: Host-associated > Plants > Phyllosphere > Unclassified | place: USA...
GTATGCCTATCTCAAGGATGTGCTGACGCGGCTGCCGACCCAACGGGCCAGTGAGATCGGGCAGTTGCTGCCGCATCAGTGGGTACCGGCCTGACTTACGCAAGGTGAGTTGGGCGGACGCTTACGAGCCTAATGCCATTCCGTTAAGTAATTTAGGGCCGCTTTGCGACCCTTCGCGGGCACGCCCGCTCCCCCAGGGGATCGCCCATTTCTTGAGTTCAGCGCCAAACGTGTGGGAGCGGGCGTGCCCGCGAAGGGCTGCAAAGCAGCCCCAGTAACGCTTAACTGACAGGCATTCGGGCTGAGCCCCCTTTGCGTCGTCACATCCAGCTTTTAATCTGGGCGCAAACCGCTTCTGTAGAGATACCGTATCGATCATGCAACGTTGGCAATGCGCCGGCATCCAGGAAAGCATCCGGCAGGGCAATTTGACGGAAGGTGGGTGTCACTCCGTTGCGCAGCAGCAAACCTGCGACTGCTTCGCCAAGACCGCCGATGATCGAGTGGTTCTCGGCGGTCACCACCAAACGCCCGGATTTCCGGGCCTCGCTGAGAATGGCCTGTTCGTCCAAAGGCTTGATCGTCGGTACATGCAGTACGGCCACGTCAACCCCGTCCTTTTGCAGCTGTGCTGCCGCTTCCAGCGCGCGCATGGTCATCAAACCGGTTGAGATAATCAGCACGTCTCTGCCTGTACGCAGCGTCTTGGCCTTGCCTATCTCGAACTTGTAGCCGTACTCGTCCAGCACCAGCGGCACGTTGCCACGCAGCAGGCGCATGTACACCGGTCCCTGGTGTTCGGCAATCGCGGGCACCGCTTGTTCGATTTCCAGGGCATCGCAGGGATCGACAATCATCAGGTTTGGCATGGCGCGGAAGATCGCCAGGTCGTCGGTCGCTTGGTGGCTTGGCCCATAACCGGTGGTAAGGCCTGGCAACCCGCAGACGATTTTCACGTTGAGGTTTTCTTCGGCGATCGCCATGCAGATGAAGTCATACGCCCGCCGTGACGCGAAAACAGCGTAAGTCGTTGCGAATGGCACGTAGCCTTCACGCGCCATACCGGCAGCAGCGCTCATGAGCAGTTGTTCAGCCATACCCATCTGATAGAAGCGATCTGGGTGGGCCTTGGCGAAAATATGAAGGTCGGTGTACTTCGACAAGTCAGCAGACAGACCGACGATATCCGAACGCTGATCCGCAAGCGCAGCCAGCGCATGGCCGAATGGCGCAGCGCGCGTTACCTGGCCTTCGGCGGCGATAGAGGCAATCATCGCCGATGTCGTCAGTCGTTTCTTACCGCTCTGGGTAGTGTTTACACGGCTCATACGGTTCTCCCGACCTTGAGGTTTTTCAGCGCCAGATCCCACTCGTCTTCATCAACGCGGATGAAATGCGTCTTTTCGCGGCTTTCAAGAAAATCGACACCTTTACCCATTTTGGTGTCGCAGATAATGACCCGAGGCTGGGGGCCGTGGTGGCTGCGAGCTGCATCGAAGGCGGTGACCAATGCCCCGATGTCATTGCCATCCACGCGCTGGGTAAACCATCCAAACGCTTGCCAGCGGTCAACGATCGGCTCGAAGGCCAAGACTTCACTTGAATGCCCATCGGCCTGCTGGTTATTGACGTCGATGATCGCGATCAGATTATCGAGCTTCCAGTGCGAGGCCGACATTGCAGCTTCCCAGGTTGAACCCTCGTTCAGCTCGCCGTCGGACAACAGGTTGTAGACAAAGGAATCGGATTTTTTGCGTTTAAGCCCCAGGCAAGCCCCCACGGCAATGCCCAGTCCGTGACCAAGGGAGCCGCCAGTGATTTCCATGCCTGGCGTGTAGGCCGCCATGCCTGACATCGGCAAGCGGCTGTCATCTGAACCGTAGGTTTCCAGTTCTTCGAGGGGGATTACCTGAGCCTCGATCAGCGCTGCATACAGGGCAATGGCATAGTGACCGATCGACAGATAAAAACGGTCGCGGTCTTCCCATTCAGGATTGTGCGGTTGGTAGCGCATTGCGTGAAAGTACGACACTGCCAGTAGATCGGCAGCTCCAAGCGCTTGGCCGACGTAGCCTTGGCCTTGCACTTGGCCCATGCGTAGGGCATGGCGGCGAATGTTGAAGGCGCGCTCGGCCAAAGCCGAGAGCCCGGTGTTTGAGGCATTGACAGCCATGGTGATGACTCCGAGTAATTAACGATTGACCGAAGCAGCTGGAATACGCAGCACCAGGCACGCGCCGATACACAGCACACCGGTAATCAAATACATGCCGATAGCGCTCGAGCCGGTCGTGGCGGTAACCCAGCCGATCAGATAGGGCGAACAGAAGCCCGCAAGGTTGGCAAAACTGTTGATGCCGGCGATGCCTGCCGCCGCAGAGACCCCACCAAGCAGAGTGGTGGGCAGCATCCAGAACAGTGACGAAGCAGAAAGCACGCCGGCGGCGGCCACGCAGAGGCTCAGCACTGACAGCAGCAGGTTCCCGCCAAGCATCGCCGCAAACGTCAGGCTGACGGCCCCAGCGAGCATCGGCACGATCAAGTGCCAGCGACGTTCGCGATGCTTGTCGCCGCTGCGCCCCATAAGCAACATCGCGGCGATGGCGCACATGTACGGCAGGCTGGTCAGCAAACCAATGTGCAGTGGGTCGGAAACCCCGGCATTGCGGATGAGGGTTGGTAGCCAGAAGGTGATTGCGTATTGGCCCATGACGACACAGAAATAGATGGACGCCAGTAGCCACAGGCGGCTGTCACTGATGAACTCGCGCGGCGATGCATGAGTGACCTTATGACTGTTGTCTTCAGCCAGCTCTTTCTTGATCAGTGTTTTTTCTTCGTCGGTCAACCAGGTGGCCTGATGCACGCCGTCTTTGAGGTAGCTCAGAACCAGCAGCCCCACGACGACCGTAGGGATGGCTTCCAGCACGAACATCCATTGCCAACCTGCCCAGCCGTGCACACCTGCGAACTGATTCATGATCCAGCCTGAGAGCGGGCCGCCGATCATGCCCGACAACGGGATAGCCACAAACCAGAGCACGGTCATTCTGGCGCGCCGGTAGGAGGGGAACCAGTAGGTGAGGTACAGCAGCAGCCCAGGGGCGAGGCCTGCTTCGGCGATACCTAGCAAAAAACGCAGTGCATAGAACTGCCAGGCGGTTTCGACGAAGGCGAAGAGGGCAGAGATGATGCCCCAGGAAATCATGATTCTGGCAATCCAGCGCCGCGCGCCGACTTTGTGCAGGATCAGATTGCTGGGTACCTCACAGAGGAAATAGCCGATGAAGAACATGCCAGCGCCCAAACCGTAAACGGTTTCGCTCAGCGAAAGGTCGTTCATCATCTGCAGTTTGGCAAAGCCGACATTCACCCGATCCAGATACGCGCACAGGTAGCACAGCATCAGGAAAGGCATGAGCCGCCAGGCCGTTTTGCGGTATGCATTCGAACGCACGGTCGAGGCCGCGTCGAGTGGCATTGTAGTAATCATGACAGTCTGATCTCTTGTTTTTATAGACCACCCAGCGGTAAGGCCAGGTGGGTCATCGATTCAGAACAGGGCGGGCCGTCGACAGCCCACGTACTTGAACTCAGTGAATAAGCATTCCGCCGTTCACGTCCAGGGTTATACCGGTGAGGTAGGAGGAAAGGTCGCTGGCAAGGAACAGTGCAGCGTTGGCTACGTCCTGGGCTGCGCCCAGGCGGCCGAGCGGGATGCCATCGATGATTGCATGCCGACGCTCGTCTTGCATGAGGCCACCGGTGATGTCGGTGTGAATCAGGCCGGGAGTGATGGAGTTGACGCGAATCTGGTCAGGGCCAAACTCTCGAGCCATGGCCTTACCCAGGCCTAACACGCCGGCTTTGGCAGCACTGTAGTGAGGGCCGCCAAAGATGCCGCCCCCACGCTGGGCGGAAACAGAAGACATACACACAATGCTGCCTGCTGATTGGGCTCGCATGGTCGGGATTACCGCTTGCGACATGAGGAGGGTGCCACGCAGGCTCACGTCCAGCACCTTGTCGTAATCAGAAGGGCGGATATCCAGGGTCTTGATAGGCTGGGTGATCCCCGCATTATTGACCAGAACGTCGATACGTCCGTAGTGTTCCAGAACGCTAGCCACCGCGGACTTCACTTGCGCTTCATCAGCGACGTTGGCTCCCAGCCCTAGGTGGCCTTCCCCCAGCATTTGAGCAGCATCACGTGCCGAGGACTCATCGAGATCCACGATTACGACTATGGCGCCATTTTTAGCGAAGGTGATGGCCGTGGCTCGACCGATCCCTCGCTCGGATGCAGCGCCGGTGATGATGGCAACTTTACCTTGAAGCAGCATGAAGAGTTCCTCTGATTGTTTTTATGGTTCGACTCAGTGATCGATGACTCAGGGTGTCCCCTTGCAGCTGCTCGAGCAATTATGTAAACGTCACTAGTAGGTGAAAAAAATTCACCTCTCGCCAATTCGCGCATCCGGTGGTTGAATCCGATCCGGTCTGAATATCAATAGAAACCGAGTGAGAGCAGCCATGCGCCCAGACGACCGTGCACCTATTGACCTCCCACCGTTGAGAGCTATTCAAGCCTTCGAGCAAACTGCTCGGTTCGGCAATCTGGCAAGGGCGGCTGAAGTGCTTGACCTGACACCTTCTGCCGTCAGCCACCAATTGGCCAAACTCGAAGCGCTGATAGGGCGTCAGCTGTTCGTTCGGGCAGCACGTGGTGTGACACTGACGCCGGTAGGTGAGCAGTATCTGAAAGATATTTCGGGACTGCTGCATAGCCTGGAAATGGCCACTGAACGCGCAGCCAGTGACGTGAGCCTGGATTGCCTGCGACTGCATTCGTCACCCAGTTTTGGCTTGCTCTGGTTGATGCCGCGTCTGCAAGCGTTTCGCAATAGCCACCCTGACATTCAGATCAACCTTTCCTGCTCTTATGAATCGTTGCACTTCAGCAGAGACAAGATCGACGTCGACATCCGTCACGGGCACCCCAATTGGCCGAGCTACGAAGTGCGTACCGTGCGGCACGAAACGTTTGCTGTGTTGGCAGCGCCAGCGTTGCTCGCCAGGTACCCCGTTACCCAGGCTTCGGATCTTTTTGAGCGGGACTTGATTCTCTCCGAGGCCACGCTGCTGAAGTGGCCCGCGTGGTTCGCCCAGCACGGCCTGGCCCGTCCGGAACATCCCTACGCTTTGAGTTTCGACAGGTCATACATGACGCTTGAGGCTGCGAGCCATGGTCTGGGTTTCGCCCTGGAAAGTACTTTGCTGGCGCAGAAGTACCTGGCGTCAGGCGCGCTCGTAGAGGTGGCGCCAGAGCGCCTGACGGCCCCTGTAGCAGCGCATCATTTGGTGTTCCCTAAAGCACACGCGAACTTCCCTCGCGTGAGAAGGTTTTTGGAGTGGGTGGAGAGCGAGCTAGGGCATAACTTTGTGTTTTGAAGCCGCGCTGTTACCGATCATCAATGTACCCAAGATCGGCGCTAATCTTTGTGCTGCACTCCCGCAGCAGTACCTCAAACTTCTCCGTAGCACCCTCAGGATCCATCACGGCATCTGGGCCTGACAGATTGATTGCAGCCGTCACTTCTCCCCTGTGATCTTTGACAGCCATCGCAATCGCAGTCGAGTAATCCGAACGATGCAGCACCCATCCTCGCGCTCTGTCATCCTTGATCATATCTTGCAGCTCGAGCTGAGTCCGTGGGGCAGGGGCTGGGTAATCGTCTAATCGGATGTGTTGGTAAAGTGCGGCAAGTGCTACCTGGTCAAGGCCGGTGAGTAGCATGCGGCCAATCGCCGTGCAATGGCACGCGATGCGGGTGCCAACCGGAATGTTTACGGACAGCCGCTGAGCCGCAAACGCTCGGTAGACATACAGGCTTTCCGTGTTCTCCCGCACGGCCAAATGGCAGGAGAGAGAAGTGCGATCTCGCAATTGATTCAGGTGAGGCATGGCGACATCGACAATGTCGCGGCTTGCGAGGTAACTGAAGCCATCGCTGATGACTCGGGCGCCAAGCTCGTACTGACTGTTGTGTTTGTTCAAGTAGCCCATTTCGGTCAATGTGAACACTATCCGGTAAAGCGCCGAGGTGCTGACCTTCAATCGCTCGGCGATCTCCTGCATGCTCAGACTACGCGTTCGAGCGTTGAACAGACCAAGCACCGCGAGCCCTCGGGCTAGGGCAGGTACGCTGTAGTCGGCATCCTTAACGGGGGCGTCGATCATCGTTCATTGCTCTTCCGGGATCTGGGTAGCGATGTCATGTGTGCCGACACAGCTTCGGCGCGTAGTTAGCACAGCATGACTTGTATCACTCAGTACAGCGCGTCGATCTGTAGGGCTCGCCCACCAAACTCGACCATCGCATCCATTAGTGCGCCCTTGAAATACTCGAGCGAAGCGCGATCACACAGGATGTGAAAGATCGTGTGCGATTCAGCACTGATGTTGATGACGATCACGTTGATCCTTGCAGCTGATGTTTGTGCAACGGCGCCATGCGCAAATGCAGCGCTGCGTAAATCGACCCCACACAGTTTGGCCATGACTTCAGCCGCGTGCGCGCCGCTCAGTTGCATCCACGCATGGCTGTCTTCGCGAGGCAAAAGGTAGTTGGCCAAATGATCCATCTCCCAGCGAGCTTCTTCATCGGCGATGCGCTCACCTCTGTCTCGCAGGCTGCCCAGGAGCAAATACTCTGTCTGCGACAGACGTGCCACGTGGCTACCGTCCGGTTGGGTAATGGCCTGGTTTGGCTTATCAGGAAGGCTGAAGCCGCGGGACTGCAGGTATTCGCCACTCTGAGCGCCGCGAAAACCAACCCTTGGAAGCCCCGTCAGGTCGACCACCGCACATTGCTGAAGTGGGCCCGGCCCGATGTCATTGAGATTGGACATGTCATAGCTCCTGGCGCTGGTTGTCTGGATCGAAGAAGGGGAGCTTTACGACGGTTGCCTGGACGACCACACCATCTTCAACTCGGATCGGAATCTGCTGCCCCGGAGTGCTCTGATCAAAAGCGGCGTAGGCCAGGCCGATGATCTGATCAAGGCTTTGCGAATACTCACAGGACGTCACATTACCGCTGATGTCCGGCCCCTTGAGAACCAGATGGCCCTCGAGCGGTTGCGGGCTGGTCTTGGGCAGCGTGAAGCCCACCAGCTTGCGTTTCTGTGGCTGCGCTTCAAGGATGTCCACGGAGCGACGACCGACAAAGAACGGCTTGTTACGGCTGACCGCCCACCCCATGTCGATTTCGACAGGATGGGTCATGCCGTCGGTGTCCTGGCTGATGATCACATGGCCTTTTTCCAGGCGCAGCAGGCGCTGGGTCTCGACACCAAACGGGCGAATGTCGAATTCCTTGCCGGCCTCTATCAGTGCATCCCAAAGCTTCAACGCATAACGTGCAGGTACGTGGATTTCGTAACCCAATTCCCCTACGAAGCCTACGCGCAGAAGCCGTGCCTTGATCCCGGCCACGGTGCCCAGGCGAACGCCCAGGTATGGGAATCCTTCAGCGGACAGATCAAGATCCGCGCACACTTTCTCCAGCACCTTGCGTGAGTCGGGCCCCGCTACGTTGACTGCCGAGATCGCGGCGGTGACGTTAGCGATGTCGACGTTCAGGCGCCATTGCGCGTTCCACTTGAGCATCTGCTGATAGATTCGATCCACGCCGCTGGTGGTGGCAGTGACGTAGAAGTGGTTTTCGGCAAAGCGCGCGCAGACGCCATCGTCGATCACCACACCATGTTCGTTGGTCATCAGCGCGTAGCGTGAGCGACCCACGGGCTGCTTGAGAAATGCGAAGGTGTACATGCGGTTGAGAAGTTCGGCAGCGTCCGGGCCGCGCACGTCCAGACCGCCTAGCGTCGAAACGTCGATGATGCCGACCTTCCGGCGCACGTGCAGCGCCTCGGCCTGCATGCATTTATCCCGCTCGCTCGGTTTGCCGTAGTAGGCAGGGCGCTGCCAGATACCGGCAGGCATCATTTTTGCGCCGGCCTCCAGATGACGGCGGTGCATGGGTGTCTGGCGGTACGGATCAAACGCTCGCCCCGCGACATGAGCCAGCTTCTCCGCCTCAAAGGGAGGGCGCGCTGTGGTTACGCCTGTTTCGCTGACGCTGCGCTGAGTGGACGCTGCCACCAGTCGAGCGGTTGGCAGGGCTGAGTGGCGCCCTTGAGACGGCCCCATGCCCACGGTGGAGTAGCGCTTGACCAGTTGCACATCTCGATAGCCGATCTTAGTGGCGTTAATGATATCGCGCACCTGCAAATCTTCGTCGAAGTCGACGAAGTCCTTGCCTTTGGGGTGCGGGAAAATCGGCCATGGGAAATTGACTTGCGCTTCAGGACGCAGCGGCAGTGGCTTGACGTTGATGTCCAGGCCTAGCGACAAAATGATTTCGGTGGCCGTGCGAGTGGCATCAGCAAGCACGTTGTCCAGTGCGTGGAAACCGTGGGCGGAACCTGCAACGCTGAGATTCTTCGGCAGGCCGCTAAGGGTGAATTCAGCCAGTTGATCGTCATAAGACAGCTTGCCGCCGGCTTGGCACAGCAACTGGTAGACCGGCATGTAGCCGCCGGACATGCAGAGCAAATCGCAATCCAGATGCAGGCTGCTAGTCGCGACCTGGCCCTGGCCGGTGATTTTTCGGATGTCGACGCCGCTGACATGGCGCATGCCTTTTTCATGCAGCGCTTCAAACACCGTACTGTTCAGATGACAGGGGATTCCGCGCTTTTCCAACGCGATCAACAACGCGCGATCAGCGGGATTGGTACGCATGTCCACTAGCGCTGCAACCTGAACACCTTGCTCGTGCAGGTCGAGTGCTGCGTAGTAACCGTCGTCGTTCCCCGTGAGTACCACTGCACGTTTGCCAGGCTTCACGGCGTAGAGCTTCATCAGGCGTTGGGCTGCGCTGCTGAGCATTACCCCGGGCAAATCGTTGTTGCGGAAAATCACTGGCTGATCAAACGACCCGCTGGCGATCAGGCATTGGGTGGCGCGCACTTTGTACATGCGCTTGCCCTGAATCACCGGCAGATAGTTATCGGTGAACCATGCGTTGCACGTAGCTTTCTTCAGCACTCGAATGTTGGCATGGCCTTCAACAGCGTTGATCAGCTCGCGGCGTAGGGTATCGGCACGGTTGTTTTCGACATCGAAACGGGCATAGGTCAGTGAGCCGCCCAGAATGGGTTGTTGCTCAATCAACAACACCTTGGCGCCTGCATTGGCCGCAGTCAGAGCCGCCTGCAGTCCAGCAGGGCCAGCGCCGACGATGGCGAGGTCAGCGAACAGGTAGGCCTTGTCGAAGTACTCGGGCTGGAATTTGAGATCCAACACGCCGAGTCCGGCCTTCTTTCGAATAATTGGCTCCCAGAGTTTCCAAGCACCCTTGGGTTTGTAAAACGAGCGGTAGTAGAAGCCCACCGGCATGAACTTGGAGAACTTGCCAAGATACGCGTCTTTGTCGTTGTCCAGAGAACCGTTGAAGTTTTGCCCGGTTACCTGCACACCATTTTCCAGCAGGTGAGTGTCGGCCAGGACATTCGGCTCGTTCGGCAGTTGCACCAGGGTATTGGCGTCTTGGCCGGCCATGGTCAGTGGCCCGCGCGGGCGGTGGTATTTGAACGAGCGCGAGAGCAGAAAACGACCGTTGGCGAGCAGGGCACTTGCAATGCTGTCACCTGCAAACCCTTCATACGCTTTGCCATCAAAGCTGAAATGAAGAGGCTGATTGCGGTCGATCAGCAAGCCCATGGGAGCGGGTAGGCGGCTCATTGCGCGGTCTCCTTGGCGGTCGTGAATTCAACACGGGTGGTGAACAGCTCTTTGGGATCGAAGGTGCGCAGAATCTCATCGCTGCCAGTGTGGCGCTCGGCCAGGAACCAATAGCTGGAGGGGGTGTGCATCCACCATTCGCAAACCACGCCCAACGTGTCATCGCTGTTGAACACGTAGTCGGCCCATTCGGCATCGGTACACGTCTGCGGGTCGGGCATCTGCTTGAACTCACCGCCGTAGGTGAACTCGCTGATGTTGCGCGGCCCATTGAGTGGGCAATTCATCACTTTCATGTCTTGCTCCTCAGTGGCTGGCCGCTGTCGCGCCCATCTCGTTGACTTGCTGGAAGGTTGAGAAACGCTCGAGGCCGAACGGCTTGATCAATTCAGGTACCTTGCCCCCGCCGGCGACGAGTTCGGCCATGGTCTTGCCGCAGATGGGCGTAGCCTTGAAGCCCCAAGTGCCCCAACCGGCATCCAGGTAATAGTTCTTCACCGGGGACAACCCCATGATCGGGCTGTAATCCGGAGTCATGTCGGTGATCCCGGCCCACTGACGCATCAGCTTGGCATTGGCCAGGAACGGGAACATCTCAATCGCGTGTGCCAGCAGGCTTTCTTTCAGATCCAAAGTTGAGCGGGTGTTGAACAGCGGGTACGGATCCGAGCCACCGCCAAACACCACTTCGCCACGGCTGGTCTGTTGCACATAGCAGTGCAGGGCAGAGGAGCTCACCAACGGGTCGAGGAACGGCTTGAGCGGTTGGGTCACCATGGCTTGCAGAGGGAACGTCTGAATAGGCGAGCGGATACCCGCTTTCTTCATCAACTGCGAACTCATGCCCGCCACTGCCTGCACCGCGCAGCCGCACTGGATGGTGCCGCGATTGGTTTTCACCGCCTTGATGGTGCCGTTCTCGATCACCAGCTCCTGGACTTCGGTGAGCTGATGGATTTCCACGCCACGCTTGGCCGCCTGTTTGGCGTAACCCCAAGCCACTGCGTCATGCCGGGCAGTCGCACCGTCTATGTGCCAGAGACCAGCGATCACCGGGAGATGCCCAGGGTCGAGGTTGAGTGTCGGCACGAGCTCACGAATCTGCTGACGGTCAAGCATTTCGGTGCGCCCGCCGAAGTGTTTGTTGACCTCTGCACGCTGACGGAACGAGCGCACGGTGGCGTCGGTATGGGCGAGCGTCAGTTGGCCACGGTGGGAGTACATGATGTTGAAGTCGAACTCATTGGACAGCCCTTCAAACATCCGTACTGACTCGGCGTAAAAGCGCACTCCCTCGCTCGTGAGGTAATTGGAGCGGATGACCGCTGTGTTGCGCGCCGTGTTGCCGCCGCCCAGATACCCCTTCTCCAGCACCGCGATATTGGTGATGCCGTGGTACTTGGACAGGTAGTAGGCGGTTGCCAGGCCGTGGCCACCGCCGCCGATGATTACCACATCGTAGGAAGGTTTGAGCGCCTTGGGAGCAGGCAAATCCACTTCGACCGGGTATTCAGCGCTGAGCCCGTATTTCAGGAGATTGAAAGGCATGCGGCCTCCGAGGAAACGCGTTGTGCATGAGCCTGCTGAACCGCAGCGGTAACGGTGTTCTTCATCAGAAAGGCAATGGTCATCGGCCCAACACCACCAGGAACGGGTGTGATAGCTGAAACTTGAGGCAGGGCGCTGTTGAAGTCGACATCCCCAACAAGCTTGCTGCGGCCATCCTCTTCAATCCGATTGATGCCGACGTCGATGACCACCGCTCCTGGCTTGAGCCAACTTGCATCGATCATCCGTGGTCGTCCGACGGCGGCAACGACGATGTCTGCCTGCCGGCACAGGGCCTTGGCATCGACGCTGCGCGAATGCACCACAGTGACCGAGCAATGCGCCTGCAGCAGCAGAGCGGCCATAGGTTTGCCGACGATGTTGGATCGCCCGATGACAACGGCGTGCTTGCCGCTCAGATCGCCGCAAGCCTCTTCAAGCAGTTGCATGCAGCCGCTGGGAGTGCACGGCGTTAGCACATCGCGACCCTGGCTCAAGCCTCCGACATTTTCACTGTGAAACCCATCGACGTCTTTGCCCGGGGCAATGGCCTGTAACGCACGCGTTTCCTCGATGTGCTCAGGCAATGGGAGCTGCAGCAGAATGCCGTTCACGGCTTTGTCTGCATTCAAGTCTGCGATCAGCTTGAGCAGTTCACCCTGCGAGGTTTCCGCACTCAGGCGGTATTCGAGCGATTTGATTCCCGCTTCTTCTGCACGGAGGATCTTGTTGCGCACATAGACCTGGCTGGCAGGATCTTGCCCGACGAGTATCACAGCGAGCGCGGGGAAGATGCCGTCGGCTCTCAGTCTGTCGACATCGTCTCGAACCTGACTCAACACACGGGCTGATGCCGCTTTCCCGTCAATCAGTTTGGAAGTACTCATCGGAAGATCACCGTTCTGTCTTCGTTGAGGAATACCCGGTGTTCCAGGTGATATTTGACCGCCTTGGACAGCGCCACGGTTTCAGTGTCGCGTCCGATGGCGACCAGGTCGTCTGGCAGATAGGCATGATCGACGCGCTGGACTTCCTGCTCGATAATCGGGCCCTCGTCCAGATCGCTGGTGACGTAGTGAGCCGTCGCCCCAATCAGTTTCACGCCGCGCGCATAGGCCTGGTGATAAGGCTTGGCGCCCTTGAACCCTGGCAGGAATGAGTGATGAATATTGATCGCACGGCCCGATATCTGCTTGCAGAGATCATCAGAAAGGATCTGCATGTAGCGAGCGAGCACGACGAGGTCAGTCCTGGTCTCATCCACAACCTTCATCAGCGCTGCTTCCTGCTGAGCTTTGGTTTCCTTGGTCACCGGCAAGTAGATAAAACGAATGCCTTCGCGCTCGGCCATAGGACGTAGATCAAGGTGGTTGGACACGATGGCCGTGATGGTCATGTCCATTTCGCCCTTGTGGTAGCGATAGAGCAGGTCGGTGAGGCAGTGGTCGAACTTGCTGACCATCAGCAGTACGCGCATCGGCTGGCGAGTATCGTAAAGCTCCCACTGCATGCCGAAAGCTTGAGCGACGTCTTTGAAGCCGGCTTGCAGCTGAGCGATGTCGCCTTCGTGGCCATCGTTGAAACGAAACACCGCCCGCATGAAAAATTTGCCGCTCAACTCATCGTCGAACTGCGCCATCTCACCGATATAGCAAGCGTTGCCTGCGAGGTAGGAGGTCACTGCCGCAACGATGCCGGAAGTCGCAGGACAGCTGATTTTGAGAATGAAATGGTTTTTTTCATGTTGCATGGTCAGTCCTCAGAGGTGCGCGGCGTGATTTCCGGCAAGTGATTCATCGGTGAAATGCAGATTCGCCCGTGAATAAATATTCCCGTAGAGAATTAAATATTCCGGATGCCAAATTTATAGGCGAAATCAGCCCGCACGTCTACACGCACGAGAAATAATTTTTACTGATAGGAAATTAGAGGCGCGGCGCAGGGAGGCTGAGAAGGCGAGTCCAGGTTGGGGCCCGGACTCGTGGCACATTGTGTGGTCAGGCCTCTGCAGGCGCGTAGTTCATGACCGACAGGAGGCGGATCGGGACGCTTATCAGCTTTTCCGGGCCGTGGGGAATGTCTGCATCGAATGTCAGGCTGTCACCTGCTTCCAGGTGGTAGAGCTGGTTACCGTGGCGGTAGACCAGCTCGCCCTCCAGCAAGTGGAGGAACTCAGTGCCGGGGTGGGAGAAGGTCGGAAACTCTTCGCTGGCGTCATCCATGCTTACCATATAGGCCTCAAAACTTTTCTTGGGGCCACGGGTATGGTTCAGCAAGTGGTAGGTATGGCCTTTCTCAGTACCACGTCGGACCACCTCCAGCCCTTCATCGCGCTTGACCAGAATCGCACTGCTGCCTTGTTGGTCGTATTGGCTGAACAGTTTTGACATTGGCATGCCGAGCACGTCGCAAAGACGGCTCAGATTTTCAAGGCTGGTCGAGACCTGAGCGTTTTCAATTTTGCTGAGCATGCCCTGACTGATGCCGGCGATCCGGGCGACGTCAGCGAGTTTCAGCTCCTGCGCTTGACGCTGACGTTTTATTTGGATGCCCAGGTACTGCTCGAGCTTGAGCTTGGGTTGGCTTTCGTGTGTGTTCATGGCTTGCACTAATTCCGTACAGTAAATTTATTTTCGCACTGAGAATGTGCAGATTTTTTCTCGTCTGGTAGGATCACCAGGCGGTATTCATAAAGGGAAAAATATTTTCCCATAAATAAGGCAGGGAGGCTCCGCCTTGAAACGACTTTTTGGCAGCAAGGGCGAGTTGGCAAGCTCGTTGCATTCCTTGTGGGAAATAAAGTTTCCTGGTTGTAAATATGATCAGGGGACTCATTGACCTCCCACCAACGAATTGCTATAGCCAGGAGTCATGTCCATGTTGCCACAAGAAACACAGCGCCTGATCGAGACACACGGGATCAAGTATGTCCTGGCCCAGTTCGTAGATATCCATGGTTCAGCCAAGACCAAATCGGTACCCGTATCGGGTCTGGAGATGGTTGCCGAAGCCGGGGCGGGGTTCGCAGGGTTCGCAATCTGCGGTATGGGCATGGAACCGCATGGCCCCGATTTCATGGCTAAGGGTGACCTGGCTTCGCTCACGCCAGTGCCATGGCAGCCAGGTTACGGCCGCGTGGTATGCATTGGTCATGTTGAGAACAAGCCCTGGCCATACGACAGCCGCTACGTCCTGCAGAAACAGGTGGAGCGATTGAGCGATCGTGGCTGGACGCTGAATACTGGTCTGGAGCCCGAATTCAGTCTGTTCAAGCGCGATGCACAAGGCAAGCTGCAGATGGTCGACGCCAGCGATGATCTGGACAAGCCGTGCTACGACTACAAGGGCCTGTCCCGCTCGCGTGAGTTTCTTGAGCGCCTGACCGAAGCCTTGCAGCCCGTGGGTTTCGACATTTACCAGATTGATCACGAAGATGCCAACGGCCAGTTCGAGATCAATTACACCTACAGTGATGCCATGGAGTCGGCGGATCGGTTCACCTTCTTCCGCATGGCCGCCGGCGAGATTGCAAACGACATGGGCATCATCTGCTCATTCATGCCCAAACCTGATCCCAAGCGTGCGGGCAATGGCATGCACTTCCACTTGTCGATCAGCAGCGCGACCAACAAAAACCTATTCCACGACGCGAGTGACCCCAGTGGCATGGGGCTGTCGAAAATGGCCTACCACTTCGCAGCAGGTCTCCTGGCGCATGGCCCGGCTTTGTGCGCCTTCGCCGCCCCGACAGTCAACTCCTACAAGCGTCTGGTAGTGGGCAATTCTTTGTCGGGCGCGACCTGGGCTCCGGCCTTCATCGCCTTCGGCGCCAATAACCGCTCGGCCATGGTTCGTGTCCCGTACGGCCGTCTGGAGTTCCGCCTGCCGGATGCTGGCTGTAACCCCTACCTGGTGACCGCGGCGATCATCGCGGCGGGCCTGGACGGTATCGACCGCAAGCTGGAAATCGACCAGATGTGCAACGAGAACCTCTACAAGTTGAGTCTTGAGGAAATCGCCGCGCGCGGCATCAAGACCTTACCTCAGTCGCTCAAGGAGGCCTGTGATGCCCTTGAGGCTGACCCACTGTTCGCCGAGGTACTTGGCAGCGAAATCGTGGGGGAGTTCATCAAGCTCAAGCGCATGGAGTGGGTGGAGTACAGCCGTCACGTCTCGGACTGGGAAGTGAAGCGCTACACCGAGTTCTTCTGATCTAGCCAATTTAATCAACCCTTTCTGACACCCTGCCAGTGGGTAGGGGGTCTTCTGCCCAGGAGTTAACGATATGTGTGGAATTGTGGGGCTATACCTGAAAAATCCGACGCTGGAGCCCCAGCTCGGCAAACTCTTCGAACCCATGCTGGAGGCCATGACTGATCGCGGCCCCGACAGCGCCGGCTTCGCTATTTACGGCGACGAAGTCGCTGATGGCTGGGTGAAGTTGACCTTGCAAGCAGCAACCGATGACTACGACTTAAAAGCGCTGGTAGGCGCGCTGGAGGGCAAGCTCGCGGCGTCTTTGGACTGGTTCCAAAATGCGAGCGCCATCGTGTTGAAGATCAAGGCTGAGGAAGCTGCTGTGCGTTCCGCTTTGGCTGAGCTGGCCCCGGACGTGCGCATCATGAGCGCCGGCAAAAGCATCGAGATCCTCAAGGGGATGGGCTTGCCAAAAGAGATCTCGGAGCGCTTCGGCTTGGGTTCGATGAAAGGTAGTCACATCATCGGCCACACCCGCATGGCGACTGAAAGCGCTGTCACCATGGAAGGCAGCCACCCATTCTCCACCGGTGCTGATCTGTGCCTTGTTCACAACGGCTCGCTGTCCAATCACTTCCGTCTGCGTCAGGAACTGCGCCGTGAAGGCATCAAGTTCGATACCGAGAATGACACCGAAGTCGCGGCTGGCTATCTGGCCTGGCGCCTGCAGCAAGGCGACAGTCTGAAAACCGCCTTGGACAGTTCGCTCGAAGCACTGGACGGCTTTTTCACCTTTGCAATCGGCACCCGCAATGGCTTCGCCGTGATCCGAGATCCGATTGCGTGCAAGCCGGCAATTCTTGCCGAAACCGACGACTACGTTGCAATGGCTTCGGAGTATCAGGCGCTGTCGAGCCTGCCGGGCATCGAGAAAGCCAAGGTCTGGGAACCTGTTCCGGCCACCATGTACATCTGGGAACGCGAGTCGGCTTAAGGAGCACGCACATGAAAACTTTCGATCTTGGCAACACCACGGTGCGTGACCTTAACCAGGCGCTGCACGATCAAGCGAAGACCCTAGAGGAAAGAGAGTGGGTCGTCACTCATCCTGGGGGGGCGCACAACATAGCCGTCGGCGTCAACGAAGCGGTGTCCGTGGATATCCAGGGGCATGCCGGCTACTACTGCGCCGGTATGAACCAGAAGGCTTCCATCACTGTGCACGGGAACGTCGGCGTTGGTTGCGCCGAGAACATGATGTCTGGCTACGTCCGAGTAAAAGGCAGCGCTTCGCAAGCAGCAGGCGCTACGGCGCATGGCGGTCTGTTGGTGATCGAAGGCGACGCCGGCGCCCGCTGCGGGATCTCGATGAAAGGGATCGATATCGTGGTCGGCGGCAGTATCGGCCACATGAGCTGCTTCATGGGGCAGGCGGGACGACTGGTGGTATGCGGTGACGCCGGCGATGCGCTGGGTGACTCCCTGTACGAGACGAAGATTTTCGTCAAAGGCAAGGTCGAGTCGCTGGGTTCTGACTGCATCGAAAAAGAGATGCGCCCAGAGCATATTGAAGAGTTGCAAGCGCTTCTGAACAAAGCTGGCTTCAACGAGAAAGCCAGTGACTTCAAGCGCTACGGCTCGGCTCGCCAGCTGTACAACTTCAAAGTCGACAACGCCTCCGCATACTGATTCAGGAGCAAGAAAATGAGCGAGAAAACCACTCCAGTCCTGCGCGAGTCGGCCACCTTTGATCGTCTGACTATCCAGGAAATCCAGCGTGCCGCCGAGACCGGCATCTACGACATTCGCGGCGGTGGTACCAAGCGCAAGCTGCCGCACTTCGACGACCTGCTGCTGCTCGGTGCGAGCGTATCGCGCTACCCGCTGGAAGGCTACCGTGAGAAATGCGGAACGGATGTAATCCTCGGTAACCGGTTTGCCAAGAAGCCGATCCACCTGAAAATTCCGGTGACAATCGCCGGCATGAGCTTCGGTGCATTGTCGGCCAATGCGAAAGAAGCCCTGGGGCGCGGCGCCACTATTGCAGGCACCAGCACCACCACGGGCGACGGTGGCATGACCCCGGAAGAACGCGGCCAATCCCAGCACCTCGTTTACCAGTACCTGCCTTCGCGTTATGGCATGAACCCTGATGACCTGCGCAAGGCCGATGCCATCGAAATCGTTTTGGGGCAGGGCGCCAAGCCCGGTGGCGGCGGTATGTTGTTGGGCATGAAGGTGACCGAGCGGGTTGCCGGTATGCGTACCTTGCCCATCGGCGTTGACCAGCGCTCGGCATGCCGTCATCCGGACTGGACTGGGCCTGACGACTTGGCGATCAAGATTGCCGAGATCCGTGAGATCACCGATTGGGAAAAACCGATTTACGTGAAAATCGGGGCCAGCCGTCCTTACTACGACGTCAAGCTGGCAGTTAAGGCCGGCGCCGATGTGATCGTGCTTGATGGCATGCAAGGCGGTACCGCTGCGACCCAGGAAGTGTTCATCGAGCACGTCGGTATCCCGATCTTGCCAGCCATTCCCCAGGCGGTTCAGGCGTTGCAGGAGATGGGCATGCACCGCAAGGTACAGCTGATTGTCTCCGGCGGCATCCGTAACGGTGCAGACGTTGCCAAGGCAATGGCGCTGGGTGCCGATGCCGTGGCCATCGGTACGGCCGCATTGATTGCGCTGGGTGACAACCATCCACGCCTGGACGAAGAGCTCAAGAAGATCGGCTCAGCGGCTGGCTTCTACGATGACTGGCAGAACGGTCGTGACCCGGCAGGCATCACCACGCAGGATCCGGAGCTGTCAAAGCGCCTGGATCCGATCGAAGGCGGGCGCAGGTTGGCCAACTATTTGCGTGTGTTGGTGCTGGAGGCGCAAACCATGGCTAGGGCCTGCGGAAAATCCCACCTGCACAACCTCGACCCTGAGGATCTGGTGGCCTTGACCGTAGAGTCCGCCGCTATGGCTCGCGTGCCATTGGCAGGGACTTCCTGGATACCAGGCAGCCAGTACTAAGCATTACCTGATGCAGGAGCGCGCGTGTCCTTGGTGGCGATCTGTCTGCAACTGAATGGTTGTCTGGCACGCCGCCGCCGAGGGCAAGTGCGCCCCTGCGTTCAGGCCATTCTTGATTTGATCCATTCAAGAGGCCTCAACGGCCCAGCGCTTCAACGCCTCGCTTTCTGCCAGACACTTTTCCATTCATCGCAGGAGCTTCCACAATGGTTAATCGTCTACCCGGCAAATCACTTCTTGCGTTGCTCGCGCTCAGTGCATGTATACCGCTGCCACAGGCGGCTGATGCCCCCACGTTGAACACCGGCAGCACCGCCTGGATGGTAACGGCGGCGGTTCTGGTGCTGTTCATGTGTCTGCCAGGCCTTGCGCTGTTTTACGGCGGTCTCGTGCGAGCCAAGAACATGCTGTCACTGTTCACCCAATGTTTCGGTATCGCCGGGCTGGTGGGGGTGCTGTGGGTTGTTTATGGCTACAGCATGGTTGTCGATACCACCAACATGGTTGAAGGCGAGATCAGCTTCAATAGCTTTGTCGGCGGTTTGAACCGCGCATTTTTGGCAGGCATGACGTCTGAAAGCCTGGTTGGCGACATCCCGGAAGGGGTGTTTGTTACCTTCCAAATGACCTTTGCCATCATCACGCCGGCGCTCATTGCCGGGGCTTTTGCCGAGCGTATGAAGTTCTCGTCGGCGCTACTGTTCATGGCCATCTGGTTCACCCTTGTCTACGCGCCAGTGGCCCACATGGTATGGGGTGGAGCAGGGGCTTTGATGCACAACTGGGGCGTGCTGGATTTCGCCGGTGGTACTGCAGTTCACATCAACGCCGGGGTAGCGGCGCTTGCCGCCTGTTTGCTGCTTGGCAAACGTAAGGGTTACGAAAACGCGCCAATGCCTGCCCATAACCTGAGCCTTACGATGGTCGGCGCGGCGATGCTCTGGGTCGGCTGGTTCGGATTCAACATCGGTTCCGGCGGTGGGCTCAATGGTCTCTCAGGCATCGTGATGCTTAACACTCAGCTGGGTGCATGTGCCGGTATTCTCGGCTGGATGTTCACCGAGTGGCTCAGGGTGGGTAAGCCGAGTGCGTTGGGCTTAGCCAGTGGTGCTTTGGCAGGGTTGGTCGGTATCACCCCGGCTTGTGCATATGTGGGTGTCGGTGGTGCGTTGGCAATCGGTCTGCTTTGCGGCGTGTTCTGTTATCTCAGCGTGACTGTGCTCAAAACTCGCCTGGGCTACGACGACAGCCTGGATGTATTCGGCTTACATGGTATTGGTGGAATGATTGGGGCTGTGTTGACTGGCGTTTTCTGTGTTCCATCGTTGGGCGGATTGGTTGAGAACGTCACCATGGCTGAACAGGTGATCGCGCAGGTCAAAGGGGTGGCATTCACAACGGTGTACTGCTTCATTGCGAGCTGGATCATTCTCAGAGTGTTGAAGGCCGTCGTTGGCTTGCGGGCACATGACGCCGTTGAGGAAATGGGGCTTGACCTCGGTGAGCATAACGAGCGGGCGTACAATCATTAACACCCTTGATTGTTTACAAGACCTTTGTTGTGATTCGCGTGAGCTGATGCTGAACCGGCAAGTTGAAATTTTTAGTGGCGACGTCAGCGTGCAGACAGTTCCCTGCGGGAAAGCAGATCTGCGGAGTAGGTAGTGGCTCGCATTCATATTGAACCTCGTAAGTTATACGGGCGATGGGGGCTCATCACGAACCCCATCGCCACAGCCAGATTTAGCGATGGCTAACCACAACTGCCGGGTTATCTACGGGGGCTGAGGGTTGTTGAGCCCAGATACCCTGGTCGATATTCACATCCTGAAAAACACTAACGGTCAGGACGGGTTCGGTAACACCCGCTTTACGTTGTTTGTCGTAGTCTGCTAGCAGCCTGAGGCCATCCTTTCACAGTAGCGTCAGCGCGATCAGGTTTACCAAGGCGGAAAGGGTCATGGTGATGTCGGCAAATGCGAATACTCTTGATAGGTCTTCCATCGACCCCCAGAGAATGAGTGCTAGCACGACCGCGCGGTACCCCAGAAGAATCTTGCGGCTTTCGCCAAGAATAAACTTGAGGTTGTTCTCGCCGAAATCAGGGGCTATAGGGCGGTTTTTCCAATTTAGTACTGACAGAAAAGGCGTAACCGGGTTGAGATAATACGTCAGTTGTGCAATCTAACTGGTTGGCGTGGAATGTTTTCCGATTAAGTCGTCCACGTTTCCGATTAACCAGTGGGGGTCACACATTAAGTGACGGTCACAGCGGGATTGGACACATAAACGCTTATGACGTAACATCAGATTTAACATAATATGCATTATGCGCAGTATTACATGCTCACACCTGGGCCTTGGGTGGGCAGATCCGAAGCCACGCTGACCTTGGTAGTTACTCACGCTCACCAGGCGTCTCCGACCACGCATCTGTCGCGCTGCATTATCGAGCCCAAAAGCCCGCTGATCCGCAATCTCCGGCGCATCGCCCTGCGTATCGCCCTGCGCATCGCGCCGCGTAACATCCTCTAGCTCCTTACTACAAATTTGCCGAGCGTGCTTCTGGGGAAAGCGCGGTGCTCAAATGTCTGCTCCAGAACCAACACCTCAGCAACCCAAAACGCTCTGGACTTACGCTGCGCCTGACAAGCTATATCAATCCAGGCGTATCCATGCCTTTGAGTCAGTACGACCCCGAACCCATCTGCGAATTTCACGCTTGCCAGGTTTAAGTTCTGCGCTTCGCCGGTTGACTCAGTATTCGCATCCCGCAGGCTGCACAGGTAGCTCTGCACAGCGCTTACGCAGCAAAATGCTGTCTCTGAGCAAGCCCATTGCGATCCAATAATCCGCATCTATATTGCAATTTCCACGGATTCACAGCCCCAAGCCTCTGATTGGCAGCGTCGGCCCCAGATAACCGCACCGGCAAGGCTATAGCGATTTGGCCGCGATCAAGGCATCGACATCTATCGATTCCGTCAGCCACATAGGTCTGAATCCATCGCTTAAGACACTCCTGAACCTATGCCATCAGGCGGACGCGCCACACCGCCTTGAAGCGACTACCCTTTTTTTGCAATGATAGTTTGATGCCCTTCAATAATAACTACGCTAAATATTCATTTAGTTGAGTTAATGGTGTAGATCGCTAATATCTCGGCCCTTTCCCGTCAATAATTCAGCCACGGTTCGTATCCCGGTGGTCACGCGCCCTCGCCCGCTGATGCCTTCTTGGTCACCGGCCAGCACTCCCGAACTTCGCACTCCGTCCCGCGGCTCACCACCATAACGCTTGCACGCCGTCCCGCCATAGCCACCTCTCCACGCCTGGCAAGCCGGTGGAACGTTTCTGCAACCTCCCGGGTCGCACAACAAAGACGCAGCCAACTGCGTGAACCCTGACCGTGAGGACCTTCCATGAGCGCGCTCTCTTCCAATGGGGCTGCAGAACACCCCATCTGCCTGACCCTCAATGGTCAGCCCCGAACCCTGGCTGTCCACCCGTGGACCACCCTGCTCGACCTGTTGCGTGACCAACTGGACCTGGTAGGCACCAAAAAAGGCTGCGACCACGGCCAATGCGGCGCCTGCACGGTGCTGCGCGACGGCAAGCGCGTCAATGCTTGCTTGACCTTGGCCATCATGTGCGACGGCGCAGACTTGGTCACCATCGAGGGGCTGGCCAGCGGCGATTTGCTGCACCCTATGCAACGCGCCTTCATCACCCACGATGCGTTTCAGTGCGGGTACTGCACACCTGGGCAGATCTGCTCTGCCGTCGGGCTTGTGCGTGAAGGACGTGCCGACTGCCGTGAGGCCATTCGCGAGCAGATGAGCGGCAACCTTTGCCGCTGTGGTGCCTATGGCAACATCGTCGCCGCGATCGAAGAAGCCCAGCCGCTGATGGCACACCCGGATCAACCACAACGGGGGGCGAAGCCATGATGCCCTTCAGCTACCACAAGCCTGCGTCAGTCAGCGAAGCCGTGAGCCTGGCTGGCGATAGCGCGCGCTTTATCGCCGGGGGCACCAACCTGGTCGACCTGATGAAGGAGAACGTGGTGCGCCCCGAGCGCCTGATCGATATATCCGGTTTGGCGCTGGATGGGCTGCACCCCACTGCCAGCGGTGGGGTCATGATCGGTGCTCTGGTCAGCAATGCCGACCTGGCCTGGCACCCCATGATCGAGCAACAATACCCATTGCTGTCACAGGCTATCCTGTCGGGCGCTTCACCGCAGTTGAGAAACATGGCCAGCACCGGCGGCAACTTGCTCCAGCGCACACGCTGTTACTACTTCTACGATACTGGCACCCCCTGTAATAAACGTGAACCCGGCAGCGGATGCCCTGCTCGCAGCGGCCGCAACCGCATACACGCCATTCTCGGCGCCAGTGAGGCCTGTGTGGCCACTCATCCGTCCGACATGTGCGTAGCACTGGCAGCACTCGAAGCCGTGGTGCACGTAGAGGGACCGGCTGGCAAACGCCAGATCCCCTTTGCAGATTTCCATCGCCTGCCCGAGAACAATCCGGAGCGTGATAACCAGCTGGCAGCCGATGAGCTGGTAACAGCTGTAGAGCTGCCGCCGCCGCTGTTCGAACAGCATTACCGCTACCTGAAAATTCGAGATCGAGCCTCCTACGCGTTTGCGCTGGTGTCGGTCGCTGCGGCCTTGCGGTTGGATGGCGATGTAATTCAGCACGCCCGCCTGGCGCTGGGCGGTGTAGCGCACAAACCATGGCGCGACCCGGGTGTGGAAAGCCTGCTGGTTGGCCAGGTGCCTTCCGAGGCGCTGTTCGATAAGGCCGCGCAGGCGCTGCTTCAGGGCGCACAGCCGCTGAGCCACAACGGTTTCAAAGTAACACTGGCGCAGCGTGCAATCGTGCGTGCATTGACTGACGCGGCGCACAGTGCCGCTGGTGGGGGGGCATGACCATGGTCAACAGCAAATCTGTAGTCGGTACCCCACTGGACCGCGTGGATGGGGTGGCTAAAGTCACCGGCCAGGCACGCTATGCGGGCGAATACCCAAAAGACGGCCTGCTCCACGGCAGCGTGGTGTCCAGTACCATCGCCCGCGGCCGCGTAGTGCGCATCGACGCTACCCAGGCGCTGGGCGTACCCGGCGTTGTCGCGGTGCTCGACCATGGGCATCGTCCGCATATTTCCAGTTATGACGATGACTACAGCGACGCCGATGCAGCAGAGGGCGCACCCTTTCGGCCCCTGTTCAACGATCGAGTGCTGTACAGCGGGCAACCCCTGGCGCTGGTGGTGGCGCACACCCTGGAGGTGGCCCGGTATGCAGGCTCATTGATCCGGATCGAATACGCCGAGGAACCTCACGAGACAGACCTGGGCGCTACCAAGGCGTCGCATGTGGCGCCGGCGGAAACACCGGCCCCGCGTGGCGACTTCGCTGGCAGTTTCGCTGGGGCACCCGTGCAGGTCGATGCCACCTACCTGACTGCCAACGAGCACCACAACCCGATGGAGCCCCACGCCTCCACCGTGCACTACAAGCCCGACGGCAGCCTGGAAATTCATGACAAGACCCAAGGCACGCAGAACTGCCAGGACTACCTGCACAAGGTGTTCGGCCTGCCCAAGGCCCAGATCCGTGTGCACGCAGCCTTCGTCGGCGGTGCCTTCGGCTCGGGCCTGCGCCCGCAGTACCAGCTGCCCCTGGCAGTAATGGCGGCGCTGCATCTTCAGCGCTCTGTGCGCGTCACCCTGACGCGTCAGCAAATGTTCACGTTCGGCTACCGGCCCCGCACTGAACAGCGTTTGCGCCTGGGCGCAGGCGCAGATGGGCGATTGCTGGCAGTCGGTCACGATGGACTGGGGCAGACCTCGCGCTTCGAAGACTTCACCGAACACCTGGTGGAATGGAGCGGTATGCTCTACCAGTGCGACAACGTTGAACTCAACTACCGACTCGCCTCGTTGGATGTGTACACCCCATTGGACATGCGCGCCCCTGGGGCCGGTTCTGGGGTGGTCGCGCTGGAATGCGCGATGGATGAGCTTGCCTGTGCCGCAGATATCGACCCCGTAGAGCTGCGCCAGCGTAATTTTGCCGCCAACAATGGCAACGAGGGCAAGCCCTACTCCAGCAAGGAGCTGCTGGCGTGCTACCAGCAAGGCAGTGAGCGTTTCGGTTGGCAGCACCGCAACCCGCAACCGCGCAGCATGCGCACTGGCAACCAGTTGGTCGGTTGGGGAATGGCGGGCGGCGTCTGGGAGGCCATGCAGATGAAGGCCAGCGCGAAAGCGCGCCTGGATGCCCAAGGCCACCTCACCGTCAGCAGCGCCACCACCGATATCGGCACCGGCACCTACACCGTCATGACCCAGATCGCAGCCGACGCTGCGGGCGTCAGCGTGGAGGATGTCACCTTCGTACTCGGTGACTCGTCCCTGCCCACCGCCCCCCTGCAGGGCGGGTCGTTCACGGTATCGTCGGTAGGCTCGGCTGTGCGCCAGGCTTGCCAGGTGTTACGCACAAAGGTGCTGGAGCATGCCCGCAATATGCATCCGCAAGTGGCGAGCGCAGCGCGGGAGGAGATCGTCTTCGCCGGTGGCTACCTGCACGCGGGTAGCTATCGCGTGGCCCTGGCAGATATCGTCGCCAGTGCCCCCGGCGCTGAGTTCGAAGTGCAAATCGACGCTGAGCCTGGTGCAAGGCGCCAACCGTTTTCCACGGCGACCCACTCGGCCGTGTTTGTCGAGGTCCAGGTTGACGAAGACCTCGGCATGATCAAGGTCACCCGAGTAGTCAGCGCCGTGGCGGCGGGCCGGGTCGTTAACCCGAAGACTGCACGCAGCCAGATCCTGGGCGGCGTGGTGTGGGGTATCGGCATGGCTCTGCACGAAGAGGCCTTGACCGACCATGGCCTGGGTCGCATCGTCAATCACAACCTTGCGGAATACCACATCCCGGTCAACGCGGACTGCGGTGATATCGACGTTATTTTCGTTGAGGAGCACGACGATGTCGTCAATGAGCTGGGGTCGAAGGGTGTGGGCGAAATTGGCGTGGTCGGCGTGGCTGCCGCAGTGGCGAACGCCATCTACCACGCCACCGGCAAACGTGTGAGGGAGTTCCCGATCACACTCGACAAGGTGCTGTAACCCGAAACCCGTGAGAAGCATGCGATGGGCGAGGCTGGATCGCCCATCGCGGCGCACCATCAACACCATTAACCAAGACCTGGAGGATGATGCAATGAGTACTGCACTGCGCATGGGCGGGGGCAACGCCCAGGACGACTGGCCGGAGCTTGAGCCAGAAAAGCGTAACGACCAGGTCGATGACCCGGATACCGACCCGAATGTGGGCGATGACGACGATCGCCCGGGTGTACCCGCCAGCGATCCGGAGTCCGGGGCCTGAATCGTTTACTGCCAGCGGGTTAAGGGGAGCGGCTGCAGTCCGCTGCCCTTGTTTCTCAGTTGAATCGGCAATTGGAACTGGGGCCATCTGCGGGCGGAGGGAGCCACGCCAGCCCGAGCGCTGCCGTTAGACAATTGCCGCAGGGTCGCCCACCGAGTGATTCGGTTTGCTTCCTGACAGACGCCAGCTCACCCCAGTAATCCCATACCGTTCGGCCATCGGGCGGCTGACCTTCCTGATCTTTTCACGCCCGAATTTGGGGATTATGCCAATGCCCGCATCGCAACTCGCCCAATGCCAGGCTTCGGCATTGTCCAGGCGGTCCAGGCGAATGATGAAACTGCGCGGCTGACCATGTAGTTGGTAATCAATGATGAACAGCTGTGGGGCAGGCATCGCAGGGGCCTCCTCTTCTCCATGGATGACACCCTGATTGATCGGGGCAGGACCAGAAGATTCAAAAAAATATCGATCGACGGGCACCAGCGGCGCCCGGGCGGCGTGCGCCTACGGGCACACTACCGTTCGCGCAGTACCTTCACTCGCTGCGAGTGCCGTGGCTCTTCTGGCCACCTTTGCGTCCGGCTTCCGATGCCCGCTGGCGATCATTGGCGAAGTTGCCGCCCGAAGCTTGGCCGCCTTTGTGCCCAGCGCGCGATGCACGCTCACGGTCGTTGGCGAAGTTGCCCGGGTTTGTTTCTTTGGTACCGCCGCGCTGGCGGGTACGTTCCTGATCTTGCGCCATGTGGTTTCTCCTTGCGATAAATACGCGGTTGCGCAACCTGTGCGTTCATGCAACGCACGCACGGAAGGTTGCCCATGTTCATATTCCGAACCTGCAATCACCCGCTTGTCTCACACGCTTCACGGGCAGCTGACCGGCGGCCTTAAACACGCCCAGGCCAACTATTTGTGCCCCATTTGCAGGGAGGCCGCACTTTATCGCGCATGCAGCAGTCACAACTGCAGGGTAGCGGCCTATAATCGCCTCACTATCCAGGTGTGACTGTGCAGTCACGCTCCGCCTGTAAGGCTCTTGTACAAGGCTCCGTCAATGAAGTCCTCGCCCAAGCAACCCGCCTCGCCGCAAAATCCTGCACTCAGCCCAAGCCACTTGGACTTTCCGGTGGTGGGCATCGGGGCCTCCGCGGGCGGCCTGGAAGCCATCTGCACGCTGTTTCGGCACATGCCCAGTGACTGCGGCATGGCGTTCGTGGTGGTGCTGCATCTGTCGCCGGATCATCAAAGCGTGGCCGACCGGATCATCCAGGACACCACGCAAATGCCCGTGCGCCAAGTCACCGAACCGGTGCCGATCGAGCGCAACCACGTGTATGTCATCTCCCCGGCCAATCGCCTTTCCACCAATGACGGCTACCTGCGCGTGACCCCCGCCAATCGCCGCCGTGGCGACCACGTGGCCATTGACCTGTTCTTCCGCGACCTGGCCGACGTGCACAAGGACCATGCATTCTGCGTGGTGCTGTCGGGCACCGGCGCCGACGGTGCCGTGGGGCTGTCGCGGATCAAGGAGCAAGGCGGCGTGACCCTGGTTCAAACCCCGGACGATGCCCAGTACGACAGCATGCCCCGGGCTGCCATCGAAACCGGCATGGTCGACCTGGTGCTGCCCGTGGCCGAGATGCCACAAAAGCTGCTGGAGCTGTGGCGTAACGCCCGGCAGGTCCGGCTGCCGGAAATCGAGGATGACACCCTGCCCCCGGCGCTGGGCACCCGCGTTGGCGACGCCCAGGCCAGCGAGCCGCTGCTGGAGGAGATCCTCCTGCAGTTGCGCAGCAACACGGGGCACGATTTCCAGCACTACAAGCGCGCCACCGTGCTGCGACGTATCGAACGTCGCCTGCACGTGACCGGGCAAAGCAACCTCGCCGGCTACTTGCACTACCTCGAGCAGAACCCCGTCGAGTCCACGGCGTTGCTGGCAGACATGCTGATCGGCGTGACCAACTTCTTCCGCGACCGCGAAGCCTTCGAGGCCCTGGAGCGGCATGTGCTGCCGCAGCTGGCCAGCGAGCATGACCCGGTCGACGGCCATGACGAGATCCGCGTCTGGTCGGCCGGCTGCTCGACCGGCGAAGAGGCTTATAGCCTGGCCATGCTGATCTGTGAGCAACTTGCACTGGAGCAGCGCAACCGCAAGGTCCAGGTGTTTGCCACCGACCTCGATGCTCGTGCCATCGGCATCGCGCGCACGGGCGTGTATTCCGAGGCGATCGTGACCGATGTGCCGCCCAGCCGGCTGCGCCAGTTTTTCGTCAAGGAAGACCAGCATTACCGGGTGCGCAAGGAGGTGCGCGAAAAAGTGTTGTTCGCGCGCCACAACCTGCTGTCGGACCCACCCTTTTCGCAAATTGACCTCATTGTCTGCCGCAACCTGTTGATCTACCTCGACCGCGAAGTGCAACGCGACATCCTGTTGATGTTCCACTTTGCCTTGCGCCCCGGCGGCCATCTTTTCCTAGGCTCGTCCGAGTCAGCCGACGTGGTGGGTGAACTGTTCGCACCGGTGGACAAGCGTAACCGGATCTTCCGCGCCCGTGACGTCAGCAATGCCGGGCGCCGGGCCGAGCGGCAGGTGCCTGGCAGTACTGGCGCCAGCCTGCCATTGGACCCGTTGGCCAAGGCCAAGCCTGGGCGCAAGCCCTCTTATGCCGAGCTGCACCACCGCGCCCTGGCCATGCGCATGCCGGCCAGCCTTATCGCGGATGTGGACGGCAATATCCTGCACATGAGCGAAAGTGTCGGGCGCTTCCTGCAACTGGGCGGCGGCGAGCCCAGCCGCAATTTGCTTGGCCTGGTGCTGCCGAGCCTGCGCCTGGCGCTGCGCAGTACGCTGTTCCAGGCGCGCCAAGGCACCGAAGCGGTCACCTCCAGGCCGGTCGACCTGGGCGATGGCCAACAGCCGTTGCAGGTGGAGATCACCGTGCAGCCTTACAAGGACGACGGGCACAACGGCGATTGCCTGCTCGTGGTATTCGAGCAGCGGGCGCCTGACCCTTCCCTGCCACTGCCGGGCGTCATCCGCCAGACCGACAGCATGGTCCTGCACAACCTGGAACGTGAACTCCAGCGTACCCGCCTGCAGCTGCAGGAAACCATCGAGCAGTCGCAGGTATCCAGCGAGGAACTCACGGCTTCCAACGAAGAAATGCAGGCAATCAACGAAGAGCTGCGCTCGGCCAGCGAAGAGCTGGAAACCAGCAAGGAAGAGCTGCAATCCATCAACGAGGAGTTGCTCACCGTCAACTACGAGTTGAAGAACAAGGTGGAGGAGACCGACAAGGTCAACGACTACCTGAGCAACCTGATCGCCTGCACCGAAATCGCCACCGTGTTCGTCGACCGCAACCTGCATATCCGCTGGTTCACGCCGCGCGCCACCGACCTGTTCAACATTTTACCGGTCGATACCGGCCGCTCATTGCTCGACATCACGCACCGCCTGGACTACCCGGCCATGGCCGATGATGCCCGTGCCGTGGCCCAGGGTGAGGCCGTGATCGAGCGGGAAGTTGGCGGCCAGCGCGACCACTGGTACCTGGCACGCCTGCTGCCCTACCGCTCCAGCGAGCAGAAAATCGACGGTACCGTCTTGACCTTCATCGACATCAGCAGCAGCCACGCTGCCGAAGAGCATGTGCGCCTGGGCGAGGAACGCTTGAGCAAGCAGCTGGCGGAATCGCAAACCACCAGCCACATGAAGGATGAGTTCTTCGCCATCATGTCGCATGAACTGAAGCACCCACTGAACCTGATTCAGCTGAACGCGGAAATGCTCCGCCGCCTGCCCTCGATCAAGCAGATCGGCACCGCCAGCAAGGCGGTAGCTACCATCTGCGAGGCGGTTGGCAGCCAGGCCAGGATCATCGACGACCTGCTGGATGTGGCCCGCATCCGTACCGGCAAGCTCAAGCTCAAGACCGAGCCGGTAGACCTTGGCGCCATCCTGCGCGGCATTCACGCTGTGGTGGTGAGCGAGCAACACCCCTGCCTGGTGCGCCTGGAGCTGCCTGCCGACGGCTTGCCAGTGATGATCGAGGGCGATGTCACGCGCCTGGAGCAGATCATCTGGAACCTGCTGAACAATGCCCTGAAATTCAGCCCGGCAGGCAGTGAGATACGCCTGGTGTTGAGTCATGACGAGCAACAGGCACGCCTGCAGGTGATCGACCAAGGCGTAGGCTTGAGCCTCGACAGCCTGGAGCACATCTTCGACCTGTTCAGCCAGGCTCCCCAACTGGCCAACCAGAACCGTGAAGGCCTGGGCATCGGCCTGTCGTTGGTGCGGCAGTTGGTCGAAGCCCAGGGCGGCACCGTGCAGGCCAGTTCGGCCGGTTTGGGCATGGGCTGCACCTTCACCGTTCGCCTGCCCCTGTGCAACGTGCAGTCCCCGCCTTGCGCCGACCTTGCAGAACATTCCAGGGAGGGCCGGCTGCAGGGCGTGCGCGTGCTGCTGGTGGATGACTCGGTCGAGGTATTGGAGATCATGCAAGAGCTGCTGGAAATGGAAAACGCCAGCGTGCGCGCCTTCAGCCGCCCCCGCGAGGCGCTGGAAGCGGCCTCGGGTGAGGAGTTCGACATCATTCTCTCCGACATCGGCATGCCAGTGATGGACGGCCATGCCTTGATCAAGGCGCTGCGCAGCCATGCCCATCTGCGCCACACCCCGGCCATTGCCCTCACCGGCTACGGTGCCAGTGCAGATCAGCACAAGTCGCGCCAGTCCGGCTTCGATCGGCACCTGAACAAGCCGGTCGGCTACGACGAACTGGTGGAGGCCATCGAAACCTTGAGCGGCACTGTGCCGTACTGATGGCCGACCGGTATGAACCTCAGGCGTGCACGCTCCACTGGTTCATGTCCAGCGTGATCGGCATCTCGTCGATGGCATGGATCACGCCACTTTGCAGAGCCTCCTGCGGCCCCAGAATCCGCGGGTACGCCATCAGGTAGCGCGGTACATCCAGCACCTCGGGCGCCCCTTGTGTGCGCTCGGCCACAATCTGCGCATACAGCTGCAGGTCGTAATCCAGGCTCATCGCATATTCCGCCATGCGTGAATGGTCGACCGAGCCATGCAAGGTCCAGTGAAACGGGTGGAACAGGAACTTGCTGTAGCTGCATGCCGTGCGCCACTCCCCGGCCAGGAACAGGATATTACCCATGGACTCGACGGTGCCCAGGTTATGCGTATGCACCGGCACCGGTAGCGCCCGCAGGAAGTTGTACAGGGTAAAACCGTAGCTGCACTCGCCGCCCATGGTAGCGATGTTCAGTTGCAGCACCTCGGCGCCCTGCTGCAACGCCTTTGAGCAGGTATTGATCAAGTTGCCGCAGGTCGATGAATTGATCGGCCCGGTGAAATGAATGATGTGTCTGGCCATGCTTGCCTCCAGCGTTGGCAGGTCAATTCCTGGGCTTGCGCGCCTGGGCGCTTACCCGGTGGAATCGTCTGCGCCGGCAAAGTTCAACCTGTCAGGACCGCTCCCGTTGGTCAAACGCGGTGAACCCTTGGCCCTCTGCGCCAGTCGCACCTTCACAGTAACCGAACAAGGAACCGGTGATGAGGACGACAGCGTGAGCGATATCCGCATCGGCATTTCCGGGTGGCGCTATGGCCCCTGGCGCAAGGACTTCTACCCCAAAGGCCTGCGCCAGGACGATGAACTGGCGTTCGCCTCGCGGGCCGTGAACAGCATCGAGATAAACGGCTCGTTCTACAGCTTGCAAACCCCAGAGCGTTACCTGCGCTGGCGTGATGAAACGCCGGATGGCTTCGTTTTCGCCGTCAAGGGGCCACGGTACATCACCCATGTGCGGCGCCTTAAGGAAATTGAAGAGCCGGTGGCCAACTTCTTCGCCTCCGGTCCATTGCTGCTCGGCGACAAGCTTGGGCCTTTCCTGTGGCAGTTTCCACCGAACATGAAGTTTGACGAAGAGCGTTTTGCCCGGTTTTTGCAGTTGCTGCCACGTGACCGCAAAGCTGCGCGTGAATGCGCCCGGGGCTGTGCCGAACGGCTGCGCGACAATGGCGGCCTTGCAATCACCGGTAATGTACGTTTGCGCCACGCGGTGGAAATACGCCACGAGAGTTTTCTTTGCGAGGCGTTCATCAAGCTGCTGCGCAAGCACCGTGTTGCGCTGGTGGTTGCGGACAGTGCCGGCAAGTGGCCGCATGCCGAAGATGTGACCGCCGACTTCGTGTACATGCGCCTGCACGGCGACGTGGAGCTCTACAGCAGCGGCTATACCGCGCGCGCGTTACGCCGCTGGAAACAGCGCATCCTGCACTGGAGCCAAGGCAGTCAGGCAGACGACGCGCACCTGATCGTGCCGGGGCCGCCACCCCGGCGTGCGGCCCGTGACGTGTACTGTTACTTCGACAATGACCAGAAGGTCCATGCGCCCTACGACGCCCGCCGCTTGCTGCAGAAGCTGTCGCTGGACCATGAATTGATGACCGAACCGGGCGTTGTGCCGGAGGTGGCCTTGTGAACGAACCCATGACTGCTTTGCCGCGCAGCACCGATCAGTCCACCGCCGTGCGCCGCTTGAACGTACTCACGCTGAACGTGCACAAGGGGTTCACCTTCTTCAATCGCCGCTTCATCCTGCCTGAGCTGCGTGAAGCGGTGCGTGCCACCGGCGCAGACCTGGTGTTCCTGCAGGAAGTGCATGGCAGCCATCAGCAACATGCCTTGCGCCACCCGGCCTGGCCTGATACCCCGCAATATGAATTCCTTGCCGACAGCATGTGGCCCCAGTTCGCCTATGGCCGCAATGCCGTGTATCCGCAAGGTGACCACGGCAACGCCTTGCTGTCCAAATTTCCCATCCAGCGCTTCAACAACCTCGATGTGTCGGTGCAAGGCAAGGAACAACGCGGCCTGCTGCATTGCCAACTCGAGGTCCCAGGGCACGCCCAGGTGCACGCTATTTGTGTGCACCTGGGCCTGCGCGAAGCGCACCGGCAAAGCCAGATCCAGCTGTTGCTCGACCTGCTGGCCAGCCTGCCGCCGCAAGCCCCGGTCATCGTCGCCGGCGATTTCAACGACTGGCGCCTGAAGGCAGACGCCGTGTTGGGCGAGCACCTGGTAGAGGCCTTTGGCGAGCGCTTCGGCACCCCGGCACGCAGCTTCCCGGCGCGTCTGCCGCTGCTGCGCCTTGACCGCATCTACCTGCGCAACGCCATGCCGAGCGCCGCCCAGGTACTGTCGAATTACCCGTGGTCGCACCTTTCCGACCACGCACCATTGGCCGCGGAGATTCACCTGTGAACAGACCTTGGGTAGAGGGCAACAACGTAAAGTTGCTGATCAACGGCGAGCAGTATTACCCCTGCGTGTTCGAGGCCATGGCCCGTGCCCAGGAGGAAATCCTGCTGGAAACCTTCATCATTTTCGACGACAAGGTCGGCCGGCAACTGCAGCAGGCGCTGATAGATGCGGCGCGCCGCGGCGTGCGTGTCGAGGTGGTCGTGGACGGCTATGGTACCGGTGACTTGCCCGCGCCATTCATCGCTGCCATGACAGATGCCGGGGTGAGTTTCCACGCCTTCGACCCGCAGCCGCGCCTGGTGGGCATGCGTACCAACCTGTTCCGGCGCCTGCACCGCAAGATCGTGGTCATCGATGGCGAGCGGGCCTTCATTGGCGGCATCAACTACAGCGCCGATCACCTGGGCGACTTCGGCCCCATGGCCAAGCAGGACTATGCCGTCGAGGTAACCGGGCCGGTGGTGGCACAGGTGCATGCCGCCAGCAAGCGCCTGATGTCGCCGGTGCTGCAGGAGCCAAGCGCCGTGCGGCCGTTGACCGAGCCCGCCGGGGCCACCACCGCCGTGCTGGTAGAGCGTGACAACGGCGTGCGCAGGACAGCCATCGAAAGCCAGTACCTGCAGGCGTTTCGCGGTGCCAAAGAACGTATCGTGGTAGCCAATGCCTACTTCTTCCCCGGCTACCGGCTACTGCGCGAGTTGCGCAACGCTGCCCGGCGAGGGGTGGCTGTACACCTGATCCTGCAAGGGCAGCCAGACATGCGCTGGGTCCGTGCGCTGTCGCGGTTGCTGTACAACTACCTGCTGCGCGATGGCGTGGTCATTCATGAATACTGCAAGCGGCCCTTGCACGGCAAAGTGGCGCTGGTGGACGACGAGTGGGCGACCGTGGGTTCCAGCAACCTCGACCCGCTGAGCCTGTCGCTGAACCTGGAAGCCAACCTGTTCATCCGCGATCGCGCTTTCAACCAGCTGCTCGGCGAGCACCTGCAGTCACTTGCGCACGAGCAGTGCAAGCCGGTGACCCTGGAACGCATGATCCGTGGCTACTGGTGGCGGGCACCGCTGATATTCGCTTGCTTCCATGCGGCGCGCCATTTCCCGCGCATCGCCGGCTGGTTGCCGGCACACCGCCAACGGCTGCGCTCGCTGCAGCCAGACGTCGAGGCCCCGGCCGGCGACCTGCACGAGGGCAATACCTGATGGCACGGACAACCTGGCAAACCTGGGCCAAGCGCGTATTGACGGTGGCGTTCCTGATCCTGATCCCTGTGCTGCTGTACCAATTGGCCCGCAACCTGGACTGGAACGAAGTGCGCCAGTCGCTGCTCGCCTACAAGCCTGGAACGCTGGTGGTGGGCCTGGCAATTGCGGTGTGCAGTTACCTGACGTTCGCCAGCTACGACTTGCTGGCCCGCGCCTACACCGGTCATCAGTTGCCCGCCCGGCAAGTGCTGCCGGTCGCCTTCGTGTGCTACGCGTTCAACCTCAACTTCACCACCTGGGTCGGCGGGGTTGCCTTGCGCTACCGCCTGTATGGGCGCCTGGGGCTCGATACCCCCACCATCACGCGCATTCTCACGCTGGGCCTGCTCACCAACTGGATGGGCTACATGCTGCTGGCCGGCAGTGTGTTCGCCCTGGGTCTGGTCGAACTGCCGGGCAACTGGGCGGTGGGCACCACAGGGCTGCGCCTGATCGGCGTGCTGTTGCTGGCGATTACCGCGGCGTACCTGCTGGCCTGTGGCCTGGCCAAGAAGCGCACGTGGCGCTGGCGCGAGCACGAAGTCACTTTGCCAACCCTGCGCCTTGCACTCTGCCAGGTAGCGCTGGGGGCCAGCAACTGGGCATTGATGGCGCTGCTGATTTACTGGTTGCTGCCGGGCGACGCCTTCTACCCCGCGATCCTCGGGATCCTGTTGATCAGTTGCGTGGCAGGCGTGGTTGCACATATCCCGGCGGGCCTGGGTGTGCTGGAAGCGGTGTTCCTCGCCCTGCTGCACGGTCAGATGGCGCAGGGCACGCTGGTAGCCGCGCTGTTAGGCTATCGCACCCTGTACTACTTGATACCGCTGGTGGTTGCGATCGTGACTTATCTGGTGCTTGAGAAGCGCGCCAAGGTCATGCGCCAGCGCGACAATTCGGTGCAAACCTGATGGTGCGGGGCAGGCGCGGTTAACGTCGGCGCGGCCTGGTGCCGCGCCAACAAGGCGAGCTCAAGGGGAAATCGGGTCGCTCGCCGGGAAGGTCTCATCCAGCGCATTGTCTACGGCATTTTCGTCCGGTTTTTCGCTGCAATGGCAGGCTTGCATCCTGCATCCCTCGCCATGGCTATGGCCGTTGGCGCAGGCCTCACAGCAATAGGCCTTGCCGTCCCGCTGCAAGGCATTGGCATCCACGGTGCAGGAACAATCGGTACAGGCACAACGTTGCTGGTTCATGATCTGCTCTCCTCGTCATCGATCACATCATCGGTCCAGGGTTCGCCGTCAAGCGGCGCGGAACGTGCCAGTTCGGCTTCGTCCAGCCCAAAGCCGCCACCGATTTCGTCGGCATCCACTTCACGCAGGTCCATGTCAGCCGGGCCGTCGCCGCCGCCGGGCTCGTGCGGGTCACGGGCGCCGGTTTCATCCAGCAGGGTGTCCGGGCTCAGGTCGTCGTAGGTGACGTTGTCTTCATGCAGGCTGTCGCTCAGCGCTTCGCCACCCGTCATGCCGCTTTCGGCAACACGCTCTGGTGGGAATTCGCGCTCGATCTCGCTCGCCGGGCGCTCATCCCCTACCCGTCCATGGCGTTCGTCCAGGCGCTCATCGAAGTCCAGTTCGTGCACGCTGCCCATGCGGTCCTCGGTGTCGTCGATCTCGGTTGGGGTATAGGGCTTGGGATCTTCTGTTCGGGCCATGTACGTTCTCCGTCAGTTGGCTGCATTCGGTCGACTGCATCCGGCGGCCGAAGATTCAGAGTTTTTTGAACTCCACGCGTGCCCGGCGCCTCCCAGCTCTACAGAGAGCGATTCGCCCGGAGCCGGACATGGCCAAGCCCCTGCAGGAATACGCGCGCAAGCGCGACTTCAACGCAACGCCCGAGCCCAGTGGCAAACGCAGCCGTGGCAAAAAAGCCCATGCGCTGCAGTTCTGCATTCAGAAACACGACGCCAGCCACCTGCATTACGATTTCCGCCTGGAGTTGGACGGTACGTTGAAGAGCTGGGCGATCCCCAAAGGCCCGTCGCTGGACCCGAAAGTGCGCCGCCTGGCCGTGCACGTCGAGGACCACCCGCTGGACTATGCCGATTTCGAGGGCCATATCCCTGAAGGCCACTACGGGGCGGGCGATGTCATCGTGTGGGATCGCGGCATCTGGGAGCCGGAGGGTGACGCCCATGAGGGTTATGCCAAGGGCAAGCTCAAGTTTCGCTTGCAAGGCGAAAAACTGTCGGGGGTTTGGAACCTGTTCCGCACTCACCTGGCTGGCAAGAAAGAACAATGGATGCTGGTCAAATCCCACGATGCCCAGGCCCGAAGCGAAACCGAGTACAGCATCGTCGACGCGCAGCCCGACAGTGTGCTCAGTGACCGCACCCTGATCCCCCGCAAGCCGGCAGCCAAGCAAACCGCCGCCAAGCAGCGGGCTACCCGCAAGCGGCCCGGCAAGGCCCGCCAGGCCGCATTGCCGAACCAGTTGCAGCCACAGCTGGCCACCTTGGTGGACACGCCGCCCCAAGGCGACTGGCGCTATGAAGTCAAGTTCGATGGCTACCGCATCCTGGCCCGCATCGAGGGCGACGATGTGCGGCTATTCACCCGCAATGGCCATGACTGGAGCAGCAAGATGCCCCGCCAGATCGCGGCACTGCGCGCGCTGGGCATCGATTCGGCCTGGCTGGATGGCGAAATGGTAGTGGCCGACGAAAATGGCGCAGCGGACTTCCAGGCGTTACAGAACGCCTTCGACACCGAGCAGGACGAGCACATCACTTACTACGTGTTCGACCTGCCCTTTCTGGGTGGCCAGGACCTGCGTCAGGCACCGCTACAGGATCGCCGCGAAACGCTGAAAACCCTCCTCGATCACGGCGCGTCAGACGTACTCAAATATTCCGCCAACTTCGACGAACCGGTCGACGCCCTGCTGGCCAGCGCCTGCCGCCTGGAACTCGAAGGGCTGATCGGTAAACGTGCAGACAGCCCCTACAGCGGCCGGCGGAGCGCGGACTGGATCAAGCTCAAATGCAAGCAGCGCCAGGAGTTCGTGCTGGTTGGCTACACCGACCCCAAAGGCAGCCGCAGCGGTTTCGGGGCCCTGCTGCTGGCCTTGCACGACCCGGACAGTGGCGAGCTGCGCTATGCCGGCAAGGTTGGTACCGGCTTCACGGCTGCCACCCTGGCCAGCATCCATACCCGCCTGCAGCCACTGGAAATTGCCAAGCCCGCCGTGGCCCGCCCGCCCAGCGGCGCAGAAGCCCGGGGTGTGCACTGGCTGAAGCCGCAGCTGCTGGCTGAAGTGGCGTATGCCCAGATGACCCGCGACGGCATTGTGCGCCATTCGGTCTTCCATGGCCTGCGCGATGACAAGCCCGCCACCGCCATCGACCTGGAACGCCCCATGCCCACCAAGACCACGCCCCGCCGCAAACGCGGCAAAGCAGCGCCCCTTTCGGAGGACCTGCATCTTACCCACCCTGACCGGTTGATCGACGCTACCACGGGCATGACCAAGCGCGATGTGGCCGAGTATTACGCCGCCGTCAGCCAGTGGTTGCTACCCCAGATCCAGCACCGCCCGGTGGCATTGGTGCGCGCACCCGATGGCCTGGCCGGTGAGCTTTTCTTCCAGAAGAACGCCAGCCAGCTGCACCTGCCCAATGTGCTGGAAAACGACAAGGCCCAGGCCGGCCAGGCGGCCATGGTCATCAACCGCGCCGATACCCTGCTGGGCGCGGTGCAGATGAACATGCTCGAGCTGCACAGCTGGAACGCCACTGACAAGGACTTCGACAAGCCCGACCGCTTCGTGCTCGACCTCGACCCTGACCCGGCGCTGCCCTGGAAGGCCATGCTGGAAGCCACTCAACTCACCCTCACCCTGCTCGACGAGCTTGGCCTGAAAGTGTTCCTCAAGACCAGCGGCGGCAAGGGCATCCACTTGGTAGTACCGCTGACCCGCCGCGCGGGTTGGGACGAGGTCAAGGCTTTCAGCCATGCCATCGTCGAGTACCTGGCCAAGCTGTTCCCGGACCGCCTCAGCGCTGTTTCAGGGCCCAAAAACCGCATCGGCCGCATCTTCATCGACTATCTGCGCAACGCTAGGGGGGCAACAACCGCGTGCGCCTATTCCCTGCGTGCGCGGGAAGGCCTGCCGGTGTCGGTGCCCATCTGGCGGGAGGAACTGGCCACGCTCAAGGCCGCCAACCAATGGAACATCGCCAACCTGCCCGCGCGCCTGGCGGAGGTTGACGACCCGTGGGCGGACCTGGGCAAGGTCCGCCAGTCCATTACCGCGCGCATGCGCAAACAGCTGGGGCTTGCCTAGTGGCCACGCATCAGGAGACCCGCCCATGAGCATCGTCCAGGACTTCAACCTGACCCACTTCGACCGCCTACTGCGTACATTCGGTGATCGTCAGCAACCCCTCAACCTCGACACTCAGTTGCCTCAGCTGATGCAGGCGTTGCAGGCCGACCACCTGGACCTGCTGCCGTTGCCAGGCCAGGGCAATACCTTGCGCCGTTGGCAGACGTTGGCCCGCGTGGCGGGTTGCGACCTGGCCCTGGCCAAACTGTATGAAGGCCACACCGATGCCCTGGCGATTCTGGCGGAGTGCGCAGCTGCGCATTACGTGGCAGAAGGCATTTGGGGCGTGTGGGCCGCCGAGCCACCTGATGCCCGCGCGGTCATAACCTCCCGCGACGGCGACAGGGTACGTTTGCAAGGCACCAAAGCCTGGTGTTCCGGGGCGTTGCAGATCGACCGGGCACTGCTCACGGCCTGGGATGAGCAGGGTCAGCAGCAGTTGGTCGCCATCGAACTGTCGCAGCCTGACCAGGGGCTGAACATCGAGCACTGGCAAGCCGTGGGCATGGCTACCACGGCCAGCGTCGAGGTCACCTTCGATAACACCGCGGCAACGCTGATCGGCAAACCTGGCCAGTACCTGGCGCGCCCTGGTTTCTGGCACGGCGGCGGCGGTATCGCCGCGTGCTGGTATGGTGCGGCCGAGGCCCTGGCCGACTACCTGCGCGAGTATTGCCGCAAGCCGCGGCCCGACCCACATGCCGATGCCCACCTCGGGGCGGTGGACGCCGCTTTGTATGGTGCGCGTGCGGCGCTGCGTGAATGCGCCGCCTGGGTCGACCGGCAGCCGGGTGCAGATGCCAGTTTTGAAGTGCGGCGCACCCGCGCCCAGGTTGAGCAGGCCGTGGAGCAGGTCATCAGCCATGTAGGGCGGGCGCTGGGTGCCACACCGTTCTGCCGCAACAGCCACTTCGCCCGTTTGAGCGCCGATTTGCCGGTGTATCTGCGCCAGAGCCACGCGGAGCGTGACCTGGCAGCGCTGGGCCAACAGCTGGCGCAGGTGCCGGCAGGGGCGTGGCAGCTATGAGTGTCAACTTGATCCAGGCCAGCAGCGGCACCCCTTGGGCCGATTGGCAACAGGCCGCCCACCTGGCTCGGGCCACTTGGCTCGACCCCGCCCGGCTCTGCCCGCCCGGGCGCCGCCTGGTGATGATCGCGCCCCACCCGGATGACGAGATCCTCATGGCAGGCGGCCTGCTGAGCAGTTTCAAAGGCCGTGAATCCGACCTGGTGCTCATTTCCGCAACCGATGGTGAAGGCAGCCACCCTGGCTCAACCCAGTGGAGCGAGCATCGCCTACGTCGCCAACGCCCCCAGGAAAGTCGCCTGGCATTGCAGCAGCTTGACCTGGACCCGAACCGCGTGGACTGGCGCCGGCTCAACCTCAAGGACGGCCAATTGCCGCGAGAGGAAGCGTTCCTCGTCAGCCATCTGACTCAATTGTTGCGCCCGGACGACCTATTGATGGCTACCTGGCGCAATGACGGTCATTGCGACCACGAGGCCGTCGGGCGCGCCGCCGCCCACGCGGCGTTGGCGCGGCAAGTGCAACTGGCCGAGGTCCCGGTCTGGGCCTGGCACTGGGCGCAACCCGACGACCCTCGCCTGCCCTGGCCCCGTGCCCACCGCCTGCAGCTGGATGAAGCCCGGTTGGCGCGCAAGCGCAAGGCCCTGGCAGCCCATGCCAGCCAGTTGCAAAAAGATGGTGAGCGGCCGCCGGTGCTACCGGCAAACCTGCTGGATTGCCTGCTGCAACCTTTCGAACTGGTGTTCCTTTGACTGGAGTTGTCATGAGCCTCGATCCACAGTATTTCGCCGACTTGTATGCGACCAATGAAGACCCCTGGGCTTTCCGCACCCGTTGGTACGAGAAGCGCAAGCGCGAGCTGGTCATGGCCAGCCTGCCCCGTCAGTGCTACCAGCGGGTATTCGAACCAGCCTGCGCCAACGGCGAGTTAAGTGCACTGCTGGCCGAACGCAGCGGGGAACTGCTATGCCAGGACCTCGATCCCACCGCCGTGGGGCTGGCCCGCGAACGCTTGGCTCAGGTGCACAATGCGTCTGTGGAACTGGCGCGGCTACCGGCAGACTGGCCTGGTGGGCGCTTCGACCTGATCGTGCTGAGCGAGGTGGGTTATTACCTGGACCCCACCGACTGGCTGCAAGTGATCGAGCAAGCGGTCGCCAGCCTGTCTTATGACGGCGGCCTGCTGGCATGTCACTGGAAGCACCCCATCGTCGGTTGCCCGCAGGATGGGCGTGAAGTGCATCGCATGCTGGCCCGCCACCTGCCCCTGTACAAGCAGTTCCAGCATGATGAAGCGGACTTCGTGCTCGAGTACTGGTCAGCCCAGCCCAGTGTGGTCGACCTTGACGAGACTTGCCCATGATCGCCGTCGTGATTCCGGCCCACAACGAAGCCCGCCGCCTCGGCCGTTGTCTGCGTGCGGTGCTGAGCGCCGCCGTGCAGGCACAGCAGGCTGGCCATCAGGTCGAGGTGCTGGTAGTGCTCGACCGCTGCAGCGATGGCAGCGCCGCCGTGGCGCGGCGTTTTGGTGTGCAGGTGCTGGAGGTGGAGGCTGGCAGTGTTGGCATGGCGCGGCGGGTGGGCGCGGCGCACATGGTCGACCGTGGTGCGCGGTGGCTGGCCTGTACCGATGCCGACAGCCGGGTACCGGGGCACTGGTTGTTGTCGCAACTGGCCTGCAGTGCCGAGGTTGTCTGTGGCACGGTACACGTCGAGTACTGGCAGCCGTGGCAGACGGCCGCCCTGCGCCAGCTCTACCAAAGCCGCTACGAGCAGCGCGAGGGGCACCGGCACATTCATGGCGCCAACCTCGGCGTGTGCGCCGACGCCTATGCGCGGGTCGGCGGCTTCCAGCCCTTGGCCGCCCATGAAGATGTGCAACTGGTCAGCGACCTGCAAGCCAGTGGCGCGCAGATCGTCTGGACGGCCCGGCACAGCGTGGCCACCAGCAGCCGCCGCGACAGCCGCGCCCGGGAAGGTTTTGGCGATTACCTGGCGGGGCTACAGGCTCTGGTTTGATCGAAGCGCTTGTGGGGCCTCGATCAGGAGGCCTTGCGCGGCTTTTTCGCCGGCTTCTTGCCGCCGAGGCTGCGTTTTAGCAGCTCGGTAAGGTCGAGGATATCCGCACCTTTCTCGGCGCTGGCGGCCTTGCCTTTCTCGACCGTGGCGATCTTGCCCTTGCTGGCCTTTTCTTCCACAAGGTCCAGAATGGTCTGGCGGAAGGCGTCATGGTAGTCCTCGGGCTTCCACGGCCCGCTCATGTCTTCGACCAGCCGCTTGGCCATGTCCAGTTCGCGCTTGTCGACCTTGGTGTCGGTCACACTGCTGTCCAACTCCAGGGTCTCCACCCCGCGCACTTCCTCGGGCCAGCGCAAAGTGATCATCACCAGCGCGTCATCCAGAGGGCGCAGCAGCGCCAGGTGCTGGCGAGTGTGCAGCACCACCGTAGCCAGCGCCACCTTGCCGGTTTTTTCCAGGGTCTCGCGCAGCAATGCATAGACTTTGCCGCCGCGCCGGTCGGGGGTGAGGTAATACGGCGTATCGAAGTGCTGCAGGGGTATTTCGCCAGCTTCGACAAAGGAGAAGATATCGATCGTCTGGGTGGCTTCAGGGCGAGCCTTGCGGATCTCCTCCTCGCTGATCACCACGTAGCGACCGTTCTCGTACTCCACGCCTTTGACGACGTTGTCTTTGTCGATTTCCTTGCCGGTGACCTTGTTCACCCGTTTGTAGCCCACCGGCTCCATGCTGCGCTTGTCCAGCCAGTCAAAATCCACCCGTTCGGTGCGCACCGCAGTGTTGAGGGCCACGGGGATATGCACGAGGCCGAAGCTGATAGCGCCTTTCCAGATTGCCCGAGCCATGACACTGCTCCAAAGTTGCCTGTCGATACCAACAGTGACTGCGCCGGGTGGTGAAGGTTTAATGGGGTTGCCCTACGGTACCCTGCACCCGGCGATCAGGTCGCGCTGAACAGCACCCGCCTGAAGGCTTCGGCGGCCAGGTGGACCTGTACCGCCCAATCACCCGCGGCTTCGCTGCCGGCGTCATCGGAGATGTACTTCAGGCACACGAAAGGTATCCCTTCGCTGCGGGCGATCAAGGCCAGCACGTAGGCTTCCATGTCGACCACGTCGTAAGGCGCATCGCCGTGGTTGGTTTCGAAGCTGTCGCCACTGCCGCAGGTTTCCAGCGCCAGGCCGGGTATGGCCGCACCGTGTTCGAGTAGCACCGGGGTATTCGCCAGTGGCGTCTCGTAACGGGCGAAGCCCAACGGCGTCACATCCATGTCGCGCTGCACGAAACGGTTGCAGCACACGACAGCGCCTTTGCCGTGGCGCTGGCTGCCAGCAGAACCCAGGTTGACGATCAGCCTGGGGCGGCGCACAGCGATAGCCTTGGTCAAGGCGATAGCGGCATTGACCTTGCCGATACCCGTGAACACGGTGTTCACCTCGCCGAACACGTCCCCCGCTTCGGCTTCTAGGGCGAAGACGAACAAGGTGTCATCCAGGGAGATATCGGGGAATTGCGTGGTCAGCATCATGGCACGGATGGTCCGAGTGGCGGCAAGGGGCGCGCCATTGTCGGGCAACTCCGGTTAATTGCAAGTGCGCGGTACCACTTCTACAGCCGCGTAACCGTCAGGGCTACGGCGGCTATCCGTTCCACGGCTTCATAACCCGGCTCAGCCAGCTGTTCTCCGAACACATCAGGATCGATCTCACGATATACCCAAGAGCACGTGGGGCCTGCCAGGCGAAGACGAACAGCCTCGAGCAAGGGATCACGCCCGTCCACGATCGCCACACCGGTATACAACAGCAACGAGCCGCCCGGGCTTAGCCGCTCGCGAGCCTGTTCGACAATCCGCAACGACAACTCTGCCCCCAGAGGGCCTCCACCATGGCGATAGGTGCGCTCGCCCACATCGAGCATGTAAGGCGGGTTGGCGACGATCAGGTCGAAGCAGCCGACGACATCATCGAGCAGGTCACTGCGCTTTACCGAAACATTGTCTACGCCCGCGAGCGCGGCATTGACGGCGGTGTAGCGCAGGGCAAGCGGGTTGATATCCACCGCAGAAACCTGCGCATGGTGCGCCGCACGCGCGATCAGCAACGCGCCGATGCCGGTTCCACAGCCAATGTCTACCGCATGCTCAACCCGGTTGGGGGTGTGTCGCAGGTGGTCATGGATGACCTGGGCGAAGCGGTAGCTGTCTGGGCCGAAGAACACCGCGTCCGCGGCCTCGGTCGGGTAGGCGGAGTGGACCAGTAACAGGTCATCCAGCGTGGACCAGCGGACGGTGCTACGCCACATATCACCCGGCGCAGCAGTGAGGCCCCCCGCTTGCCTCAGCTGGGCCATTTGATCGCCACTGAGCAGTTTGGCGCTGAACGGCCGGCTCCAGCCGAACACATCCCGCAGCGTTCGTGCCTGCTCCCCTGCAGACCGGGCCATAACCCGCGCGTGGGTGGCCGGTGTCACGCAGGTAAACCGATAGCCATCAGCCCGCAGGCGCTGGCCCAACTGCAATAATGCACCGTCACTGGCCAGGCGTTCAGGGTCATTGATCATCAGCGCGGATCCTCCTGGATCATCCCTGTGGCCTGCAGATAGGCACGGGTCGCCTGCAGCCCGTCAGGCGTGGCGTGGTGGTTGCCGGCCATGCGTGCGATCAGCGCATCGATATCATGCGCGTCGACCTCCACGGCCGCATCATCGGAGCCTGCCGGCAGCTGCCAGCTCCCGGGGAGTACGCGCCGGACGCGCGACTGCCAACCTGCCGCGATCCAGTCGTGCCACAACTGCTTTTCATAGGCGGTGAACACGCCGTACATTGGCGCTGAAGGCCCTTCCACGAGTGACCACCAGCGGCTCTGTGCGGGCGCCTCGCCCCGGCGGATCCAGCCCTGCGCCTGCAGGGCCTGGAGAAATTGCGGCATGGCCCCAGGTTCAGCCAACCATTGGTTGATAGTGCGCCCCTGTAGCCGGCAACGGTCTGAGTGCATGAACTGGCCAAACTGACGCTTCTGCTCCAAGGCCTGAACCAGTGCTGTTTCCAGGTCGAAAAGGCTGATCAGGCTGGGGGTATCGAGCCCAAGGTCATTCAGGCGGTAGCCGCGCCGTACGCGCTGATAGAATGCGCAGGCGTCATGGGGCGGACAGAGCTGGCGTAAAGCCTGGATAGACAAGTGGGCATGGCCGCTGGCAGCGTTGTCGATCGTGACATGCAATTGGAAATACTGGCCGTCGATCCCCAACTCGGCGAGTTCGTAGGTGGTAATCAGCAAATGCAACGGCGGTTGTTCGTAACCGAGGTTGTAACCGATCAGCTCAGGGAGGAAGTCCTCACCGTAGCGGCCCAGTGCCAGCTGCAGTGCCCCCTGCAAATATCGCTCGTCTTCAAGCTGCAATGGCTCCAGGCAACCCAGGCGGCTCAGCAGCCGCTGATAGATCGCAACATGGTTACAGCGCGCATCACCGCTGCCCAATTCTTCCAGGTAAGTCCGGATCAACCCGTGGTAGCGCGGGTCTGCCCAATGCCGCAATGTGCTGTGCAACCACGCACCGTCAACCGCCTTGGTCGGTGCCACCTGCTGCAGGAACCATAGCGCTTGCGCGCGGGTGGCAAAATAGCGACGTGGCCCACCTTGCTGGCGTTGTGCCAAGTAGGCGGCAAAACCTTGAGCTACTTGCCCGGCGTGGCGCGCGCTCCAGGCTTCAAGCTCCACGGGGTCGGCTGGCAGGTCATCCGGCAAGTGTCTGGCACGCTCCAGTTGCGCATTCAACCAGTCGGCGCCAGTGATGTCAGTGCCTGCCAGCAAGGCTTGGTAACGCTGTTGCAGGCTGGTTGTGGCCAGTGAGGCCGGAACTGTCGCGGCGGTCTTGCGGGTCATGACCGTCATGCCGTTTTCCTCATGCGCGTTTATTGACTGGGTTTCTGACCTGGCATAGGTTCAGGATCGGGCGCAGGTTGGGGCGCGGGTTTTTCGGCGGGCTGGTGCATCTGCAGGGACGATTTGGTGGTGTCGGCGTCGTCCTTGCCTGGGTGGCCATTGTCTCGATCGAAACAGCCCCCAACCAGCACCAGGGCGCCCGTCAGGGCGGCTACGGGTATCCATTGCATAACGACCTCCAGGTTTGCTTGATTGCAGTGCCGGTTGCCCGGCACTGCCAAGCCTCGTTTACGAGCGGCCACCTTTACGGCCTGATTCGCTGCTTTGGCCGCCGCTGGAATGTTGGCCGCCCTTGCGGCCTGCCTCGGAGGCTTTCTCGCGGTCATTGGCAAAGTTGCCCGAGTTCTTGTTACCGCCCTGGCTGCCTTGTTGATTGCCGGTACGGCTATTGTCTTTAGTGGCCATGGTCTGAAACCTCATATGATTTCGGGATGCACGGCATGAGCGCCGTACAGTACTTCGGAGTGCGGGCTCGGGAGGGGATTCGTTCCGATTGGCAGGCTTCGGACCGGTGGCATTAAATAAGCGGCAAGTCCTTATTTGGCGCGCCTTTCAGTCGTGCGGCGGATTATCCATATGGGCCTGACGGCGGCCAAGCCAGCCGCCGGTGGCCGCCCAGGCCACGGCCAGTACCGCGCCAATCAGCATGGCCAGTTGCGGGTGGTCCCCCATCACGTCCAGGGCACGCTTGAGCCAGCCACTGAGGGCGTCACCACCCCGGTACACCACCGTGTCGATGAAGTTCTTGGCCTTGTACTTGTCCTCGGCCGGCAACACAGTGAACAGCATCTCGCGCCCCGGGCGCACCAACGCGTACTCCCCTGCGCGGCGCACCACCATGACCATTACGAACACCGCGAACACGGGGGCCAGCGCCAGCCACAAGAAGCCCGCTGCCATCACCAGCGGCACGGCCATCAGCAATATGCCCACCCCCAGGCGACGCGCCAGCCGCCCGGTGAGCAAGACTTGCGTGAGGATGGCCAAGGCTTGAACAACGCTGTCGATCAAGCCGAATACCTGCGTTTGCCGGGTGGGGTCGGTGAAGGTCTGGCTGACGATGCGTGCCTGCTCGAAGTACAGGAAGGTACTGACACTTGCCAGCAACACCACGAACAGCGCGATGCCCAACAGATAAGGCGAGCGCAGTACCGCAGTGGCACCGGCCAGTGGGTTGCCGCCCAGCGGCCTTGCGGCACCACGCTCGGCATGCGCTGGCAACGGATGCTGCTGTCGCCAGCGCTGCAGGAACAGGCTTGCCCCGACGCTGCCGAGCAGGAATACCGCCGCCAGCAGCAGCAACCCGGCATGGCCCAGCGGCGCCACCAGTAGCGTACCCAGGATCGGCCCGCTGAGGCCACCCAGGCTGGCCCCGGCGGCCAACAGGCCGAACAGGCGCTTGCCTTGGGCCGTAGAGAACAGGTCGGCGAGCACGCTCCAGGCCAGCGAGATGGTCAGCAGGTTGAACACCGAAAGCCAGATGTAGAACACCCTCGCCGTCCACAGGTTTTCTGGCGAGCGGGTTATCAATACGGCGAACAGCAGCAGGTTGCTGACAAAAAAACCATAGGTACAAGGCAGAATGAACCGGCGTTGCACGCCGCTGGCAAGCCAGCCGAACACTGGCAGGCATGCCAGGCTGGCGATGAAGGTACCGGTGAACAACCACTGCAGGTTGTCCACGCCACCGGCAACGCCCATGGTTTCGCGTACTGGGCGCAGCATGAAATAACCGGTGAACAGGCAGTAGAACAGCAGCAGGCCGGCGATAACCGCCGGCCCTTCGCCAGGCTGTAGGTTCAGCCCTTGATCCAAGCGCCGCCGCCAGGCACTCATGTGCTTAGCTAAATTGATTGATCAGCGCCTGTTGCTGCGCCTGGGTAAGCAGTGGGCCCTGGCCAGCCTTGAGCTGGTCGAGCTGGCGGTCAGGTCGACCGGTGGCAGGGATTACTGTCGTCACCGCCGGGTGGCTGATGGCGAACTTGAGAAACAGCTGAGCCCAGCTGCCGATGCCTGCTTCAGCGGCCCAGCCGGGCAAGGGCTGGTCTTTGACGCGGGTAAACAGGCGCCCGTCATCGAACGCGCGGTTGATCAGCACCGCTACGCCCCGCTCCTGGCACAACGGCAGCAATTCGCCGGCGGCCTGGGGGGCGCTGACTGAGTAGTTGATCTGGATGAAATCCAGCGCCTCACTGCGCACCAGCTTGGCGACTTCGGCGTGGCCACTGTTCAGGTAATGGGTGATCCCCACATAGCGGGTTTTGCCCTGCTGCTTGAGTTCGCGCGCATAGGGCAGTTGGGTTCGCCAGTCACGCAGGTTGTGCACCTGCAACAGGTCGACCTTGTCGGTGCGCAGCCGCTTCAGGCTGTCAGCCCATTGCGCTTGGGCTTCAGCGCGGCTGTCGGCGGCAATCTTGGTGGCAATGAAGCAGCGTGAATGCCAGCCCCCCTCCTCCAGCAATTGGCCAAGAATGCTGTCGGCGCCACCGTAATTGGGCGAGGTGTCGATCACCCGCCCGCCACCGTCGAAAAAGGCCTTGAGCACTGCCTGCAGTTGCTGGTAGGCAGCCGAGCCGGCTTCTACCTCGAAACTGCCGGAAGTACCGGCGCCAATCACCGGCAGTGCTTCACCGCTAGACGGCACGGCGCGGGTCAACATGCCTGCCGGCGTGGCTGCGTGCAACCAAGGGGCGCTGGCCAACAGGCCCAACGTAGCGCCCACGCGTAGGACATCACGACGTGCATACATGGAAAAGCTCCCGTCATTCCAGGGAAACTTCCAAGGCTAGCCGCTCTACCCGGCGCGCGTGGGCGTTTCTGTGTCTGGATGTTTTTACCTGGCCTGCAGCAGCGGGGTCAGGTCGACACCGGTGGCGCTGATTGGCGGGCACCAGTAGTAGCCGCCGCTCAGGGGGCGGCTGAAGCGGTACAGGCCGTCGATGATACCGTCCTCCAGGCCACTCATGCGCCGCAGTTGCACTTCGAAGGCATCGAAGCTGCGGCCCAGGGCAACGAAAGCCAGGCCGGCACCGCGCTGATCGGCCCATGATACCGAGCGGCGCACCATGAAGGCCTCGGGCTCGAAGCTTTCCTGGGCAGTACGCTTGACGTGTGCCGACTCGGGCGCGTCGTCGAGTTCTTCGTTGTCACTGAGGCGGCGGCCCATGATGTTGTCCTGGTCGGCCTGAGGCAGCGACTTGAAGTACGCCAGGTCGTGCTTCCACAGCTGAAACGCAGCAAAGCTGGAACCATCGGCAGCGATCGCTGCCTGCACCGCATCCTCGTCCACCGGGTTTTCCGTGCCGTCTTCGTAGCCGGTCAGGTCCAGCCCACCCCGGTGCAGAAACCCGTCAATACTGTCGGCCAAGCGCAGGGCTGGCGCCAACGCCTGCTCCAGTGCCTGGGCCCGCAGCAGCAGGTCGCCGCGTTCGTTACCACGCAGCCACAGCCACAACGCGTGCTGAGTGCTGGGGTTCTCTACCGCCGCATCCAGCAGCGGGAAGGGACGCAGGCCAGGTACTTCACGGCCCAGGGCCTTGGCCATGGGCGCGCCTACGCCGAGGATCACCTGCACGCCATCGACCTGCGGTAGCAAGGCATCGAGGGCGGCAGGCAACGCCTCAGGCGATTGCAGGGTGAAGAACAAGTGGCGGGCGTGGGCCGGCACCGGGGTGGCAAGCAGACCTTGCTGGAACGGCATGACAGGCTAATCCTCGAAAAAGGCGGCATGCTACTGCGCCTGCGGGCCTGCTGCAACGCGCCATGCAGGGCTGATGAGGGCTGTCCTTGGTAACAAATGGTTACCAAGAGCTGGCTTTTTGCAATTATCTATCCATCCCGGTCCACCTAGACTGCATCGGATCCTTCACCCGAGAGACTGCCGATGACCGCCTCGCCCCTGCTCACCGCCGTTCTGCCCCTGGCCTTGGGCATCATCATGCTGGGCCTTGGCCTGTCGTTGACCTTGGCCGACTTCGCACGGGTGGTGAAATACCCCAAGCCCGTGGTGGTGGGCCTGGCCTGCCAGATTCTGCTGTTACCGCTGGTGTGCTTCCTGATCGCCAACGGCTTTGGCCTGGAGTCGGCGCTGGCGGTGGGGTTGATGCTGCTGGCCGCTTCGCCGGGTGGCACTACGGCGAACCTGTTCAGCCACCTGGCACATGGCGATGTGGCGCTGAACATCACCCTCACAGCGGTCAACTCATTGATCGCTATCCTGACCATGCCGCTGTTGGTCAACCTGTCGTTGAGCTGGTTCATGGCGTCGGACCAGGCCATACCGCTGCAGTTTGCCAAGGTCATGCAGGTGTTCGCCATCGTCCTGCTGCCGGTGGCGCTTGGCATGCTGATTCGCCGCTTTGCCCCAAAGTTTGCCGCGCGCATGCAAAAGCCGATGAAGCTGGTGGCGGCATTGTTTCTGGCATTCACCATTGTCCTGGCGCTGGCCAAGGACTGGCAGACGGTGGTCGAGTACGCGCCGGTCGTGGGCCTGGCGGCGCTGTTGTTCAACCTGTTGAGCCTGGCGGTGGGGTACTGGGTGCCGCGCCTGCTCAACATCCCCAAGCGCCAGGCCATCGCCATCGGCATGGAAATCGGCATACATAACGGCACGTTGGCGATTGCCCTGGCCCTGAGCCCGTCGCTGCTGAACAACCCGACCATGGCAGTGCCGGCAGCGCTGTACAGCCTGATCATGTTCTTCACCGCCGCCGGTTTCGGCTGGTGGGTCAGCCGAGGGCACGCCGTGGCGCAGCCTGAAAGCGGCACCGCCAGGTAACGCCCAGGCAGTCAGCGCCGGTTGCGCTTGCCCCGCAGTTGCTGTTTCAACACCTTCAACGGCGGCGCGTAGAAAAAACCGAACGACACCCCTCCGGTGCGCCCCTTCACTGCATGGTGCAGCCGGTGCGCCCGGTACAGGCGTTTGAGGTAGCGGTTGACCGGCCGTGGCCGGCGCGGCCAGTGCCGATGAAAGAAGCCATCATGGGCCAGTACATACAGTACGCCATAGCCCGCCACGCCACCGCCCACCCACTGCAGCGGCGCATGGCCGCCCTTGCCCAGGGCGATCAGGGCGGCGGCTACCAGCGCCAGCGCCAGCAGGTAGAGGTCATTGGTTTCGAGCATGCCCAGCTGTGGCTCATGGTGCGAGCGGTGCAAGCACCAGCCCCAGCCATGCATGATGTACTTGTGGGCCAGCGTACCTACGCCCTCCATGGCCACCAGGGTGCCGAACAGCACGGTCAGATTGAGCAGCATGGAACGGTCCGGGTGATCGCATAGGGTGGCGCAAGGTTACCGGCTGATGGTTTTTTTTTCCATGTGGCAGGCCCGGCTGCAGGGCATTTGCCGATTAAGCCATTGTCATCTTTCCCCACTTGACCGGTATTGCCGCGGGGCGTATGGTCCGCGTCGCAATTTAGCCGTCCGTACAGGAGACCCACTTTGGACAGTAGCCCCAGTCGCTTGCGACAGGCCCACGTGGCGCGCTAGCTCGGCAGTGTCCTGCACTGTCTGGCCAGCCTGGCAAGACGGTGGTTTCTTGTAACCCCGCTTCACGTCCCTCCCCCCGTGGTCCTGCGCATCTTTCTGGTTTTTCAACAGCGCCCAGTGAAGGCGCTCATGCGGGCGTGTGCCCGTGGAAGAGGTGAGCTATGGATTGGAACGTTTTTCTGCTGCGCGTGGGTGTCGCGCTGCTACTAGGGGCGCTGATCGGCGCCGAACGCCAGTTGCGCCAGCGCCTGACCGGGCTGCGCACCAATGCACTGGTCAGTACCGGGGCCTGCCTGTTCGTACTGATGACCCAGGCAGTGCCCGGCATGGCCGCTGCCGATGCTTCACGCGTTGCCGCCTATGTGGTCTCGGGCATTGGGTTTCTCGGGGGCGGGGTGATCATGCGCGATGGCTTCAATGTGCGCGGCCTGAATACCGCCGCCACCTTGTGGTGCACGGCAGCGGTCGGTGTCTTGTGCAGCCTGGGGCTGTTGCTGGAGGCCGCGCTGGGGAGCCTGATGGTGCTGTGCGCGAACATCCTGCTGCGCGACATCGCCCAACGCCTCGACCGCCAGGGCATTGTGCCTGCCAGCGAGGACGAGCAGCATTTCGAGGTGCGGATCGTCTGCCGCGCCGAGGACGAGATTCAGGTGCGCAGCCTGATGCTGCACAGCCTGGCCGACCCGCAACTACGCCTGCAGTCGCTGCAAAGTGCCGACCTGGACAACCCGGCCAGGCTTGAGGTGCGTGCAGAGTTGTTGGGCACCGCACAGGCACCGGCGCAGTTGGAGCGCCTGGTCAGCCGGGTCAGCCTGGAAAAGGGCGTTAGCTCAGTGCGTTGGCAACTCCAGCAACACGTGCTGGCAGCAGACTGAGCGCCACCGGGGTCGCCGCCGGTGGTGAAAAAGATTAAACCTTTGCCCTGCCCCGGCCCTCAACCGTACGCGACACTGAGGTCGCGCCAAGGTTTAAGGAGTGCAGCATGAGCAGTCTCTTCATCAAGCGTGTCGGGTTATCGTTGGTGCTGGGCCTGGTATCGGCCCACACGCTGGCAGCCAGCTCCGATGATTTCGTCGATGCAGCGGTCGAATCTGGCATAGCCGAAATGGTCACCGGCAAGCTGGCCCAGGAAAAAAGCCAGAACGCAGAGATCAAGACCTTTGCCCAGCAAATGGTCACCGACCATACCCAGGCTAATCAGCAACTCGCCGACATCGCCCGTAAACTGGATATTTCCGTACCCGACGACGCGGCGATGACTGACAAGGTCAAGAAGATGATTCTGGAATGGCGTGACGACTCGTTCGACAAGTCTTACCTCAACAACCAGGTCGATGCGCACGAGAAAGCGGTCGAGCTGTTCAAGAAAGAAGCTGCGTCCTCCGACAAGGCTGAGCTGAAGGCCTTCGCCAGCGAAACCCTGCCTAAGCTGGAACAGCACCTGGAGCACGCCAAGGCACTGCAGGCCAAACACGCTAAGTGAACGTGAGGTTCGATATGAGTAACGATGCACTGAAAAGCGAAGTACTCACCCGTCTGCTGCATGCTCACCCGCAGGGGCTGGGCAAGGAAGTGCTGGACAACTATCGTGGCGAGAAGGCCGTTGCAGGTATGCTCAAGACCCTGCAGGACGCTGGTCTGATTCATGATGGCAGCGTGGTGGTCAACGATGACCACCAAATCAGCGTCCAGTACCCCATCAAGCTGTCGGCGGCCGGTGTGGACGCCGCCAGGCAAGCCGAGGGCTAATCGCTGGTAAACCGGGGGGTTTGCGGAGCCTGGCCTTACAGGCCCGGCAAATTCCTCGGTAAACCCGCCAGCCCATTTCGCTCAGCTGGCGGGCATTTCTGCCTGGGATTTCTACTTCTTCTCCACATCCCTGGGGGGCTTGGCGGGGCCCTGCGGGTCAACCTGCGGATCGTCGAGGTCCGGCGAATCCGGATCAAAACCCAGCTCACTCTGCTTGTCCGCCTGCTCCGACGAGTGCGGCCCCTGTTTGTGCGGTGGTTGGTTATCAGGCATGGCGATATCTCCTTGAGGTGTCTAGGGAAGAAAGCGCTGCTTCGAAAAAGTTTGATTAACCTGCTGCTTCGGCCACCAACGCCCGGCACTGCGCCAGCGCCTCGTCACGCTCGCGCAGTTGTTCCTCGAAATATTTCAACTGCCGTGCTTGCTCGGCACACAGCTCGCGCCGCTGTTCAAGGCTCTGTGCCTGGGTATCCAGTTGCCGGCGCATTTCCTCACTGGCGCCCTGCGCCTGCGCCAGGATCGTGCGCAAACCCTGGATCTGCGCATCACGTTGCTCCAGCAACTCCCCTTGCGCCCGGCATTCGCTGGCCACTTGGCGGTGCTCGCCGAGCAAACGTTCGTTATCGCGGTGCAGGCGGGTCAGCTCGTCCTGCTTGACGATCATGCCCTGCTGCAATTGGCGCATTTCCACCTGCAACTGCTGCAACTGCGCCTCGTGCCGCCGTTGTTCCTGCTCGCGCTGCTCACGGCTAGCGCTGCGGTAATGCTCGAGGGCGTCGCGGGCATGGCGGTGCTTGTCTTCCAGTGACTGGATCTGTTCGTCCTTGTCTGCCAGACGCAGCTGCAGTTCGCCCAGCGACTGGTTGAGGCTCGCACTGCGTAGCTGTTCGGCCTGCAACGTGCTTTGCGTGGACAGCAGCCGCTCGGATTCGGCAGCCAGTGCCGCGGCATCGATCTGGTGCTGCTGGTGCGCGGCCGCCAAGGCTTGCTGCGCGATTTCGAGCTGCGCCTCCAAATGTTCACGCTGCTGGGTAAACGTGCTTTCGGCCTGCTCGATGGTCAGATCGGCCTCGTCCTGCAACTGGGTCGCCAATTGCCCAACCATGCGGGCCAGCACCTCACTCAATGCAACGCCACCTTCCGAGGCAACCGGCTGCTGGCCGTTCAACTCTTTCAGGTAGCGGTGAATGGTGGTTTTCGAGCCGGTATTGCCCAGCTCGATACGAATGGCATCAATGCTGGGGTTTTCGCCCCGGGCGATCAGCGCCTGGCGTGCCTGCTGCACCACCACCTTGTTTATACCGCCCCGGGCCATGCGTGCTCCTACGATTTCGTACTGTATTATGTAGCATGTAATTACGTACTGATTATGCCAATCATGGCGTTGGCCGGTAAAGGTTTTCTCACATGGAATAATCACGGCTTATCGCATGTGAAGGCTAAATTCGTGCGATTGGTAGTACTTGCAGTGGTACCAGGCTCGGCAACCACCCGCCTTGTGTCCCAGGCGCTTTGCCGCCACCATGAACGTCCGGTTCCTGCCCCTGCGAAAAGCACCCGATACCAATGACCCTGGATAACTACAAGGCAATTGCCGACAGCATCGCCCTGTTGCTGTACCCGCACGCGGAAGTCATCGTCCACGACCTGCGCAGCCAGACGGTGGTGCACATCGCCAACAACTTTTCCCAACGCACCTTGGGTGACGACTCGGCGATCGATCATGAACTGGGCGACTTGCTCCAGGGCACGAACCTTGGCCCTTACGAGAAACTCAACTGGAACGGCCAGAAGGTCCGCTCGATCAGCACCCTGCTGCGCAATGCCCAGGGCGAAGCCGAGCACCTGATGTGCATCAACCTGAACGTGTCGGTACTGGAGCAGGCCCGTGTTGCGCTGGATGCGTTTTTCCAGATGAGCCGGCTGGTTCCGCAACCGGACGCGTTGTTCCGTAACGACTGGCAGGAGCGCATCAACACCTTCCTGCATGGCTGGCTGCAGGCGCGCAACCTGTCACTGCAAACGCTGCGCATGAAGGACAAGCGCAGCCTGGTGCAGGCACTGCATGCAGAGGGCGCGTTCCAAGGCCGAAGTGGCGTGGACTATGTGGCCAACGTACTGAGCATGGGGCGCGCGACCGTGTACAAGTACCTGAAAGAGCTCAAGGCCCTTTAAACCCACTGTCGCTGGCTTGCCGGGATGAGCACGGCGAGGCATGCGCACGCCCGCTTGCGTCGAATAGAATAAACGTCTACGGTAGACGGATATTCCATATCTATGCAGGTTTACAGCATGGCAGCCACTCCCGCTCTTGCGCCCGTTACCGATGCCACCCATTTGGATGGGCTTTTTCGGTCCATAAAGGATGCCCATACGGCACTACGCCCTGCCGTCAGTGTGACGCCACTGACCCGCAGCGCCCGCCTCTCGGAGCAGACCGGTTGCGATGTACTGCTTAAATGCGAACACCTGCAGCACACCGGTTCGTTCAAGTTTCGCGGCGCCAGCAACAAGATCCGCCTGCTGCCAACCGAACAGCGGGCTGCCGGGGTGATCGCCGCGTCTTCGGGCAACCATGGGCAGGCCTTGGCAATGGCCGGCAACGCTGCTGGGGTGCCGGTAACGGTGTACAGCGCCGCTTCAGCGTCGGCCTACAAGCTGGCAGCGATGCGTGCCTTGGGCGCCGAAGTCATCTGCCTGCCCACCGACCCATTGGGTGCAGAACTGGAGGCCGCCAGGCAAGCGCGGGTGCGGGGTGTGCCGTTCGTGTCACCGTACAACGACCTGCAGGTCATCGCAGGCCAAGGCACCCTCGCAATGGAGTTGTTCGAGCAGGCACCCGACCTGGACGCGGTATTCGTCGCGGTGGGCGGCGGCGGGCTGATTGCCGGTATCGGCGCCGCCCTGCGCGTGCTCAAGCCAGGCACCGAGATCATTGGTTGCTGGCCCGAAAATGACCCCGCACTGGCGCGCTCGCTACAGGCCGGTGAGATCATCGAAGTGCAGGCGCGCGAAACCCTTTCCGACGGCACCGCCGGTGGCATCGAGCCAGGTGCTGTCAGCTTCCCGCTGTGCCAGGCGCTGGTCACCGGGACGGTGCTGGTCAGCGAGGACGAAATCCGTGCGGCCATGCGCGACATTGCCCGCCACGAGCGCTGGATCATCGAAGGCGCTGCGGCAGTTGCCGTCGCCGGGATGCAGAAACTGGCCAGGCAGTACCAAGGCAAGCGGGTTGCGGTGGTCCTGTGTGGCCGCAACATTGTCCTGGACAAGTTCCTCGAAGCGGTCGGGTGACAGCTGACGCAGGGCCCGGCATTGCGCCGGGCCCCAACGTCAACCGCTCAGAGCAGGCGCTGCACCTGGGCTGGCGTACGCTGCATCAGCACCTTGCCATGGCGCACCGAGACCAGCGCATGCCCTTGGCTGCGCACCATCTCGTAGTCATCGGGTGCCGACAGCAGCAACAGGTTGGCTGGGCGCCCCACCTCGATGCCATAGTGCTCGCCAAGGTTCAGGGTGCGGGCGCTGTTGTCCGTGATCAGGTCCAGGCAACGCTGCAAGTCTTCGTAGCCGAGCATGTGGCAGATGTGCAGCCCCGCTTCGAGAATGCGCAGGATGTTGCCGTTGCCCAGCGGGTACCACGGGTCCACGATGGAGTCCTGGCCAAAGCACACGTTCATGCCGGCGCGGTCGATTTCGGCTACCCGGGTAACCCCACGGCGCTTGGGGTAGTTGTCGAAGCGCCCTTGCAAATGGATGCTTTCGGTTGGGCAAGACACGAAGTTGATGCCCGACAGCTTCAACAGGCGGAACAGCTTGTAGCAGTAGGCGTTGTCATACGAGCCCATCGCCACCGTATGGCTGGCGGTGACCCGGGCGCCCATGCCTCGTACCCGGGCTTCCTCGGCCAATACTTCAAGAAAACGTGACTGCGGGTCGTCGGTTTCATCGCAGTGCACATCTACCAGGCAGCCGCTGCGCTCGGCCAGGTCCATCAGGAATTTTATCGACGACACGCCCTGGTCGCGGGTGTTCTCGAAATGCGGAATGCCCCCCACCACGTCGGCACCAATGGCCACCGCTTCGGTCATCAAGGCTCTGCCGTTGGCATACGACTCGATGCCTTCCTGCGGAAACGCGACGATCTGCAGGTCGACCAGCCCGCGTACTTCGTCGCGTACCTCGACCATGGCCTTGAGCGCGGTAAGCGTCGGGTCGGTGACATCGACATGCGTGCGCACATGCTGGATACCGTGGTCCACCAGCATGCCAATGGTTTTCTTGGCGCGGGCCTTGATGTCATCGTGGGTGGTGAACTGCTTGCGCTCGGCCCAGCACTCGATGCCCTCGAACAGCGTACCGCTCATGTTCCACCTCGGCTCACCGGCCGTCAGGGTGGCGTCAAGGTGGATGTGCGGCTCGACAAAGGGCGCTACCACCAGGTTCTGTGCAGCGTCCAGGTCGCCGGGCGCCTGCGCCACTGCATTGGCCTGCGGCACGATTGCGCTGATGCGCTCGCCAGCAAGTTCAATGCGGAACAAGCCGGGTTTGCCGCGCAGCCGGGCGTTGATGATGTTCATGCGGTTACTCCTTGCCGTGGGCTTCGCTCATGCGCCATACCAACATGGCGACCGAAGCATTCATGCGACAAAGCGGGTCGTCGATCGACTGTCCGCTCAGTTGTTCGATGCGCTGTACGCGCTGATTGACAGTGTTACGGTGCAGGCCCAGGCGCTGGGCGGCTTTGAGGCTGTTGCCATTTTCCATGAGCAAGGCGTCGAGGGTGTGGACCAATGCAGTGGCTTGCTTACGCCCTGGTGCCAGCAGCGGGCCAAGGGTACGGCTGACGAAATCGTCGATCAGAGAGCGGTCGACGATGCCCTGCAGCAAGCGCAACACGCCCAGCTCACTGAAATTGCAGTAACCACTGGCCGGACGCAGGTGCCGAGCCACATCCAGTGCCTGGCGCGCTTCATTCAAGGCCTGGCGGTAGTGTGCACAGTCTTCGGCAAGGCTGGAAAGCCCCATGTACAGGCTCAACTCGCCGGCCACCCCTTGCAATTGCCGGTACAACCCGGCCAATCGTTCCGGCAGGTCTTGGGTGTCGGCCAGCAACACCACGAACAGGTCACCGGGCAGGTGCGCCGTGACGCTGCCCGGCTGATGCCGGCACCAGGCTTGCAGTTGGTCCTCCAGGGCCTGGCGGGTGTGCTGCCAGCGCCGCTCGCCGAGCGTCAGCCCCAACCGCTCGAACAGCTCATCTACCCCGGCCAGGCGCAAGGCCAGCAGACGGCGCGGCTCATCCAGCGCCAATTGCAGGTGCGCAGCGCGCTGCCGGGCAATCGCCAGGCTTGGGTAATCGCCACTGAGCAGTTGGCCGAGGATGTCGTTGCGCGAGCGGCGAACCTGGGTCATCTGCACCAGCGCAGTACCGATCAAGTGGGTGACCACCACCATTTTCAGGGCGTAAGGCTGTTCGATCAGTGGCAAGCCCAGCTGCTCGGCACGGGCAATCACTGCAGGCGCAATGTGCTGGATGAAACTGCCGCCGGTGAGTATCACCAGCCCGGCAATGCCGACGGCGTCGCCGTCTTCGACCAGCGCAAGCAGGTTGGCCTCACCCCGTGGGTGGTTGATGCCGGTGACGAACACCAGCTCGCCGCCCATCACCCATTCGGCGATACCTTCGTTTTCTGCCACATAAGGCCAGCGTACCCGCCGTTGCAGGTTGCGCGCCCCGGCGCGCACGCTCATCTCGTGCAGGCCGGGCAGCTGCAGGATTTCTTCCAGCGCCAGGCTCACGGTTCGACGCCCGCCTGGGCCGCTGCGCGGCGCCCGCCCAGCTCGAGCACGACGATGTAGCACAGCGCCGAGGCGCCGATACCCACCAGCGGTGCCACCCAAGGCGACGCGTAGGCCAGTACGGCGCCAACGGCGTAGGCCAACAGCCCGACCAGGTTGTAACGGGGCAGCGTTGCAGTGCCCAGCGCCGGGTATTTGCCACGGTGGCGGTACCAGAAATCGGCCATGATCACCCCACCCACCGGCGGAATGATCGAACCCAGCAGCACCAGGAACGGGATCAGCATCTCGTACATCCCACCCATGGCCAGCACGATACCCACAGCGGCCGCCAACAGGGTCGCCGTGCGCCGCCGTTCGCTGCGCAGCAGGTGGCACGCGGCAGCCGAAACGTTGTAGATGGTCGGCCCCTGGATGGTCCACAGGTTCAGGCACAGCATGACCACTGCGGCAAAGGACAAGCCCTGCAGCATCATCACTTCGACGATATCGGCCTGCTGGTAGACCATGGCGCACCAGGCGCCTGCCACCACCATCAGGCCGTTGCCCAGCAGGAACGCGACCACACTGGCGCTCACCGCTACCCGCCCGTTGCGCGACAGGCGTGTCCAGTTGGTCGCCTGGGTAGCGCCGCTGGCAAAGGTGCCGAACACCATGGTCACTGCCGCCGAAAACGTCATGGTCTCATGCGGTACCACCGCCGCCAGGCCGGCGAACCCACCGGCATCGCGGGTGGCGATGTACATCGACACCAACAGCAGCACGAACATCAGTGGCACCGAAACCCGGGCCAGCACATCCAGCCCCTTGAAACCGAGGATGGCGGTGACGCTGAAGCCCAGGCCGAAGACCACCATCAACGGCAGGCTGAAACCCTCTGCCAGGCCAAGCAGCTTGACCAGCACGATCGCCACCGTGGCGGTGCCCCAGGCGTACCAGCCCAGTTCGGCGAAGCCCAGCAGGAAGTCGGAAAGCCGGCTGCCTGCCTCCCCGAAACAGAAACGCCCCATCAACACCGTGTTCAGGCCGCTACGCGAGGCGATGAAGGCCAACGCGGCGGCATACAGCGCAAGCAAGCTGTTACCGAGGGTGGCGACCCATAGCATGTCGGCGAAACTGAACGCCATGCCCAGTTTGCCGCCGGCAAACATGGTGCCGGTGAAGAAGGTGAAACTGAACAGGACCATGGTGATCGGCAGCAGGCCTTTGCGGGCTGATGGCGGCGCTTCGCTGAGTGGAAATTCGCTGGGTGAGCTCATTGCACGGGGCTCCAGGTTGTAGTTGGGAGCAGCTGGAGCAAGATGCGGGCCGCTTTTTGCGGCCGCCAAACAGCGAAAAAAACCGGGCATGCAGCCCATTGGTGCATGTGCACAGTGACCAGTAAAGGTGGGTTTTACCCCGGTGAAAGTGTGCGGCTCGACTTCTTTTGAGGCATTCATGCACCAAAGCGGTTCCGGGCTGAGTAGTAACCACCCAGCCCGACACCGCACGCAACGTTATGCCGCCCCGTCCAGCCCCATCTGCCAGAAATCCGCTTCCAGGCTGGAGGCCTGGGCGAAAATGGCTGCCAGTTCGGCAAAACGCTGCTCGGTCATGCTGCGTGCTGCCAGCTCGTCGAGGTGCCGGCGAGCTGCCGCAGCCACCCCCTGGTAGGCTGTACCCGCGTACTCGCCAATCCACTCGCGGTATGGGTGGCCGCTCAAGTCGCCAATCTGCTCGGCCAGGGCGCGGCCGATTTCGGCATAGCCGACCACGCAGGGGGCCAGTGCCACCTGCAGCTCCAGCAGGTCCCCGGCAGCGCCGCAGTCCAGCACGTAACGGGTGTAGGCCACGGTGGCCTGATGCTCTGGCGCCGCTTCAATGTCGGCCTGGCTCAACCCCCAGCGCGCGCACAGCCGCAGGTGCAGCTCGGTTTCATCGAGAATGGCCGCCAGCGTGGTCTGTGCGGCACGAATGTCCGCCGGGCGTCGGCTTTTGTAGGCAGCCAGCGCCCAGGCCCGGGCAAACTGGACCAGGAACAGGTAGTCCTGCACCAGGTAGGTACGAAACGCTTGCTCGCTCAACGTGCCCTCGCCCATCTGCTGCACGAAGTCGTGCGTGACATAGCGGGCCCAGGGGCGATTGGCGGCGGTTTTCAGGCGTTCGAAGATATCCATGCTCACTGGCCCTCCGGGTAGATGGCGTCGAAGAAAGCCAGCTCCAGTGCCACGGTGCGTTGGTAGAAGTCACTGGCCAGCGCCGCGGCCTGCGGGCCTACCCGGTCCAGTTCGGCCTGCAGGAAGGCAACGAAGTCCCGGAAGGCCGGGTTGTCATGCAGCGTGATCCATTCGGCATGGACAAAGTTGGCCGGCAAGGGCTTTGGCGCTTTAAGCGCCCAGTCCAGGTACAGGCCCTCGGCAACGTTGAGCACCGCCAGCGCCGCCGCGTAGGAACGGGTGGCGGCCGCTTCGCGCATGATCGCCTTGAAACCGGCGGTGGGTGCGGTATCGGCAGGGTCGCGGCGTTGCGCCGGGCTGACATCCAGCGCCTCGAACGCGCGCAGGAAATAGGTGTTCTCGTCGCTGCAGATCATGCCGGCAAAGCGGCCGAAGCTCAGCCGGGCCTCGAAGGTATCGGCAGTGGCGATGGCGGCACCGAGCAAGGTCAGGAAGCTGTCGAGAAAGCGGTGGTCCTGCACCAGGTAGTCGATCATGATCGGCGCCGGCAGGCTGCCGTCGCACAGTTGGGTCACGAAACGGTGGCCAACGGCGGCCGACCAGGTCGGGTCGCTATGGCGGCGCAGGGTCTGGCTGAAGCGTTCGGTCATGGTGCTGTCCTTGTGGGGGGATGGCAGCGAGACCTTGGCACTGTGCATGAACGAGCCTCGCATGTGAGGCCGGCAAAAAGGCAGGTAACGACACGTATCGAGCCCATCCCTTCGCCGGCATGATCCGGATCAGGTTCGAAGGGTCACCGCGCTGCGATGCTCAGCGGTTTCTCAGCCCGTTGCCGGGCTCCCCTTGGTCTCGCTCAGGTATACCGCAGCGTGCCGCTGCTGTACAGCGCGCCCGATCACGCCCGGGACAGCCGGGTGATTTAGGTTTATCGTGTAGCCGTCCTCCACCGCCGCTTGCACCATGACCGATATCGAACGCTACCTGCGCGCCGCCACCCGCGACAACACTCGGCGTAGCTATCAGGCTGCCGTCGAACACTTCGAAAGCCACTGGGGCGGCTTTCTGCCGGCCACCGCCGAGAGCATCGCCCGCTACCTGGCCGAGCATGCCGACCAGCATGCGGTCAGCACCCTGCGCCAACGGCTGGCCGCGCTTAGCCAGTGGCACGTTGCCCAGGGCTTTCCCGACCCCACCAAGGCCCCCCTGATGCGCCAGGTGCTGCGCGGCATTCGTAGCTTGCACCCCGCCCCGCCCAAGCAGGCAGCGCCGCTGCTGCTGCAGCATCTGCAAACGGCGGTCGCCTGTTTTGAAGAGGAAGCCCGCCAGGCCCGTGAGCGTCACGACCTGGCCGCCTTGCGCCGCGCTCGGCGCGATAGCGCGCTGCTGTTACTGGGCTTTTGGCGGGGTTTTCGTGGCGATGAGCTGGCGCGCCTGCGCGTGGAGCATGTCCAGGCCGAAGCGGGTGTCGGCATCACCCTGTTCCTGCCACGCAGCAAGGGTGACCGCGAAGCGCTGGGGGTGCAGCACCGCACCCCCGCGCTCAAGGCCCTGTGCCCGGTCACGGCCTACCTGCAATGGCTGGAGGTTGCCGGCATTGCCCACGGGCCGGTGTTCCGCAAGCTCGACCGTTGGGGCAACCTGGGCGACAGTGCGCTCAACAGCAACAGCCTGGTGGGGCTGCTAAGGCGCATGCTGGCACGCGCCGGTGTGCCGGCAGCCTTGTACACCGGCCACTCGCTGCGGCGCGGTTTCGCCACCTGGGCCACCGCCAATGGTTGGGAGTTGAAAGCGTTGATGAGCTATGTGGGCTGGAAAGACGCCAAGTCGGCGCTGCGCTACATCGATGCGGCACAACGCTTCGGCGAACTGGCCGCCCTACCGGCCGGCCATGAGCAGGTACTCATCCCCTGACGGCTGCGCAGCGCCACAGGCGGGCGATGTCACAGGCCCGCGCCTGCAGCAGCTCAACGGCATCGGCACACGCCTGCTCCAGGCTCATTGGCCCACTGCTCAGGGCAAAGGCCGCATCCACGCCGTGCGCATACAACTGCTGGTAGCCCTCACCCAAGGTCCCGGCCAGTACCACCACCGGTACCCCGTGGCGCTTGGCGACCCGGGCCACGCCCATTGGCGTCTTGCCGCGCAAGGTCTGTGCATCGAAGCGGCCCTCGCCCGTCACCACCAGATCAGCACCTTGCACCAGGGCATCGAGCCCGGCCAGTTCCGCCACCACCTCTACCCCGGGGCGGAACTGCGCGCCCATGAATGCCCGCGCGGCGAAACCCATGCCACCGGCGGCGCCACAACCTGGGTAGTCACGCACATCCTCACCCAGCAACTGCGCACAGTGGTCGGCAAAATGCCCCAGCGCCTGGTCCAGCGCCTGCACCTGCTGCGGGTTGGCGCCCTTCTGTGGGCCGAAGATCGCCGATGCACCGTTGGCCCCGCACAGCGGGTTGTCGACGTCGGCAGCGACCTCGAATTGCACCTCGGCCAGCCGCGGGTCGAGGTCGCTCGCGTCAACACGGGCCAGCTTGGCCAGGGCAAGGCCGCCTTCTTCCAGCGTTTGCCCATTGGCATCCAGCAGGCGCAGGCCCAACGCACGCAACATGCCGCTACCGGCGTCGTTGGTGGCACTGCCGCCAATGGCCAGCACCACGCGCTGTGCGCCGGCAGCCAACGCGGCGGCAATCAGCTCGCCGGTACCCCAGGTACTGCTGCGGCAGGCATCGCGCTGCCCGGTTGGGACCAGCTGCAGGCCACTGGCCTGGGCCATTTCGATGATTGCCGTGCGGCTGTGCGGCAACCAGCCCCAGCCGGCTTCCACGCTCTGCCCCAGCGGCCCACGCACGGTCTGGCGGCGCAGCTCGCCGTCGCTGGCGGCAAGGATCGCGTCCATGGTGCCTTCGCCACCATCGGCCATTGGGCATTCGACCACCTGCACACCCGGGTAACCCTCACGCAAGCCGGCAGCGATGGCGCGCGCAACCCCGGCAGCATCGAGGCTGTCCTTGAACGAGTCGGGGGCAATGACGATCTTCATGGGGATTCTCCTGTCCTGATGGCGGCATGCTGACAGCTGTACGCCCAGGAGGCCTCGGTCAAATGCACAAAACCCCGGGTGGGTTGTTTGGGCGGATGCCTTTGGCCTGTTGCGCCCTATCGCCGGCAAGCCGGCTCCCACAGGAAATGAGTGCTGCCCTCAGGCCTGTATCTGTGGGAGCCGGCTTGCCGGCGATAGGGCCGCAGCAGAGAAATGTTTCAGTCTGCAGGCAACAGCTGCAACCCCAGGTACAAGCTCAGCATGCCTTCCATCCGCAGCGGGTCGACCTCGCTCAGTTCGGCAATCCGCTCCAGGCGGTAGCGCAGGCTGTTGCGGTGGATGCCCAAGGCATCGGCACAGGCCTGGCTCTGGCCGTCATGGGCACACCATGCCCGCAGCGTGGTCAGCAACTGGCCGCTGCTGTCCTTGACGCGTATACGCTGTAACGGCTCCAGCAGTTCATCCAGTGCGTCATCATTGCGGTGGCGCCACAGCAGCGCCGGCAGCCGGTAGCGCTGCAGGCTGAGTAGGCGTTCGCCAGGCAATACCTCACGGCCATAAGCCAGCAAGTCACGCACCCGACGGTAACCCCGGCGCAACTGCTCCAGGCTCTGCGCGGCGCTGCCCAGGGCTAGCCGTTCCACTTCCCAGCCATGCCGTTGCAGGCGTTCCAGCAGGCGCGGCTCATCCAGTGCGACACCCGCCGGGCGGCACCACAGCAACGACTGCCGCGCCGGGCTGACGCACCAGCTGTCTGGGTAACGGCTGATCAACCACGCTGCCAGTGCCTCGGCGGCCGGCCCCGAGGCCAGTTCGAACAAGCACGGCACGCGCGGCAGCTGTGGCTTCAGGCCCAGTTGCCGGGCTTCGTCGAGCAACCGCGGGGAATCACCGCTGCCGCCAAGCAGCAACGCCAGCAGGTCGTCACAGCGCTGCCGCCGCCACTGCTGGTCGGCCTGCAAATGGCGCTGGGCCAGCAGCATTTCGGCGGTCATGCGCACCAGTTCGGCATACGTGCGCACGTGCTGCGGGTCGCCGGTCAGGCCCAGCACGCCCATCAACCTGCCGTCGAGCATCAACGGCAGGTTGACCCCAGGCTGCACGCCCTTCAGGCATTTGGCCGCGTCAGTGTCCAATTCCACGATCCGGCCGTTGGCAAGTACCAACTGGGCGCCTTCATGGCGGGTGTTGATGCGTTCCGGCTCGCCGCTGCCCAGGATCAACCCCTGGCTGTCCATGACATTGACGTTGCACGGCAGAATGGCCATCGCCCGGTCAACGATATCCTGTGCCAGGTCATGGTCGAGTTCGAACATTGCGCGGTCCTTAGGGTGTTAGGCTTTTGGGCTCGGGCACAGCAGCCCGCGCCGGGCACTGTGCAAAAGCACAAAGACAGGCACGCCGCAGTCCCCGAGACTCGTCAGGGCGAGCGCCGGCACAGGCGACGCGGCGATAACCATAACAACAGAGAATCCGATCATGGCACACAGCCCAGCCCCTGACCAAGGCACGGACACCACCCGCAACGCGCTGTACCGGCGCATTACCCTGCGGCTGATTCCGTTCATTTTCATCTGCTACCTGTTCAACTACCTGGACCGCGTCAACGTCGGCTTTGCCAAGCTGCAGATGCTCGACGCGCTGAAGTTCAGCGAAACCGTGTACGGCCTTGGCGCCGGCATCTTCTTCATCGGCTATGTGTTGTGCGGCCTGCCCAGCAACCTGGCGCTCAACCGCTTCGGCCCTCGGCGCTGGATCGCGCTGATGATGATCGCCTGGGGCAGTTTGTCCACTTGCCTGATGTTCGTCACCACACCGACCGAGTTCTACACCTTGCGCCTGCTCACCGGGGCGGCCGAAGCCGGCTTCTTCCCGGGTGTGGTGTTGTACCTTTCGCGCTGGTTCCCGGCAGCCAGACGCGGGCGCATCATGGCCCTGTTCATGTCGGCTATCCCGGTTTCGGGCCTGCTGGGCGGGCCGTTCTCCGGCTGGATCCTCGAACATTTCGCCGCCGGCCAGCATGGCCTGGCCGGCTGGCAATGGATGTTCCTGATCCAGGGCTTGCCGACCGTGGCCCTGGGCGTTCTGGCAGTGTTCCTGCTTAGTGACGGTTACCACAAGGCTGCCTGGTTGAGCGCGGGCGAACGCCAGCTGATCGCCGCAGACCTGGCGGCCGATGCTGCCAGCAAGCCTGCCACTACCGGCGACAGTGTGCTGGCGGTACTGACCAACCCGCTGATCTGGACCTTTGGTTTCGTCTATTTCTGTATCCAGAGCGGTGTCTACGCCATCAACTTCTGGTTGCCGTCGATCATCAAGGGCATGGGCTTCGACAACCCGCTGTTGATCGGCTGGCTCAGCGCCATTCCGTACTTGCTGGCCGGCGTGTTCATGATTCTCTGCGGGCGCTCGGCCGATTTGCGCAACGAACGCCGCTGGCATCTGGTGGTGCCGATGCTCATGGGCGCCATGGGCTTGCTGATCGCAGTCAACTTCGCCGCCAACCCGGCCATTGCCATCCTTGGCCTGTCCATCGCCACCATGGGCGCGCTCACTGGTCTGCCGATGTTCTGGCCGATGCCCACGGCGCTGCTCAGCGCCAGTGCCGCCGTGGCTGGCCTGGCGATCATCAACTCGGTCGGCCAGATGGCCGGCTTCCTCAGCCCGTACCTGGTGGGGTTCATCAAGGACCAGACCGGGTCCACCGATACCGCCCTGTACGCGTTGGCGGCACTGATCGTGCTCGGTAGCCTGGTGGCGCTGCGCGTGACCAGGGCCGGTGCATTGAGTGCTGCCCGGGCCAATTGAGCCCGCTGCCAGATCACGCCAGCATACTGATGCAACGGGGTGTTCTGGTGGCACCGGGCCTGGCCCGGTACCACCGGAACACCGGTCGTCAGCCCAACGCACCCCCTCCCCACCTCAGGCGTCAAATGGTTCCAAAGGCCCCCTTTGGAGAACCCCCCATGACCCAGTACGCCGTGGCTTGCCTGGCACAACTCGACGAGCACCGCCCGTTGCGCGTTCAGGCCGGCAGCGAAGAGATCATCCTCGTCCGCCAAGGCCAGCAGGTGCACGCCTACCAGGCCAATTGCCCGCACGCCGGCGCCCCGCTCGACGAGGGAGTGGTGTGCGCTGGGCTACTGGTCTGCCCGTGGCACAAAGCCGCGTTTGCCGTCGACCACGGCGCAGTCTGCGAACCGCCGGCACTTGCCGACCTGCGCCGCTACCGGGTGTGGCTCAAGGGCGATCAGGTGTGGGTCGATGACCAGCCCCTGGCCGCCGTCGAGCCGCCCAGGCACAGCGACGCCCGCTGCTTTGTGGTGGTGGGCGCCGGGGCCGCAGGCAGCGCGGCGGTGGCCGCCCTGCTCAGGCAAGGTTTTGCCGGCCGGTTGGTGTGGATAGACCAGGAGCGTCAGCCCGCCTATGACCGGACCTCCCTGAGCAAATTCGTGATCGCCGGGCAGATGCCCCCCGACGAAGTACCCGCCTTGCTCGACGCCGATGCCTTGCGCCAGGGCCAACTTGAGCGCAAGCACGGCAAGGTGCGCAGCGTGAACAGCCAGCTCCGCCAAATCACCTTGGCTGACGGCCAGTCGATCGAGTATGACGCGTGCCTGCTCGCCACCGGCTGCAAGCCCGTGCGCCCGCAGTTGGCCGGTATCGATCTGCCTGGGGTGTTCACCCTGCGTTCACGCGACGATGCTGAGCGGGTGCTTGATGCGGCCGAGCCCGGCCAGCCGGTGGTCATCGTGGGCGACGGCTTCATCGGCCTGGAGGCCGCTTCGGCCCTGCACGCTTACGGCGCGCGGGTGCATGTGGTTACCCGCCACGAGCTTCCCCTGGCCCGACAGTTGGGTGAACGCATCGGGCGTTGCCTGCGCACGCTGCATGAGGCTCAAGGGGTGGCTTTTCACGGCCCCACCGAGGTCAAGCTGATCGAAGGCCAGGGGCAGGTCGAGGCAGTGGTACTGGCCAATGGCGAGCGCCTGCAAACAGCCTTGGTCGTGCTGGGAACCGGCGTCAGCCCCGCGACGGCGTTTCTGCACGGAGTGCCCCTGGGGGAAGACAAATCGGTGAGGGTCGACGCCGACATGCGTGCTGCCCCTGGCCTGTGGGCGGCAGGGGACATCGCCACATTCCCGCTTACCGGGCGCCCGGTGCGCATCGAGCACTGGCGTCTGGCGCAGCAACAGGCGGTGATCGCAGCGGCCAACATGCTCGGCGAGCAACGCCGCTACGCCGACGTGCCGTTCTTCTGGACCTACCAGCACGGGGTTACCTTCGAGGTGCTGGGGCACGCGCAGGACTGGAACCGCATCGAATTTGTCGGCGAGCCGGAAACAGGTGACTTCATCGCCCTGCAGTGTGTGAACGAGCAGGTCGAGGCGGTGATTGCCAGGGGGTATTCCGACGCCATGGCGGTGCTGTCGCAGCGCATGAAACAGCCATTGACCCTGCAACAGGCCCTGACGCTGATCGGCTGAAGGGGCGTGGGTAGGCCCGCCCTCCGATCACAGGCTCAGGACAGCACCTTTATTACTAGCAGATGCACTGGATAAAACAGATAGCCCCAGCGCCCCACTGCCGGCACCCGCCAATCATCATGGCGCAACAGCGCTAAGCCAAGCGCGAGCGCCGAGGCCGCGCTCAGCAGTGTGAGCAAGGTGATCGGTGCCAGCAAATGCGCCTGCAACCAGCTATTGGTCAGGTTGCCGCCCATGGCCAGCAGGCAAGGCAACACCCAGGCCGCGCCGCCCTGCCGGCGCGCCATCAGGCAGGCGCCTGGCAGCAATACCCCGGGCACCCCATACATCAACTGCCCACTGAACAATAAACCTGCCAGCCCGGCCGCCAAACCCAGCAAACGCAGCGAAAGCAATGGGTAATGCACACCCCAGGCCACCAGCAACCCCAATACCAGCGTCGGCATCACGTTCAATGTCTGCGAGCCGCCGTCCAGCCAGCGATATGCAGGTTCCGACAGCACCGCGAACAGCAGCATCAGCCCCAGGTAGCGCACATTGCCCATGGTATTGAAAGCCGCTGCCCGGGCCCGCTGCACATTCACTGCAATGGCCAGGCAAAACAACGGGAACGCCAGCCTGCCCACCACGAACAGGCCATCGGCTGTGGGCCATATGAAGCGCAGGTGATCGGCGATCATGGTCGCCATGGCGGTCCATTTGACCAGGTCCAGCCCCGCCGAGCGCAACCCTCAGCGCTCGCGTTCGACAGGGCTGACGCCCAGGTAGCGCTCGGTCCACAGGGCCAACGGCAGCGGTGGTTGCTGCTCCAGGACACGCCGCCAGATCAGCACCAGGTCGCGCCTGTTGAACATCGACCCGGGCCCGGTGCTTTGGAAAGCTGCTGGCACATCGACCACCCACTGCCCCTGGCTGTCCCGGTGGGCCATGCGGAAACGGAAGCTGTAGTTGCCCGGGATACCCATGCGCAAGTCCGTGACCACCAGCACGTCGCCGACCTGGTCGTAACGCAACCAGTCATCGGTGAACCAGCGCAGACGTTGGTACAGCTCATCGGTGGCCAACACCTGCGCCAAGTGCATATTGCGCGGCAAGCGCTGCATTTCTGGCGCCTGCCGGTCGAAGGCGCTGCTGATGCCTTCGTAGTAGTCGCCCCCCGGGGTTTTCGCCAACACTCGCCAGACCAGGCTGTTGAAGGCAATGGGCACGGCCCGCAGTTCAGTGGTGATGATACCTTGCTGGTCCAGTGCGGCCTGGAAGCGCTGCTCGGCGGCCATGCGCCCGGCAAGGCCGAAGCCGAGGTACGCCGTGCTGAAAACCAGTGCCAGGGTCAGCAGCCGCGTGGCCCTGGCAGTCACCCCGCGCACGGCCGCGTAGATAACGGCGGCCACCAGGGGCAAGGTATACACCGGGTCAATGATGAATACCGCAGCCCAGCTTTGCGGTGTGACTGGCAGAGGCCAGAACAACTGGGTGCCATAGACCGTGAAGGCATCGAGCAATGAGTGGGTGATCAGCACCAGCCAGAACGCCAGGAACAGCCTGTTCAAGGTATAGCCTTTGTCGGGCCAGCACTTGTTGACCAGCCAGGCCAGCAGCAAGGCCAGCCCGGTGAGCACGAACAGCGAGTGGGAGAAGCCGCGGTGGTAAGTCATCTGCGACACCGGGTCGGCGTAGCGGATGATCACGTCGAGGTCCGGCAGCGTGCCCAACGCCGCGCCGTACAACAGCGCGCGGCGGCCTTGCAGGCGGCCCAGCACGGCACCCTGCAGGGCGGCGCCGAGTACAGCTTGGGTAATCGAGTCCAAGGGAGCATTCCTGGCAGGTGGTGACGGGGAAACTACCCTCAACCAGGGCCGCTAGGCAATTCCCCGCCTTGTTGCCAGATGCAACGCCGCAAGACCAGGCGGTTCAGCCGAGGTCACCGCCCCCTACCGGCAGGGTCACGCCGGTGATGTATGACGCTTCATCGCTGGCCAGGAACAGAATTGCCCCGACCTGCTCGTCGATGCTGCCGTAGCGGTGCATCAGGCTGCTGTCGAGGGTCTGGTCGACAATTTGCTGGTACCAGCGCCTCTCCTGCTCGGTTTGTTCGGCGGTGTTGCGCGGCACCCGCCGCGGCGGCGCTTCGGTGCCACCCGGCGCGGTGGCGTTGACGCGGATGCCACGGCCAGCGGTTTCGAAGGCCAGGCAAGCAGTCAGCGCATTGACCCCACCCTTGGCCGCACCATACGGCACCCGGTTCACGCCCCGCGTGGCGACCGACGAAACGTTGACAATGACCCCACTGCCGCGTTCGAGCATGTACGGCAGTGCGGCGTGGCAGCACCACAGAGTGGGGAACAGCGAGCGGCGCACTTCGGCTTCTATCTCTTCGGCTGCGTAGTGCTCGAAAGGCTTGGCCCAAATGGTACCGCCCACATTGTTGACCAGTATGTCGAGGCGGCTGAACGTTGCTACTGCGCTGGCCATGACCCGGGCACAGTCGGCGTGCAGCTCAAGGTCGGCGGTCAGGGTCAGCACCCCCTCGCCGGCCAGTTCGTGGACCAGTTCGGAGCGGTCTACCGCCACCACTTGCGCCCCCTCGGCCTTGAGCCGCCAGCACACGCCACGACCAATGCCTTGGGCGGCGCCGGTGACCAGGGCAACCTTGCCTTGGAATCTGTTGTTCATGTTCAAATCTCCGCTTCCCCGCGGTCCCCGTAGGAGCGGGTTTACCCGCGAATGCGTCCGACCAGGCAACGTTGCTGTACCTGCTGGCCTCTTTGCGGGTAAACCCGCTCCTACAGGGGGGCGGTGTCATGCTCGGGATAAAGGTAATCAGGCCGCCGCCGCGAACTTTTCGTAGTAGAAGTTGGCCGGGGTAATGCCCTGCTCACGCACGTACTGGCTGACCGCTTCGACCATCGGCGGTGGCCCGCACAGGTACACATCCACATCGCCATCGTTGAGGTGGCCCGGCTCGATGTGCTGGGTCACGTAGCCCTTGTGCGGGTATTGGCTGTCCGGGTTGGCCACGCAGGCGCTGTAGGTGAAGTTGGGGATGCGTGCAGCCAGTGCTTGCAGGCGGTCGAGCTCGACCAGGTCGAAGTCGTTGGTCACGCCATAGATCAGGTGCAGCGGGTGTTCACTGCCCTGCTCGGCGATCTTTTCCAGCATCGCGGTGAATGGCGCCAGGCCGGTACCGCCGGCCAGCAGCAACAGCGGGCGCCGAATCGGGCGCAGGTAGAAGCTGCCCAGCGGCCCGGTCAGGCTCATGCTGTCGCCGGCCTTGGCCAGGTTGGTCAGGAAGCTGCTCATCAGGCCGCCCGGCACGTTGCGGATCAGGAAGCTGACTTCGCCGTCCTTCTGCAACGAGCTGAACGAGTAGGCGCGGCTCTGCTCGCTGCCCGGCACCTTCAGGTTCACGTACTGCCCTGGCAGGAACGCCAGGCGGCTCAGCGCTTCGCCCTTGATCGACAGGGCAATGGTGCTGGCCGACAATTGGCGCACATCGCTGATGGCCGCCTCGAAACGGGCCTGTTCGGTCTTGCACAGCTGCGACGACGCCGGAATGCGAATCACGCAGTCGCTTTCGGCGCGCATCTGGCAGGTCAGCACGAAGCCTTCGGCGATTTCGTCTTCGCTCAAGGCCTCATCGATGAAATTGTCGCCCAGGTCGTAACGCCCGGATTCGGCCTTGCACTTGCAGGTGCCGCAGGCGCCGTCGCGACAGTCCAAGGGGATGTTGATGCCTTGGCGGTAAGCCGCATCGGCGACGGTTTCGTGGCCGGTGGCCTCGATGAAGCGGGTGACCCCGTCTTCGAAATTCAGTGCGATCTGGTAGCTCATGTTGCACCTCGCGGGCGAGCCGACCCACGGCGCGTCGCAAAACGCACCGGGCAGTGCTCGCAAAAACCTGTATCAGATGTGGTAGATGTCGATGACCTGGCGCACGTAGTCGTTCTTCAGCACGACCTTTTTCGCCTTGATCAGCGGCTGCTCACCTCGCAGGTCGAGGGTGTAGAAACTGGTGCCGAAGTAACTGTCGGTGGTCTTGTAGCGGAAGCTCAGCGTGTGCCAGTTGAAGCGCACCTTGCAGCTGCCCTCGCCCTGTTCCACGATCTCGATGTTGCTGATGTTGTGCGAGGTGCGGGTATCAGGCACGGTCGCACTGGAGCGCTCGGTCTTGATGCGGAATATGCGGTCTTCCAGGCCACCACGGTTGCCGTACCAGATCAGCGAAATTTCGCTTTGAGGGTCTGCGGTCAGGCTGTCGTCATCGTCCCAGCTCGGCATCCAGAAGCTGGCGTCGCTGGCGTACAGTTCCAGCCACTGGTCCCACTGGGCATCGTCCAGGTAGCGCGCCTCGCGGTAAAGGAAATCGCGCACCGTTTCATGCAGGCTCATTGCACGGCCTCCACGGGGATCAGTTGTTGTTCGTCCTTGAGGGCGCGGACCATGGTGGCCTGCCAATACTTGTGCTGCAGCACGAACAGGCCTTCGTCCTCGGTGCACACGCCAGACAGTAGCGGCTGCAGTTCGATCTCTTTGGCCGCCGCATCGGCGCCTTCCACCCAGTGCGCCGCACCGCGGGACATGTCGTTCCAGCCAGTGCCGCCGCCATAGCCAGTCTGGCACGAGCGGAACTCTTCCAGGTCGTCCGGGGTGGCCATGCCGCTGACGTTGAAGAAGTCTTCGTACTGGCGGATACGCTTGGCCCGCGCCTCGGCGCTCTCGCCTTTCGGCGCGATGCAATAGATGGTGATTTCGGTCTTGTTCACCGAAATCGGCCGGGCAACGCGGATCTGCGAGCTGAACTGGTCCATCAGGTACACGTTCGGGTACAGGCACAGGTTGCGCGAGTTCTCGATCATCCAGTCGGCCCGGGCCTGGCCGAAGTCGGCCGCCAGTTGCTCACGGCGCTCGTAAGCTGGGCGGTCCTCGGGGTTGGCCCAGCGGGTCCACAGCAGCAGGTGGCCGTGCTCGAAGGAATAGAAGCCACCGCCCTGCTTGGCCCAGGCGCCAGCGCTCATGGTCTTGATCGCGTCACCGGCCTCGCGCTGCTTGCGCTGGTTCTGGGTGGCGGCGTAGTTCCAGTGCACGGAGCTGACGTGGTAACCGTCGGCACCGTTCTCGGCAGTGAGCTTCCAGTTGCCTTCATAAATATACGAGCTGGCACCGCGCAGCACTTCCAGGCCTTCCGGCGACTGGTCAACGATCATGTCGATGATCTTCGCCGACTCGCCCAGGTGCTCGACCAGCGGCTTGACATCGGCATTCAGGCTACCGAACAGGAAGCCGCGGTACGACTCGAAGCGCGCCACCTTGGTCAGGTCGTGGGAGCCGTCGCAGTTGAAGCTGTCGGGGTAGCCGGCATTGCTCGGGTCTTTTACCTTGAGCAGCTTGCCGCTGTTGTTGAAGGTCCAGCCGTGGAACGGGCAGGTGTAGCTGGAACGGTTGCCGCGCTTGTGCCGGCACAGCATGGCACCGCGGTGGCTGCAGGCGTTGAGGAAGGCATTGAGCTCACCGTCCTTGTTGCGCACGATGAAGATCGGCTGGCGCCCCATGGTCAGGGTGAGGAAGTCGTTGTTCTCGGGGACCTGGCTTTCATGGGCCAGGTAAATCCAGTTGCCCTCGAAGATGTGTTTCATCTCCAGGTCGAACAGGCGTGGGTCGGTGAACATCTCGCGCTTGCAGCGGTAGATGCCCTTTTCACGGTCGTCCTCGAGCATGGCATCGAGGTAGTCGAATCCCAGGGACATGGCCAGGGTCTCCCTTGTTATTGTTTAGACCTGGTCAGGTTAGGGAGACCGCTGGCGGGGGACTATCCGGATTGTGCAGAGTGTTATCCACTTACGCGGATGTGCTTTCCGGTTTCCCCAAGCTTCCAATGTACTTTTGTAGCCTTTGCTGCTTCTGCGGGCAGATTTGTGGAAATTTTAGCCAGGAGATCAGTGGTTCTACGCAACACTCTCATATCGTTTTCATCTAGAAGTTTGTGGTTTCTATGCATGTTAAGATTGTACACTTCCACCATGTTGTACTCCTGCTGAGACCAGTTGTCGGTCGTGTGCAATCGCTCCATTTCTTCTCCCATACCTCCCGCAGTAAAACGACCTGAACGCTCAAAGTCTTTCACGCGTTGAGACCGAACCAGCTCACGATGTTCTTGCATGCGGGATGACATTATTTTATTAACGGCTAGTTGCTTAGCGGATGGAGTGCGAGTGAAAGGATCGGCTAACTGTACCCGTGGTGGTCGCCGACGAAATAAGGACCGAAAAGCGTGCCCGCTCGGGTCAATGTTGTTAACAGGATCCCCGCCACAGTAGGCGTAACAATTCAACCCGCCAGCTCCCATCGGGCTCAAGCTGTCCGGGCTATGGAACCTCATCAAAGCCGGATTCAAAGCACGGTATCCATTCCCCAGCAAGTAGTGCCCTGTGGCTGGCTCCTTTCTCTGCCCGCTGAAGCGCAGCACTGATGCGGATTGCTCGCATCCGTCATGCCCATAAACTGTGTACTGCAGTGCACAAGAAGAATTCTGCGTGTTCGACATGGTTACCACCTTTTAGCCGCAATAAAGCAGATGGTGGGTCGCGCATGAAGGACAAGCAACTAGCATAACTATCAGGTGGCAACGCTGACACGCCTCATCCCCGGCGCTTGAACGTCTGCGAAGGCAGCTCGCCAAACTGCTGCCGGTACACATCCGAAAACCGCCCCAGATGCAGAAAGCCATAGTCCAGGGCTAGCTCCGTCACACTGCGCACGGCACAAGTCGGGTCATTCAGGCATGCATGCACCCGCTCCAGCTTGCGCTGGCGAACGTAATGCTTGGGCGTAGTCCCCAGGTGCTGGTCAAACAACGCATACAGCGACCTTAAGCTCATGCACGCCTGCTTTGCCAGCACTTCAGCCGACAGCTCCAGCTTCAGATTGCGTTCAATGTAATCGAGTATGCGCTCCAGCCCCGCTTGCGGCGCGCTCAGGCTTTCCCGGCGGATATTGGTGCTCATCAGGGTCAGCAGCTTGCTGGCGACGATCTGGCTGTAATGGCCCTGCACCCTGGGCAGTGAATCGCTCACTTCTGCTTCGTGGCAAACCATGGCCAGCAAGTTGACGAAGCCGTCCAGCTCGTCCAGCCGGTAATGATTACGCAAGAAGCGCACCCCCCCGTCGGGCCGGTGCCAGCGTTGTTCGTCGCAGATCGAGTCCAGCAGCCGGGTCGGCACCTTGAGAATAAATTTTTCGCAGTCTTGCGAATAGGTCAAGTCAACCGGGTCGTCAGGGTTGATCAGCAGCAATTCGCCCGGTACCAGGTGCTGCTCACCCTTGTGCCCGCGCCACAGGCAGTTGCCGTTAAGCAGCACCTGCAGGTGGTAGATGGTCTCCAGTGCGGGCGACGTAACCCGCACACTGCCGCCGTAGCTGATGCGGCACAGGTCGAGTTCGGCGAACTTGCGGTGGCTGAGGCTGGCCTGGGGGTGGGTGGTGCGCGACAGGCCGATGCAATGCTGGCCGACATGCTGGTTGACATAATCGGACACAGCATAAGGGTCGGCGTGGTGAAACACGCTACTGCGTTCGCTCAGCAGGCGGTTTTCCATAGGCAAGGCACTCGGCATCGTTATTGTTCTGGTCGCCGCTTCCTACGCCTTTTTGGGGCTGTGGTTGCGGTCGTCACGGTCATTTTATCGGGGCGGTTGCGGGTCGCGGGGGCAGGCGACAACCGATGGATGGGCACACTACAGCAAAAAGGCGGGGGTTGGGCAATGCGACGGAAGCACTGAATGGGCGGATAGCGAACACCACACCCAGGGAATGAGTGCGTTTATCGACCAACTCAGTGAGTGCCTGCCTACGTCGTTACTTCTCTTCTGCGGAGATTTACATAGACAGCGCTCCACGGCCGACAGTCTGCTTGCAAACAGAATTCAAGTCCGGATGCCATAGTTATTCCTAATGTTTTCGGCATAAGTTGCAGTCTCGCCCACTTCTATGTCCATAATATTTCGATAGACAGAACGCAGCGCAGACATTGGATCCCTGGAATTACCAGCCGTCGTCATGTAAATCACCAGTCTGGTCCTGAAAAAAGTCGGGTCAGAGACAATGGGGTCTACAGAAATAGATGTGGCCAAACGCTTTGACTCATCAAATATTTGACGTGGATTGAGCATCCCTTTTGCTTTGAAAAAATCGGGCCAACTGAGTGAGGATGGTGGCAAGTTGTCTAAAAAATTTAGAGATAAGTTGAATTCTTTACTGCTGTATCCCGAAAGCCTACCTGCTGTATCGAGAGACGTGGCAGATCGACTGCTTGAAGGGCTCTTCGGGGATGGCGACCAGCTCGGAGGTGAAAGCCTCGCGATCTTCGAAGGCTTCGGACTTCCTGCATTACCTGGCGGGGTGGATAGGTGTCCCGTGCGGTCCACATGGTTGACAGGATCATTTTTACAATAGCCGTATATATGTTCACCGCCTTTACCAAACGGACTGAGGGTATCGGGTGATAAGAAACGCATCAGGCTGGGGCTGTACAAGCGATAACCCAAGCCCAATGGATAGCAACCGGAACAAGGATCGTAGTACTCCCCATTGAACCCGATGGGTGAGAAAGACTTCTCATCCGCTTGAACACCATAAACGGTATACGGTAAAAAAATCATAGACGTATCTCACCTAACATGGCTACCGTACAGATTGCATGCTCTTCGTCCGGTTGACACCTGGTAGAAATATCAGTTTTTGCTAGTCAACGATAACGACAATCCTACAGCACCGCCACATCCTGCCGCCCTGCCCAGCCCTGGCTGCGTGCCCGGTACTGCCGCGGTGCAATGGCGAACAACTCACGAAAGCGCCGGTAGAAATGCGGGAAGCTGACAAACCCGCTGGCCACCGCCACTTCGGTCAACGACTTGTTGGTGTGTTGCAACAGCTGCCGCGCATGGGTCAGGCGCAGCTCCAGGTAATACCGTGGCGGCGTGGCCTGCACATGGCGGCGGAACAGGCGTTCCAGGTGGCGGCGGGATAACCCCGCGTGTTCAGCGATCTCGTCGATACCGATCGGGTCTTCGATGTTGGCATGCATCAGCTCAAGTGCCAGGCGCACGCCGTGAGGCATGCCAGGGTCAATGTCCGCCACCCCAGCCGCAGTGTCATTTGCTACCCGCGAACGGTCGCACGCCAGCATCTGTTCCACGGCCCGCCGCAACGGCACCCCACCCGCCTGCTCAAGCATGGCCAGCATCATGTCCAGCGCACTGCTGGCACCCGCGCAGCTCATGCGCCTGCGGCCCAGCACATGGGCGTGGCGGCTGATCCGCACCTTGGGGTACAGCTCGTTCATCATCGCCCGGCCATCAGGGTGAAAAGCGCAGTCGTGGTCATCGAGCAAACCCGCCTCGGCCAGGAAGTAGGCACCGTTCCACAAGCCGCCCAACTGGCAGCCCTGCTGGTCGGCTTGGCGCAGTTTGGCACGCAACTGGGGGGCAGCTTGCAGGCACACGCGTAAACCGCCGCAGACCAGCAGGCAATCCAGGCCTTGCACCTGCAAATCGGTTAGTTCGGTGTTGACCGGCAAGGCAATGCCCAGGTCGCTCATCACCTGCGGCCCCTCGCCCACCACCTCAACCTGGAACAACGGCGTGGCGCTCATCAGGTTGGCGGTTACCAGGCTGTCCATCGCGGCAGTGAAGGCCATCATCGAGAAATGCTCGCGCAGGACGAATGCCACCCGCTGGCAGGGCATTGGCAATGAAGTGCGAAAGCCGGGCTCCAGGTGGGCCAGGTTGGTGTTCTTGAGGATGCTTTCGAAGTGGCTCATGGCTATTAACTCAACAGCGAGAATCGCATTGGCTGCTTCGCGGGCTTGCCCGCTCCCACAGGCATTGCACAGTGTTCAGAACCTGTGGCGGACCTGTGGGAGCGGGCGAGCCCGCGAAAAAGCCAACGCTGATGGATCAGGTTACTTACCGGCCTGGGCCGCAGCATCACGCGAGGCTTGCAGCCACTGGTCAAACTGCTGACGGTGGGCGGCAACCCATTCCTTGGCATGGCGGGTAATGTCGGCAGGCTTCTTCTCGCCCTGCTGCATCTTCAGGTTCTGGTTGCTCTCGTCGTCGGTGCTGATCTGCACCAGCGACAGAAACTTCAGCGCCGCCGGGTTCTCCTCGGCAAAGTCCTTGTTCAGCACCGCCACCACCTTGTCGATGGCAAAGCCCAGGTTCTTGCCGTGGTAGGTGGTATCGACGTCGTTGTTGCCATCCGGCAGGTCGGTCTTCGGTACTTCCAGCCAGACGACGTCCTTGCCCTCCACCAGTACGCTGGCAATCCACTGTGGCACCCAGGTGAAGTAGAGGATTGGCTTGCCTTCCTTGAAGCGGGCTATGGTGTCGGCCATCAACGCAAAGTACGAGCCCTGGTTCACGGTTACGGTCTTGTCCAGGTCGTAGGCCTTCATGTGGTGGGAGATCACCAGTTCGCAACCCCAGCCCGGGTTGCAACCCGTCATGTCAGCCTTGCCGTCGCCGTCGGTGTCGAACAGTTTGGCGATTTCGGGTTTTTTCAGGTCGGTGATGTACTTGATGTTGTATTGGTCGGCCGTTTTCTTATCGATCAGGTAACCTTGGGCAACACCGGGCAGGATATTGCCGGTCTTGACCATTACGTCATCGCCACCGGCCTGCTGGTAGAACTTGTCGTGCAGTTTTTCCCACAGGTGCACGGTGAAGTCGGCATCGCCGTTGGCCAAGGCCACCATCATCACGCCGTACTCGGTCTCCTTCGGCTCCTGGACCTTGTAGCCCAGCTCGCGCAGGCCCTCCATCGCCACTTCGCCGCGGAAACGCTCTTCGGCAATGGAGGGGAAGATCGGCGTTACCTTCACGCCGTCGCCGGGTTTGTCCGCCGAAGCGTGTGCGGCCAGCGCGGCGGCGGCCAGGGTCAGCGCGGTCGCGCATTTGAGGATGCTGCGGGAGAACTTGGATGGGTGCATCGTCGCTTACCTTTTCTGTTTTTCTTCAAGTGCGGCAGGTCGAACGGTTCAAAAAATTCTTGCGCGCTTCAGGCAGTCTTGCGCCGCCCTTGCGGTTGCGCGGCACCACACAGGCGCAGCACCACGCCTACGGGGCCGGTGTGGTACCAGCGCACGCCAGGCTCGGCATTGCTGCGCGCGCCGATGGCCTGGGTCAGGCGGTCGAGGAAAATCGCCAGCAGCACCAGCCCTACACCGCCGACCGTAGCCAGGCCCATGTCCAACCGGCCGATACCGCGCAGCACCATCTGCCCCAGGCCACCCACGGAAATCATCGAGGCGATCACCACCATCGACAGCGACAGCATCAGGGTCTGGTTGAGGCCGGCCATGATCGTCGAGGTGGCCAGCGGCAACTGCACGCGGGTCAGCATCTGCCGTGGCGTGCAGCCAAAGGCGCGTGCGGCCTCGATCTTGTCCTCCGGTACCTGGCGGATGCCGAGGTTGGTCAAGCGCACCAGTGGCGGCAAGGCGAACACGATGGTCACCAGCACGCCGGGCACATTGCCGATGCCGAACAGCATCACCACCGGTACCAGGTAGACGAATGCCGGCAGCGTCTGCATGGCGTCGAGCACTGGCCGGATGATGCTTTCCAGGCGGTTGCTGCGGGCGCAGACGATGCCCAGCGGAATGCCGATCACCGCGCAGAAAAACACCGAGGTCAGCACCAGCGCCAGGGTGGTCATCGACTCCGACCACACGCCGATCAGGCCGAGCAAGGTCAGGGTGATGAAGCACAACAGCGCCATGCGCTTGCCGGCCAGCTGCCAGCCCAGCAACGACGAGAGGATGATGCCGATGGTGGGCGGGATGCTCTGCAGGGTGAACTCGATGCCATTGAGCACCTGGTCGATCGGCCAGCGAATGGCGCGAAACACCTCACGGAAGTTGTGCACCAGGAAGTTGAGCGTCGCAGTGACCCAGTCGCCCAGCGGGATGGTGGCCGCCTGGAACGGGTCGAGAAGGCTGAATTCGGACATGAGGGCTTACCTCTTGGTGGCTTAGTTGCGGCTCAGGGTCTGTAGCAGCTCGTTCTTCGACAAGGTGCCCTTGAAGGCACCCTGGCGGTCGAGTACCGGCACCGGGTACGGCAGGTTGGCCGCAATGCCCAGCACTTCATGCAGCGGCGTGTCGGTGTACACCGGACGCTGCTCGTGCAGGCTATAGCGGTCACTGGCGGTGGCGCCGGCCGCATCGGTGTCGACCACACCCAGCAACTGCCCGCGGTCGTCAATCAGGTAGCCAAATGGCACACCGGCCTGGAAGCTTGGTGCCTTGCCGTTGACCTTGCACACCACAGCGGGGTCGAACTTGGCGACATCACCGGCCTTGAGCACCCGCGAGCTGTCGAAATGCTTGAAGAAGGTGCGCACGTAATCGTTCGCCGGCTGGTTGATCAGCTCTTGCGGGGTGCCGATCTGCACCACGCGGCCACCTTCCATGATCGCGATGCGGTGACCGATTCGGATGGCCTCTTCGATGTCGTGGGAAATGAAAATGATGGTGCGCTGCTGCTCGGCCTGCAGGCGGATCAGCTCGCCTTGCATTTCGCTGCGGATCAGCGGGTCGAGGGCCGAGAACGCTTCGTCCATCAGCAGGATGGCCGGGTCGTTGGCCAGCGCCCGGGCCAGGCCCACACGCTGCTGCATGCCGCCCGACAGCTGGTGCGGGTAGCTGTGCTCGTGCCCGGCCAGGCCCACCTGGCTCAAGGCCTCACGGGCACGGCGATGGCGTTCGCTTGGCGCTACGCCGGCAATCTCAAGGCCGAAGGCCGTGTTTTCGAGCACGCTCATGTGCGGCATCAGGGCGAAGGACTGGAACACCATGCCCATTTCCTTGCGCCGCACGTCGAGCAGGGCCTTGTCCGAGAGCCCGGTAATTTCCTTGCCGTTGAGGTGGATGCTGCCGGAGGTGGGTTCGATCAGGCGGTTGAACAACCGCACCATGGTCGATTTACCCGAGCCAGACAGGCCCATGATGACGAAGATCTCGCCACGCTTGACGGAAAAGGTTGCATCGAAAACGCCGACGACGTGGCCGGTTTTGCTGAAGATCTCGTTCTTGTCGGCGCCCTTGCGGAGCATCTCCATGGCCATGTCCGGGTTAGGCCCGAACACCTTGAAGACATTGTTTACCGAAAGAATCTCATCGGCATGGCTCATACGACCCTCTTTATTATGCTTATAACCAATCTTTCAACATCGCACTTTCAATAAGGCGGTAGAGATCAGTGCGAGTACGCTTGGCAGTCCGTTCGAATGCGAACGTGAGTCAAAACCGGCACGCAGGAAATCCTGCTTCAAAAAATTATTCGACATCGATGTCTCGAATGTCGCGCCGTGAGCTCAACGTTAGGGCCTGCACCCCTGGCGGTCCAACGACATTTGTTTGCCGCTAACCATTACCTGAAGTTATCGATCGCCGCTGAGCTGCAGCTCCAGGCGCGGTGCGCACTTACCAGGCAACGTGGAACACGCTAGAGTAGAGCGATTGGCCACCCCCCAAGGACCACGCGCCCGCCCCCATGGTCAGACACCTCGAGCCCGATCAGACGCTGATCAAGATGCCCTCCCTGCGCGCCGTGAAGGTCTTCGTGGCTGCCGCCCGGTACCAGAACTTCACCCGTGCCGCCGAGGCGCTGTGTGTCACCCAGGCTGCTGTCAGCCGGCAGATCCGTGAGTTGGAAACCTACCTGGGGGCCGAACTGTTCAACCGGGTCGGCCGTGCAGTGGAGCTGACCGTGGCCGGCTCGATCTTCTTCGATGCGGTGCAGTTGTCATTCGTCAACATTTCCCAGGCCGCCGAGCGTATCCGCAGTAACACCAATACCAAGCACGTGGTCACCTTGTGCTGTTCGCCGGCGTTCGCGGCGTTGTGGATGGGGCCACGAATGCCAAAATTCTTTGCCGAAAACCCGGACATCGACATCAATCTGGTCACCACGCAGAACTTCCTGTCGATGGAGCCGGGGGTGCGGCCTGACATCTACATCACCAAGCTGGGCAAGGTGCAGGCTGGCTACAGCTCGCACCCGCTCAACCATGACGTGATCTACCCGGTGTGCACCCCACAGTACCTGGCCCGGCACCCCGAAGTGCAGACGCTGCAAGGCTTGCGCGATGGCACCCTGCTGAACCTTAGCCCTTATGGGCGTTCGCAGGTGGCCGAACATGTGGACTGGAACGTCTGGCTGGCCTTCCACGACGTTGACCTGAAAAGCCGCGCCAACACCGCACCGCACTTCTTCAACGCCAACGACTACAACCTGCTGGTGCAACTGGCCCTTGGCAACCAGGGCGTAGCGCTGGGCTGGCACCACCTGGTGGCACAACTGGTGGCCCAGGGGCTGCTGGTGCGCCCGGTGCAAGAGGAGTTGGTGCTCAAGGACACCTTCCACTTCCTGGCCTTCAACGAAGACAAGGAACATGAGCCCAGTTGCCTGCGCTTGCGCGACTGGTTGCTCGAAGAGTTCCAGCCGTTGCTGGATTCACTGGGCAGCAGCTGAGCCGCTGTTTCACAGGCGCGCAACGGCCGGCACTGCTCACCCGCTCACTGCGGTAACAGCTTGCAACCAGTCCAGCCCACCATTGAGGCACTTTCCTCACACGCACGCCCCGGCATCTGGTAAAAAGCCCACATGCCCGCCCTCTTCCTCTCCCACCTACGCCGCCGCTGGCTGACCTGGTTGTGTGCCACCTTGCTGGTGATCGGCCTGCCCAGCAGTTGCGCGGTGCTTCAGCACAAAGAGCGCGAACTGGTGTTCCGCATCGAACCTGGCCAGGCCAGCTGGTTCCGTGGCCTGCCCAGCGGTGTGCAGGAGCTTGACCTGCGGCCGCGCAGTTTCGCTGCCAACCAGAGCCTGCACGCGTGGTGGTGGCCTGCCAGGCGCGCCAATGCCCCGGCCATCCTCTACCTGCATGGGGTGCGCTGGAACCTGACCGGGCAGTTGTTCCGCATCGAGCAGTTGCATGCCATGGGCTACTCGGTGCTGGCCGTGGACTACCGCGGCTTTGGCCAGAGCCGCGGCGGGCTGCCCTCCGAGGCCACTGTCTATGAGGACGCGCGCATCGCCTGGGAGCGCTTCGCTCAGTTGCAACCCGACGCGGGCAAACGGCTGATCTTCGGCCATTCGCTGGGCGGTGCGGTGGCCGTGGAACTGGCCCGCGCGCTGGCAGCCGAAGCACGCCAGGGCGGTGCCGCGGCCCCGGCGCGTGGGTTGATACTGGAATCGACATTCACCTCGTTGGGCGATATCGCCGCTGCGGTAGCCAATACGTCACTGCCGGTGCGTTGGTTGCTGTCGCAGAAGTTCGACTCGCTGGGCAAGATCCAGGACATCGGCTTGCCCGTGCTGCTGGTGCACGGGCTGGATGACCGCTTCGTGCCAGCGCGTTTCAGCCAGCAGTTGTTCGATGCCGCCCAGGAACCCAAGACATTGCTGCTGGTGCCCGGGGCGAGCCATAACAACAGCATGAGCCTGGCCGGGCAGCGTTATCGACGGGCAATACAGGCGCTACTCTGAAAGCGTTACTGGCCCCCTTTGTAATCGATGGACTCGCCCCCGCCGAGGCATCACAGTGCCACGGTGGCGTTCGAAGAAGCCAACGGCAGCGAGGGCGAGACCATGAAAAAGCATAGTTCCAAGCAAGCTTCTCTGTCTTCCACT
>Ga0308157_10000810_pt1 | contig 84109 bp, 68 predicted proteins | sample PhyBR1_FD_201035 | JGI IMG/M metagenome (GOLD analysis project Ga0308157, IMG submission 201035) | Phyllosphere microbial communities from UC Gill Tract Community Farm, Albany, California, United States - DLSLB.R1 | ecosystem: Host-associated > Plants > Phyllosphere > Unclassified | place: USA...
ACCCGGCCATGCCGGAAGGCGCAGCCGAAGGCATCATCAAGGGCATGTACCTGCTCACCGACGCCGGCAAGCCGAAGAAGGGCGAGCTGCGCGTGCAGCTGCTGGGCAGCGGCACCATCCTGCGCGAAGCCATTGCAGCGGCCGAACTGCTGGACAAGGATTTCGGCGTGACCGCCGACATCTGGAGCTGCCCGAGCTTCAACGAACTGCGTCGCGACGGTTTCGACGCCGAGCGCTGGAACCGCCTGCACCCGGAAGCCGAGCCGCGCAAGCCGTACGTCACCGAGCTGCTGGAAGGCCGCCAGGGCCCGGTCATCGCCGCAACCGACTACGTGCGCGCCTACACCGACCAGATCCGTGCTTTCGTGCCTGGCACGTATTCGATCCTGGGTACGGATGGCTTCGGTCGTTCGGATACGCGTGCCAACCTGCGTCGTTTCTTCGAGGTTGACCGTTATTACATCGCGCATGCGGCCATTGCGGCGCTGGCGAAGGATGGGAAGATGACGGCTAAGGATGTTGCCCGGGCGATCAAGCAGTATGGGATTGATCCGGAGAAGGCTAATCCTGTTGGGGTTTGACGCCTTCTTGATGGTGACGAAGGGCAGCGAAAGCTGCCCTTTTTTTTGCAAACGGACTGCAAAAGGATAGTTATGTTTGACGATGAGTTCATCAGTCTGTCGGACCTGTTTGTTGCATACAAAAAGGCGAAATCGGATGCTTTTTTTGAAAGCCTACATCTTGATGCGCTCGCGTTCTCAAACTATGAGAAAAATATAAATAGAAATTTGGCTGGCTTGCTGAAAGTACTGCGGGCCGGGTCATGGGTGGACGATCCGAAGTTCAATGGAGGCTATCTTTTTGCTCCGAAGTCTCTAAGACGTCCAGCTCCTTGGAATGAGGCAGGAGGCCATTTTTCATCGCTTGATCCTTGCGAAGATTGGTTGCGCATGAGTAAAACTCATCAAGCGCGCCCTATAGCTGAGTTTCGCCTAGTAATGGCGGCTTCAGTGAATTTTCAAATCATAAATGCGCTCTGGATAATGAAGGTAGGGCACCTTTACGAGGCTCAGCTATCCAAAGATCTGAGCTACGGGAATCGCCTCCGGCGCCGGAGGGCGGGGTGGCGATCTGCAAGTTTAGAGGGCGAGATCAACGCAGACTCTCTCGGTCTCTTTAATCCTTACTTCACCGCCTACAAGGACTGGCGCGGGAAGGGTCTCGCTGCGATACGGAAGGCCGCTGAGGACGGGCGAACAGTGTTCGCTGCCACAATGGACGCGCGCCGCTTCTATCACAACATATCTCCAGAATTTTTACTTCGTGAAGATTACTTGCGCAGCCTTGGAATAGAGTTGACGAAGCAACAGCTCCTATTTACTCGGCAGCTGATCGATAGCCTGAAGGGATGGTATAAAGAAACTCCTGATTTTCTGATAAGACCCGAGGGTGCCCTTCCAGTTGGATTGTCGTCGTCAAAGGTAATAGCTAATGTTGCTCTTGCTCTTATGGACAGAGATATGGCATCGCGGCTCAAGCCGATCTATTACGGACGGTACGTTGACGACATATTCTTGGTGGTCGAGCCAGCGGTGGAGTTGAGTTCATCCCGCGACTTTTTTGCCTGGTTGAGCTCTGCATATGGTCGAGAGCTCATATACGATGGTAAATCCAATGAAACAACATTTTGTCCGGAGTACTTGAGCGATAGCTCAGTTGTGTTTGCTCAGGAAAAACAGAAGGTTTTCTGCGTGCAGGGGGCGTTTGGTCTAGATCTGGTGGCTCAGATCGAGCAGCAGATTAAGCGTCGCAGTAGCGAGTACAGGTTGCTGCCAGAGGTTCCTGAGACCATTGAAGGAATGCTTAACGAAGCGCTCCTGGCAACATCCGACGCTACATTGGAGGCAGATGCTCTAAGAAAGGCGGATGCCGTTTCCATTCGCCGTCTTGGTTTTGCAATGCTCCTAAGTGACGTCGAATCATACTCGCGGGACCTATCGCCGGCAGCATGGAAATATATTCGGTGTAGGTTTTTTGAGTTGGTGGAGCGCTATGTACTTACTCCTCAGGGAATTTTTGACTACTTTAGCTATATAGTGCGAGTGCTTGGTCTCGCGGTTGCTGCGGGGGACTGTTTGATTGCACTTAAGCTTGTTGATAAGTTTAAATCAACGGTTGATATTGTGCGTAGCACAGCTGAGTGTGATAAGTCTCATCTTGAGAGGATGCTGCAGCTCTACGCAAGAAACATGTTTCAGGTCTCGCTCCAGTCATCCACCGTGGTTGGATTCAAGTTCTCAGTGAAATTCATTGAATTAATGAAGAGCATCAAGAGAATAAGTGAGATATCCACGCCCAGCATTTCGGTATCTTCTCTAAAGGCAGAATCGAAAAAGCTTCTGTTCACCGACATGGGAAGAAGATCGTACAAGGATGTATGGGTCAATTACCCTGCGCGGACGTCGCTGAAGGCGCCTCGTGCGCCACGTGATCTTGATGTTCAACGGCGGCTTCGTCTTGGTGGTCTGCGAACATTCTTCCGCCATGCGCCTATAGATATCGAAAAATTGTATTGGCCAGGTTTGGCGTTTCCTACAAGACCGTTAACGATTAACGAGATTACGGCGATCGCGCCGGATATTCTAAGATCTAGAAACTTGCTGCGAGGTGCAATATTTTCGCTGAGGGGAGCGAGGACTAAGTCTGAGGATGGTCCTCTTATCGCGCCTGTATCTGGAAGATCCAATCAGTTCATGTTTTCGGTGCCTTCTGGTTCGAAACCGACAGCTAGAGTGGCTGTGGTCAGCTACATGACGAAATTGAAGGATTGGAAGGCGGCATTCGAGGGGCGGCCAAATAAGAGTTTGGAACGATACAAGAGGTTCAATCGAGCAATCAATGACATACTTCGGTCCGAGCGGCGGCTCGACTATGTCGTGTTTCCTGAGGCGTCGGTGCCACGGCGTTGGGCTTATAGCTCGGCCACGAAGCTCTCTAAGAGTGGGATATCTGTCTTGGTTGGGTTGGAGAACGAGTCCCAGAAAGGTGTCTACTTTAATGACGCTATGGTCTCGCTAACCACGTCCTGGCCAGGATACAAAAGTCATGTGGTTTACATGCAGCCAAAGCTCCTTCCCGCTCACGAGGAGGCAGACTATTTGCAAAAGAAAAAGCGCTTCATGCGAAAACCGAAGACTTCAGAAGGAAGACTCGTCTATAAGCACGGAGATCATTTTTTTGGGGTGTTGATTTGCAGCGACTTCACGAACATCGATAATCGGCGTGCCTTGCAAGGGCTTGTTGATTCACTTTTTGTTCTTGAGTGGAATCGAGATGTGAACAGCTTCTCTGCGCTCGTTGAGGCGGCTGCGCAGGACTTGCATGCATACATAATTCAATCAAATAATAGGGAGTACGGAGATAGTAGAGTACGTGCGCCGCTTGCGCAGAGCTTTGCACGAGACATAGTCAGGGTTAAGGGCGGGGATGACGACTATTTTGTCCTAGCTCCCGTTGAACTGGCGTCGATTCGAAGCTTCCATGCGGGCGGGGTCATATCCGAAACCTGGAAACCGTTGCCTATAGGTTTTTCAATTTCTCAAGAGCGGCTTGAGCAAGTTTCAGTCTTGAAGCCGGCAGATCAGGACGAGCAAGCTTCGGGAACGAAGAGGAAAGGAAAGAGGCGGTAAGGAGATCGGAGAAGGCGAGGGGCAGAGTGAACTGTCTCGGATTTCCTTGATAAGGTAGGAAGTAAATACTGTTGACTTTTTTAGTATTGCTCGAAAGCAGGGGGAGAGTCTTGTTCTCGGCCTTGTGCCAATTATATGGGGCTGTGTAGATTTGTCCTGCTTGGGATTGCATTGTTGAGGATCAAAATCCCAGTGGCTAATTGCGAAAAATAGGGGTCAGTGCGAAAAATACGGGTCAGAGACAGGTTAATTCATCTCTGGCACCTGTCGGCCGTGGTCGACAAAATCTCTACGAACGATTGCGTCCGATTTGTGGGTAGGTGGCAGATTCCTTATGAGTTCGTTCTAACCAAGGCCAGGGATGAGTAAATTTTCGTACCGGTGACATAAAAGACGACGGCTCATTTTTTCGGGACAATTTTGTATTTGTGTCACTCGGTCACTTGGAACAGTGAGGGTCCTGTCTTTTTCTTGCAGGGGGCGAACATAGTAACGAGACGATGTCGAAGCAAGTGTATTGACCCAATGAAACGTCGCTTACGCGGCGGCTAGAACGTAGGATCAGTCACTGCCAATAAGCCAAGATCGTTCATATCCATTTCGATCTGGTTCGCGCGCATTATGTGGAAACAGGGGTCAGAGTCACTTAAATTCTCAACTGAGACGGCACCGCTGTTCGCCCAAGGCTGAAATGCCACGATGCGCGTAAACCCGCCCCGTTGGGGCGAGCTATGCACTGGAGCGAGCGGGCTCGGCATCATGGGCTGACCGGGCTATTAAGCAGCCTCTGCTTGGCCGCCTGGAACTCTTCCTCAGTAAGTGCGCCGCTATTTCTTAGTTCAACCAGCTTTTTGATTTCATCCCCAAGTGAGAGCTGGGCGGGAACCGCCACGGTATTGGCCGCCTCGCGTACTTCCGCTGGCGCCCTATCCAGGTGCTCCAATGCTCGTTGGCATTGGAGGGAAAGCAGGTCGAAGTCGTCAGTTGTTCCAAGCTCAATATAGTGCACCGCCGCGGAGTCGCTTAGCACCACTACGAACCAGGCGCTTCCGGTATAACCGCCTAAGCGATTCTTGGCGTTATAGTGGCCGCAGGTCCAATAGCCTTCAATGGGCTTCTTAAACCAAGGTTTCCAACTGCTATTGGTAAAGTCATAGGGAAATTCAACACGGGCCGAATCGGGATCGTATAGTTTTGACTTGATCTCCCGCTCGGCCGCTGCTCGCAGCTGAGCACGGTCGGGTTCGGAATTCTTGAATATATCCTCTCCGCCCGGCCAGCGCTCAGCAGCTTTGACCAGGAGTTCATACCTACTCTCACCGACGAGGCGTTCATTGGCACGCATCGTTAGGACGAGCTGCTGCCTCAGCGACGGTTCCCAGACAGCTTCGCCGACACCCAACTGCAACATCGTGAAGGTTTTTCCGGCGATCTCCCAGTCGCTGGGCTTCTTCGTAAACTTTAGGCAATTCAGTTTCCACCGCGCAGCGTAATAGTTGGAAAAATCCTCCCGGCTACTAAAGAGGGCGAAGCATTGGCCGAAATCTCCGCGTGCCGCTGCATCAAGTGCAGAAAGGATAGTGGCATTGTGCTCCCGGGAATTTCCGCAGGAGGGTGCCAGATCGACCTCAGTGCCCGCTCGCTCAACTTTGACACTGATCGTGGACCCCGGAGCTATACCGCGGAGCACCTCGTTCACCTTGTCGGCTTGGCCTTTAACGTCAACCCCATTGATGAGCAGCAGCTTGTCGCCAATGAAGAACGTAGGGCTACCATAAACGGCAGTGATTGCACCGCTGGGGCCGAAACCAGCACCCAGAGAGCAGCGGTCCTTCGGCTCGCCCACACTTCGGATTTGGGCTGCCTGGTTCTTTGCCTCGTTGCGTAGCTCGGATTTGTCCTGAGCGATGCTAGGAGTAGCGAATGAAGCCAATCCAGCCATGACGGTGATCAATAGTACGTCGCGATTGAGCATTTCTTTTGCCTGGTTACGTGTAGGGCGATCTATTGGGGAAACAGGGGGCAGAGTCGCCTAAATTCGCAGCTGGGATAGCAGTGCTGACCATCTACGACTGGAATGCCAGGGCCTGTATAACCCGCCCCGTCAGGGCGGGTTATACAGTGGACGGAGCCTGTCGAGCATCACGGGCTGGCCGGACTATCGAGCAGCTTCTGTTTGGCCGCCTGGAACTCTTCCTCAGTAAGTGCGCCGCTATCCCTGAGCTCAACAAGTTTCTTGATTTCATCCCCGAGCGAGAGCTGAGCGGGAGCTGTCACGCTACTCGCTGGTTCGCTCACTTCCGTGGGCGCCAGGCTCACTTTCTCCATCGCATTTCGGCACTGAGCGGAAAGTACGTCGAAATCATCATTCGTCCCGAGCTCTGCATGGCGCACCTCCCCCGATTCGCTCACTACTACCAGGAACCAAGCGCTTCCGGTATACCCGCCCAAGCGATTTCTTGCGTTGTAGCGGCCGCAAGTCCAGTAGCCCTCAATGGCTTTTTTGAACCAGGGCTTATAGCTGCCATGAGTGAAGACATAGGGGAATTCGATGCGTGCCGAATCAGGATCGAACAGTTGCGGCTTGATTGCGCGCTCAGCTGCTGCACGGAACTGAGCGAAGTTGGGCTCAGATTGCTTGAATATGTCCTCCCCGCCGGGCCAGCGCTCAGCTGCAGCGACGAGAGTTTGATATCTGCTTGGACCTATGCGGCGTTCGCCGTCTCTCACTGCTACCGCCACCGACTGTCTCATTGACGGTTCCCACGTTGCTTCACTGACACCCAGTTGCAGCATTGCGAAGGTTTTGTCTGCAATCTCCGATTCGCTGGGTTTCTTGGCAAGCGTGAGACAATTTCGCTGCCACCGCGCAGCATAGTAGTTGGCGAGATCCTCCCGGCTGCCGAAGAGCGTGGCGCACTGATCGAAATCTCCGCGTGCGGCAGCATCAAGTGCAGAAAGGATGGTTGCATTTTGCTCCCGGGAGTTTCCGCAGGTGGGTGCCAGATCGACCTCAGTGCCCGCCCGCTCAACTTTGACGCTGATCGTGGACCCCGGCGCTATACCGCGGAGCACCTCGCTTGCCTTGTCACCCTGGCCTTTAACGTCGGTTCCATTGATGACCAGCAGTTTGTCGCCATGGGAAAACGTAGGGCTACCGTAGATGGCGGTAATAGCGCCACTGGGACCAAACCCGGCGTCCAGAGTACACCGGTCCTTCGGCTCACCCACACTTCTCATCTGGGCCGCCTGGTCCTTTGCGTCGGTGCGCAGTTCGGATTTTCGCTGGGCCATGCTTGGAGTAGCAACCGTAGCTAATCCAGCCATGAGGATGATCAACAGTCCATCGCGTTTGTGCATTGCTTTTCCCTGGCTGCTTGTTGGGCGGTCTATTAGTCGTCGATTTCTTTGCTTACGAGAAGCATGTGCAGAGCCGGTCCATTTTTGTCACCTATGGCACCGATCCCCTTCACTATCGCAAACGTCCTATTGGATTGGCCCGCGTATTAAGTGGTCTTGTGAGCGAAAGTAGCGCGGTGTTGTTCAAGAAAGGGCTTTTGTTCAGGTCTGAAGCCATCAAGCTTCTTCTGCGGATCAATGCCCCAGCGCTCCAGTACATCCTGAGACAGTGACTGGTGGAAGCACATACGCCCGTTGTCTTCAAACGTCATCAGGTGGTCGTCAAACAAGGCGTCCACATGCGGTGACAGCAAGATGCCGTTATGGCCATTGAGGCGTTCGATGTTGCTCGATGTACGCCAGGGCTTGATATGACTTGCGATAAGTAGCCGGCTATCTTCCACGCCCGTTACGCGGCAAGCGGACTCCAATAACATCACGCGCTTTCGGTACAAGCCTTGGCCTACGCGTGCTTTGGCTAGGTGCAGGCGCTGTGTCTCAAGCACGTTTGGATCGTGCTCAATCAGGTGCAAGTCTTCCAGTAGCTCCGGTGCAGGTACATGCTCAGTGGCGGGATGATGGAGCCAAGGTTTCGGGTCGATCTTTAGCAGTGCAAGCAGGATATGGCCCAACGCATCGCTGATCGCGGCCAGGTAGCAGCCTTGGTTGCCGTGCCCAGTGGCTTTCTGGATCGGGGAATGCTTGTCTGGCAACAGTGGAGCTATCTGCTGCAGGTGATCGACAGGGCGCAGAGGCTGAGCCACCTGCTCGAAATGCACGTCGACTAGCCAGCCAATATCCGACCAGTTGTCGCCTACGTTGCCAAATTCTTCGGGCTTTGGGGCCGGTACCGCAGCAGCGGTGACAGTGCCGACATATGCGAGGTGCCCCGAGCCATATGAAAACACGGTGTCGCCAACCTTTACGTGGCGCATGTTTTCGTAGCTCTGGTTGAACGCACCATTGGCGTTTCGGTACGGAGACCAGAGATAGCCTCCGCGAACCTCGTGGGTACGCGTCTGCTTGTGATTAACCCACCAGAAGCTCATCGGTCTGCCTCAATGCAGCACACGAAGTTGGCTGGTTGGAAAGCAGTAAAGATCGCATTAGCCATTCAGATTTTCCCCCTTTCGGGGGATGGTAGGCGAGCGACGGTAATTCTTCCATCTCAGCCGGTGGGACTAACCCAGGGCAATCTCGCGGCTCTTTGGTTAGCAGGAGTGAGAAATGGAGAGGGAGTACGCCTTCGCCGTCTTGGAATACCTGTATCGGGATGCGGGCAACTGGAAGACGCACGGGGCGGTGTTGCTACGTGGCAAGGTAGGGGACAACGGGGCGGCGATTCGCTCTTGCTTAGAGCAAGGAGAGTTGTTCGTCCCGGAGCAGGTGTTACTGCCAGCTTTGCATCCGTAGCACTGGCATGACCACGAAGATGGTCCTAATGATCTGGACCATGCTTTTCATGAGTTCGCAGCGCTGCGGGATGCCCGGGAAGAGGACGTACGCTCACTGGCACCATGTGGATCGCTGGTCCAGTTGGTCTCGTTGTTCGTGGCGGCGCAGGGCAGGTGGGACGTGCGTTGCTCGCGTTACGTCGACTGAAGCAAAACCGGGGTCAGAGTGGGGTTTCGTATCGAAACCCCACTCTGACCCCGGTTTTGCTCTTCGCCTTGCAGCAAGCAAGCGCCACTGTGCCCTGCCAAACGTAAGAGTGTCCCCGTAACCGTTTACATACCCCTTCCAGCCGCCCGCAAACCCCGTAAACCCCATCGAATTCGGTACGATACGCGCGGGGACAACGCGGTGCCGGGGGATCAGCGGCAGCGTTGCGAGTTCTTGTTTGGCATCCGTCGTTCCGCATGAAGTGGGCGGCGCGCCTTCGCCTGCCCTTTATGTCGAACACCCAATGATCGCCACCCTCCTAGTCGGCATGCTCTGCGTTTACCTGCTGAGCTTCACCGTGATGTTCCTGCTCATCAGTCGTCGCCTGCAGGACGAGAACATGGGCATGGACGTCTTTGGCGTGGGCAACCTGATGCTGGGCGGCGCCTATGTGCTGCAGCTACTGGAAGGCCCGCCCGGCTTGAGCTGGATGAGCGTGACCAACCACACGCTCACGCTGTGCTCGCTGCTGGCCTATTGCGTGGGCGGTGCGCGCTTCTTCGGCCGCACGACGCCGCTGGCCAGACCCCTGGTGTATCTGGCACTGGGCTACACGCTGGTGCAGCTACTGGTGAACTGGGTGTTCGGCCCGGTGGCGCGTTATGTGCTGCTGGCGGGTACCTGTGCGGTGTCGTTCGTAGCGATGGTTGCGATGCTGGTCCACGGCATGCGTACCTTCGCCAAAGACCTGCGCGGCGAGATGATGCTGTTCGCTGCCCTGATCAGTGGCGTGTGCGTGCTGAACGTCATCAAGCTCGGCAAGCTGCTGGAAGGCGGTTTCGATGCGCTGAGCATGGATGGCCGCTTCTCGATGATCTTCTACGTCTACATGTGCTCGCTGGCGACCATTCTGCCGCCGTCGATCGTGTGGCTGGTGCTGCGCCGCCTGACCGACCGCCTGCGCGGCATGGCTGGCCGCGATCCGCTCACCCAGTTGCTCAACCGCCGCGGGCTGGGTACTGCACTGGATATCTGCTTCCGCCGCCCCGGTGCCAGTGCGCGCCTGCTGCTGATCGACGTCGACCACTTCAAGAGCATCAACGACAACTACGGCCACCAGGCCGGCGATGCCGTGCTGTGTGGGGTAGCCGATGCGCTGCGGGCGTCGGTGCGCAAGGACGACCTGGTCTGCCGGCTGGGTGGCGAGGAGTTCGCGGTGATCTGCGTGGGCGCCGATGGCGCATCCGCGCTGCTGCTGGCCGAACGCGTGCGCAGCAGCATCGAGCAGAAAGTGATGCTGTACGCCGGGCACCATGCCGACCTGCGCTGCACGGTCACTATCGGCGTTTCAGATAGTTTCACCAGCGAGGCCTCCCTCAGCCAGGCCATGCAACAAGCCGACGCCGCCCTCTACCGCGGCAAACACACCGGCCGCAACCGCGTAGAGCAAAACCGGGGTCAGAGTCGAATTCACGAAGCGCTGGATACCGTCCACTAGCAAGCAGCGTCATGTCACCGTGTCGCGCTTCCTCGGCCGGCCGCGCTTTCCGGATGCGAGGCTGCGGCCCAACTGCGCCTCGATCGCGGCCCGGAAGCGATCATTGCCCATCGGCTGCTGGCGCCGCAGATGATCGCGGAAGGCATCTGCATCGGTGCCGCTGGCCTGTTGCACGAACTCACGGTAAGCCACCCGTCGCTGCGCATCGCTCGTACCCAGCGCGGTGTAGCAGGTGTGGGCTTGCACGGCAGGATTGGCGATGCCGAATGCGTTACAGCGGTAGCTAGACCATGGATAGTCGGCTGGGTCAGCCACCATCCCGGCGCGAACAGGGTTCAGTTCGATATAGCGATAGCAGCGCAGCAGATGCTCATCATCGGCGATTGCATGCGATCGGTAGCGGCCTTCCCAGAGTGTGCCGGTGCGCGCATAGGCATCGTTGATGTAGCGGACATAGCGCCGGCCCAATGATTGCATCAGCGTGCTGATGGCTCGCGGTTGCACCGGCGTCATCAGCAGATGCACGTGGTTGGTCATCAGCACGTAGGCGTGCAGTTCGCAACCTTGTGACATGCCGAGTTCGTGCAGGTCCTGCAGGTAGCGGATGCGGTCGATGTCGTGAAAGAAGCAGGCTTGGCGGTCGTTGCCGCGCTGGATGACGTGCTGCGTCACGCCGGGTAGATCAATCCTTGGTCTTCTTGCCATGTCGAGATCCCGTGCATTTGTGCCTGGAACGCTACGGTGTGGCTGGTATTGATGTGATCCGGGGAACGGGGCGTTGCTTGTAAGAAACTGACTCTGACCCCGGTTTTGCTCTACCATGCGGCCACCAGCCAGCCACTCCCGTTCGACAACGGCCCAGCGAGCCAGGACACCCACCGTGCCCTATCAAGGAAGCTCGCAATGTCTACTTCTCCGTTGTTCCGTTCCGCCGCGTTGGCGCTGGCGGTTTCTCTCGCTGTAATCGCGCCGGCTGCATCCGCGGCGTCTCCTGCTGCCAGTGCAGCAGCTGCCACTGTCAACGTGCAGCGCCAGCCCATCGCAAAGGGACTGTACGAACTGGCCTACAGCGCTACGCAGAACGCTGTTTTCGTCGCCTCGTCAGGCGGTTTCGGTGATGCCGCCGGCCCGGCACAGGTGCTGCGCCTGGATCCCGCCACGCTCGCCGTGCAGCAGCGCATCCCGCTGGAGCGCAAGGGCTTCGGCGTGGTGCTGGATGACGCCAACAACCGCCTGTATGTCGGCAACACCGTCGACACCTCGGTGACCGTTGTCGATATCGCGCAGAACCACGTCGTCGGCACCGTGCAGCTGATGGAGAAAGTTACCGGCAAGGACGGCAAGTCCCACTACAGCCACGATCTGCGTGAGCTGGTGGTAGACGCGCCCAACAACCGCCTGTACGTCACCGGCCATTCGCAGGAAGGCAGCGTGCTGTTCGTGGTCGATACGCAGTCGCTGACGCTGCTGGATACCATCCCCGGCCTCGGCAATGCCAAGGCGCCCGGGCTGGCATTGGATGCTGCGGGCAAGCGCGTCTACACCAGCAACCTGCTGGGGGAAGTGGTCACCGTCGGCACCGATAGCGGCAAGGTCGAGCAGCGTTTCAAGGTGAGCGCCGAGCAGCCGATGAACATCGCGCTGGACCCGGCTGGCTCGCGCTTGTTCGTCACCGACCAGGGCCTGGAGATGATCCGCAAGTACCAGGGCAACAGCATCGAGGGCTTTGTCTCGCGTCACCCGGGCAAGCGCGTGCTGGTGCTTGATCGCAGCACTGGCAGTGAGCTGGCGAGCATCCCGACCGACGCAGGTCCGCTCGGCATCCTGCTCGACGCGCCACGCAAGCGTCTGTATGTGACCAACCGCGAGGCTGGCAGCGTCACCGCTTACGACAGCGATAGCTACCAGCAGGTGGCGAGCTGGTCGGTGCCAACGCACCCGAACAGCCTTGCGCTGGATGCAAAAAACAACGTGCTGTACGTCAGCATCAAGAACGGCGAGGCGGATCCGAAGGGCGCCGAGGAAAGCGTCGCCCGCATCGATCTGAACGGCTGAAGCGCAACGTTTGCTGCCTGATGTCGCAGCAGGGGCAAGGCCGGGATGCCGGCCTTGCCCTTATTTTTCGGAAATTGACTCTGACCCCGGTTTGCGGGGCTTGGCCATGCGGTATTGCTTGTTGTCGGCTTGGCTTCTGGTGGCGGAATCGGGATTTATGCAGATGCGTCCTTCGCAGATGACGGCGTCCGATGCGACGAAGGCCTGCATCACCGGCACTGCGTTCTCGTAGCGGGCCAGCTCGTCCTTTGCTTGCGATAGCTCGCGGCGGTAGTAGCCAAGCACCGCCCACGCTACCAGCAGCACCAGCAGCAGGGTTGAGGCTACCGTGCCAAGCCACAGCCAGACCATGCGGCTGGCCCCTTGCAGGTGCGCGGAAGTGGCGGATACCGCGCGTCCGTATTCGGTGGCCACCGGTGAAACGGCGTCCTTGGCCTCGCGAGCGATCTGCGCGCTGGCACCGCCCACCAGACCGGCGATGTCACCGCGAACCTGCGTTACCTGTTGGGCAAGCGCCTGCATGCGCTCGTCAAATGCAGCGCTCATGCGCGCCTCGCGCTGGACCATTTCCGAGCGCAGCATCAGCAGTGCCTTCACTGCATCAGCGGTGCCAGCGTTGTTCGTCCCCTGGTTGCTGTCCATCATGCTCCTTGATGTGCGATCCGCATGGAATTACTGGCGTAGGTGTTCCTGCGGTGCGTGTTGTTGCTGCTGTGCGACCTGGCGATCCATCGCCTGGTGCTGGGCCAGCAGCTCATCACCCATCTGCGCCATTCGTTGGCCCTCGTTTGATTGGGCGTAATTCAGTGCAAGCCTGTCCATGGCATCGCTGTCGCCGCTCATCGCCGCGGCAAAGTAATGGTCCGCGGCCGTGTCGTTGAAGGGGCCCGGCTGGTTCATGCCATGACGCTCGCCACCCGCAGGTGCTGCCGCTGGTGCCTGCTGCTGCGGAGGAGCCTGCTCGCGGCCTTGTTCTTGTTGCGGGGCCGGTGGCTCCGCCGTCGAGGTAAGCACGTATTGCCAACGGGTCTGGCCGGGGTTGGCCTCGGCCGCGTCAATGAACGACGAAAAGTCCGACGGATGTATGGTCTGGCAACCAGCGGAGTCGGTATTGGTGCGCGACCCACTGTGGATCTTGAAGGTGCGGTTCAAATCCTGCACGCCGTTGGTATCGTCCTGGTTGAACAGGCCATCTCCGTTGGTATCGCGCTGCACCAGGTCGGCATCGCGGGGAGCGGTCAGCTGTTCGGTCGAAGGCCGGAAAGCGCGGTTGGTGCCTGCGGCCCTCGGATTGGTGTGGATGGTGGAACTCATTTCGATGGTGCCTTCGGCCATCCGGCCAAGGTCGGCCACGCGGTCACCATTGACGTCCTCGCCTTCGGCCCGGCGCCAGGTCACATCAGCGTACGGCGTGTTCTCGCGGCCCGGCGCAGGCCGGGCGTGCTGGTCGTACTGTGCAGTGGGTTCGGTACTGGCGCGGTCGGCGAGGAACCAGTGACGGCCGCCGTCGGCATCCTTGCGCAGTACCGCAATCTGGTCATCGTAGACACCGGTCCCGCGCTGGCCATTGTCGTCCATCGAGGCGATGGTTGAAGTTTCCCTGCGCAGGCCGAGCAGTACGCTGTCCTGCGTGCCGAGGGCGTCGCGGGCATGCTGGTTGCCGCGGGTTTCCACCATGCTGGCGTAGATGTCGTACTTCTGCGCTTCGGTCAGGCCGACCAGCTCGTTTGGTTGGTTGGCGACCTGGCTGTATTCGGGCATGCGCGGCGGTTGCGATGCCTGGCGCAGGCGCTGCAATGCCGCCTGGTCGTCTGCACCCTGCAGGGCACCGGAAGCGTTGAGTTGATCCAGCTGTGGACGGGCGCCTGCCGATACATAGCGGTCCAGCGCTTCCTGCACCACCGGGCGCTCGTTACTGCGTGCCTGCGCCAGCAGGCGCATCGCCTCGGCATCATGACCTTGGCGGAACTGCGTGATCACCTGGTCCGCGCTGCGGCGGATATCGATGTCCGTGGCAGTGGTGGGATGGGGATTGGTCATGATCCGCTCCTTGCCGGCATGGCTTGCTCATCAACAAAGGGGTCGGCGTAGCGGCCAGCTGCCTTTGCATCCGCCTCGCAGCCAGGGCTTGGCCGTGCCGCATCACAATGCGGCGTGGGCCACTGTGCCCGCGGCAGCCGCTGGTGGTGCTGGAAGGCCTTGCCGTCCCAGGTGACAAAGCCGAAATGCAGGGCGTCGCCCAGGCGCTTGTCGGCAGGGATATCTGCAGGCATGGCGATGGGCTCGTAGTCGTCATGACCACCGCCCGGGTTGCGGTTCCTGAGCAATGCCGTCCAGCGCAGTGCCGGTACCTGGCTCAGATGGCTGAGGTCCAGCTGCAATGATCCTGGTTCGACCGCGGCGCGCTCCGCAGGGGTCAACTGCGGAGCAGGCAGGTACTGCGCGGTGACATCGCTCAGCGTGCCGCTGCCGGACCATTTGTAAACGCGGGTATCGGCCAAGGCTGATCTGCACGCTGCTGCATCAAGCTGGTAGGAGCCTTCGGCTGCGATATCAGGGCTGTCATCGATGCACCTGAAAGGCCCCAGTACAAGGTAAACCGTATCCGCGGTGGTCTTGCCTTCAAACGAGCGCAGGGTAATGCCTTCGAGGAAATCCGCGGTCCCCAGGAAGTCGGGCCGGGTGCCGTTCCCTGGTATCGCCAGATAGCCTTGTGGCTCGCGGACCAGTGCTGCGCGTTCCGCGGCTGGAATGAAAATGTCTTTATCGGGGATGGCAAGCAGCACCTGGGCGAGGTGTTGTGGCAACAACCCCAGGCAAGGCTTGTGCATCAGGCCCGTACTGCGCGCTCGTTCGCTGGGCACCGTACTGTCGTTGGGATCTTCCGGGCACCACTGCGCGCCCATTGCCTTCTCTACCGCGTAGGGGGCCCACGGCTGCGGCGACGTTGCCGGTGGCTGTGGCAACGAGGCAAGTTCCGCAGCGGTCGCGGCTGAAGTAGCCGCTGGTGCCTGTGCCTGCGGTGCCGGTGCAGTCGCGATGGGTGCAGTGTCCTGCGATGCGGCGGGTTTGCACGCTGCCATAAGCGCTGCCAGCACCAGTGGGGCGGCGATGCGACGCGGGACAAGAGGGACGCAGGGCATTGCGATGGCTCCTTCTGCTGTTATGCGCGCAAACATAGCCTGCGCACGCGATCTTCCTGATGAAGGCAGTCTAGCCTTCGTCAGGAGAAGCCCCTGTTCACGTTTGAGAAGCCGCGCTTTGGCGAACCGGTTGGGTTCTGGAGACAGCAGCTACTGTTTGCCGCCATCCACATAAGGCCGCGATTGCAATATCACCACGTCATTGCCAACCACCGCCCATTCAATGTCCTGATCCACTCCGCCGAGCGCCTGCTTGGTCTTGTTGCCCACCGCGGCAAGCCGTGCGATCAGTGCATCGGTCAGCACCTGGCGTGAGCCGGTGATGGGCACTTCATGCACGCCGCCGCCGGCACTGGCGACCAGCTGAGTGTCTTCCGCGGAGCGGCTCAATACCTGCACGGCCTTTGACCAGTTGGAGTACATCACCTGCTCGGCCTGGCGCTTGCCTTCCACCACGCGTATGCCGAGGCCGCGTTTGGCCGAGATGTAGGTGATGTGCCGGCGCGCGCCGTCGAACGGATCGCGGGTGATCATCACCCCGGAACTGTCGGACGGAGCGGCGAGCTGCACCAGCACCGCCATCGCCACGGCGTCCTGGCTGAGTCCTGCCGCGCTGCGCGCTTCATAGGCCTCGAAGTTGTAGACCGACGCCCACACCGTCTGCACGGCGCTGGCCAGCGCATCGCTGCGGGTGACATTGGGCACGGTGGTATACAAGCCTGCGCCGCTGAAACCGGGCAGGTCCTCGGAGTTGGATGAGCTGCGCACGAACACGCCGCCGGCCCGCAACTGGTTGCGCCATTGCGCATCCAGCAGGCGCACGAATGCCGGGTCCGGGCTGGCAGTGGCGATCTCGGCGCGCAACGTGGCCAAGGCCTCGCGACGCACCATCGGGTCAGTCTTGAAGCCGGGCAGTCGCTGGAGCGTGGCGAGCCTCTCGGCGACGCCAAGCCGTTGCATCATCGTTTGATAATGCGAGAACGGTACGCAGAAGCCATCCGGCACACGTGCAGCGGGCAGCAAGGCAGACGTGAGCGTGCCGAGATTGGCGGCCTTCACCCCGCAGTGGCCACTGTCACGCGCACGCAGGGCGGACAGGGTCCTGAGGCCTGTCACCGACAGGTCAGGGCGTGGCAGGTCACGTGTGATGGGTGCCGGCGCGGTTCTGGGCGGCGTCCTGGCCGGCCGTTGCCGTGGTGTGACCCGGTAATCGTTGTTGCTGACTTCCAACTCTACCCAGCGCCCGTCGTATTGGCGCAGCACGTTCTGCGCATCGCGCACATAGACGTTGGGGATACCCCAACCCTTGGCCAGCAGGTTGACGTGTGACAGCAGGGTGGAGGGGCGCTGTGTCACCAGCCCGGCAACCGGCGCCAAGGCGATGGGGACTTCATCCAGCACCAGGATGTCACGTGGGGAAAGATCGCGGATCTGCTCCACCGAGCGCACGATGCGCAACCGTCCTTCGGTGCGCCCGGTATTCAACGGCAGGAAGCGCTGCTCGCGCAGCAGTGCTTCCTGGCTGATGTAGGGCAGGCCGATTGAGCGGGCCAGCTGCTCGTGCTGGGTGGAATTGGTCTTGAAGCGGATCGGTTCACGGAACGAAGCACGCACCACTTCGTCGGTCTGCCGCAGCAGGGCAGGGGTGAGCTGGTCACCTTCCCAGAATTCGTAGGTGTAGCCCGGCAGATCGCGCTGCCAGCTGACCGTACCGAACAGGAACTGCCGCTGCGGGTCGCGGTACTGCGCGTTGAGCGTGGCCTTGTTCAATTGCGGCAACAGCCGCTCGCGACGCACGAACTGCTCATGCAGTGCATAGCGCGGCGTGTTGATGTAGTACATGCGCGGGGTGGTGCGGCGGTCGATCACGAAGATCAGGTGCGGCATCTCCAGCGCGGTGCCGGGGTTGTAGACGCGCGCCAGGCGCATGAACTGGTCGCGGCTTTCGATGCGTTCGAGGTAGGCGGGCCCTTGCTGCTGCGCCAGCACGGCAGGCGCTGCGGCATTGTCCGGCCGGTACTCGTAGGGCGAGGGCTTGCGCGCGGTCTGCGCCAAGGTGCTACCTGCACCGATGAGCAGCATGCCGAGGCAGGCCAACGAAAGAATGCGGGCGGATGCCTGCTGCGTACGGGCTCGATCCATGATGCCGGTGCGTGGGTTGGGATGGCGAATGATAAGGGAGGTTGGCGGCTGCCGGGTGCAGGTGGAAGCATTGGAAGCACAACCGGTCGGCAAAGTGCGGGTTCAGCCATGCCACCCGCGTGGCAACGATCAGGCCTAGGATGGAACCGCGCACACCGGGTTCTCGGGATGTCGTCTGAAACGCAGTGCTTCAATCACTGGCGCATCTGATCACTGCGTGCTGTTGGCAGTAGCGCGATCTGCTTTAGGGAGCGTTGGCGGCCTCTGCTGCTTTGGGCCACAAGGGCGAAACGGAATGTGCTCCCCGTCATGCCTACGAGAGCCATGAAGTCAGCATGTGAAATGCCTCCTTCCCGCTGAATTTCGCAACCCTGTCTGCTCTGGCCACGTGAGTCGTTCTCACTGCGAACGACCAACCATGAGCGCTTCCGGAAGGTAAGTAAAACCACTACCTACCCTCCCTCTTCACCCAAGCAGGTGGGGGCTGTTATGAGCTTTTTGGTGCGGGTAGTTCCTATATGTCCCTGTTGCGCATTGCGGCAATTTGATCACAGGCACAGCAAGGATGCGAAGCTCGATGAAGACGCAGCAGCCGCTTGCGCGGCATGGTCGAACCAATGAGGCAGCAGGGAATGCTTTGGCTTGGCGAACTGAGAGCGGTTCGCTCGCAGCGGTTCTTACTTCGCTGCTGATTGCGGGACCGGTTGCTGCACAGGGCTACTCCCGCACCGAAACCATCAGCTACCACGACAATACCGAAATATGGGTGCTGGGCCAGGTCGCAGAAAGATCGATCAACGGACTGGCGGCCGAGCGGACAAAATACGACGCGAGGACCGCGTTGCCGGTGCAGAAATGGTCATTCGGGAAGTTGCAGCAGACGCTTGCATATCACGCTGATGGAACAGTCTCGACGGTGAAGGATGCCAATAGCAACGTGACTACGATCCCTGCATGGAAGCGTGGAATCCCGCAATCGATAAGGTACGCGGATGGAACCAGCAGGTCTGCTGCCGTCGATGACAATGGTTGGATTACACAGACGGTCGACGAGAACGGGTACGCCACAAGCTATGCCTATGACCGCATGGGACGCCTGACGCGCACCGAGTACCCGGCAGGCGATGACGATTCCTGGAATGCAACCATTCAGAACTTCGTGCAGGTCGATGTTCCGGAATACGGAATTCCAGCGGGGCATTGGAGGCAGACAACAAGCACAGGTGACGGCATCAGGATCACCTATTTCGACGCAATGTGGCGGCCGCTGCTGATCCGCGAGTATGACGCGAAGAACATAGCGGGAACCCAGCGCTTCAACGGATTTGAGTACGATCACGCCGGCCGTACGGTGTTCGCATCGTATCCGTCTGTACAGGACAACCCCGAGTCCGGAATATGGACAAGCTACGATGCGCTGGGACGCCAAATCCAGGTTTCGCAGGATTCCGAACGGGGTGTGCTTCGCACTACCACCAGCTATCTCAGCGATAAAACTGGAGTGTATACGCTGGTCACCAAGCCTGGCGGGCAGCAGACACGCACCATGTACCAGGTTTTCGACCAGCCGTCTTATGACACCCCGGTCAAGATTTATCATCCGGAAGGTGTGGTCACAACGATCAATCGCGACATCTTTGGAAAGCCTACCTCGATTGTTCGCGGCAGCAGCGACGGTGCGGTGAAGGCGGTGCGCAGCTACGCATACAACGCCAACCAGGAACTGTGTCGCTCGGTGGAGCCGGAGACTGGGGCGACATTGATGGGTTACGACGTTGCGGGGAACCTTGCTTGGTCGGCGGCAGGTCTGTCGCCGGACACCGCTTGCCATCCAACAGGCCTTGAGCCGACCATAAAAGCACGCCGGGTGGTGCGGACTTACGATGTGCGCAACAGATTGAAGACGCTGTCGTTTCCAGATCAGTTTGGCGATCAGACTTGGGAGTACACAGCGGACGGGCTGCCGGGCTCGATAGTTGCGGCCAATGTGGGAACCAATACGGTGACAACCCGGTACTCTTACAACCGTAAACGTCTGCTCACCGAAGAGCGGGTATTCTGGAACAAGCTTGATTGGCCTGTCGCTTATACGTACAACGCCAATGGTCACTTGAGTAGCGAAAGCTATCCGAACAACAAGTCTGTAGCTTACGCGCCGAACGCACTTGGCCAGCCCACTCGGGCCGGCACGTTCGCGACCAACGTGCGTTACCACCCGAACGGCGCCTTGAAGGAATTCAGGTACGGCAACGGTATCGTCCACCAGATGACGCAGAACGCCCGCCAGTTGCCTTTACGCAGTACGGATTGCCTGGTCAGTGACTGCCAGGTTGCAACGGATAGGCGGGTGGACCTGACGTACAACTACGACAGAAACGCCAACATCGATCGTATTGCTGACGGCGTGTCTGCGCGGCAAAGTCGAAGCATGACCTACGATGGCTTGGATCGTCTGCTCACGACAACGTCAAGGGCATTTGGGACTGCCTCGTATGCCTACGATGCGTTGGATAACCTGACCAGAGTCGGCGTCAGCGCGGGAGCCACCGCGCGCGATCACTTCTATTGTTACAACGCGAAGTGGCAGCTGACAGATGTGATGAAAGATAGCTGCGCTGGTTCCAGCGTGGTCCGGTTGGGTTACGACGTCCAGGGAAACATGATCAATAAGAACGGATCAGTGTTCCGGTTCGATTTCGGCAACAGACTACGGGCGGTCAAGGGCAATAGCAGTTACATATACGATGGACTGGGTCGCCGCATACGTGACTACACATCGGCAAGCAAGTACAGCCAGTACTCCCGCGACGGGCGTCTCATGTACACCTACGACGCGCGCCTTGGTATTGGCACCCAGTACGTTTACCTCGGAACACGCCTGATCGCACTTCGCGAGGCTGCGGGAAAGGTTGCTACCCCAAAATATCAGCACAGCGATTCGCTGGGCAGCCCGATCGCAGTGACTGGTGCAAACAAGGAGTTGTTGGAGACCACCGAGTACGAGCCTTACGGTCTGGTTGTGAACCGGCCAGAAAAAGATGGACCAGGTTTCACCGGTCACGTCCTCGACGCATCTACCGGCATGAACTACATGCAACAGCGCTATTACGACCCACAGATCGGCAGGTTCTTATCCGTGGATCCCGTAACGGCGTATAGCAAGCCAACCCAAGCGTTCAATCGATATCGTTATGCGAACAGCAGTCCGTACAGATTTCATGATCCGGACGGTCGGGATGGCGTACTTAGAGAGGCGGAAAGGCATAGCCAAACGGCTCATGTCGCCCCTATATCTCCGGTGCCGCAGCTGGTTCTTCCAACAGTGAACGGTTTGATTACGAGTGGATATGGGGAACGCATCCATCCTGTAACCGGTCAGCGAAAGATGCACAACGGCACGGACTTTAGAGCAAGGAAAGGGGATGCCATAAAGTCCACTCAGTCTGGAGTGGTAAAGGCGGTAACTTCTGGAGGCAGCGGTGGAAGCCAAATAATGATAATGAATAGTGATGGAAGTATGTCCGGCTACGCGCACACTGCTCCCGCAGATGGGGTTGCAGTTGGAGAGTCGGTAACTGCAGGGTCCACGATTGGAAACTCTGATGGCAGTGGGAGAATAACGGCTCCGCATCTTCACTATACATATAGGCCGGGAACCAAGGAGGCGCCGGCAACAGAGGCCACTACGCCAGTCGATGCTGAACAGACTCAGTTCTCTCGTGTTAAGGTTCCTCGAAAATGAACATCAAAATTGTGGTAATTCCAGCGGTCGCTATGCTTCTTACTTCACCGATGTTGATGGCTGATGTCGATGATAGGGCGCAGGCGGTTGCCGAGGGCCTTCTTTCTGCAATACTGGCAAAAGACAGAGCGTCCTTGTCAAAGATCGCGAATAACGACCGTGTATTTGACGCTGCTTCATTGAATGTTTTAGTCGGGACCGCTGACGATCCTCAGGTGCTCTCTCCTGGGTTCCGGTCTGCTTATTCTATTCTTCACGGGAAGAAGGTAATCACCGAGGTTGCCGTGCGACGGCAGGGTGGGGACGTTATTGTTCATATCATCTATTTCCCCGACGAGGTGGCCCGCAATATTGCTGAATTCAGAAGCAAATCTGTTAGTGGGCAGGCTATTCAGTTCAGGGATTACATCGTTTGCGAGGTCCTTATTAGGGTGCAGGGGACATTTATGCAGAATGCGTGTTTTGCTGAAACCGATGTGTTGGATTAGTGATCAGAGATCTCGATTGAAAGCTGGCTTGCGGGGGTTGCTTTATGTGTGGACATTGTTGCCATGGTTATCAGGTCTTAACCTGGTTGAATTGGAAATAATGACTGTATTTATTTGGATGTAATAAGGCAGTGAGCAACGTTGTGGATGTGGGAATGCTAGTTATTATTGCGTCTTTTCAGGGTGCGGGCGTCGTCGATGGCCGGGCAGTTGCCTGGGTTGATTTCGATAGTAATGGTTCGATGGAGGAGGGCTGGCGGCGCCACTCGGAGACTGGATTTAGATCGGCTTACCTTGATATCAATGGTGACGGCGTGCGCGATCAAGCGACGATGGTGGTTAGTTCCGACGACGCCAGGGCCGCCATAAGGATCTGCTTCGGCTCAGAAGTTTTGAACACCCTTGGGGATTGCAGAATTATTGCTGAGGGAGAGAATTTTTCTTCAGCTATGGGGCTGGAAGTGCGATCTGCCGGTTGCTATGAATTTTATGAAGATGATCTGTTGAGTCGCGCTGACGGGCCGGTCTGCAGTAGGCGTGATGTTCTTGAATATTTCAGATTCGGAAGTTCGGGCTCTTTCTTCATCTACGATGAAAACCTCGAGGTTTTTCGTCGGTATTGGGATTCTTTGTGACTGAGTATTGGTGAAGCGATGCGGATGGCTGGCGGCGGGCTGTTCGTGGCTACGAGGTCGGCAGGAGTATCGGGGACTATGTAAACGCCGGGCCCGCGGAGGAAAACGCGGGTGAGCATCAATTTTTAGCGCCGAAGGGGATTGCCCATGGCGGTGGATGCGATGGATAGATGTGCGAAGTGCAATCTAAAGCTCCCCGCTTTTGCCTTCATTAGGTACACCTGTCCCTGTTGCGGGTCAGGATACCGGGCAGTGAGGCGAAAGGGCGTTTGGTCGTTTATTGGCGCCGTACATGGCATGGGGGTGTTTCTCTATTTGCCGTTTTTGTATCTAAGCAAACTTGGTTGGGTTGTGAATTTTCTGGTTGTCCCGGGTTTGTACTTCTTTTCTGCAGTTTGGATCACCGTGAAGTCCGGAGGTTGGGTTAGCAGAGATAAGCGGTGATCTCACTTGATGCCCTTCGATATCCTCGGGTTTGGAACCCCGATCTGCGTCTACTTGCGGGTACCACTTTTTGCTCCATCATTGTCGTTATGACTGTCAAATTTTCCCTGGATCAGTTGCGCCGCTACGCGGTGTCCCGCTCGCTGTTCAAGCCGACCACGCTGCTACGGGCAATTCACAAGCTGGGCTTTGTACAGGCCGATCCCATCCGTGCGCCGGCACGGGCGCAGGACTTGACGCTCCGTCACCGGGTTGTTGGTTACCGGGCGGGTGATCTTGAACGGCGCTATCCGCGGTTGCCGATCGAGGAGGATTTCTTCGTCAACTATGGCTTCCTGCCGCGCAGCCACCAGGCCTTGATGCATCCACGGCAGGCACGGTTGGAATGGACGCCGGCGCGATGGAAGCAGGCGCATGCGGTGCGCGAATTTGTCGCCGCGCATGGCACCGCTCATCCGCGGGAGGTGGATGCGCATTTTGCGCATGGCAAGACGGTCAACTGGTTTGGCGGATCGTCCAATGCGAGTACGCAGCTGTTGGATGGCATGCATTACCGTGGGCTCCTGCGTGTCGCGCGGCGCGAAGGTGGCACCCGGGTGTATGCGGTGCGCGAAGCCGCTGACGGGTTGATCGAGCAGGAGGTGGACGCACGGCTGGATTCGCTCATCGATGTGATCGTGGGCAAGTACGCTCCATTGCCGGATGCCAGCCTTGGTCAGCTGGTGGGCTACCTCGGCAGCGGGGTGCCGCAATGGAAAGCTGCGAGCAAGGTGGCACTGCAGCGTGCGCGGCAGCGCCTGGCGCGGGTGCGGGTGGATGGCGTTGATTGGCTGTGGCCGATTGCAGAATGCGCCGACAGCCGGCGCTGGCAGCCTGATGACCAGGTTCGTCTATTGACGCCGTTCGATCCGGTGGTATGGGACCGTCGTCGTTTCGAGCTGCTGTGGGGCTGGGCGTATCGCTTCGAGGCCTATACGCCGCCGGCCAAGCGCAAGCTTGGTTATTACGCATTGCCGCTGCTGTGGCAGGACAGGGTGATCGGCTGGGGCAATCTGGGTGTCGTTGCCGGTACCTTGAATGCCCAGTTGCAGTACGTGGATGGGAAGGCGCCACGGGACCCCGCGTTTGGCCGTGAGTTGGAAGCGGAATTGGTGCGGATGCGGGCCTTTCTTGGACTTGGTGCCTGACGTATCGGTCATCGGGCAGGGTTGGGGCATTCCATTGGCAAACGTCACCTGGGCTTGGATTTCTGTCCGACGTTCGGAACGGCTGCCCGTTGCCAGTCCAGCCTTGTACTGGATCATCGCCGTTTGGCCCGGCGTTGCTCCGCGCGCGACCGCCAAGGTTGGGCGGCGATTGATGCAAGGCCACGGACTGCGGCATGCTGCACCGCTGCAGCAACCTGCACGACCCAGGATATCCGTGTGACCCGAACGATAAGCGCCACCGCCCGCAGCAGCGCAGTGCACATGGCCATCGCCTTCGTGGCCATGGGCAGTTGGGCTGCATTCGCCAACCTGGCCCATCCGATGCCGCGGCCACTGATCGCCGGTGTGGTGCAGGGCACACTGTCGGCACTGATCACGTTGTTCCTCAAACGCATGATAGAAGTACTGTCGGCGCGCTTGCCTGGAGCGTCCGGCTACTGGTTGCCGCCTGTTGTCGCCGTAGCAGCGTCGCTGACGCTTCTTAGCAGTATCCACTGGTTGGCGGGAACACCGGAGATACTGCGGACCATCGTGGTGCCGCTTTCGGTGACGGCCATCTATGCCACCAGCTACAACCTTGCATTGCGGCGAGTAAAGCCAAGCAATCGCTAGCCGTGCAGCTGCGCCCGATGTATCTGCTTGGACGCGCCTGTTTGCTTGCTTCAGGTGTTGTGTGTCGGACGCCTTCGGCCGGTGATTGGGCACCTGCATCCGGCGGATGAATGCCTGGCGTCCGCTGTACGGCGGGGCCGACGAATGGCGACCGTCCCTGTCCAAGGTTTGCGCAGGGGTTGATGACGGGTGGCACCAGGTCCCAGCTCCCCGGCTGCCCGTCCAGTGAAATCACCGCCAATGAAGCGCTGAGCGCCGTGGTTGCCAAACTCCTCCCGGTTCCAGGTTTCCGGTTCCAGGTTGATCTCGACGCCGGCCGGCTTTTTCGCCATGCTTCGGCGACCAGCGGGGGCTGGTTCACCAGGGAGGGGATATGCGTCTTTTGATTGCGTTGTTGATCGCAGCGGGAATGGTTGCGCAGGTGCGGGCGAGCACACCCGTGGACTTGGCGCCGTTCGTGCAGCAGGACGTATACGAGTGGGTGAAAATATCGCCTGACGGCCGTCACTATGCGGTGACCAAGCCGCTGGAAGACCGTACCGCATTGCTGATCCTGCGCCGCGAAGACAATGCGTTCACCGCCAAGATCATGGGTGGCCCGGACTCGGTGGTGGAAGACTTCTGGTGGGCCAACAACGAGCGCGTGGTGATGTCGCTGGCGCGCAAGCAGGGCTCCCGCGATGAGCCGGTTGCCATCGGCGAGCTGTACGCAGTGAACGTTGATGGAAAGTACAGCATGTTGCTGGCCAGCCCTTACGGCATACGCGAACACGCGGGATTGGTCACTGAGTACCGCAACACCTGGGAACAGTCGGTCTACATGCTTGACCCGCTGGCAAGCGACGACCGTAACGTATTGGTGTCCGCAGTTCCCATCGCCAGCGACCCGGTGGTGCGCGTGGAGAAGCTCGATATCTACAACCGGAACCGGGTGCGTATCGCCGAGGTGCCGGTACGGCGCGCACGTTTCGTAGCCGACCACAACGGGGAAGTGCGCTTTGCCGTGGGGGCCGAGGCGGACAATGCGTCCAAGCTGTTCTACCGTGAGGCGCGCGGGCAGGACTGGCGGTTGATCAACAATGAACTGGATAGTGGGCGTCGCAGCATTCCATTGGGCTTCAGCGCCGATGGCAAGCTGGCCTACCTGCAGGTCGAGCATGCCACCGGCCCGGATGCTGTCGTGTCCTGGGACCCGGTTACCGGCGAAGAGCGTGAGTTGCTGCGTGACCCGGTAGTCGACCCCTACCAGATTCTTTATGACATGGACGGAAAGACGCCAATCGGTGCGTCGTTCATGAAAGAGAGGATAAGCAACCGGTTCTTCGACGAATCGGCGCGCACGCCCCGTTTCTACCGAAGTCTGGAGAAGAGCTTCGTTGCCGATGCCGTGCGCATGACCTCGTCCACCAGTGACGGCCGCTATGTGCTGCTGTTCGTCTGGAGTGACCGCAACAACGGTGACTACTTTCTGTTCGATACGCAGCAACGCAAAGCCAGCCGTATCTTCAGCCGGCGGGAGTGGTTTGCGCCGGATCAACAGCCGGCCTCACGCTATGTAACCCTGCCTGCGCGTGATGGCATGCAGCTGCATGGCTATCTGACCGAACCCAGTGGCACCGCTTCCGGTCCTCGCCCGATGGTGCTGATGCCGCATGGCGGTCCTTTCAACGTATTTGACGAATGGCGCTTCGATGATGATGCGCAGTTGCTGGCTGCTGCAGGCTATAGCGTATTGCGGGTCAACTACCGTGGTTCGGGAAACTATGGCCGCGCGTACACCCAGGCAGGCAGTCGCGAGTGGGGCGGGCGCATGCAGGATGATCTGGCCGATGCGACGCGTTGGGCCATCGATCAGGGCATCGCCGATCGCTCACGCATCTGCATCTACGGCGCGAGTTATGGAGGCTATGCAGCGCTGACGGGTGCTGCGCGTGATCCAGATCTGTACCGGTGCGCTGCCGGTTATGTCGGTGTCTACGACCTTGAATTGATGCACCGTGAGGCATCGCAGGGAAGTCGCTCCGGGCGCACCTGGGCGACAGAGTGGTTGGGCGATCGTGGCAGTCTGGCAGCACGCTCCCCGGTCAATCTCGCGGATCGGATCAAAGCGCCGGTGTTCCTGGCGGCAGGTGGCAAGGACGAGCGTGCGCCCATCGAACATAGCAAGCGGATGGAGAGGGCGCTGAAGAAGGCTGGCGTGCCGGTGGAAACCCTGTATTTCCCCAATGAAGGTCATGGCTTCTACACCGAGGAACACCGCCGTGAATACTACGCGCGGCTGCTGGGCTTCCTCAGCAGCCATCTCGGTGGGGCAACGGCGCGGTAGAAAACCAAGGTCGCAGCCGACAAACGCAGTCAGTAAACCCAACAGGCCACGAAGCGCGGAAGCAGGTAGTGCCGAGCCATGCTCGGCAGGGGCGTTACCGGTCATACCGGAAATCGCGGTGGTTTCAGCCGAGCATGGCTCGGCTCTACATGGGATGGCTGGTCAGCCACTTGCTGCTCAAGCAGCCGTCATTCGCTGCGAAAAACGCAGCAAGCGACCGGTAGTACCGAGCCATGCTCGGCAGGGGCTTTCCCGGTCATGCCGGAAATCGCGGTGGTTTCAGCCGAGCATGGCTCGGCTCTACATGGGATGGCCGGTCAGCCACTTGCTGCTCAAGCAGCCGTCATTCGCTGCGGAAAACGCAGCAAGCGACCGGTAGTGCCGAGCCATGCTCGGCAGGGGCGTTACCGGTCATGCCGGAGATCGCGGTGGTTTCAGCCGAGCATGGCTCGGCTCTACATGGGATGGCCGGTCAGCCACTTGCTGCTCAAGCAGCCGTCAGGCGATGGGGAAAACGCAGCAAGCGACCGGTAGTGCCGAGCCATGCTCGGCAGGGGCTTTCCCGGTCATGCCGAAAATCGCGGTGGCATCAGCCGAGCATGGCACGGCTGTACGGTGCCGATATCAATGCAGCTGAAGCTGCTTCACGTCCACTTTGGGCAGCAGCCGCTTGGTGAAGTAGCCGTCCTTGTAGTAACGGATCTTGCGGCACAGCACCGGGTGGGCGAGGCCTTCGTACAGGACGATTTCCTTTTCCGGGCCCATCGCCTTGAGCTCCTGCGGCAACATCAGGGCGCGCTTCTCCAGCACCTCGTTGTCGGATACGGACCGGTTCTGCCCATGCGAACGGGTGCGCGCGCGGCGGCTGATGGTGGTGAAGCCGAGCATCTCGGAGTAGTCGTTGGCATCCTGCTGTTCGCGCGGTGCGTAGATGATCTGCAGCGCATGGTTGGTGATGATGGTTCGCGACAGTTCCTTGCCGTACACCGCATCCAGCTGTGCCATCGACTGCACGATCGGCAGCAGGCGCAGGTTGTAGCCGGCCATGTACGCAACCGCCTTGGCGATGATGTCGACCCGCCCGATCGAGGTGAACTCGTCCATCAGCAACAGGCATTGGTGCTTGAGGGTCTTGTCGTTCTGCGGCAGCGTCTTGGTGTTGACGTTGATCAGCTGGCTGAAGAACAGGTTGACGATCAGGCGGCTCTCGGCAAGCTTGTTGGGCTGGATGCCGACATAGATGGTCATGCGCTTGCGGCGTACATCATCCAGCCTGAAATCATCGCCGCTGGTGGAAGCATCCAGCACCGGGTTGAGCCAGGGATTGAGCGGCTCGCGGAACGAGCCGATGATCGATGCGAAGGTGACGTCGGCCTGCGATAGCAGGCCTGCGAATGCGGTACGCGCTTGTGCACTCAGGAACGACGCCTCGGAAAGCTTCTGCAGGTAGGGCTTCAACTCAGTGCCATCGCCCGAGGAAAGCCGCAGCACCTGGCCAAGCGTTGGCTTGGGTGCGTCCGGTGCCGTATCGGCATGCTCGAACATGTACAGGGTGAAGGCGAGGAAGGCATTGCGTGCCTGGCTGGTCCAGAACTTGTCCTTGTCGTCACCATCGGGGTAGAGCATCGCGGCGATCGACTGCAGGTCCGACACCCGGAACGAAGGATCGTTCGACACATAGGTCATCGGGTTCCAGCGGTGCGAGCGGCGATCTTCCGCGAAAGGGTTGAACAGGTAGATCTCATGGCCGATGGATTTGCGCCAGCCCGAGGTCAGGTCGAAGTTTTCCTGCTTGATGTCCAGCACAACCGCTGATTCGCGGTAGTCGAGCAGGTTGGGGATGACGATGCCAACACCTTTTCCCGAGCGGGTTGGCGCAGCCAGAATGACGAACTGCTGGCCGGACAGACGCAGCAGTTTTCCGTTCATCTGTCCAAGCACGATACCGTCGTCCTTGTGCTTGAGCAGGCCGGTATTTGCCAGGTCCATCATGCCGGCGAAGCGCGCGCGGCCATGGATGTTGCGATGGCTGCGCAGTTTGTACAGCATCACCGCGATCGAGGCCCATACCAGCAACATCAGGCCGATCGAAACAGCACCGGCCATCTTGATGCGGCCAGCGTAGGGCTGCACCTGCGGATGGCTGATGTTCTTGAAGTACTGGTAGTAGGTTCCAAATTCCGCCGCGCCGCTATCCAGCCCGAGAAAGATCAGGGTCAGGAACCCGGCAAGGTAGATCGCGGCGATGGCCAGGACGACGGCGAGAATTACGGCGGTAAGAACCCGGTAGTTGCTCAAGGCGATTCCTTCGACTCGGTGTGGCGTTTGCGGTCTATGCCGCGTTCGGTGGTTGCTTGTGGAAGAGGCAGGGCAGGTTACTTCGCCGTCGCGGGTGCCTTGCTGCCGTCGACGAGGATGTAGTCATCGTTCTTGCTCCAGCGCTCCTGCCCTTCGGCGAGCTTCACGCACGCGCGGCCATCACAGGATGTGATCGAGACCTGCTGCAGTGCCTCCATCACCTGTGCTTCAACCTTTGCATCCTTTGCGCGCTGCACGTTGCTCCAGGCAGCGTACGCGGTTCCACCGACCACTACGGCCGAGGCGATGACGATGGCCGCCAGTGATTTCCACGCCAATGCGCGTATGCCTGCTGCGGAAGCAAGTTGCTCGCGCTGCAGTTGGTCGGCGAGTTGCTTGAGGCGATCACCGCTGTCAGCGATGGCTTCAACCGCTGCGGGAATTTCCTGTGAAAGCGCTTCGCGGATCGCGGAACGCGCGGTCTGCGCAAGTTCGTTTCTTCCCGCTGCAACACCCTGGCCAACATCGGTGGCTGCACGTTGCAGGTCAGCGATCGATGCACGTTGTTCGGCGATGGCCTTGTCGCATTGCTGGGTAAGGTGGCCCGCAAGCAGCGCGGCGTTCGCGATGAAGTCCTCCATCTTCGATTGCTCCATGTCCTACCTGTCGACTCCATGCCAAAGGGCGAGATGCGCATGGTGCCAGAATCACAGAATGCGTGTGAAGTCGCGTTTTTTAACGTTTTCCTTCACATCAATCAGTGAAAACCATGTGTATGCTCAGGCCGTGCAACGTGCTTGTGTAGTCCGATAGCCGTTCACTGCAGCGTCCCCGGGGGGGCGGCGATGACTGCATGAAAGTGCGCGAATCAGGGGATTTTTCGCTTCGCCGACGATTTTGATGTGCTTCTGTCATCAGGCTGAAACGTTGCCGCTGATGCGCGTGTTGCTCATGCGTATGTATTGAACGTGCATCACACAAACGTGTGAAGAGTGCTTCACAACACGCCGACGTAGGGTGTCTATGCTCCGCCCAAAGTGATGTTGGGCATGCATGCATGTGAAGACGCATGTTGAGTACATCAGTCTCGATGAAATGGAATTTGAATGTTTGAACTCACACGGGGAGCGGGTAGCAGACGGCGGTCTGTCCGCACATTGAAAGTTGCAGGAGCATCGGCTGGCCGGTGTTGCCTTGCTGGATCGCATTGGTTGCCAATCAGTAGCGAGAATTTTCCCTGCTCCCTTGTGCGCAGACTCCCGCAGCGTCCCGCTGTGGTCGAAAACTTCTCGATGGTGACTTCGTGAGCTGCACTATGCCGATCCGAAAAACGCTGTGCGTTGTCGTTCTCTGCTCGTTCGCGCTGTTGGCCGGATGTGCCGCGCCAAAGCCAACCGAACCCACGGGAAAGTGGATGCCGGTCAATCGCATGGCGGAAACGCCACAGGCGATACCGCTGCATGCCTCGTACCTGTACCAGGCTGCGCCATCTGACGGCACGCTCAAGGGCATGCTGACGCGCTGGGCAAAGGATTCGGGGCTGACCCTGTCCTACATGCATCCGAATGACTACACGCTGTTCGGTCCGGTGGCGGACATCCACACGATCAGCATCGCCGAGGCGGCTGCATCGCTGTCGGCGGCCTATGCCGCGCAGGGTGTGCTGGTCGTGGTCGAGCGTTCGCAGATCATCGTCAGTGTCGCTGCAGCAAGCGCAGCGGACACCACCGCGCCCGATGCAGCAGGTTCTGCTGCCGACGCTGCAGGCAAGTAAGGGGCGGACCACCAATGTTCGGCAAGAAGAAGACCAGTTCGCCCGAAATTGATCGGGCGGTATCGCAAGGCGTCAGCTTTGAAGTGTCGCTGGCCGACCAGGCCAAGCGCAGCGAAAAGCGTGCGTGGATGGTTGCCTGGTGCGCCATCCTGATGGCGCTGTTGTTGGCCGGCGGCTACCTGTTGTTCCTGCCGCTGAAGGAAAAAGTGCCGTATCTGGTGATGGCCGATCCATACACCGGGACTGCGTCGGTGGCGCGTCTTGCCGGCAACTTCGGTGAGCGCGCAGTCACCGCAGAAGAGGCCGTCAACAAGAGCAACGTGGCGCAGTTCATTCTCGCGCGCGAATCCTATGACTCCGGTTTGATCGGCCAACGCAATTGGCGGACCACCTTGTCGATGGCATCGCCGGCGGTGTCGCCGGCGTACATGGCGCTGCACTCGGAGACCAATCCGGAGCGCCCGTTCCGGCTCTACGGTTCAGAGAAGTCGCTCAACATCCGCATCCTCAGCATCGTGCTGGTGGGCGGTGGCAACGGCCGGCAGCCAACCGGGGCGACCGTGCGTTTCCAGCGCAACATCTATGAAAAGGGACGCGCCGTATTCACTCCGCTGGACAACAAGATCGCCACGATGGAGTTCGGCTACGACGCCAACCTGCGCCTGAGCGACGAAGACCGCCTGCTCAATCCGCTGGGTTTCCGTGTCATCAACTACCGCGTGGACAACGACTTCGCGCAGGCGCCGCCGGCAGCTGCCGCGTTCCAGCCTGCGCCACCACAGCCGATGGCGCAGCCCGCATACCCGCCAGGTACCGCACCGGCTGCGATGCCGGGCGACGCAGCCACACCGGCTCCCGGTATGCCCGCAAGCCCCGCAGTCGCTCCGGGCGTCGCCCCGGCGGCCGATCCGAATTCCGGCGTGTTGCCGCCGCTGCCGGCGGAGCAGGCCGGCGCCACCAATGCACAACAGGGAGTTCAACGATGAGTAGACCGCTGCACATGTTCCTGCGCTGCGGCCTTGCTCTGCTGATGATGGCGGGCTTGGCGCTACCGGCGGCCGCGCAGGTGGTCGAGCAATACGACTATGCGCCGGACAAGATCTACCAGGTGCGGACCGGTCTGGGCATCACCACCCAGATCGAGCTCAGTCCACACGAGGAGATCCTCGACTACAGCAGCGGCTTCAGTGGCGGCTGGGACATCAGCCGGCGCGACAACGTGTTCTACGTCAAGCCGAAGAATGTCGACGTCGATACCAACCTGCTGGTGCGCACGGCTGCGCATTCCTACATCTTCGAATTGAAGGTCGTGGCAACCAACTGGAAGGCGCTGGACCAGGCCAAGGCGTCCGGCGTGCAGTACAAGGTGCGCTTCACGTACCCGGCCGATACCTTGTTCGCCGCCGAGACCAAGGCTGAGGAAGAGCCCGCCTCGGAGTTGAACACCGCCATCGTGCCCGGCCGCGATTACTACTACGGCTACGACTACACGTACAAGAAGCGCCGTCCGACCTGGCTGGTGCCGACATCGGTGTATGACGACCGTCGCTTCACGTACATACGGATGGGTGACCGCTCCCGCTTCCCGAGTGGCAATTTCCCGGCCGTGTTCGCCCGTGACAGCAAGTCGGGTGAGGAGTTCATCGTCAACTCGACGGTCGAAGGGGACACCATCGTGGTGCATGGCACCTACGCCTTTCTTGTCGTGCGTCACGGCGACAACGCTATCGGCCTGCGCAGGAGACCGGAGCAGTGAACCAGATTCCGCCCAACGAACATGACCAGCCGGAACCGGCACAGCAGCCGCCGGCCAACCCGTATACGCGTCGTGAGTACGCCGCTGATCCGAACCTGGACAACGAGGCGCCGTACCTGCGTGCCGACGATGTCCAACGCCTGAACCGCAAGGCCTTGATGTTCCTGGCCGCGATCGTGATCGCGCTGGCGGCACTGGCGGCGTGGATTTTCTCCGGTGGCCTGTCCTCGGATGAAGAAGTGGTGCGCAAGCCGCCGAGCGAGCAGGTGGTGATTCCTGCCGCGCCGCGCGACCTGCCGGCCTTGCCACCGGAGCAGCCCATGGTGCAGGCCGCGCCGGTGCAGGAACTGCCGCCGCTGCCGGTCATCGATGATTCGCAGACGTCGGCGTCGGCGATGCCCAGTATGGACTCCATGCGTAGCCCGGAAATGACCTTGCTCGAGCGCCGCATGCTCGATGCCAACGGTGAAACCGGCCAGGGTGGCGGCTCGATGGCAGGCCCAGCGGCGTTGCCGCCGGGCATCGCCCAGCCGGCCGCGGGCAATGCGCTTGCCGACGGCCCGACCAGCGCGCAGCCGTTGTACAAGCCCAATACCCTGTTGCTGCGTGGCACCTATATCCGCTGTGTCCTGCAGTCGCGCGTCATCTCCGATTTCCCGGGCTATACCTCGTGCATCGTCACTGAGCCGGTGTACTCGGTGGATGGCAAGCGCCTGCTGTTGCCGCGTGGCTCCAAGGTGCAGGGTTCGTATGGGAACGATGACATTGTCGGCGACCGCGTTGCGATCGTATGGGACCGCATCACCACCCCGACCGGGCTGGACATCAACATGCGCAGCCCTGGCGTGGATGGCTTGGGTTCGGCTGGCAACCCTGGCCACTACAGCGCCCATTGGGGGCAGCGCATTGCTTCTTCGCTGCTGATCAGCGTGCTGGCCGACGCGTTCAAGTACGCCGCTGCCGAGAACGGCCCGCAGCAGTCGTCCATCGTCAACGGGGCCATCGTCCAGAATCCCTATGAAAGCGCCACCGCCCGCACCATGGAGCGGATGGCGAACATGGCGATGGAACGCAACATGACCCGTCCGCCGACCGTCACCATCAACCAGGGCACTGTCGTGAATGTCTACGTCGCACGCGACGTTGATTTCTCGGCCGTTATCCGCTGAGGCAGCCGTACAGGGATGAACGCAGAATCCGCCATCGCCAAGGTCTCCAACGACTTCCTGGAATACCAGTACGGCATTCTGGGGATCGGCGAGCACATGCATTCGTCCGATGTCACCGAGATCTGCATCAACCGGCCGGGTGAGTTGTACCTGGAAACCCGCTCCGGGTGGCGGCGTGAGACCGTGCCTTCGTTGACCTTCGAGCGTGCGCGACAGTTCTGCACGGCGGTGGTCAACGAAAGCAACACCGGCCAGCGCATCACCGACGCCGATCCGATGGTGTCGTTGACCTTCCCGACCGGGCAGCGTGCACAGTTCGTGATCCCGCCGGCCTGCGATTCGGGCCGGGTATCGATCACCATCCGTCTGCCGGCGCGTTTCGGAAAGTCGCTGGAGCAGTACGAGGAAGATGGCTTCTTCAAGGAGATCCTGGAGCAGGCGCCGAGCCTCAGCGACCACGACCGCGAGTTGTGTGATCTGCGTGCGCAGCGGGATTACGCTGGCTTCTTCCGCAAGGCGGTGCAGTACCACAAGAACATCGTTGTCTCCGGTGCCACCGGCAGCGGCAAGACCACCTTCATGAAGTCCCTGGTCAACCACATCTCCGACCAGGAGCGGCTGGTAACCATCGAGGATGCGCGCGAGCTGTTCCTGCAACAGCCCAACGTGGTGCACCTGCTGTATTCCAAGGGCGGGCAGAGTGCCAGCAACATCAGCGCAAAGTCCTGCATGGAGGCCTGCCTGCGCATGAAGCCGGACCGCATCATCCTGGCCGAGTTGCGCGGTGATGAGTCGTTCTACTTCATCCGCAACTGCGCCTCCGGTCATCCTGGTTCGATCACCAGCTGCCACGCCGGCAGCACCTCGCAGACCTGGGACCAGCTGGCCCTGATGGTGAAGGCATCAGCGGAAGGTTCCGGGCTGGAGTTCGAGGTCATCAAGCGCCTGCTGAAGCTGACCATCGACATCGTCGTCCACATCAAGGCGCATGCCGGGCGTCGCTACATCACCGGCATCGACTTCGACCCGACCCGGGGGTTGGCGCAATGACCGCTCCGGGCCCGCGATTCCACTACAGGAGGATGAAGCCATGCTTCCAGGTCTGGAGATGATGGCCTGTACCGATCTGGCCGTGCCTGCGGAGGTGATGCAGCACGTGGTGAAGGTCGAGTCCTCGTTCAATCCCTATGCGATCGGCGTGGTGGGCGGGCGACTTGCGCGCCAGCCGCGCAGCCTGGGTGAGGCGGTATCCACCTCGCGCATGCTTGAGCGCGAGGGTTACAACTTCTCACTGGGTATCGCCCAGGTGAACCGCTACAACCTCGCCAAGCATGGGCTCAGCGACTACGAGCGTGCGTTCGATGTCTGTCCGAACGTGCAGGCTGGCTCGCGGATCCTCGCCGAGTGCTACGGCCGCTCCGGGCAGGATTGGGGCAAGGCGTTCAGCTGCTACTACTCAGGAAATTTCACCACCGGTTTCCGTCACGGCTATGTGCAGAAAGTGGTTGCGTCGTGGCGTGGTGCTGCTGCCGCTGGTGCAGGCGGCCCGATGGCCACCGCCATCCCGGTGATCCGCACGGCACCTGCGGGAAACCAGCCGGTCGTGCGTATACAACGCCCGGTCGATGCGGCCGCTGCCCTTGTGCTGCGTCGTGTCGAGGAAGCGACGCTGTCGCGTGCAGGCTTCAACGATGCTGCCTATGCACCGCTGTCCGCGCCGGGTCCCGCGCCCGCGGCGCGACCGGTACCGCAGGTGCCATCAACGCAATTGCCGCAGATGAACAGTGTGACGGCTGCACCACTATTGCCCGCACCCATTGATGGCGACGCACCTGTGGTCGTCCAGGCGATGGGTGCAACACCGGCTTCACGGCCGGCCATGAATCCAGCGGGTACGCTCCCGGCCAATGGCCAGGTGGCGGCTCCCGCTGCTCCGCAAGCGGCGCCGGCCGCGGCAGCTCCTCCAAGAGATGCCGCGTTCGTGTTCTAGCTTCACCGCCGTACCTGGCCAAAGGATGGCCTTGAATCAGCTTGAACCACTTCTCTTCCATAACAAGCGGGATACCCCATGAAGCGCAACGACAAAACCAACCTTGTTTCCAAGCTGGCCGGCCGTATGGCTGCGGTTTCCATGCTGGCACTGCCGGCAATCGCAATGGCGCAGGACGTGAGCGGCGCAACCACGCGCGTCAACTCGTTCTTCAACAACATCAATGGCCTGCTGAACATCGCCTCCATCGCCATCGTCACCATCGCGGTCATCTTTGCGGGCTACCAGATCGCCTTCAACCACAAGCGCATTGGTGACGTTGCACCGGTGCTGATCGGTGGCTTCCTGATCGGTGCGGCCGCGCAGATCGCCAAGATGCTGCTGCCCGCCGATGTCACCGCGACCACCATGGTGCTGGCGGAGACCGTGCTCAAGTATGCGTAAAGACGCGCTATTCCGCGGTTGCACGCGACCGGCCATGTTCATGGGGGTGCCTTACATGCCCTTCACGATCGCGGCCGGCGCGTGCCTGCTGTTGACGTTCTATTTCGACATGTTCTTCCTGTTCCTGCTGCCGATCGTGATCATGATCATGCGGCAGATGGCCAGGCGTGACGAAATGGTGTTCCGCCTGCTGGGGCTGCGTTGGCAGTTCCGCAGCAGGTCGCGGAACATCAAGCACCACAACGGCATGTGGGTGTTCAGCCCCAACAGCTACCGCAAAACGCTCGAAAAGACCTCCACGGACTAACCCGATGCAGTCGCCAGATACCTCCATCTCCGAGTTCATCCCGTTCTCTTCCCACGTGTCCCCGCACGTGGTGAAGACGACCGGTGGCGATTTCCTGATCACCTGGCGGCTGGACGGATTGCCGTTCGTCGGCCGCGAGGAATGGGAGCTGGAGCATCGCCACGGTACTTTCAATCGCATGTTGCAGACCTTGCGCGCGCCGGATTTCGTCAATGTCGCATTCTGGGTGCATGACATCCGCCGGCGCGGTCGCGTCGACCTGCAGAGCAAGTACCAGCAATCCTTCAACCAGCAGTTGTCGGATGATTACTTCGAGCGCCTGTCATCGCAGAAGATCATGCGCAACGAGTTGTTCCTGACGATGATTTACCGGCCGATCGTCACGGGCAAGAAGTTCGTGGAGAAGTCTTCCAACGTCGAACGCCTGCAAGCCGAGCAGGACCAGGCGGTTGGCAAGGTTACGGAGCTTGCCGGCAACGTCGAGGCGGTGCTGAAGGACTACGCGCCGACCCTGCTGGGGATGTATGAGAACGACAAGGGTGTGGTGTTCTCCGAAGTGCTGAGCTTCTTCGGCTACCTGTTGAACCGGCTTGAGGAGCCGGTACCGGTGCTGCGGGCGCCAGTGTATGACTACCTGCCGGTATCGCGGCACATGTTCTCGGCCAAGTCCGGTGACTTCGTGGTCAATGCGCCCGGCGGCAAGAACCACTACGGTGCGATCCTGAACATCAAGGAGTTCACTGATGGCACCTATCCGGGCATCCTCAACGGCCTGAAGTACCTTGATTTCGAGTATGTGATCACGCACTCGTTCAGTCCGATGGGGCGACAGGATGCGCTGAAGATCCTGGACCGGACCAAGGGCATGATGATCTCCTCCGGCGACAAGGCTGTCAGCCAGATCGTCGAGATGGATCATGCGATGGACCAGGTGGCCTCGGGCAACTTCGTGCTCGGCGAATACCATTTCATGATGGCGCTGTACGCCGAAGACCAGAAGACGCTGTCGCAGAACATCGCGACTACCCGCGCCGAACTGTCCAATGCCGGCTTCGTGTCGGTCAAGGAAGATCTGGCGGTGTGTTCTTCGTTCTACTCGCAGCTGCCTGCGAACTGGAAATACCGCACGCGGCTGGCGAACATCAGCTCGCTGAATTTCCTCGGCCTGTCGCCGCTGCACAACTTCGCCACCGGCAAGCGCGACAACAACCCGTGGGGCGATTGCCTGACCGTACTGCAGACCACCAACGGCCAGCCGTATTACTTCAATTTCCATGCCACCCATCCGGCCGAGAAATCGCTGGGTGAGAAGGCGATCGGCAACACGATGGTGATCGGCAAGTCCGGTACCGGCAAGACCGCGCTGATCAATTTCCTGCTCAGCCAGGTGCAGAAGTACAAACCGTCCCCGACCATCTTCTTCTTCGACAAGGACCGTGGTGCGGAGATCTTCGTGCGCGCCTGCGGTGGCAACTACCTGGCGTTGGACAACGGCCAGCCGACCGGCTTCAACCCGTTCCAGTGCGAGCGCAATGAAGCCAACCTGCAATTCCTGGGCAACCTGATCAAGGTGCTGGCCGGCAAGACCAGTTACACCGCACGTGAGGACGAGGATATCTACCGCGCGGTGGAAAGCATGCTCGACATGCCGATGCACCTGCGCTCGATGACCAACTTCCAGAAGAGCCTGCCCAACATGGGCGATGACGGTCTGTTCGCGCGTCTGCGCAAGTGGACCGCGGGCAACACCCTGGGCTGGGTGTTCGACAACCCGGTGGACATCATCGATCTGGAAAAGGCCAACATCATCGGCTTCGACTACACCGACGTGATCGACAACGCGGAAGTCCGCGTGCCGGTGATCAACTACCTGCTGCATCGCCTTGAAGAGCTGATCGACGGGCGGCCGCTGATCTACGTGATGGACGAGTTCTGGAAGATCCTCGATGGCGGCGGTGCGCTGAAGGACTTCGCCAAGAACAAGCAGAAGACCATCCGTAAGCAGAACGGCCTGGGCATCTTCGCCACGCAGAGCCCGGAGGACGCGCTGGCCAGCGACATCTCCGCGGCACTGATCGAGCAGACCGCGACCTTGATCCTGCTGCCCAACCCGAATGCCTCGCGCAGCGAGTACATGGAGGGCTTGAAGCTGACCGAGGCCGAGTTCGAGGTGGTGGCCAACCTGGACGAGCGTTCGCGCAGCTTCCTGGTCAAGCAGGGCCACGGCTCCACGGTGTGCCAGCTCAACCTGCGCGGGATGGACGATGCGTTGGCAGTGATCTCGGCCAGTACCGACAACATCGAGATCATGGATCGCGTGGTCCATGAGCAGGCCGAGCGGCATGGGGTGGAGATCGCCGAGCTCAGCCCCGAGCAGTGGCTGGAAGCGTTCTACGAAAATCGAAAGGGGTCGGGGCGTGGGTCCCGGCAACGGGCCGAACCCGGCGATGGCAGACGGGCTGCTGCACGCTGAGCGCAGCGCCTTGGATATTCACGTTGATCGAGCACAGTAGAGGTAGACCATGAAAACCCAGGAACAGCGTCGCGTTGCTGCAAAGCCGACATTCCGCCAGGCATGGGTGCGTACGTTCGGGTCCGCGCTGGCGGCGCCCAAGGCCAACCGCTGGCTGACCATTTCCGTTGCCGCGCTTGCGCTGCTTGGCACCGGCGTGGCGATGGCCGCTTGGCAGGTCAATGACAACAACACCCAGCGTGAGATCCGCAAGGTGCAGGATCGCCTGGGCAACGATGGCACCGTTACCGGCCGCCTCAACGACGTCAACCGCAAGCTGCAGATCTCGCCGCGCTCGGGCAGCACGCCGGAGATGATCGTCGAGCCGACCGGCGACGAGAAACTGAACGCGACCCAGCCGACCAATACGTTGGTGCAGATGAACCAGCTCTGCTCGGCCGGTGCCACCACCACGTTGGGCCAGCAGCAGCAGGCACTCTGCCAGGACATGGCCAAGACCGAGCTGGCCCAGTACCGGTTCTCGCTGCGCATGTTCGAACGCGCCAAGCAGAACTACGACAGGCTCAAGCAGTTGGAGGACCGGCGTCGTTCGCTGGGTGCCAACGACTACGCCAATATCCAGTACAACACCAACGAGATCCTTGCGCTGACAGCGCTGATGGACAACGACCGTGACCGCTACCAGACCTACATGGCGGCCTACCAGGCGCGGGTGTCGCATATCCAGAATTCACAGGCGGCCTTGACCAGGAATGCACTCAAGGGCAACGGAAGCGTGAGCCTGCCCAGCATTCCGGGCATCTAAGGGATCAGGAGTTGTTCCATGGGCGGTTTCGATCTAAGCGGCTTCATTCAATGGGCGTTCTTCTCGACCATCTTCGAGTTGATCAATTCGGAGGTGGACGCGTTCCAGGCAGCAATGCTCGGCCGCACCATGCGTTGGGTCAGCGGGGTCTCGCTGACGCTGCTGACACTGTGGGTGCTTTCGCAGGGCTTCCTGATCGTCACCGGGCGCAGCCGCGAATCGCTGATGGGTCTGGTGGTTGGCTCGCTGCGCGCGTTCCTGATCGTGCTTGCGGCCACGTCGATGTCGTTCGCCGGCAACAACGTCACCCACTTCCTCACTGATGGCCTGCCCAAGTCGATCCACGAAGTGGTGACCGGCGACGATGATGATGTCGAGGACGCCATCGATGACAACCTCAAGATAATGGGGTTGATCTTCGCGTTGATGGATGCGTTGCCAGTGGCGGAGAGCGACGAGAATGCGGCCGACCAGCGCAAGGTAGTGAGCCTCACCGGCATCGGCATCGCAGGGCCATCGGTGATTGGTGGTGCGATGTTGCTGCTCTACAAGCTGGCACTGGTGCTGTTTGTTGGCTTTGGCCCGATCTTCATCCTGTGCTTGCTGTTCGACCAGACCAAGGATCTGTTCAAGCGGTGGCTGCTGTACGGCATCGGCACGATGTTCTCGATGGCGGTGCTGTCCTTCATGGTGTCGGTGGCCACCAAGCTGGTGGCGGTGACAGCCGTGGCCATGGTGACGGCGTATATGGTGTCCGGTCAGGTCGGGAGCATGGGCTACGGTGCAGGGTTGAATTCAGCTGCGATCCAGCAGGGTGGGATAGGCTTGCTGATGTCGGTACTGATGGTGATGACACCGCCGATGGCGGCGATGTTCTTCAACGGTACCCTCGGTCAGTTCGCTGCCAACTCGAGCTTCGGCAACGTGGGCCGCAACAGCACTGGCCAGCGTTCCGACTTCAAGCAGGATTACGTGGACCCCCACGAAAAAATGCAGTCCGACAAGGTCAAGAAGTGATGTATCTCGAAGGCAGCCATTGGCACCCGCTTCATTGCCCTACACCTCGCAGGAGGATAGCGACATGAAAAACGTATCGATGGTTGTTCTGGCATGCATCGGCTGGTGTGTCCTGGTCTCGCCGGCGGCTGCCCAGCAGCCGCAGCCTGGTTCTGCTGCGTACAACAGCGTGTATCTGCCTGCGCATGGCGTTGGCGATACCAGCCGCGGTGCGGCGGGTGTGCGCTGGGGTGCTGTCGTTGCCGGCAAGGGCGGTGTGCTTGGCTGGGCCACGGAGGGCGCTTCGGAAGATGACGCCGCGCAGCGTGCGCTCGGCATGTGCGAGGCCACCGGTGCACGCGAGTGCGAGTTGATCAGGACCTTCGCCAACAGCTGCTTCGCCGTGGCCTCGGACGTTGCCAGGGTGGATGTGGCGAATGGCGAGCTGGTTTCGATCGATGTGACCAGTGGTATCAGCAACCTGCGGAAGTTGCGGAAGGAGGCTCTGCAGCAGTGTGGTTCCAGTTGCGCGATCGTACGTGATGGTTGTGCCTTGCCTGCCGGGTGAGCTGCGGGAAGGTGCCGTGCGCAGGTGATATCGGTCGGGAGGTGATGGGTTTCTGTCCACATCTGAATCCCGGAAGGTAGTGGTGGCGTGGCGCGTTAACGGAGCATATTGAAAGTAGTGCTTTTGTTAGATCGAAGTTAGGCGCATGTGAGGAACGGAACTGGTCTTTTTCCCTTCCTCTGCAGGGTTTCTCTTCGTGCTGTTGAATGCTAGTTTTGCAGATGACCACGTGGCGGATTGCATGCTGCCCGGGTTGAATGTGGTAATCGTCGCGCAAGGGGTGTGTGCGACTGATTGAGTGGTGGCCAGAAGGTCACCTTGGTTGCATCGACAACACCATGAAGCAGCGTATGGATATGCCAGACATCGACGCATCACCCCAAAACCAGAACGTGTCGCGCTTGCAGGTGCCTTTTGCGCGCCCGTGCGTGCGCGTTGCCGGGTCAGTTGCGTCGCCGATGCTGCATGCCCTCGCTGCGCGCCAAGGGCGTTGTCGGGCGGTACTCCGGAACAATGATCATGCCCAAGCTTGAACGCACCCCGCTGCTTTCCCTTTCACGCATTGCCTGGATCAGTATGTCCAGCGCCGTGATTCTCAACGTTGCCGCTTGTAATGGGCAGAACAGAAGCGAAGTCCCCATGAATGCAACCACCAAAGCCGCTGAGGCTGACGCGCCCCTGCGCAAGCTCAACCAGAACCCGACCAAGGCATACGAGATAAGGGTCAAGCTCGCCGCTGTGCCAGGAGCCTTTGAAAACATCCAGGGCACGGCCCAGTTCGATGTCGAGAATCCGGGTGAATGCGGGAACGTGGATCCCTTCGTTGGCGCTATTCCGCGCATCAGCAGCAATGAACCGATTGCGCTGACGAAGGTCTCCGATACGGAGTACACCGGCATCCTCTACCTTGACCAGATCATCGACGAAGACTACTACGGCCGCGCGGTGTGCCGCTGGGCACTGGCCGAGGCACGTGTCGTACTGAAGGCACCTGGCAGCGATGCCAACACCCGCTTCATATTCGGTCTTGCCGCCGACAAGGTACGTGCTGGTGCGCAGGAGACCCGCTACTTCTGGTCCGGCTATTACCCGCGCGCGAAGATGGATGCATTCCGCGACCTCGGTGATGCCAGCCTGGACAAGGTTCCCGCTGACAAGCGCGATGAGTTCTTCAGCATTACGCTCAGCGCCAAGGAGATCGCCTCATGACCAAGCTCTCCTCGCAGGATTACGCCGAGCTGGCCAATGATACGTATACCGATTACCGGGTTGGCCTGTCCGACCCGAACAATCCGGAGCTGACGCCGAGCGGGAATTACAAGATTCTCGAGCACGTCAACAATGCGAAGAACGGCTACCAGGGAACGATCTACCAGCGCATCGATGGTGGCGACATCATCGTCTCGCATCGCGGTACCGAAGAAATCTGGAAAGATGGTGTTATCGCGGATGGCTCGATGGTCACCCGTCGCACCAATCCGCAGGCGGAAGATGCCGTCGAGCTGACCCGTCGTGCACTGGAATATGCCAAGACCGTCGGCGAGCGGCCTGGCGCGCAGACGCCGGAAGTCACCGTTACCGGACATTCGCTGGGTGGCACCTTGGCCCAGGTGTCGGCGCACCACTTCGACCTGCGCGGCGAGACCTTCAACGCCTACGGCGCTGCCAGCCTGGACCTGAAGATTCCACCGGGTCCGAATGACCGGATGGTCAACCATGTGATGGCCAATGACGTGGTGAGTGCGGGCAGCCCTCATTACGGCAGTGTGCGTACGTATGCGACCGAGAAGGAAATCTCGGTGCTGCATCAGTCGGGCTACTTCAACAACCGGTTCGGTGATGCGATCACCCCGGACCTGCCGGTAGTTGCAGCAGGCCGATCGTTCGGCTCGCACAGCATGCACAACTTCCTGCCGGTCGATGGCAACGGCAAGCCGGATATCTCCGTACTGCAGGATCCCGCGGCGCAGCAGCGTGCCAGCGAGAACGCGCGGATGATCGAGAACTACCGTGGCGACGTGCAGGGCCTGCGTACCGCCATCACCATTGGTGCGCGCGGCCCGATCGGCTCGATCCGCGATGGCATCGACCATTTCAGCGAGCGCGATCCAGCCGGTGCGCCGGCGATGCGTGAGCAGCTGTTGCGCGAGAGCAGCAACGCCGCACAGACCACGACAGGCAAGGGACGCGATGACGCCGCGGCGGCCGGACCGGTAGCCACGACCCAGGGTGGTGCAGGTGAATCCCAGCAGGCCTATGTGGCCAGGTTGCTTGAGGCGGCGCGGAGTGGCAGCCCTGATGGTGTGCGCTCGGCGACGGAGTCGCTGCAGCAATCACAGGTCGGGCAGAACTGGCAGGCGCGTGCGGATGATCAGGCCCACCTGTTGGCGAGCCGCGATGCTGTCACGCAGCAGACCGCGCGCCAGCAGGAATCGCTGCAGCAGGACATGGCGCGGTAGTCGCCGGCGGGAAGGTTGATGTTGCTGCGCAGGCGGCCTCCAGGAGGTTTCATGAAACAGGCAATGACGACCACGACGGTAGCGCTGGCGCTGCTGCTGGCGAGCTGCACTCAGCAGGGCAACACGGAAGCGGCACAAACGGCGGCGTCAGCGGGTGGAGCACCGGCTGCCGCAGATCAGACAAAGGACACAGGCATGACCGAGCTCAAACCACCGTCTCCCGACGCCGTGCTGTATGTGATCTACCAACGCGACGGCGACGGTGCGATCAGTTACGAGATCGATGGCGGTGCCATGGTCACCTATTGGTATGGCTATCCATTCACGTTGAAGGGCAAGCAGTACTTCACCGGCTTTGCCACCAGTACCGAGGGCGAGGAAGGGCAGGACGCCGAAACCGGAATGATGGAGCCAGGGCATGTCGCGATCGCGCAGGCGACCTTCGTGAAGGGTGAGGATGCCGGCCAGGCCAAGTGGACGCAGTTGGACACCGATGGCTACGTGGGTGAGTTCGGCAGCAATGACCAGGCTGATGCTGTGGATGACAGCCGCAAGCCGCAGTCGCATGAGATCGCCGACGGACGCCTGTTGCTGGCCGTGCCGACGCGAAGCTTCAACGATGGCATCGCCAATGCCAGCTACGCGATGTTCCTGTTCGACCCGGACAACGTGGACGATCTCCCGTTCCGAAAATGGGGTTACCTGGGCTCGATCGCGGCCGGCAACGACAATGCCGCCGGATGTGAAGACGGCAAGGTGACGCCATGTGCCGCAAGCACGGGCACGCTGTCATTTGAAGCGGCTGGCCAGGCTGTCCTGCCGAACGTGAAGGTTGCCTTCACGGGCAAGGAGATTTCCGGCCCCGGAAAAGTACGTGATCTTGGCGCCGAAGATGCGCTAACCTATGTCTTCGACACGAAGGAAGGGCGCTACCAGCCCTGAACAACTTTCGAGTTGACCGCTCTGTAAATGACTCAAGGATTGAGTCCGGTTGACGTCCTGCGGCCCGCCGTGGCCGCACTTCACCTGAGGAGCCAATGATGGCCAATCCAAACGACAGAGGCGCTGTACTCGATATCATCGAACGCCAGGCAGAGCGCAGCAACATCCCGCGCGAAGACTTCTTGCGCTTTGCCTACATCGAGACCGGCGGTAACTTCAACGCAAACGCGCACAACCGCGACAGCGGTGCCAAGGGCCTGTTCCAGTTCATGCCCAGCACCGCGCGCGAGTTCGGCATCAACGGTCGCGAGTTCGATCCGGCGGTCAATACCGAGGCGGCGGCATCGTTGTATGCGCGTAACCGCACGCAGATCACCAACCGCCAGGCACAGACCGGGCACGAGTTCCTGTCCGGTGCCGATGCTCCCAATGGCCTGGACATGTACCTTGCCCACCAGCAGGGCGGCGGTGGTTACGCGTCCATCCAGGCGGCGATCGCCACTGGCAGTTTTTCGCGTGATGACACCCGCCGCAACATCCTGGGCAACGTCAGTGCGCGTGATTTCGAGCAGGTGACCGGGCAGCCGTTCGCATCGGTGCGTGGCATGAATGACCGCGATCTTGCAACGTCATTCACCAGTTACTGGACCGCCAAGTACGCAGCCATCGAGATTGCCGACCGTGGCATTACTGCCAGTGCGCAGTTGCCCGGCGCGCGCGAGCGGCAGGCGCCGCTGGCTGACGGCGTGCTGCAGCGTGGTGAGCGCGGTGATGAAGTGCGGGCCTTGCAGGAATCCCTGAACCAGATGGGTTTCCGCGATGCGCAGGGCGGCACGCTCGAGACCAACAGTGGCATTTATGGGCAGCGTACCGCCGAGGCGGTCAGGGCATTCCAGCAGGCCAATGGCCTTGAGCCCAGTGGCAAGGCCGATGAGCGCACCCGCGAGGCAGTCACCGCGCAGCAGGCGCGTCCGGATGGCGAACGCAACCAGCCGCTCGAGCCGCAGGCAAGAACCGCTGCCGGCACCGCCTGGCCGACGCCCGGCAATGACCAGATCAACCGCGCCGATAAGCCGCGTGAAGGGCATGGCGAATTTGGTACGCCACGCAGCGGTGGCCGCACGCATGGTGGCATCGATATCCAGGGCAATGTCGGTGATCCGATCGTGGCCTTCGCCGGCGGCAAGGTAACGGTGTCGCCGAACAACGGTGCGGCCGGCAATACCGTGCGGATCACCCACGACGATGGCTCGGTGACCAAGTATTTCCACCTTGACGAGTTCTCGGTGCGCAATGGTGCCCGCGTCGAGGCCGGTCAGCAGATCGGCACCATGGGCCGCAGCGGCAATACGCCGGCCCAGGGCGATACCCATCTGCATTTCGAGTTGTGGCGTGATGGCCGCAAGATCGATCCGCTGCCCGAGCTGCGAGGTGCCGAACGTACCGCTGCCGACCATCAGCAACCCGTTCGGGCCGAACCGGGCAACGCGGCCACCCTGCGCAATGGCGCGAAGGGGGCCGACGTGGTCGCGTTGCAGGAGCAGCTCAACCAGCTCGGGTACAAGGGTGCCGATGGCAAGCCGTTGGAGGTCCGCAGCGGCGTATTCGGCCCGCAGACCGAGCACGCGCTGCGCAGCTTCCAGGCCGACCGTGGGATCGGTGTGGATGGCGCGTTCGGCAAGGAGTCCCGTGAGGCATTGGGTCAGCAACTGCGCGCAGGTACAGCGTCAGGCCATGGCCCGCACCAGGGTGGCGAAGGCCAGTCCTCGTTCGTCGATCGCATGTTGTCGGCAGCACGCAACGCCGACGTCGGCAGCATCCAGAAGACCATCGAGGACTACGCGTCCACGCTGAAGAGCCAATGGGACAAGCAGGTGCAACAGGCCGAGCAGGTCCAGGAAACACCTAAGCAGAATCAGGATCATCTACGTTGAGTTCGCGCGCCCTGCCTGGCGTTGCCGTCGGCAGGGCGCTTTCGTAGCGGTTTGGCACAGGCGCATCTGTCTGGGCCACGCGGGAATGGTGTGCTCGCATCACGGCACTGTTTCTTCATCACCACAGTTACTGACGCCAGCGCACTGCGACGACGCTGAAAGAGGGAACTTCATGAAGACGACAATCAAGTTCGGCCTGGGCGCATTGATACTGCTCAGCCTCAATGTGGGGGCGCAGTCCGGCAATGGGCTCAGCTACCGCGACGGTGATCCGTTTCTCTTCTGTACGAAGGGGCAGGATCCGAAGAAGAATGCCGCGCCTTGCTGGATCCCGATGCCGAACTATGTTGGCCAGTTCATGTACATGCCTTATTGCAAGCCGCTCAACCCGTACGGGAAGAGCTGGACGCAGGACGACATCAGGTCGTTCCAGCAATACCTGACGATCTGCCCACAGGCGGAAAATTCGGGTGCGTGGCGCGGCGAAGGCATGCCTGAAATGAGCCCAGACAGGTGGCATTGATCGCTGAGTGGCGGATCAGGTGACTTCAAGCAGTACCTGCAACGCTCACGGACTGATCAGCTAAGTGGTTCTGGCATGACGGTTGCTCGGTTTCCAGGCACGTCGTAGTCGCCGATTGATGGACATTGCTGCCGGTGTTGATGATGCAGATGAGGTTCGAAGAGCATCTGGATTCAGCCGCAGACGTAGCCAGCGGTTTGGTCATGCCGCAACCACGGATGCTGCTTGCATCGCCGGCAGCGGGTTCTGATACGGATGAGTACCAGTCCACGATCAAGCAGAACGGGCAGCGCATCCAGGGGCTCTTGTAGCTGCCAGGGAAGTGAAAGTCCCAGGTGGGTCACTTACGGATGTCGCTACGTTACGTTCACGCAGGCCAGCCTGCTGCATGCACGAGGTATTGGGTCCGCCGCATCGGCTTGGTGTCCTCACGTCAGGCAGTCTTGGTGGTTGACCGATGGCGAGGTAGTACTGGCGGAGCCGCTTTTTCCTGCGCCCTGGCCGGTATCCGGAATGGTTGATCCTGACGCTGCCACGAGAGAGCGCATTGCGCACAGGACGCTGACAGGCGCAGTCATTCGGGTCCTGGGCCGGCGATGATTGTCGAACGTGCGGTCGCTGCACTCGCTGTTGGCTGAGTATTGAATTTCGCAGAACACATACTGATGTGTTCTCCATCAGATCAAAGAGGTAGCTTCAGATGGCGCTTTATTTTGAACCGCGCGACGGTGCAGCGGTGGACCGCGACTCCGGGCTGAATATCCGTATGCCACGCATGCAACCGGATGAGGCGGCCGGTATCACTGAATTCCAGTATCCGATCTATCTCGGGGAGCAGCGCATCCATGGTGTGGCGCTGCTCGGCGCCGATGCGATGGAGGCGAATGGTGCGCGCCGGCTATGGACCACAAAACTCGAACTCGGTGCAGCCGGGGCGTTGGAAGGCGTGTTCGAGCTGAAGCGGATACTGGGCAACGATGACGGCGATTTCCAGTTCCTGCAGGAAGTAGCGCGGGGTCTTGTGGTCGTCTTTGCGACGGAGCCGAGTCCTGATTACGACTTCCGTTATTCGGCGTTGATCAGTGCCGATGCCCTGGCGGCTGGTGGAGTGGTCGTGCCGCCTGGAACTCCGCAGGGATCCAACGGTGAAATCGTGCTTGCCGAAGCTTTCGTGCCTGCACGTGCTGACCGGAGTGAAGCCTCATGAGCGGCTTCCCCGTCGACGACTACATTCGAACGACGCTTGGTGCTGCCCGTAATTCGGCCGATGGCAGCGAGCTGACACCGCGGCAGGTACAGTCGGTCATCGACTACCTGAAATCACCGGGGTCCGGCCCGGACGGCAGCAGCAGCTATGCCGACTATCTTGAACGGCAGCTGCGCGCGCATCCACCCAAGCTTCCGGCAGGAACCGACTACGTTGGTTTCTCAGGTAAGGATGCATCGAACATCGCGAACTTCAACAACGCGGAAAAATATGTTGCCGATGTCCACGGTCGTGCCGGCATCATCGGCGATACGCCTTGGGGGAAGTTCATAGATCAGACGCCGCGTGACCCGGAGTTCGTTGCGGTCAAGGGCAAGTTCGAAACCTTCATGCGCAGCCAGGGTCTGGAACCGATGCGCGCCAACTACCAGGGCGCGCTCCAGGACATGATGTGGAACGCAGGCAGCCCGGAATACTTCGAGAATGCCATCGCCACGCGTCGGCCGATCGTCGCATTCGTCGAGAATGCCCCTGCGGGGCGCGGTTTCAGCAACTTCGAGCTGACCACCGCGCTGAAACACCCGGATGCGGTCATCAATGGCTACCCGGTCAGTGCGTTTGGCAGCGATCCGCTGGCCTTCGCCAGCAAGTCCGCTGGTGAGTTCCAGCAGTTGGAAAGAACCATCGCGCAGGCGGCGAGCAATAACAGTGGCAAGGTCGTCAGCGTGCAGCAGGTGCGCGCCAACCTGTGGTTGATCGAAGGGTACGACGCGGTCGGAAAAACCTTGTTCAACCAGCCGGTGGATGCATTCAAGGCGCTCAGTTTCGATGAGATGGCGGCCACGCGCTCGGCATGGAGCGCGGCCCGCGCCGGGCTGAGCCCGGGCTTGCTGGTGGAGCCTCACGGCACTGCACCGCGCACCGCAGGTGAGCCGGGTGCACCGCGCGGGCCACCGGCAGTTGAACCGCCGGCGTTGACAAGTGCGAAGTCGGCGGCGGAAGCCGCACCGGAAGCAATGCTGGCCAAGGGCATGAGTCCCAGTGGCCGGCTGATGCTCAAGGGCGCCGGTGCGGCCGGCATCGCTTTGATGGCCTATGATTTCGCCAGCAGTGGTCACAAGGTGATCGAGTTGCGCGGGCAGGGCAACGACACCGGCGCCGAGTCCACGGCGACGCATTTCGTCGGCCGCAGTGTCGGCGGGGTTGCCGGCGGCATCGCCGCTGGTGCCGGCTATGGCCTGCTGATTGGTGCCGAGACAGGGCCTGGTGCGATCCTCACCGGTATCGGTGGCGGCATCGTCGGTGCTTATTTCGGTGAGAAATGGGCCGAGCAGCGCGACAACGACAAGATATTCAAGCAGACCGACGCCAACGGCAACGAATGGACGCGTGATCCGGCTGACGTGAAAGGCCAATGGCTGCGCAGTGCTGCAACCGAGCAGCTGAAGGTGGTTGCAGCAACGCCGGCGGTCGCTGCGACATCGGGCGCGGAGGTCGACGTCAGCGCCCGCACCGATGCCGATGGCGACGCGGTATTGCGCGAGACGCGTTACGTTGCCTCCGGGAACCTGGCGCGGCAGCTCAACTACCAGTCCGCCAATGCCTCCTATGAACTGGGCTTGGCCAATCCCTCCGAAGCAAAGAATCCATACAGCCTGTCCAGTCAGGACCCGAGCATCGACAGCTATGCGCGCGACCCGAGAACCGGCACATGGTCTGCGCAGCATTCGATGCCGTTGGAGCACGGCATGGTGCATCGCTGGAGTGAACAGGTGCCAGCGGAGAAGGCGATTGAACTGCAACGTGAGGCCGAGCTGATCATCGCGCAGAATGCAGCCAACACACCGGCGGCAATCGCCGCGCGTTACCGGGTGGCCTACGACCAGTACGGGTGGCATCGCGATGGTCCCGTGCCCGAGGCGGTGCAGCACGCGGCTTCCACCGTCGGCAGCCTGCAGGCATCCGATGGCCGGACCTATGTACGCGGCAACGATGGCGAATGGACCCACGATGGCCTGCTGTTCGACAGCAAGGCACAGGGCAACCTGCGCGTTGAACTCGATGCCGTGTACCAGAGCCAACAGACCGGTCTGCAGGACATGGCGGCGATCGCGCGTTACAGCCGCGAACATCCAGAGCCTGAGCAGGACAGCCTGCGGGTGATCATCGCTGATACGTACAAGGCGGCGGGGGTGCCGCGCACCGATGCCGAGCTGGATGCGGCGGCGGCTGCGGTCCGTGCCGACCATGCGCGCGATGCACTGGGCGAGCACAGTTTTTCGTTGGAGCTGCTGCCGGACCCGGCCACCAATACCTTCACCGCCAACAGTGCGCTGGCCACCTTCGCCGATGATGGCAATGAACAGATGGTGTTGAAGAGTGTCACCACCGCCGAGGAGATGCGCCAGGCGCAGGCAGCACCTGTGACGGAGCAGGGCAACGCGGCGCCGGCCGTGCCAAATGCGGAAGGGCCGGCCAGCTCCGCCGCGGGGCAGTTCATCAAGGACTACAGCGATGCACTCAAGCGGGGGGATACCGGACAACTGGCTGCACTTGGCAACGCCTATGCGCAGGCGTCGCAGTTCAGTCAACGGGCGGCGACCGCTGCACAGGAACCGCAACTCGCCGACCCGGGGCAGCTCAAGGCCGGGCATGCGACCGAGCAACAGGACCACGGCGCGATGCGCTGACCGCGATCATGCTGGAAGATGGCTGCAGGCGGGCGCGAGCCCGCCTGTTCATGCAGGCAGTCGTTCGCGCCTGCTCAGCTTTGTGCTTTTCGCACCACGCAACAGCCACGCCGCCCTAACCCGTGCGGGCGCAACCTGTACTCGCGGCATGCTGCCGCAACGTGGAGGTTTGCAATGACCAGCAAGCACAACCAGCCGAACATGCAGAAGGGTGGCCACACCCGGTCCGACCAGACAGGTAGCGAGCACGCGCGCAATGCCAATCCATCACGGCAGGCGGCGCGGGGTGAACCCAGTCACCAGAAAGACATGCACGACCAGCACATGCTGGACCAGCATGAAGCTGAAAAGCGCGAACAGCACAGGAAGCACTGAGCCCTTCGCTGTTGCAAGCGTAAGCGCAGCCCGTTGGCTGCCAGGAGTGCTGCATGACACGCGGTGACAAGAGTTCCTACACCGACAAACAGAAACGCCAGGCCGAGCATATAGAGCAGAGCGAGCGCAAGGAGGGGCGATCCAGGAAGGACGCCGAACGCATCGCCTGGGCGACGGTCAACAAGCAGGATGGTGGCGGCAGGAAGTCCGGATCCGGACGCGCCTGATAGCGTCATTGCCCCGTCGAAAACTACACAGCCGGCGCTTCGCCGGCTGTGTGCATGAGGGGGACTCAGGCCTCCTCTTCTTCCTCGTCTTCCTCTTCTTCTTCGTCCTCGTCCTCGTCCTCTTCCTCGTCGTCTTCTTCCTCGAAGGCGTCGGCTTCTTCAACGCGGGCGAAGTTGGGCAGGGTGTCGGCGAAACCAATCTGCTTGCCGTTGGCCAGCATCGGACGCACGGCGCGCTTGCCGGCTTCTTCCACTACCGCAAAGCACACCAGCGACTGCGCACTTTCGTCACCGGCTTCGTCGAACACGGCTACCCAGCCGTCGGCGGGGATGATCTGGATGATGTTGTCTTGCATGATCGGACTGTTGGTTGAAGGAAGGCCGAGCTTGCGTGATCGCAGGCTGGCAATGCAACTGTTGCGCGAAGCCGCCGCCCGATACCGGGATCTGGATGCATGTGCTGCACGGTGGCAGTGACGGCTGCCAGGGGCTGGGCGCAGCAGTCGGCGGGGCTAGGGCGCTTTACTCGGGCCTGCGCGACGACGACGATGGCCGCAGCCCTCCATCGGTATCACGCCATGCTCAAGTGCCGCCCCCTCGCCAACGCCACTGCCGACACCCCCGCCGCGTTGTGGGTCGACCTGTGCCAGCCAACGCCGGAGGAGTTGCAGCAGGCTTCGCGCGAAGTCGGCTTCCGCATCCCCGACCGTGCCGGTATCAGTGAGATCGAGTTCAGCAGCCGTGTACGGGTGGAGGGCGAGGCGCTGGTGTTGAACCTGCCGCGCTTCCAGTACGAAGTCGAACATGTGGTCGGGCCGCTGGGATTCGTGGTCGCACCCAATGCCCTGGTCGTGCAGCGCGAGCATGACATCGATGCATTGGCCGGGTTGGAGGCTGAACTTGGCAAGCGTCCCTGCGGCGGCTCGGCGGATATGTTCCTGCGCATCACCGAGCATATCGTGGACCGTCTCGCCGACCTGCTGGAATCACTGGAGAGCACGATGAGCGAGTTCTCACGCGCGGCCTTCAACCACCGCAAGGGTCGCCGCGGATCGCGCCAGCTTGAGCAGATGCTGCACGACGTTGGCCAGAACGGACGCCGCATCGGCGCCCTGCACAACACCCTGCACGGCCTGTTGCGGATGATGAACTACCTGGAGGAGGCGACACCGGACTGGTTCGGTGCCGACGCGCCGAAGCGCATCAAGTTGATGGTCAAGGACCTGATGTCGTTGAGCGAGTTCGAGCAGCAGTTGGGCGACCGCAACGAATTCCTGCTCGACAGCGTGCTGGGCCTGATCAACATGGACCAGAACGAGGTGATGAAAGTGATGGCGGTGGCTTCGGTGGTCGGCATACCGCCGACGGTGCTGGTCGGTATCTGGGGCATGAATTTCGCCACGATGCCGGAGCTGCATTGGCACCATGGTTACGCGATTGCCCTGGCGGCCGTGGGCTTGAGCATCGTGCTGCCGCTGCTGTGGTTCAAACGGCGCGGTTGGGTCTGAGCGTGCGTGGTGCCCTGGAGCCGGGCATGGCCATTACAATCGGCGTTCTTTTGCACATGTGATGGAGTATTGATGCCTGCCAAGCCCATGTCCCCCGCCGGGAAGCTGTTCGCCGCCGCCGCATTGATCGAAGGCATCACCTGGGCCGGCCTGTTGATCGGCATGCTGCTCAAGCGCGGCCTGGAGATCACCGACCTGGGAGTGAAGATATTCGGGCCATTGCACGGTGCCGCCTTCCTGTTCTACGTGGTCATCACCTTGTACGCATGGATCAAGCTGCGCTGGCCGTTGTGGGCGATGTTGGTGGCGCTGGTCGCCGCGGTTCCGCCGCTGGTGACGGTGCCGCTGGAGATCTGGTTCCGGCGCATCGGGCTGCTGTCTCCGCGCGTCTGATAAGACCCGGTTCAGCTGTGATTGCGGGTCTCGAAAAGCCTGCTGCCGGGGCTGTTCCTGATGACAGCAGCGCTGACCACTACTGATCGCTCTGTGACTGGAGGCGGTACCTGCGTCGCGCACATGGTCAGTGCGCGGCTGCCAATATCGGTGCGTATCCGGGGATGTAAGCGTTTTCCGCGCAGCGTTCACTACTGTTGCTTCCTGCTTGCGTGCTTCTGTCTGCCGATGAGTGATAATCAACAGCTGCCAGCATGGATCAGCCATGCTGGCGGCCGCCTGTGAGGGCGGGGCAGTCGCTGGTTGCCGGTGGCGGCACGGCGGAGAGGGGCTGCCTGGCTGGGCCAATGCTGGCCGCGGTCCTGCACGTTTGCCGCAGGTTTAGGTTCGATCTTCTAGTTTTCCCCCGCTGATCAGCGTCATCCCCCAAGGAATCCAGGTGCAATACACAAGCAGTCAGTGGCACGTAGGCACGTGCCCCCGGGCGTGGTGCGGTGCTCGCCGGTTTGCACCGGAACGGAGCACCCGATGAACCAGACCATCACTTCCAACGACCTGGACGCAGGCACTGCAACCTTGCCGGCCGAGCACCCGTTGCCCATGCCGGAGCAGTCGTTGCGGCAAGGGGCGCTGCAGGTTCGCCGCCAGGTCACTGCGCCGGCCAATATCGGCCTGAGGCGCTTGTACGTGTTCGGGACCACTGCATTGATGACCATCGGGGCCACCTGGCTGATGGCGCAGGTGCTGCTGAAGGGCGGCCTCAACGTGCTGGAGGGCTGCTTGCTGGTCCTGTTCGTGCTGCTGTTCGCCTGGGTGGCGCTGTCCTTCGTCGGCAGCCTTGCCGGCCTGCAGGCGCTGCTGCGCGGCCGCCGCAAACTGGGTATCCATCCCGATGCACCATTGCCCAGCCTGGGCAGCCGCACGGCACTGTTGATGCCCACCTACAACGAAGACCCGCGACGGATGATGGCGGGTCTGCAGGCCATCTACGAATCGGTGGCGGCTACCGGCCAGCTCGAGCATTTCGATTTCTATGTGCTCAGCGATACCACCCGCGACGACATCGGCCATGCCGAGGAGCAGGTGTTCGCACGGCTCGTTGCCGCCACTGGCGGTGCCGGGCGTTTGTTCTATCGCCGCCGGGCCAGCAACGTTGGCCGCAAGGCCGGCAACATCGCTGATTGGGTGCGCCGCTTTGGCGGCGCCTATCCGCAGATGCTGATCCTTGACGCGGACAGCCTGATGACCGGCGATGTCATCGTGCGGCTGTGCTCGGCGATGGAAAAGCACCCGACGGTGGGCTTGATCCAGTCCTTGCCGGCGGTGGTCAATGGCCGCACCGCCTTTGCCCGCATGCAGCAGTTCGGTGGCCGCGTGTATGGACCGGTGATGGCTTACGGCGTCGCCTGGTGGCATGGCGCCGAGAGTAATTACTGGGGTCACAACGCCGTGATCCGTACCCGGGCCTTCGCCGAGGAAGCCGGCCTGCCGGAGCTGCCCGGACGCAAGCCGTTCGGTGGCCATGTGCTGAGCCATGACTTCGTCGAGGCTGCGTTGATTCGTCGCGGCGGCTGGGCCGCGCACATGGTGCCGTACATGCAGGGCAGCTATGAGGAAGGCCCGCCGACCCTGACCGACCTGCTGATCCGCGACCGCCGCTGGTGCCAGGGCAATCTGCAGCACTCCAAAGTCGTGGCTACGCCTGGCCTGCATTGGATCAACCGCGTGCACATGATGATCGGTATCGGTCATTACTTCACCGCGCCGATGTGGGCGATGCTGATGTTGATCGGCATTGCGATTCCGCTGATCCACGGTGGCATCGACCTGTCCGACAACCTGCACCTGAAACTGTCCCCGGCCTATTACTGGCGTGGCATGGACCAGGACGGCGTGGTGTGGGTCTTCGCGGTGACCATGGCGGTGCTGTTGGCACCCAAGGTGATGGGTTACATCGCGATGTTGACCTCGCGCAACGAGCGCCTGGGCTGCGGCGGCGCATTCCGGGCGCTGCTGTCGGTGCTGCTGGAGACGGTGCTTGCCGCGCTGATGGCGCCGGTGGTGATGTACGTGCAGTCGCGTGGCGTCGCCGAGGTGTTGGCTGGCAAGGACTCGGGCTGGGATGCGCAGCAACGCGATGACGGCAGCATTCCGGTATCGGCACTGCTGCGCGGATACGGTGGCCTGAGCGTATTCGGCCTGGTAATGGGTGCGATGGCATATGCGGTGTCGCCGCCATTGGCCGCGTGGATGGCGCCGGTGGTTGTCGGTATGGCATTGGCGGTGCCGGTGGTTGCATGGACCTCGTCGCGGCGGGTCGGTGACTGGTTGCGTCGCCATCGCCTGCTCTGCATTCCCGAGGAAAGTGCACCGCCGCAGGTGCTGCTGCGTGCCGCCGAACTGCGCGCGGCTGCAATGCGCGAAGCACTGGTGCCGCCCCCGGCAGATGGGGGCTGAGCCGGGCAGGCCCTGAATGCCGATGCCGGTAGAGCCCATGCCAGCGCAGTAGCGCGGCGTGAGCGCCTCAAGCCCGCGCGGTTGGCCGCAATGAAGTTGCCGGTAATCGCGCCTGGCTGATTCATCGGCGTCGTTTCATCTCCGCGCCCACCATCCCGGCAGGCATAATCGCTGCTTGTCTTCTGGAGTGATGCAGATGTTGGAAACGGTGGAGCAGGAGACCGGCGCAACGCCGGAGTGGGCGGTTATCTGGCTGCACGGCCTCGGTGCCGATGGCCACGATTTCGCACCGATCGTGCCGGAACTGGTGCGCCCGCACTGGCCTGCCATCCGTTTCGTGTTCCCGCACGCGCCCAAGCGCCCGGTGAGCATCAACAACGGCATGCCGATGCGTGCCTGGTATGACATCGTCAGCATGGATTTCCGCAGTCGTGCCGACGCCAAGGGCGTGGCCGAGTCGGTCGTGCAGGTGGAAGCCTTGATCGCCCGCGAACAGGCCCGCGGCATTCCGTTGCAACGTATCGTGCTGGCCGGTTTCTCGCAGGGTGGTGCCATCACCCTGTCGGTGGGCCTGCAGCGGCGGGAGCCGCTGGCGGGCCTGGTGGCTTTGTCCAGCTACCTGCCGGAGGTGGATGCCGCAGCCAACCAACTGGTTGCCGGAGCCACCGCGCAGCCTGTGTTCATGGCACATGGCGGCAGCGATCCGGTGATTCCACTGCAGATCGCCGCACATAGCGCGCAGGTGCTCAAGGAGCTTGGGTTCGCGCTGCAGTGGCAGGCGTACCCGATGGCGCACCAGGTGTGTGCCGAGGAGATCCAGGCCTTGGGCGATTGGCTGCAGGCACGCTTCACGCAGGGTTGAGCGGTAGCGGCTTTGTGAGATTGCGCGCAGTTTGCGGCACATTGACGGCAGGCAATGGCCGGGGCCGTTACCATGGCGGTGTTACCGAGCAGGCTTGCATGAGGTGGATGCCGTGAAGGTGGTGATTGCCGACGACGAACCCCTGGCCCGCGAGCGCCTGCGCGCGCTGCTGGCCGAGCATGCGGGGGTAAGCGTGGTGGGTGAGGCCGCCAACGGCAGCGAGGCCCTGCACGCATGTGCCGAAACACAGGCGGACCTGGTGCTGCTGGACATCGCCATGCCCGGCGTGGATGGGCTTGAAGCCGCGCGTCACCTGGCCGGCTTTGAGCCGCGCCCTGCGGTGGTGTTCTGCACCGCCTATGACGCCCATGCGTTGTCCGCCTTCGAGGCGGCGGCGATTGATTACCTGATGAAGCCGATACGCGCCGAACGGCTGGCTGCGGCGCTGGAACGCGCGCGGACCTTCATTGCTGGTCGTGGTACGGCGCAGCCGGCGAGGTCCGAGCAGCCACGGCGGGTGCTGTGCGCCCGTCTGCGCGGCAGCCTGCGGTTGGTGCCGGTGGAGGACATCCTCTACCTGCAGGCCGAGGAGAAGTACGTGGTGGTGCACCACCTGCGCGGGCAGGACCTGATCGAGGAATCGCTGCGCTCGCTTGAGGATGAGTTCGGCGAGCGTTTCATCCGCATCCACCGCAACTGCCTGATCGCACGCGAACGCCTGCAGGAAGTACGACGGACGCCAGGCGGGCACGTACAGGCGGTGTTGCGCGATGTGGCCGAGCCGCTGGAGGTCAGCCGTCGCTGCGTGGCCAGCCTGAAGAGCGAAATGGAGCGGTTGTGACCATTGTGCCGGCAGCGGCGATAATGGGCCCATGAGCATCCTGCGAATCGCCACCCGAAAGAGCCCGCTTGCCCTGTGGCAGAGCGAACATGTCGCCGAACGCCTGCGTCTGGCCCACCCGGGGCTGGAGGTGCGGCTGGTGCCGATGAGCACGCGCGGTGACGAGGTGCTGGACCGCTCGCTGGCAGCCATCGGTGGCAAGGGCTTGTTCCTGAAGGAGCTTGAGCTGGCGATGCTGCGAGGCGAGGCCGATTGCGCGGTGCATTCGCTCAAGGACGTGCCGATGGAACTGGAGCCACCCTTTGAGCTGCCAGCGATCCTGGTGCGTGCCGACCCAGCAGATGCTTTTGTGTCCAATCGTTATGACAGCCTGGACGCATTGCCGCATGGCGCCTGCGTCGGCACTTCCTCGTTGCGCCGGCAGGCGCAGTTGCGCGGGCTGCGACCGGACCTGCAACTGCGTGACCTGCGTGGCAACGTCAATACGCGGCTGGGCAAGCTCGATGCCGGCGAATACGACGCCATCATCCTGGCTTGTGCGGGGCTTGAACGGCTGGAGCTGGGTGCACGTATCCGTGATCGCCTGCGTGCACCGCAGTGGTTGCCGGCGCCTGCGCAGGCGGCCGTGGCAATCGAATGCAGGCAGGATGACGCCGCCACGCGCAACTTGGTACAGGTGCTGGATGATGCGCCCACACGCAGTTGCGTGGAGGCGGAGCGGGCCATGAACCGTGCGCTTGATGGCAGCTGCCACGTGCCGGTGGCCGGACTGGCGCAGTGGCAGGGGCAGGATCTGTGGCTGCAGGGACTGGTGGGTGGTGTGGCCGATGGCCGTGCGGTGCGTGCGCAGGCCAGCGGCTCGGCCAGTGATCCGGAAGCCCTGGGCCGCGAAGTCGCGCGCCAGCTGCTGGCCGGCGGTGCCGGCGAACTGCTGGGCTGATCCGGCGTTAGCGGTAGTGCCGAGCCATGCTCGGCAAAGATGTCGAAGGTAGTGCCGAGCCATGCTCGGCAGAGGCCTGCCCGCTGATGCCGCTTGCCGAGCATGGCTCGGCACTACAGAAAAGCGAATGCCGAGCATGGCTCGGCATCGCAGGAAATAGCGCGCCAGGCACTACGCCCGGCATCTGCTTACTTGAAGCTGTAGACCACGTTCATCGTGCTCAACGTATCGGTCTTGCGCTTCTCTTCGGCGACATCGCTGTTGTAACGCGCCTGCCAGCCAGCCTTCAGCGCGAAATGCTGGTTCATGTTCACCGAAACGCCGAAGTCATTCTGCGCGAAGGTGTTGTAGGAACCCGATTCCACCAGCAGCGTGTTGACCAGCTCGGTGTTGTCGGTGATGCCGAACTTGAAATCAAACAGCCCGCGGCCAATCAGGCCGGTGCGATTTTCGTCGGTTTCCGAATTGTGGGTGCGGCGCACACCGGGACCGATCTGGGTGTCCAGGGTGACGCGCTCGCCGTCGATCAGGCGGGTGCCGTAACCCAGACCGAAGGTGCCCAGGCGATCGTACGTGGCGAAATCATCGCGTTCATAACGCACCGTGGCGGTGATCTGGCGGTGCTCGCCAAGCTGCAGGGCGCTGCCGGCGCTGCCGGTGTAGCGGTTTGCAGTGGTCTGGCGCCTGCGCTTGGTGGTGCCGTCGTCAGAGGTTTCGGTGTACTGGGCGCTGGAGCGCAGGCCGAACAGGTCCATGCTGTGCACCCAGTCGTCATCGGTGTAACGCAGCTTCAGGCGGCCATTGAAGCTCTCGGTGGTGCTGTTGCCATGCGCGGATGCAAAGCCCAGTTCGCCACCGCTGCCACTCCAGGGCGAGGTCATCGCGGCCAGGCCGGTGTCGTCGGTCGAGGTTGCCTCGTCCGCCCAGGCCAGCGGGGCGCACAGCAGCAGCGGCAAGAACAGGGAAACACGCAGGGACATCGGGGGATCTCCAGGGGCAGATCGGAATGTGAAGGGCCGATGATACCGGATGGCTTCTGCCGGGCCGGACGTTGGGGGCCGGCGCTTCATTTGCCGTTTGGCGGGCATGGCCTGCCATCAAGGCCCTGACTCGGACATAATCCGGCCATGGACCGCTATGAACGCATCAACGCGCTGCATCGTCTGCTCAAGTCCGCCCGCTACCCGATAACGGTGATGCGGCTGCAGGAGGAACTGGGCTGCTCCCGTGCCACGGTCTACCGCGACCTGGCCTTCCTGCGCGATGCGCTGATGGCACCGGTGGAGGGCGATGGTGAGGCCGGCTTCCGCTACCAGAGTGGCGCCAGCGACCGCTTCGAGCTGCCCGGGCTGTGGCTGAGTTCGGAGGAACTGCATGCCCTGCTGGCATCGCAGCATCTGCTTTCGCGGACCAGCGGCGGGGTGCTTTCCTCGGTGTTGGCGCCGTTGCAGCAGCGCATTGAAGGTCTGCTGGCCGCCCAGGCCGGCGCAACCTCGTGGCCGGTGGAGCGGGTACGGGTCATCCCGCATCGCGGCCGCAAGTTGGACGAGGCCAGCTTCCGCACGGTGGCTTCCGGCGTGCTGGAGCGCAAGCAGCTTTCTTTCGAGTACCGGGCACGTTCGACCGACGAGGCAACGCGACGCACGGTTTCACCGCAGCGGATTACCCACTATCGCGACAATTGGTACCTGGACGCGTGGGACCATACCCGTGAAGCGGTGCGCAGTTTCGCGGTGGACCGCATCCACCAGGCGCGTTTGCTTGAGCAGCCAGCACGCGATGTACCGGATGAGGAGCTGAACGACCAGTTGTCGGCCAGCTACGGGATTTTCTCGGGTGCGCCCAAGGGGTGGGCGACCATCATGTTCAGTGCCAAGGCCGCGCGCTGGGTTGCCGATGAACATTGGCATTCCAAGCAGCAGGGGCGGTTCCTTGCCGATGGGCGGTATGAGTTGAAGCTGCCGTACAGCGTGTCGCGCGAATTGTTGATGGACGTGCTGCATTACGGCTCGGACGCTGAAATCATCGAGCCGCAGTCTTTGCGTGAGCAGGCCAAGGCACTGCTGTCGTTGGCGTTGAGTAACTACGACTGACGTTGTTGGCTGGATTGGCTCTGCTTTGCTCTGCTCTGCTCTGCTCTGCTTTGCTTTGTTTTGCTCTGCTCTGCTCTGCTTTGCTTTGCTTGGTTTGGCTCTGCTCTGCTTTCCCCTCTCCCGCATGCGGGAGAGGGGTAGGGGTGAGGGCAGGCTTTTGCCTGTTGCTTCCTTTTGCTGTTGCTTTTCAGGAAAGCAAAGCCGAGGCCAAAGCCAAAGCTTCCCTCACCCCTGCCCCTCTCCCGTAAACGGGAGAGGGGACGGCAGGAGCGACAGCAAAGCCAAAGCCAGAGCCAAAGCCAAAAAAACAGCCGCGAAAGCGGCTGTTTTTTCAAATCAATCAGCCATCAAACCCGGCCGAAGATCAGTGTTGCATTGGTGCCGCCGAAACCGAAGCTGTTCGACATCACCGTGTCCAGCTTCGCTTCCTGTGTCTGGCGCAGGATCGGGAAGCCTTCCACGCGCTCGTCCAGGGTTTCGATATTGGCCGAGCCGGCCATGAAGCCATCACGCATCATCAGCAGGCAGTAGATCGCCTCGTGCACGCTGGCTGCGCCCAAGGAGTGGCCTGACAGCGCCTTGGTCGAGGACAGCGGCGGCACCGCGTCGCCGAACACCTGGCGCACCGCGCCCAGCTCGGTCACATCGCCCAGTGGCGTCGAGGTGCCGTGGGTATTCAGATAGTCGATCGGGCGATCCAGGCCTTCCATCGCCATCTTCATGCAACGCACCGCGCCTTCGCCGGACGGGGCAACCATGTCGGCGCCGTCGGAGGTCACGCCGTAACCCACCAGCTCGGCGTAGATGCGTGCACCACGCGCAACCGCGTGGTCGTAGTCTTCCAGCACCAGCATGCCGGCACCGCCTGCGATGACGAAGCCGTCGCGGTTGGCGTCGTAAGGACGCGATGCGGTGGAGGGGGTTTCGTTGAAGCTGGTGGACAGCGCGCCCATGGCGTCGAACATCACGCTCATCGACCAGTGCAGGTCTTCACCGCCGCCGGCGAACATCACGTCCTGGGCGCCGTGGCGGATCAGGTCAGCGGCAGCGCCGATGCAATGCGCCGAAGTGGCACAGGCGGCCGACAGCGAATAGCTCAGGCCCTTGATGCTGAAGGCAGTTGCCAGGTTGGCCGACACGGTCGAGCACATCGTGCGCGGCACCATGTACGGGCCTACCTTGCGTACGCCACGGTTGCGCAGCAGATCGGCTGCTTCCACCTGCCATTCGCTGGAGCCACCGCCGGAGCCGGCGATCAGGCCGGTACGCACGTTGCTGACCTGGCTTTCGTCCAGGCCGGCATCGGCGATGGCATCGCGCATGGATACGTAGCTGTACGACGCAGCATCGCTCATGAAGCGCTTGAGCTTGCGGTCCACCTGCGCGTCCAGATCGATCTCGACCTTGCCGCCAATCTGGCTGCGCAGGCCGGCTTCGGCGTGGTCGGGCAGGGCGACGATGCCGGGACGGCTGTCACGCAGGGCGCTGGACACGGTGTCCAGATCGTTGCCAAGGCAGGACGTGATGCCCATGCCGGTAATGACGACACGGCGCATCAGAAGCTCTCGGTTGAGGTGAACAGACCTACGCGCAGGTCCTTGGCGGAATAGATCTCGCGGCCGTCGACCAGCATGCGGGCGTCGGTCTGTGCCATCACCAGCTTGCGGTTGATCACGCGCGAGACATCGATTTCGTACTGCACCAGCTTGGCGCTGGGCAGTACCTGGCCGGTGAACTTGACCTCGCCGCAGCCCAGCGCACGGCCGCGGCCTTCGGCACCGAGCCAGGTCAGGTAGAAGCCGGTCAGCTGCCACATGGCATCCAGGCCCAGGCAGCCGGGCATCACCGGGTCGCCGATGAAGTGGCAACCGAAGAACCAGAGGTCGGGGCGGATATCCAGTTCAGCCCGGATCAGGCCCTTGCCGTGGGCGCCACCGTCCTCGCGGATATCGGTGATGCGGTCGAACATCAGCATCGGGTCGTTGGGCAGGCGGCCTTTGTTCGGGCCGAAAAGTTCGCCACGCGCGCTGGCCAACAGCTGGTCGCGCGAGAAAGCATGCAGACGGGTCATCCGGGGGAATCCAAGCCAGGAGCGAGTCGCCGAGCATGCGACAGCAATCGCATTCAATCAAATGTTTTAACTTGACGGATGCGTATGTTAGCCGCAGTTAGATGCCGTTCGCGGGCTGTTTGTAGCTGTTTGAAATTGCACAATTGTAAGGACAAGTGTGCATTTAACGACAACAGCTATCATGTTGGCGACCTTTTGAGAGTGGTTACGTGAGCCAGCAACGCAAGATCATCCATGTCGACATGGACGCTTTCTATGCGTCCGTGGAGCAGCGTGACGATCCGGCTTTGCGCGGGCGGCCAGTGGTCGTGGCCTGGCGTGGGGCGCGCTCGGTGGTATGCGCCGCTTCCTATGAGGCCCGGGTGTTCGGGGTGCGCTCGGCGATGCCAGCGCTGCGGGCCGAGCGTTTGTGCCCGGACGCCGTGTTCGTGCCGCCGGACTTCGCCCGTTACAAGGCGGTATCGCGGCAGATCCGCGAGATATTCCTGCAGCACACGCCCTTGGTGGAGCCGCTGTCGCTGGACGAGGCCTACCTGGATGTCAGCCAATCGCCAAGCTGTGGCGGCATCGCCACCGAGATTGCCCGCACCATCCGTGCACAGATCCGTGAAACCACCGGTCTGACCGCCTCGGCTGGCATTGCGCCGAACAAGTTCCTGGCCAAGGTGGCCTCTGATTGGCGCAAGCCCGACGGCCAGTTCGTGGTGCCGCCGTCAAAGGTGGAGCAGTTCCTGACGCCGTTGCCGGTCAAGCGGGTACCGGGCGTCGGCAAGGTGATGGAAGGGCGGTTGTCCGCACTGGGCATCGTGACCGTGGGCGACCTGCGGGCCTTGCCGTTGGAGCAGTTGGAGGCCTTGTTCGGCAGTTTCGGTGGTGGCTTGTACCGGCGCGCCCGCGGTATCGATGAGCGGCCGGTGGAGCCGGACCAGCCGGTGCAGTCGATTTCCTCGGAAGACACGTTCGCCGAAGATCTGCCATTGGGTGACTTCGACGAAATGATCACGCAGCTGGCCGAACGTACCTGGCGCGCCACTGGCCGTACCGAACGGATAGGGCATACCGTGGTGCTCAAACTGAAGACATCGCAGTTCCGTATTCTTACCCGCAGCTTTACCCCGGATTCGCCACCTGCTTCGGTGGAAGAACTGCGCGACATCGCATTGGCCTTGTGCCAGCGCGTGCAGTTGCCGGCCGACACCTTGTACCGGCTTGTCGGAGTGGGGCTGTCCGGCTTCCGCGATCGCGAAGATGTGGTGCTGCAGGGCGATCTGTTCCGCGATGTGCAGGTGGAGGAGTGATTGCAGGCGCTGCCATGCAGGATCGCCCCGTTACAATCCAGCGCTTTCCGTAGTGGAGTTCGGGCACGTGGCGATGTCGGCAGTGGTTTTCGATCTGGATGGCACCTTGGTGGACAGTGCCGGTGATATCGCCGAGGCAGTGAACCGCACGCTGGAAGATCTGGGTTTTCCGCGTGTCAGCGAAGCGAAGGTACGTAGCTGGATCGGTGAGGGGGTTCGTACCCTGGTTACCACTGCATTGCGTGATGCTGGCAGTGACCGACCGCTCGATGAGGTGATGCCCGGCTTCATGCGCCATTACCATGATTGCCTGCTGCGCAGTCCGCAGTTGTACGACGGCGTCACCGAGACCCTGCTGGCCTTGCAGCTGCGCCGAGTGCCGATGGCCATCTGCACCAACAAGCCCGCAGCCTTGGTGCCTCCGCTGTTGCAGCATCTGGGTATCGAGGCGTTCTTCGCGCACATCCTTGGCGGCGACTCGCTGCCGCAGCGCAAGCCGGCGCCCGAGCCGCTGCAGCACGTCGCGATGTTGCTGGGCCACGCGGTCAAGGACTGCCTGATGGTCGGTGACTCGGCGACCGACCTGGGCGCAGCCAACGCTGCAGGCATGCCGATCGTGCTGGTGCGGTATGGCTACACGCGTGACCTGGATCTGGATGTCGCGGATGCGGTGGCGGTAATCGACCACATGCGCGAACTCCCGGCATTGCTGCGGTAATGCCGAGCCACGCTCGGCAGCAGCGTCACCCATGAAGCCAACGGACACCCGTTTCCCAAGCTTCGCCAGCCAGAAAGGTAGTGCCGAGCCATGGCTCGGCAGGACTTCATCGATAAGCCCGGCAGACCAAGGCTGGGCGCGACATGCCGCGCCCAAGACCATTGGTTATCAATAATCATTCTCATCTGGTGTAGAATACGGCCACTCGCAGCTTGCCTGGCGTTTTATTCCGGCAGCTGCAATCGATATCCGTCGTTCCTCAAGCTGCCAGCCAGAGGGGCGCACCCCCCACTGTCGAGAGGCTTCCCCCATGTCCCGTCGTTCTTCGTCGCGGTTGCCCGCGCGTGCTTCATTGTCCCGTCGCCCGCTTGCTGCTGCACTGGCTTTGTCCGCCTTCATTGCAGGGCCCGCGCTGGCTGAAGCAGCAGCCGATGCCACCGATATCGACACCGTCCACGTCACCGCCGAACAGATCGCCAAGCAGGCCTTGGGCAGTTCGGTGATCACTGCGGTTGACCTGGAGCGCCTGCCGCCGGCCAATGATCTGTCCGAAGTGATCCGGCGCATGCCCGGCATCAACCTGACCGGCAATACCGCGTCGGGTTCCTACGGCAATTTCCGTCAGATCGACATCCGTGGCATGGGCCCGGAAAACACCTTGATCCTGATCGATGGTCGCCCGGTCAGCTCGCGTGATTCGGTGCGCATGGGCCGCAGCGGCGAGCGCAACAGCCGTGGTGACAGCAACTGGGTGCCGGCCGAAGCGGTCGAGCGCATCGAAGTGCTGCGTGGTCCGGCCGCTGCACGTTACGGCTCGGGTGCTTCCGGTGGTGTGGTCAACATCATCACCAAGAAGCCGACCGGCGACCTGACCGGCTCGCTGACCTTGTACGGCAGCCAGGCCGAGCACAGTGACGAAGGCGACAGCGAGCGCGTTGGTTTCCAGTTGTCCGGCCCGTTGAGCGAGCAGCTGTCGTTCCGCTTGTTCGGCAACGTCAACAAGACCGAGCCGGACGCGTTGTCGCTCAATGAGGAGTTCGCCACCGGCGTGACTCCGCCAGCCGGCCGCGAAGGTGTGCGCAACCGCGATATCAGCGGCCTGCTGCGCTATGACATCAACGACAACCATGTGCTGGAGCTGGATGCCAGCGTCAGCCGCCAGGGCAACATCTACTCGGGCGAGCGTGGTGTCAGCAGCGACGGCTTCGAGCGCTTGAATGCGCTGTATGGCGCGGAAACCAACGTGATGCTGCGCCGCTCGTTCGGCCTGACCCACCGCGGCAGCTACGACTGGGGTACCTCGCGCATCACCGCTGCCTATGACGACACCGACAACACCCGCTTGAATGAAGGCCTGGCTGGTGGCCCTGAAGGTTCGATCACCGAAGGTGCGACCTTCTCCACGTCCGAGCTGACCTCGACCCGCGTCGACGGCGAGATCAACGTGCCGTTGAACTGGGGCGGCATCGAGCAGGTCGCAACGCTGGGCTTCGAGTACCGTGACATGGAACTCAACGATCCCTACTCGGTGACCCAGACGTCCAGCAGCGGTGGCGGCATCCCGGGCTACGACGGCGTGCGCACCGGCAAGAGCGACCAGCAGTTCGCGGCGGTGTTCATCGAGGACAACCTGTACATCGGCGAGCGCTGGACACTGACCCCGGGCCTGCGCTTCGATCACCATTCGCAGTTCGGCAACAACCTCAGCCCCAGCCTCAATGTGCAGTTCAAGCTGGCGCAGGATTGGGCGATCAAGGGCGGCATCGCGCGCGCGTTCAAGGCACCGAACCTGTACCAGGCCAACCCGGACTACCTCTACTACACGCGCGGCAATGGCTGCCCGGTGCTGAGCCCGAACATGGGTTCCGGTTGCTATGTGATGGGCAACGCCAATCTTGATCCGGAAACCAGCATCAACAAGGAAATCGGCATCGAGTGGGCGCCGGACAGCGGCTGGCATGCATCGGTCACTTACTTCCACAACGATTACAAGGACAAGATCGTTGCCGGCCAGGACCGCATCGGCATCACCAATGACACGCTCGGCCAGGTGTTCCAGTGGACCAATGCACCGGAAGCCATCATCCGTGGCGTTGAAGGCAACGTGAAGGTGCCGCTGATCGGCGGTGGTGATGTGCTGTCGTGGAATACCAATGTCACGTGGATGATCGAGAATGTCGACAAGACCACCGATCAGCCACTGTCCATCATTCCTGAGTACACCGTCAACACCTTCCTGGATTGGCAGGTCAATACGCAGTTGTCGTTCATGCTGACCGGCACGTTCTACGGCAAGCAGGAATCGGCCACGCAGGCCAGCACCACCGGTGCGGCATTGCCGCCGGACACGCGTGCGGCCTATGACCTGTGGAGCCTGGGCGGCCAGTACCGGATCACGCCGAAGGTGCGCGTCGGTGGCGGCATCAACAACCTGTTCGACAAGCGTCTGTACCGCGAAGGCACCACCAGCACCAGCGCCACCGGTGCAGGTGCTGCCACTTACAACGAGCCCGGTCGTAGTTACTGGGTGAACCTGACCATCGGCTTCTGATCCAGGTATAGCGATGACAACTCACATGCGTATCCGCTTTCACTCACTGCTCGCCGTGGCCTCGCTGTTCCTGCTCGGCGTAGTCGCACCGATGGCAGCGGCCCAGCAACGCAATCCGGCGCAGCTGATGGGCCAGACCGTTGCCGACACTGGATCGGCGCACTACCGCTTTGAACGCTTCGTGGTGCGCAGTGATGATGGCCAGCGCAGCTGGCGGGTCAACCTCGGCATCCCTGCCGGTAAGGCACCGGCGGCGGGCTTTCCGGCGCTGTGGATGCTGGATGGCAATGGCGCGTTGATGGAATTCGACGCGCCACTGCTGGAGGAGCTGGCGCAGAAGCAGCCAACCGTTCTGGTGTTCGTCGGCTACGACAACCAGCAGCGCATCGACTCGCCGGCACGTACCCGCGACTACACGCCGATTGCTGACCAGCCCGAAGACGGCGGCGCAGCGGTAGGCGGTGGCGCCGATGCGTTCCTGGAAGTGATCGAGCGCCGCATCCGTCCGCAGCTGGCGCAGCACGTGGCAACCGATGCCAGCAAGCAGGCACTGTGGGGCCATTCGCTGGGCGGGCTGTTCGTGCTGCACACGCTGTACACGCGTAGCGGAGCATTCCAGACCTATGTGCCGGCCAGCCCGTCGCTGTGGTGGCAGCAGGGCGCGATGCTGGGTGCTCCTGAGCGCCAGTTCATCGATAACAACGCCGGTCATCCGGCACGGGTGCTGTTGATGCTCGGTGGCGGTGAGCGTGATCGCGATACCAGCAATCGCGACATGAGCAATCCGCGTGTGCTCGCGCATCTGAAGCGCGTCTCCGGCGCACCCTCGGACGCCGCCGAGCAGTTGTCGGCGCGCCTGCGGCAGGTGCCGGGACTGGATGTCGAGTACCACCAGTTCGATGGCCTCGGGCATGGCCCGATGTTCCGCGCCTCGTTGATGCGCGCGTTGCATGAGATCACCGGTGTGCGTGATCGCAGCGCGGAGCCACGCTCCTGATTTGACACCCCAGTCCGGGCTCACAGGCCCGGCATCTCAATTACCCAGGCAGCGTCAACGCCCAGGCAGAAACCCACGATGCGCGCGACGTCGCGCAGCACCCCAAGAGGTAAAGCCCGATGGCAAACGTTCGGTCCACTACTGCTTCCACCACCATCCGCGCAGCGCGCCCGCATCTGCTCGGCCTGGCCTTGCTGCTTGCCACCGGCGTTGCCGGCGCCCAGGTGTTCGCCCAGCCGGATACCGCGTTCAACGGCAGCGTCCGCGCTACCGCACCGGTGGTATTGCCGGGCAGCGAAACCGGTATCGAAGGCAACGGCTTCACGCCGGGCCAGAAGGTGACCTTGCTGCGCGGCGAGACCGTGCTCAACACGCAGCCTTACGTCGTTGATGGTGAGGGCAAGTTCAGCGGCACACTGGCGATTCCGGCCGATGCCGTCGCTGGTCCGCAGCCGATCGTGGTGCGTGCGGCTGCGCCGGACGCGGCAGCGGTGTTCTCGCTGAAGGTCTCGCGCGACGTGCCCCTGTCCGGCCAGGAACGCATCCAGGCTGCCAGCAACCGGCTGGTGCAGGGCTTGTACCAGGTGGCCTACAGCCCGGCCAGCAAAGCTGCATTCGTGACAAGCGCGGTCGGCCGCCCGCCGGTGAAGCAGTCCGAGCTGCTCAAGGTGGACCCGGAAACCCTGCAGATCATCGCCCGCGTATCGCCGCAGGCGGCACCGGGCAATGACGGAAACCTGTTCGCCGTGTACGGCGTGGGCGTGGATGACGCCAATGGCAATGTGTGGGTGACCAATACCCGCCAGGACACGGTGGCGGTCTACCGCCAGTCCGACCTGTCGCTGGTCAAGCAGTACCCGGTTGGCGCGGTATCGCATGCGCGTGATGTGGTGGTCGATGCCCAGCGCAACCGTGCCTACGTCTCGGCCACCGGTGCCGATTTCATCAGTGTGTTCGACACCCGCACGCTGCAGCAGTTGGACAACATCACCATCGCCTCCGGCAAGCGCGGTGAGACCTTCACCCCGGGCAGCCTGGACATCGATACGGCTACCGGCAAGGTCTATACCGTCAGCCTGGCCGCTGCGGAAGCGGCGATCATCGACGGTGCCAGCGGCAAAGTGGAGAAGGTATTCCCGCTGGCTGGCGCGCGCGATGCGATCGGCGTCGCATGGAACCCAGTGGCCAAGCGCCTGCTGGTGGTATCGCAGGGCAGCGACAACCTGCTGATCGTCGACCCGGCCACTGCCAAGGTCGAGCACGACGTGTATGTCGGCGCCGGTTCCTTGAATGTGTCCTACAGCCCGAGCACGCGCCTGGCCTACGTCAGCAACCGTGGCGCCGGTACGGTGACGGTAGTCGATGAAGGCGGCAACATCGTTGCCAACCTCGACGGCGGCACTTACCCGAACCACGTCAGCAAAGGCCCGGATGCGGTGATGTTCGCGATCAACAAGTCCAAGGGTGCTGATGATGCCAAGGGCGATCGCATCACCCGCCTGCTGCCCGTGCAGCGCTGAGTGATCCGCCGCGCTTGGCGCGCGGCAAGGCGGTAGACGCGCGGGAGATGCCGGTAACGGCATCTCCCGCACTGCCATCAAAACCTGGTCGGCGCGCAGCTCCGTTGCGACGACCAATCTGGTAATCGAGGATGTAGTGATGAAAGCCACCACCATTGTTCCGACCGGGCTGGGCCTGCTATTGAGCGTGCTGATTGCCGGCTGTGATCGCAACCCGGCACCAATCGAGGCCGCCGCCGAAGCCCCCGCGGTTGCAGCGCCCACTGCTGACGCCGCGGAAGCGAGCGCATTGCCGGCGGGCTGGACGCGCGTGGCCGGGCAGGACGTGCCGCAGGTGGCGGCAGCAGCACCGCAGTTGCCGGCCAAACTGCGCTCGGACGATGGCGTGGAGGTCGAAGTGACCGACATCAATCGCATCGTCGCAGGTGGCGATGATGTGATCGCGGTGATCGAAGCCCTGGGGCTGGCCGACAAGGTCTATGCCGCTCCGGAACGCTCGGCGACCGCTGCAGGCCGGGCTGCCCCCAAGCACTTCCTGTTCAACCGCACCACCGGCGTGGAGGGCGTGCTGAGCCTGGACGGGACGCTGTTCCTGGGAAACAGCCTGCGCCGCCATGCGGTGCTGGCCGAACGCCTGCGCGCGACCGGCCATGCCGCGGTGGTGATCGATGACCTGCAGCCCCCGGCGGACAAGGTGCGCAAGGTGGCTGCTGCGCTTGGTCTGTCTGCACAGGGCGAGGAGTTGGCTGGCAAGGTGCAGGCACAGCTCGATCAGGCCGCAGCCATCGCCAAGGACAATGCGAAGCGCCCACGGGTGATCGCGCTGTCGGCGAGCGGTGCCGGTGGCCTGCCGACCGTGGCCGGTGCTGACAGCGCCGCCAACCAGCTGATCACCATCGCCGGCGGTATCAACATCGGCGAAGAGGCAGGCGTGGCCAATTATTCCCAGCTCAGCAACGAGGGCGTTGTCGCGGCGGCGCCGGAGGTGATCCTGGTAACTGAGAACGACCTGCGCCTGTTCGGCGGTGAAGCCGGCCTGTGGAAGGCCTATCCGACCCTCAAGCACACACCGGCCGGTGCGGCCAACCGTGTCTGGGTGATGCCCGATGTCGAACTGAAATCCACCAGCGTGGGGTCCGGTGCCGGTGCACTGGCCTTGGCGCAGGCGCTGGCGGAGTTGTCGCGCGGATGATGTCGGCGCAGGTCCGGCGGCCGAACGGCGCGCTGTTGCTATGTCTGTTGCTGGCGGTGCTGCTGGGGGCGGTGCTGTTGTCGTTCGGCACCGGCCCGCTGAAGCTGCCTGCGGCCGACGTGCTGCGCGCGATGGCGGCACAGTTCGGCTTGGCGGACCCGCAATCGATCAGTGCCCGCGACATGGGCGTGGTCTGGCAGCTGCGCATTCCGCGTGCGCTGCTGGGCGCGCTGGTCGGTGCGTCGCTGGCAATGGCCGGCGTTGCACTGCAAGGCCTGTTTGGCAACCCGCTGGCTGATCCCGGCATCGTCGGCGTCAGCCAGGGAGCGGCGCTGGGTGCAGTGGCGGCGATCGTGCTCGGCGCGGGTGCATTCGCCGTGTGGCTGATTCCACTGGCGGCATTCGCTGGCGGTGCCGGTGCGACGACCTTGATCTATCTGTTGGCGCGGCCGGGGCGCGGTGAAGGCACCGCGACCTTGCTGCTGGTCGGTATCGCGATTGGTGCGGGCTGCTCGGCGGCGGTCGGCTTCCTGACCTACATCGCCAGCGAGAGCGAACTGCAGTCGCTGGTGTTCTGGCAGATGGGCTCGTTGGCGCAGGCCAGTTGGAGCGACGTGGCGGCGGTCACGCCGGTGTTCGTGATCGGCCTGCTGGCCCTGCTGCGGCTGGCCACGTCCTTGGACATGCTTGCGCTCGGCGAGCGCCAGGCACGCCACATCGGCTTGGATGTCGCGCGCACGCGACTGTTGCTGGTCGCTTTCAGTGCGCTGCTGGTAGGCGCAGCGGTGGCGTTTGCCGGCAGCGTCAGTTTCGTCGGCCTGGTGGTGCCGCACCTGGTGCGGATGCTGGTCGGTCCGGGGCACCGCTGGTTGCTGCCCTTGTCGGGCGTGGTTGGTGCGCTGTTGATCGTGGTTGCCGATACCGCTGCGCGCACGCTGGATCCACCGTCGGAGATCCCGCTCGGCCTGTTCTCCGCTGCCTTGGGCGCGCCGTTCTTCCTGTGGCTGGTATTGCGCAAGCGCGGGGGGCGGGTATGAGTACGCCCTTGTTGGAGCTGCGCGGGGTCAGCGTGCTGCGCGGCAGCCGCCAGGTGTTGGCGGGTGTGGATCTAGCGTTGCAGGCTGGCACGCTGACCGCCTTGGTTGGCCCCAATGGTGCAGGCAAGTCGACCTTGTTGGCCCTGCTCGCCGGTGATGCCGAGCCGGATACCGGGCAGGCCCTGCTGCACGGCCGTGCACTGGCCGATTGGCCGGTACGCGAGCTCGCACTACAGCGGGCTGTAATGGCGCAGGATCATGCCGTGCACTTCGCCTTCAGCGTGCGCGAAGTGGTGGCGATGGGGCGCCTGCCGCATCCGCCACAACCACGACGGGATGCGGAGATCGTCGAGGCCGCGTTGCTTGAGGTGGATGTTGCCGGCCTCGCCGGTCGCGATGTGCAGACGCTGTCCGGTGGTGAGGCTGCACGCACCTCGCTTGCCCGTGCCTTGGCGCAACAGACGCCGGTACTGCTGCTGGATGAGCCAACCGCCGCACTCGATCTTCGCCATCAGGAGCGCACCTTGCGCAGCGCCCGCGAACTCGCGGCGCAGGGCCGCTGCGTGGTGGTGGTATTGCACGACCTTAACCTGGCATCGGCCTATGCGGATCGCATCGTGATGCTATGCGACGGGCATATTGCCGCCGATGGCTCACCGCGTGAGGTGCTGACCCGCGACACCATCGGCAAGGTCTACGGCCAGCCGGTGCAGGTGATCGAGCACCCAACCCGCGGCGTACCGCTGGTGGTTGCCTGCGACGATTGAGCATCCGGCGGCGCGTGGGCGAAGTCATGCTGTTCGCATACATCGCTTCGCGCATTGGCAGGATGACTACTTCGGCGTTGCCGCCAGCGCCCGATAGTCGCGCGGCGTCATGCCCACGGTGTGCTTGAACTGTCGTGCGAATGCACTCTGGTCGGAGAATCCGCAGGCCTGGCCAACACTGGCGATGCTGGTGTCGGTGGACAGCATGCGGGTGGCGGCCTCGATGCGGAGCTTGGTCAGCAGCTGCTGCGGTGTCAGCTGGAACACCTTCTTGAACAAGCGCTCCAGCTGCGCGACCGAGACGCCGCTCTTGCCGGCCAGCATGCGCACCCGTAGCGGTTCATGGAAATGCGCCTGCATGTACTCCACCGCGGCGTGCAGGCGCTGGAAGGAGGAGTCCTCGCGATCCGGTTGGCCAAGGTCACGTGAGATGCCGATCAAGCCGACGATGCGGTTGTCCTCCACCAGCGGCTGCTTGAGGGTGAGGCACCAGCCCGGGCTGCGGTTGGCATAGAGCTGCAGCTCAAGCATGTCTTCGATGACTTCGCCGGTCAGTACGCGACGGTCCTGCAGGATGTAGCGTGCGGCCAGGTGCGCTGGATAAAGCTGCAATACGCTCCTGCCGACGATCTCCTCGCGGCTCTTCTTCGCCAACCGTTGCATCAAGGTCTGGTTGACGTGGGTATACCGGCATTCGGTGTCTTTGATGAAGAACACCACGTCGGGAAGTGGATCAAACATGCGCACCAACACCTGCGGCGACAGGGTGACAGCCATGGCATTGCTCTCCGTTGCAGAGCGCACACCCTGCCATTCCCGTGGCCGTCCCTCAAGTGGAGTCATTATGCTGAAATCCGCATCGTGCAGGCAAAGATACGCCTAGCGTGCGGCATCGGCTGCAGTGGAATATTGAGCTCGAAATGTACGGTCATGACGTGCTTTCGTTTCTGCAGATGCCTTTAAATCAGTTGGTTGCAGTTGTTACAGGTTGTTCTGTTTTTTTCAGCCCTGCACGTTGATCAGCGTGCGGGCATGCGCCGAGGCCGGTCAGGGGGCTGGCATTAGGCGGATCTCAAAACACATGCCGGTTGTGCCAAGGTAGCGCGCGGACGCCAGCAGCGACGCACGCGGTGGCTGGCCAGGCGTTGGCTTTCGTGTGCTTGTTTGCCTTCGGTGCGGGCTCGTTGGGCACCGTCGGGATCGTGACTATTCCATCTGCTGTCGACCATTGCGCTTGCCCGCGCCGAGGTCGGTCGGAGTGTGCGCGAAGAATGTTCAAAGTCATGGTGGCGATAGCGCCGCCGCAGCAATGGCGCTTGGCAGTGGCCGTTGGCTCGGTGGTGCGGCAGTCACTTCGTGGTTGCTTGCTCAACTTTCGTTTCGCATTTCATATTCAAGGGGAAGTAGATGAAGACGAATCATCGCGCCGAGCGCATTCCATGTCGTCGCCGTGGCCAGCTGGCAGTCGCTGTTGCCGTTGCCTTGTGTGCGACAGCAACGGGGGCTGCATGGGCGCAGGATGCCGCGGCAGGGGCCACGCAGGAGAAGCAGGCAGCCGCTGCCTTGGACGCCAAGGATCTGGACACCGTGATCGTCACGGGCTCGCGCATCCGCCGTGAGCCAGGCTTCGAAGGTCCCGCGCCGGTTACCGCCATCAGTGCGGAAAAGATCCAGGCGTCCGGCTATACCCAGATCGCCGATCTGGTGAACCAGCTGCCGAGCTTTGCGGCAACCCAGACCAGCCAGACCGCCAATCAGACCGGCAATGTCGGTGTCAGTGCGCTGGACCTGCGTGGCATGGGCGTGCAACGCACCCTGACGCTGGTGGATGGCCGTCGCCAGGTTGCGTCGATCCCCGGCACCGCCGGTGTCGACGTAAGCGCGCTGCCTGCAAGCATGATCGAGCGCGTGGATGTGGTCACCGGTGGCGCATCCGCGCTGTACGGTGCCGATGCCGTCAACGGCGTGGTCAACTTCGTGCTCAAGCGCGACTACGAAGGGCTGGAAGCCAGCGTGCGCTATGGTGATTCCTCGCGCGGCGACATGCCTACGTATACAGGCGACGTTCTGTTCGGCAAGAATTTCGCTGACAACCGCGGCAACTTCACCCTGTACGGGTTCTGGGAAGAGAACTCCGGCACCGTGCGTGGCCAGGACCGTCCGTGGACTGCCAACGGCTACCCGTATTACGCACGCGCCAACGGCACGGATCCGTATGTGATCCTCGACAACAGCCGCAACGTCTACAACTCGCCCAATGCGACCGTGTTGCTGGGCAACTGCACGGTGGCCAATGCCGCCAACTGCCTGTACACCTTCAATCCGGATGGCTCGCTGCGCCACTCACAACTCGGTCCGGGCGGGCTGACCAACCTGAGCTCAGGTTTCAACGTGCTGCAGCAGGGCACCACCGATGGCGGCGAGTTTGGCGGGCGCTACGATTCCTGGTACCTGGTGACACCGTCCGATCGCCAGACCGTGCGCTCGACGCTGGATTTCGACGTCAACGATGCGCTGCGGCTGGTGGGCACGGTCAACTATTCGCAGAGTCAGTCCGAAGCGTCCTGGCGTTCGCTCAGCACCTATGGTTCGGGCGGTAGCGAAGTGGTGCCGTATTACAGCCCCTTCATCACCCAGGAAATGATCACCGCCAACGGTGGTGCCTTCACCAACGGCATCGCTTTCGGCCGCCACTTCGACGAAGAGCTGGGGCATATGCGCCAGCAGACCGACCGCAAGCTGTTGCAGGCCACCGTCGGCGCGGAAGGCTATTTCGATTTCCTCGGTCGCAGTTGGAACTACGAGGCTTATTACTCTTACGGACGCAGCCGCCAGCGCACCCGCGAACTCAACGCAGGCTCCTATGACCGCTTGCTGTCGGGCCTGAATTCCTACGTGGATGGTGCCGGCAACCCGATCTGCTGGGATGGCCCGGCCGGCTGCGTGGCGATCAATCCGTTCAAGCGCCTGACCTCGGAGATGGTCGACTGGCTGACCTATGACACCGACTGGTCGACGACCACGCTGACCCAGAAGGTTGCATCGGCCTATGCCTCCGGCGGCCTGTTCGACCTGCCCGGCGGTGAAGCCAAGGTCGTGGTCGGCGCGGAGTACCGCAAGGAGCGCAATGAGATCGGCACCATCGCCCAGTACGACCCGACCAATCCGGCCTATGACGCCAGCCTTGGCACCACCCAGAATGGTTTGAACGGCGAGTTCAGCGTCAAGGAAATCTTCAGCGAACTCAGCCTGCCGCTGCTGTCGGGTGTGACCGGCGCCGAGCGCTTGTCACTGGAGCTGGCCGGGCGCGTCTCGGATTACAGCACCGCCGGCCGCACCACGACGACGAAGCTCGGTCTGGAGTGGGCGCCGATCGAAGACATCACTTTGCGCGGCACCTACGGCAAGGCCATCCGTGCGCCCAACATCGGCGAGCTGTACACGGCCGGCAGCGTGTCGTCGGCATGGATCTACGATCCCTGCAACGACTATGCGTTGGCCAACCGCACCAGTACCACCAGCTACACGGCGGGCAACTGCGCGGCCATCAGCCCCAGCGATACCAGTGTCGGCAACTATTGGCAGTGGAAGGACATCGTCTATTCGGGCAACGTCAACCTGAAGCCGGAGACCGCCAAGACCACCACCTTCGGCATGGTGCTGCGGCCGCGGTTCATCTCCAACCTGACGGTGTCCGCTGATTACTACAAGATCGACCTGCGCGGGGTGATCTCCACCCTGGACTACCAGACCATCCTCAACCGCTGCGTCGACCAGGCCAGCCTGGACAACGCCTTCTGCGATCTGGTTACCCGCGATTCGGCGGGCGATATCGTCGAAGTGGCGGTGCAGCAGCTGAACCTCTCGCAGAGCATCGCCCGTGGCGTCGATATCAATGCCAATTGGTTTTACGACCTTGGCGAGGCAGCGGGTTCCAATGCTGGGCGCATTCTGGTTGATCTGAGCTATGGCCGTACGCTGGAGCGCAAGTTCGTCGCCGATCCGCAGAATCCCGACGATGCATGGGACTACCTCACGCTATGGGGCACGCCGAAGTGGAAGGGCACGGTGCGTACCGGCTGGTCGAATCCCAAGCTCAGCGTCTACTGGACCCTGCGGCATGTATCGAAGATGCGTGGCAGCAATACTTCGACTGCCGCGTATGAGCGCGAGTGGGCAGGCAACACCTTCTACAGCGATTTCTACGCCAGCTATCAGTTCACGCCGAAATTCAGCGTGTTCGGCGGACTCAACAACGCCTTCGATCGCGCGCCGCCGCGTGTGCCGGGCGCGGAGGCCGGTGGTGCAGGCTTCAACCAGAGCGGCTATCAGGCCGCGGTATATGACGTGCTGGGCCGCACCTTCAACATTGGCGTGCGCATGAAGCTCTGACGATCTTCGCTGAGTGCAAAAGAACAGGGCCGACGGAATCACCGTCGGCCCTGCTTGTTTTCACACTGGCGGAAACCGCAGCAGCGCTGCGGTTCCGCTGACTCAGTTGGCCTTGCTGTTGTAACGCAGGGTCAGCTGGTACTCGCGGCCCGGCTGGTTGTACCAGGCAACGGTTTCGTACTCGCGGTCGAACACGTTGGCGGCCTTGGCCTGCAGGCTCCAGGCATCGTTGATGGCGTACTCAACGCGCACATCCATGGTGCCGTAGCCAGCCAGACGCACGCTGTTGGCAGCGTTGTCGAAGCGGTGGCCACTGCCGGCGGCGGTCACGCCCAGACGCAGCGGGCCGAAGCTCTTGTCCACGTCCAGACGGCCGCTGGTGCGCGCGCGGCGGGCCAGCAGGTTGTCATAGGTCGCAGCGCCGGAGGTGTGGTCGCGCGGGTCGGTGAAGCTGGCCTGGGCGTTGATGTCGAAACCGGCCAGCGACAGGTAGCCGGTCAGCTCGGCGCCGCGGATGCGGGCTTCGGCAACATTGACCAGGTCGAAGTTGCTGTCGTAGCCGATCAACTGGTCGACGCGGGTTTCGTAGGCGTTGAAGGTCCAGTTCCAGTTGTCGGCGTACTGCGCGATGCCGAGGTTCAGGCTCTTGGATTCTTCCGGCTTCAGGTTCGGGTTGCTGAAGCCCGGGTAGTACAGGTCGTTGAAGGTCGGTGCCTTGAAGCCGGTGCCGGCGCTGGCGGTCAGGCGGAAGCCGTTACCGAAGGCAAAGCCGTAACCCAGGCTGCCGGTGGTGTGGTTGCCGAACTGCTCGTTGTCGTCGTTGCGCACGCTGGCCTGCAGCGAGTGCGCGCCGAACTGGCCCTGGTACTCGGCAAACACGCCAAGGTTGTCGCGCTGGTCGATGTCGAACGCGGTGGAGCTGGTGACCTTGTCGTTCTGCCAATCGGCACCGGCGGTGATCTGCTGGCCTTCGGCGAAGCTGAAGTCGCCCTGCACGCTGGCGGTGTCGCGGCGGGTATCGAAGGCGCTGGCGAAGCTGCGGGTGCCGGTGCTGGCATCAGCGAAGTAGTTGTCGGCTTCGTCGCGGTTGCGGCCAACCTGTGCGCTCAGGTTGAAGCGATCCGATGCAGCCCAGGCGAGCTTGGCGCCGAAGACCTGCTGGCGGTTGTCGGCTTCGTTGCCGCCGAAGATGCTGCCGTCGTATTCGTTGAAGCTGTCGGCATTGAGCACGTGGCCTTCCAGGCTCAGCGTGTCGGTCAGGGCGTAGCCACCGCGCACATTGATGGAGGTGTTGCGGTAGCCATCGCGGTCCGGTTCATCGGCGAAGCAGCCAGCGCCCCAACCAGCGGCGGTGCCGCGGCAGGCGTTGATGCCGTCGGTTTCCTGGTAGCCGCCCTGGGCCGAGATCCAACCGCGCTCACCGCGGTTGCTGAAGCCGGCGCTGACCTGGCGCAGGTTGTTGCTGCCGGCGGTGATCGCCAGGTTCTGCTGCAGGCCCTTGCCAGCGTTGCGGGTGAAGATCTGGATCACGCCGCCGATGGCCTCGGAGCCGTACAGGCTCGAACGCGGGCCACGCACGATCTCAACGCGCTCGATCTGGTCGACCGGCAGGTCCTGCAATGCGGCCATGCCGCTGGTGGCCGAAGCCACGCGCACGCCGTCGACCAGCACCAGCACCTGGTTGGAGTTGCTGCCACGCAGGAACAGCGAGGTGATCTTGCCGTTGCCGCCCTGGTTGGCGAAGTCCAGACCGGCGCGGCCGCGCAGCAGGTCCTGCAGCGAGTTGGCCTGGCTGTGGTCGATCTGCGCACGGTCGATGACCTGCACTGGCACCACGCTGTTCTCGATAGAGACCGGGGTACGGGTCGCGGTGACAGTGACGTCGTCCAGCTCGGTCGGTGCGTTCTGCGCGGCGGCAACGCCCGGCAGTGCGAGGGCAAGGGCGAGCGAAAGAGAGTGGTAAGACAGTTTCATGGAAGCTCCTGGGCCTGCACGCTCCCGCGCAGGCGGATGGGGAAGGCTGCCAGAAGAGGGAGAAGACGGAGGCGGCGCACACGGCGCTACAGCCGCCGCCATGCCCTCCGCATCGCAACCAGTCGGCTTTCGGGCCGGTCTCCGGACTCGCAGGCGAGGCGGCATGTGCCGCTTCCGTCCAGGCGCCTTCCCGTGTCGAGCACAGTGGCGGTATGCCTGGTCTTGTCCTGCTTACCGTTGCGGGGGCAGCGCCGGAATGGCGACATGCTGGAGATCCAGCAATACGCGGCACCGGCTTCCCGTTTCAACCGACCGGCAATGCCGGGCGGTCACCTGAAAGTGCGCGCATTCTATGCCATTGCCGCCAGCGTTGCCGGAATGGGCGGCAACGGCCGCCACGGCGCGGTCTCTGCAAGCGCGGCTCAACGTAGCCCGGGTAAGCGTCGGCGCAACCCGGGAGCTCATGACGCTGCAGGGCTGCACCGGTGTCGCAATCTCATTCCCCGGGTGCGCTGCGCTTACCCGGGCTACGGTTGTGCGCTTGTTGCGGCTGATTGCGGGCTGGTGGGGCCGCAATACGCAGCACTGTTGCTGAATGGCTAGAATGCGCGCTGCAAACGCAGTATCGGAAGTGTCGTGACAGAAACATGGTACGGGCAGGCCTGCGGCCAGCCTTCGCAGGAATACCGGCAACGCGCCCTGGTCCGCCAGCGCCAGTTGACCAAGCCGGAAGGTGCCTTGGGTCGCCTGGAGACGCTGGCGGTGGAGCTTGCCGCGCTGCAAGGCGTGGATCAGCCGGCTGCGCAACGTGTACCGGTCATCGTGTTCGCTGGAGATCATGGAGTCACCGCGCAAGGCGTATCGGCTTACCCGGCCGAAGTGACGGTGCAGATGCTGCACAACTTCGCCGCTGGTGGCGCCGCCATTGCAGTGCTCGCACGCGAGCTTGGCTTGCCGCTACATGTCTGGGATGTGGGCAGCCGCGCCACCGCCGCGATTGCCGGAGTGGTCAGCGCCAAAACGCTGCATGGCACGGCGGATTTCAGCACCGGTCCGGCGATGTCGGTCGAGGATCTGGAGGCTGCGTTTGATGCGGGTCGCCGCGCGGTGGAAGCTGCCTGTGCCGACGGCGCGGATCTGCTGGTGCTCGGCGAGATGGGCATCGGCAACACCACCGCTGCCAGCGCCGTGGCTGCCGCGCTTGGCGAGATGTCACTCGATCAGTTGGTTGGTGCTGGCACCGGGCTGGACGCGGTGCGCATGGTGCAGAAAAAGAACCTGATCGCACGCGCGCTGAGCCTGCATGGCGAGGCGATCGCCACCGCCGAATCACCCGGCTGCGCGGCATTGCAACTGGTCGGCGGCTTGGAAATCGCAGCGCTGGGCGCGGCGATGATCGCTGCTGCGCAGCGTCGCATTCCGGTGCTGGTGGATGGCTTCATCGTCTCTGCAGCGGCATTGGCAGCGGTGCGCATCAACCCGAGCCTGCGGCCGTGGCTGCTGTTCTCGCATCAGTCGGCTGAGCGCGGTCATATCTGCCTGTTGGAAACCCTGCAGGCCCAGCCGCTGCTGTCATTGGACCTGCGCCTGGGCGAAGGCTCCGGCGCAGCGCTGGCCTTGCCGCTGGTGCGCATGGCCTGCGCACTGCACAACCGCATGGCGACGTTCGCCGAAGCGGCCGTCGCTGATCGTGGTGGCAGCGCATGATCCTCGACCTGCTGCGACATGCCTCGACCGGCCGTGCCGGTCATCTCGACGGACGCACCGATCCGCCGTTGATGGATGGTGCGATGGACGCGCTGTACCGCAGCCATGCAGGCATTGGCTGGAGCCGGGTGATCACCTCGCCGCGACGGCGCTCGCTGGATACCGCGCATGCATTGGTGGCCGGCAGCAACCAGTTCTGCGAGATCCACCCGGACTGGGCCGAGCTCGACTTCGGCGATTGGGACGGACTGCACTTCGACGAAGTTCCTGCCGAGCAGCTTGCTGGCTTCTACAGCGAACCGCACGATGTGGTGCCGCCCAATGGCGAATCCTGGCAACAGTTCCAGGCGCGTGTGGAAGCGCAGCTGCATCGTCTGGTGGACGAAGATGATGGTGATGGCCAACCGGTGCTGGTGGTCAGCCATGCCGGTGTATTGCGACTGGTGGTATCGCGGGTCTGCGGTATAAGCCTGTCCTCGCTGTGGGCGATGCGCATTGATTACGGCACCCGTGTACGCCTGCGCGTGGAGCGGGGCGAAGACGGCCAGTTGTGGGGTGAACTGCTGGAGTTGCGACAACCATGATTGGACGCCGCCTGATCCTTGCCATCCAGTTCCTGACCCGGTTGCCGACGCCACAGGTGCGCGACTTCCGCCAGGAAGATCTGAGCAGGTCGGCGGTGTACTACCCCTTGGTCGGCGCCATCATCGGTGTGCTGCTGGCACTGCCTCTGTATGGCCTGTCGGACCGTCCATGGCTGGCGGGTGCGTTGACCTTGTTGCTGTGGGTATGGGTGACAGGCGCCTTGCATCTGGATGGTCTTGGCGATGTCGCCGATGCCTTCGGTGCGGCGCATCGCAATCCGCAGCGCTTCCTTGAGGTACTCAAGGACCCGCACATGGGCGTATTCGGTGTAGTGACGCTGATCATGCAGCTGCTGCTGAAGTTCGTGCTGCTGACCGAGCTTGCGGTGGGGCCGTTGTGGTTCGGCATCGTGCTGGTGCCGGCGTGGGCGCGCTGGGGCACCTTATGGTGGAGCCAGCGCATACCGTCGCTGCACGGCGATGGTTTGGGTGAGCGTTTTTCCTGGCAGCTGCGACCGTCAGCGATGTGGTTGTGGGCGGCCTTGTTGGCTGCTATCAGCGTGTTGTTCGCGTGGCCGTTGTTGCTGGCACTGCTGCTGGTGCCGCTGGTGGCGCTGTGGTGGAAGCGCAAGCTTGGTGGCATCTCAGGCGATGGCCTGGGTGCAAGCGTCGAAGTGGTGGAGACGCTGCTGATGCTCGCCTTGGTGATCCTCGCACCGCTCGCCACCGGTTTCGTGGGAGCGGCTTGAGCCACTCCAACAAACGCGAGGCGCGGCTTCAATCCTCGAAGCGGATCTCGGTGGTCTCTTCTACGTCGGCTTCGGCCTGCATATGCGTCTCATGCACCGGCCCGGCCTGCTGTCCTGCACGCGTGGTGGGCAGGGCGCCGGCAGCGACTTCATACTCTGCTACCAGTTGCTGGCGACGCGCCTCCGGTATTTCCTGCCAGTGGCAGCCGACCAACGCGCCTTCCAACGAATACAGCAGGTTGAGGCTGGGCTTGAAGCCAGCGCGGCGCACTTTCATGAACGCTGCAACCGGGCCAATCGCACTCAAATCCTGCTCGCTGCGCAAACCTACCTGACGCAGCCAGGCTGCACTCTTGGGGCCGATGTTGCGCAGCTTGGGTGCGCTCATTGCAGCGCCTCGACAAACACCTGGGCGATGGCTTCCAGCCCCAACTGGTCGTCGGCATCGAAACGTGCGAGCACCGGGCTGTCGATGTCGAATACGCCGATCAGCGTGTCGTTGTGGACCAAGGGCACCACCAGCTCCGAGCGCGAGGCCGAATCGCAGGCAATGTGGCCGGGGAAGGCATCCACGTCTTCGATGCGCTGGGTCTGGCGGCTGCTCGCTGCTGCGCCACAGACGCCCTTGGACAGCGGAATGCGCACGCAGGCCGGCAAACCCTGGAACGGGCCGACGACCAGTTCCTTGCCGTCGTAGAAGTAGAACCCAACCCAGTTGAGCTGCGGCAGTGCGTGATAAACCAGGGCCGACAGATTGGCGGCATTGGCAATGCGGTCGGCTTCGCCGTGGACCAGGGCGCGGGCCTGGGCCAGCAGCTGGGCGTACTGTTCCGGCTTGCTGCCGGTGAGCGTGTCGGTGTTGAACATCTTGGGAGTCTAGCCGCTGCGTGACTCCCGATTTTGCCAGCCGTTGCTGCTGAACGCAGCCATCGACAATGGAATGCTGGATCGCAGGCAAAAAAAGACCCGGTAGCGGGAGGGAGCTACCGGGTCTGGGATTGCGCGGGGGAGGGACCGCGCAAATTCTGTTGTATGGGTTCAGCGGGTATTGCGCTCGGAGCTGCCGGACTTGGCAGCGAAAGGCTTGCGAACCAATGCACCCAGTGCTTCGCCGGTTTTCAGGCTGAGGCCGAGTACTTCCTGGTTGGCGCTGGCCAGCCGTTCCATGTTGTCGCGGGCCAACTGCATACCCTTGGGCAGCAATGCCTGCAGATCCGCCTGCGCCCCAGCCTGGGCCAGTTCGCCGAAGAAACCGGCGGCAGCGGTGGTATTGCGCTCGAAAGTGCGCAACTGCACACCAAACACGCTTTCAGCATTTTCCAGCGCCAGCCGGTTGGCACGGTTGGCCACAGCAGCGAACTGCTTGGTGTAGCTGCTGAAATCGTTGGGCTGAGCGGACATCGATGCAATCCGGCGGTTCTTGTTGCGTTGCAGCATAACGCGCTTTTGGCGCAATGCAACATTCGATGGTGAACCATTCAGCATTTCCCGTTGTAGTGCCGAGCCATGCTCGGCTGGGGCGTTCCCGGGAAGGCCTC
>Ga0308157_10000811_pt1 | contig 83978 bp, 81 predicted proteins | sample PhyBR1_FD_201035 | JGI IMG/M metagenome (GOLD analysis project Ga0308157, IMG submission 201035) | Phyllosphere microbial communities from UC Gill Tract Community Farm, Albany, California, United States - DLSLB.R1 | ecosystem: Host-associated > Plants > Phyllosphere > Unclassified | place: USA...
CCCATTGCGCCGATGGTACTGCACTCGTGAGGGTGTGGGAGAGTAGGTCACCGCCGGACTTAACCTAAAGAAGAATATGGTTTGAGGCCCTGAACACTATGGTGTTCAGGGCCTCACCTGTTTAAGCCGTCCGCGCACCCACGGCGCTCGAGCTCTTTTTCATCGGGGAACTGGTTACAGTGTGTAGTAGGTAAAACCAGATCTGCTATCGAGGGAGCCCCGCCTTGACCACTGAGACAACGAGTCCGCTGCGTTACCGAGACGATTCGATTCGTCCTCAGGACGACCTATACCGCCACAGCAACGGTAAATGGTTCGAAACCGCTACGATCCCAGGGGATCAGGGAATCTACGGTTCTTTCATGGAACTGCGTGATCAAGCAGAAGACGCCGTTCACGCCATCATTAAAGAAGCAGTCAAAGCATACGAATCAGGGACCGCAACCGACGGTGCCACGCAGCGTATTGCACATCTGTACGGTTCGTTCATGAATGAAGCAGCCATCGAAGAACGCGGAGCTACCCCGATCGCCGGCTATCTCGAGGCCATCGCCGAAGTCCAAAACGTTGAAGGACTGCTTGAGCTCTCAGGTTCCTTCTATCGCAAGGGCATTAGTGGCTTCGTTGAGATCGGTGCCATGAATGATGCGGGTAATCCAGAGCGTAACCTCCTGACCTTCCTTCAGGGTGGTCTGGGCCTACCTGATGAGTCTTACTATCATGACGAACAAATGGCAGAAACGGTGGTCGATTACCGTGAGCACCTGGGGCGTCTGCTGAGCCTCGGTGGCTTTGCTGACGCAGAGACTGCTGCCGCGGGTGTGGTTGACCTCGAGACCGCTATTGCCCAGTACCACTGGGATCGTGTGAAGGTCCGCGACGCTCAGGCTCGCTACAATCTCATGACCGGCCAGCAGCTCTTCGAGCTTTTTGGCGGTCTGGAGACCTGGCTGACTGGTGCCGGCATTGATCCGAAGTACTACGAAGAAGTAGTTCTCTGGCAGCCAAGCTACCTCGAGGGACTCTCCGGGCTCATTACTGAACAGCCACTGGACGCGTGGAAGAACTGGCTACGTGTACAGGTGCTTCGTTCCTTCGCACCGTACCTCTCCAGTGATTTTGTGAACGAGAATTTCTCGTTCTACTCCGCCAAGCTCGGCGGCGTCGAACAGATTAAGGACCGCTGGAAGCGCGGAGTTTCCTTTACCGAAGGCGCCGTGGGTGAAGACATTGGTCAGCTCTACGTGGCCAAGAACTTCCCTCCAGAAGCAAAAGATGCGATGGACCAGTTGGTGCAGCGCCTCATCGAGGCATACCGCATTTCCATTGGTGAACTGTCGTGGATGGGCCAAGAGACCATCGAAAAGGCATTGGACAAGCTCTCAAAGTTCCGCCCGAAGATCGGCTACCCCAACGAGTGGATCGACTACTCGTCAATTACCACCGATGAATCAGATGTCATCGCCAACCTGGCCTCTGCGAACGAGTTCGAGTTTAAGCGTGAACTGAAGAAGATCGACGATGGCGTCAACCGCGAACTGTGGTTCATGTACCCACAGACCGTAAATGCTTACTACCACCCACTGCTGAACGAAATCGCTTTCCCGGCCGCCATCTTGCGCCTGCCATTCTTTGATGTTGACCGGGATATCGCGTCTAACTTTGGAGCCATTGGAGCGGTGATCGGTCACGAGATCGGACACGGCTTTGACGATCAAGGATCGCAGTTTGACGGTAGTGGCCAGCTGACCAATTGGTGGACCGACGATGACCGGGAGTCCTTCGAAAAGCTCACCGGCAAACTGGTGGAACAGTACAACGCACTCTCGCCTACCGAAGCCCCAGAGCACAACGTCAACGGTGCCCTGACCCTGGGTGAAAACATTGGTGACCTCGGTGGACTCGGCATCGCTTACAAGGCCTACAAGCTCGAGCTTGAAGCCCGTGGCATCACCGAGGACGAAGTGATTGACGGGGTGACCGGTGATCAGCGCTTCTTCTACTCCTGGGCCGAATGCTGGAGAACTCTCATCCGTCCGGAAACTGCCGTGGTTCGAGTGCGCACCGACCCACACGCACCCGGCGAATTCCGTTGCAACCAGGTTCCGAAGAATCTAGATGCCTTCCACCAAGCTTTCGGCACGAAGCCGGGGGATGGAATGTGGTTGGATCCAGAACAGCGAGTAGAGATCTGGTAGAAAACCATGGTCTTAAGGCAGGGCACCGAGAAAGTTCGCTTTTCGGTGCTCTGCCTTTTTAATTACCCGAAGCTGCGGGGTGTAAGTCTGATCATGATGGGCTTTATCCGCGCGCAATGACACGTAGAATGGACTATTGTGACTTCCGAAATTAATTCCGCACAGACCATTGATCCCAACGACCAGCGACAGGTCCGCACTGACAAGCGCAACCAGTTCCTGGCCAAGGGTGAGGAAGCCTACCCTGTGGGTGTGGCCCGCACCCACTCACTGCTGGAAATCCGCGATAAATACGCACACCTCGAAGCCGGCGATGAAACCGAAGATGTCGTCGGAGTAGCCGGTCGCATCGTTTTCATGCGCAACACCGGCAAGCTGTGCTTCACGACCTTGCAGGAGGGCGGTCCCAAGGGTGAAGGCGTGCGTCTGCAGGTCATGCTCTCGCTGGCTAATGTCGGTGAAGAGCGCCTGGCGCAGTGGAAGTCCCTAGTTGACCTCGGTGACCATGTCTTTGTCAGCGGCAGGGTGATTTCTTCGCGCCGCGGTGAACTTTCAATCATGGCTGACAGCTTTGAAATGGCATCCAAGGCCTTGCGCCCGCTGCCAGTGCTGCACGCCGACTTGAACGAGGAAACCCGCGTTCGTCAGCGCTACGCCGACCTGATCGTCCGCAACGAAGCTCGCGAGATGGTCTACAAGCGTGCCGCGATTGTTCGGGCCGTACGCAATACCCTTGAAAACCACAGCTACGTTGAGGTTGAGACCCCAATGTTGCAGCTGGTCCACGGTGGCGCATCGGCTCGTCCTTTCAAAACTCACCTGAACGCGTTTGATCAGGAAATGACCCTGCGCATCGCGACCGAGCTGTATCTCAAGCGCTGTGTTGTCGGTGGCGTGGATCGCGTCTTCGAAGTGGGACGTATCTTCCGCAACGAGGGTGTGGACTCGACCCACTCTCCAGAATTCACCACCCTGGAATGCTACGAAGCTTATGCAGACCAGTACGTGATGGCTGATCGCATGAAGGAAATCATCCTCAATGCTGCCGATGCTATTGGTGCTGGCCGCACCATCGAGACCCCACGCGGTACCGCAAACCTGGATGGCGAATGGCGCTGGTTGAGCGTTTACCCTGGCCTGTCTGAAGCCGTTGGCGTTGAAATCACCCCAGAAACCGATGCGTCGGTGCTGCGCGAAGTTGCTGCCAAGCATGAGGTCAAGATCGATCCAGCGTGGAGCGCTCAGAAGCTCGTGATCGAGCTCTTCGGCGAAATCGTTGAGCCTACTCTGATCGACCCAACCTTCGTCTGTGATTACCCGCCACTGGCTCAGCCTTTGGCCCGCCCGCACCGTTCGAAGCCAGGAGTCATCGAGGCTTGGGACTTGATTATCGGCGGTATGGAACGTGGAACCGCGTTCTCTGAGCTGATTGATCCAGTGATTCAGCGTGAGCGCCTCACCGAGCAGTCCCTGATGGCTGCCGGTGGCGACCCAGAAGCGATGCAGCTTGATGAAGACTTCTTGCGCGCTCTGGAATACGGTGCCCCACCAATGGGTGGCATTGGTCTGGGTATTGACCGATTGGTCATGCTCTTTACCAACGTTGGTATCCGCGAAACCATTCTCTTCCCACTGCTAAAGCCGGAGGCATAGAAATGCCATATATTGAGGCAATTGTTCCGACTATCTGTCTGGCCTTGCTTTTTTGGTACGTGATGAAAGCTATTACAAACGCGGACCGAAAAGAGCGTCAGGCTGAGGCTGAAGCGGATGCGCTTATTCAAAATCGCATGGATTCCAATAATCCTTCGAACGAGAATTAGAGTATTCCTGAAAAAAGCTTGTGAATTCTGATGAGAATTATAATTCTACGTCGCTATTTGTATAAGCTTGAAGACTGAAAAGGACTCGTCGGTGTAAACTGAGTAGTTCAGCAGATTCAACCTCGGAGGAATCCCCGAATGGCACGTCAGGTTCAAATTGCCCTGATTGATGATATTGATGGTAGCGAAGCTACCGAGTCAATTGCTTTTAGCGTTAATGGTCAGCACTTCGAAATTGATTTGAATGATGAGCACGCTGCGCAATTCCATGCGGCTCTTGAAACCTATGTAGAGGCTGCTCGCTCGTCGAAGCAGACCGCAACTAGTGAAGCTCCAGCAATTCGCGCGTGGGCAAAAGAAAATAATATGAAGGTCAATGCCCGCGGGCGCCTTAATGCGGATGTTGTTGAAGCTTACAACGCTGCTATGCGTAAAGGTGGACGCAACCGCGCAAAGTAATTTGCTTGGTCGTAGGTAGACTTCAAATGAGTCGGCACATTCAATGTGCCGACTCATTTGTTTATAACGACCGCCGTGATATATCAATTTAATTTGGTTGAAGATAATAGTGTTTGTGCAACAACTAAATAGCTTTTATTTGTGAGAGCTAGCGATGGCCAGTTGTCCGCGCAGAGCTAATTGGGTTATCCCCGTGGCGAACAAGGGCGCATTGATGGCGCTTGATGCGTAGCATCGAATTATTGGTAAGCAAGGAGTGTGCCGAAGATGTTTGAGAGATTTACCGACCGTGCCCGTCGAGTTGTCGTGCTCGCCCAAGAAGAGGCGCGCATGCTCAACCACAATTACATCGGCACCGAGCACCTGCTGCTCGGCCTAATCCACGAAGGTGACGGTGTAGCCGCAAAAGCGCTCGAGTCGCTGAATATTTCGTTGGGTGCCGTACGTGAGCAGGTTCAGGAGATTATCGGCAAGGGCCAGCAGGCGCCTTCCGGTCATATCCCGTTCACTCCTCGCGCCAAGAAAGTCTTGGAATTATCGCTGCGCGAAGCGTTGCAGCTGGGCCACAACTACATTGGAACCGAGCACATCCTGCTCGGCCTGATCCGCGAGGGTGAAGGCGTCGCCGCACAGGTGCTCGTCAAGCTCGGTGCAGACCTCGGCCGCGTGCGCCAGCAGGTTATCCAGCTGCTCTCGGGCTACCAGGGGGGTAAGGAAACTGCCTCCGCTGGTGTCAGCTCGGGTGGCCAGCAGGAAGGTACCCCAGCCGGTTCAGCAGTACTGGACCAGTTCGGCCGCAACCTCACCGCTGCAGCCCGCGAAGGCAAGCTTGACCCAGTGATCGGTCGCGAGCACGAGATGGAACGCGTCATGCAGGTCCTCTCGCGCCGCACCAAGAACAACCCGGTTCTCATCGGTGAACCTGGTGTGGGTAAGACCGCCGTTGTTGAAGGCCTGGCTCAGTCGATCGTTCGCGGCGACGTGCCAGAAACCATCAAGGACAAGCAGCTGTACACCCTGGACCTCGGTTCTTTGGTAGCAGGTTCACGTTACCGTGGTGACTTCGAAGAGCGCCTGAAGAAGGTCCTCAAGGAGATCCGCACGCGCGGTGACATCATCCTGTTCATCGACGAGATCCACACCTTGGTGGGTGCCGGTGCCGCCGAAGGCGCTATCGATGCTGCCTCGATCCTCAAGCCTATGTTGGCTCGTGGCGAGCTGCAGACCATCGGTGCGACCACCTTGGATGAGTACCGCAAGAACATTGAGAAGGATGCAGCGCTCGAGCGTCGTTTCCAGCCGATCCAGGTTAAGGAACCATCGGTCGAACTGACCACGCAGATTCTGCGTGGCCTGCGTGACCGCTACGAGGCACACCACCGCGTGACCATCACCGATGGTGCGCTACAGGCTGCCGCAACCTTGGCTCACCGCTACATTTCGGATCGCTTCCTGCCAGATAAGGCAGTGGACCTGATCGATGAAGCCGGTGCCCGCCTGCGCATTCAGCGAATGACCGCACCTCCTGCCCTGAAGGAAATGGACGAGGAGATCGCGACCGTTCGTCTGGAGAAGGAAGCAGCGATCGACGCTCAGGACTTTGAAGGTGCAGCCTCGCTGCGCGACAAGGAGTCCAAGCTCATCGAAGCGCGCAACGAAAAGGAAAAGTCGTGGCGCAACGGTGACATGGATGAAGTATCCGAGGTCACCGAAGAGCTGATTGCTGAAGTTCTGGCTAACTCCACCGGTATCCCAGTGGTCAAGCTGACCGAGGAAGAGTCCTCGCGTCTGCTGAACATGGAAGAAGAACTACACAAGCGTGTGATCGGTCAGGATTCGGCTATCAAGGCCATCTCCCAGGCCATCCGTCGTACCCGTGCAGGTCTGAAGGATCCAAACCGCCCAGGCGGCTCGTTCATCTTCGCCGGTCCAACCGGTGTGGGTAAGACCGAGCTGGCCAAGGCACTGGCAGAGTTCCTCTTCGGTGAAGAAGATGCGCTGATCACCCTGGATATGTCCGAATACTCGGAGAAGCACACCGTTTCCCGTCTCTTCGGTGCCCCTCCAGGCTATGTCGGCTACGAAGAAGGCGGACAGCTGACCGAGAAGGTCCGTCGTCGTCCGTTCTCCGTCGTGCTCTTCGATGAGGTTGAAAAGGCCCACGCCGACCTGTTCAACTCGTTGCTGCAGATTCTGGAAGACGGTCGCTTGACCGACTCTCAGGGCCGTGTGGTGGACTTCAAGAACACCATCATCATCATGACCACCAACCTCGGTACCCGCGACATCTCTAAGGGTGTCATGACCGGCTTCCAGTCGGCCGCGGATACCAAGACCGGTTATGAGCGCATGCAGGCCAAGGTGCAGGAAGAGCTGCGTCAGCACTTCCGCCCAGAATTCCTGAACCGTGTTGATGACACCGTGGTCTTCCCGCAGCTGAACCAGGAAGAGATCGAAGAGATCGTCGACCTGTTCGTTGGCCGCCTGGCCAAGCGCCTGAAGGAACGCGAGATGACCATCGAGCTGACCCAGGCTGCCCGTGTCCTGTTGGCACAGCGTGGCTACGACCCAGCAATGGGTGCCCGTCCACTACGCCGTACCATCCAGCGCGACATCGAAGATCAGCTCTCCGAGCGAATCCTCTTCGGTCAGATCGTTGCCGGACAGCATGTCACCGTGGACGTCGAAGGCGAGGGAGCGGACCAGAAGTTCGTCTTCCACGCTGAAGGTGGACAGGGCCAGCTAGAAGGCGAGCCAGCACCGGCTGCGCTGGAAAGCTAACAAGTAAGCTCACGCCAAGGGCGTCAGAGTCGCAGAACTGCGAGTCTGACGCCCTTGGCGCTTAACCCTTCACGTTCCCTTAGCGCGGTTACGTAATTTGCGAGGTTCCCTAACGCAAAGAGTGGACTCTATTTCTCGCGCCGGAGTGCGTGGTATCGTCTAGCAGGAATCGCCGGTAAGTCCGGCCAGATGAGAACGGGAAATGATGTCCGAACGGTTCGAATCTCAAACAGGTCTCGTTTGGAATGCTCAGCGGGAAAATATCCGACTTGGACGCGACCGGACCGAGAAACTTACCTGCGTCCGAATTCGGAAACTACCCGAGGATGGCTGTTTTGCCGATGAGATCCATCGTGTTCACCCGGATGTGGGCCTCATCGACTTCATGCTCGATGAGCAAAGTAACGCGGAACCGATCGTTGACCTCACAGGGATAAGCCATCTACATAACTTGAAAGTAATTAACATCGACGCGAAGAACCAAGTGCTTCGCGAAGAACTAGGTCATGCATCTACGCCTTCATTGGTACGGGTCATTGCAAAGTATGTTGAAGGTGTGACCGAGTACTTAGTCCAAAGTCCTGAATTGCAATCTTTGGAACTTGAAGGTGCTCCAATTGACATTCTAGGAGTGGCGCCCGGCGCACTAAGTACCGTTACATTGGGAAAATTGACTGAGACAAGAACTCGATCTGCTTGGGAAAACCTAGCAACCCTGGATGAATTTTGCGTTGAGCGCTCCGGCACAGTTTGTGTTTCTCCTCCGTCAGTTCAATGGCCTGAGTTAGTCAGTTTTGTCTCGGTGGCCTCGCTCAAGGGCATCGTGAAGTCCTCGCAATGTATACCTTTTAAGTTCCTATACTTGGAGGGCGTTCGTCTGTTTGATCCGGAACCTTCTTTCTGGGACCTGGCGGCAGAGCGAGTCACAGTTGGTTATGCGACGAAACCACCCAAATGGCTCGTGGATGCTTGGCCTACGCGTCCGGCTGACTGGGCCGACTGGCTCGTAGTTCCTTATCATCCGAGCCTTCCTGGATCAGAATATGCAGTCCATGAGGAATATGCCCCTGTCGAGAGGCAACGATAGAAAATCGAAAATTAGCTTGTAAGCGCATTCGTATCGCTCCAGAGCATGTACCGAAATGATCCCGAAGAGCCGTAGTAATTTCAACCTGTACGATGGCCAATGGCTTTCGCCATAAACATGGCCAGATTCCGGATTCTCATGACGTTTTCATTGAGAACGGCAATTGCAAAGAAAGCTGTCCGGGAATCCACCTGTTGTAGGGTATGGTCATGGCAGCCATACGTTCGGGAAAGCTCATCACCATCTCGTCCGTGTCTGTGCTCGCCTATGTCGTACTCTACCTACTGCTTAGCCCGTTGCTACCTGAGCACCTTGCTCGGCATGCGGGAACCGATGGCGTTGGTTATAGCCCATTGTCGGTGACGGTGCTGATCGTTGGACTGGTTGCAACGCTCAGTCTGCTAATTGGCATCCTTGCCTACCGCGACTTCACTTCTTTGGGCCACTGGTATCCCGGACCAAAATCAATCGTGGTCTGCTTTTTATCTGCGGGTTTCGGCATCCTTGGGCTAGGTGTTGCCATGATGATGGCTGTGCTTGGGCGCGAAGCGGAAGAGAGTGGTTCGCGCCCGATTGGAATGGGACTGCTAGGACTACTTTTGATTTTTGCAATTTCTGCCGGCATTTTGGTTCGGGCTTTACCTCGCGCCGAACCCGAATCCTTGAGCACTTGAGGACAGCACTTTGTGTAAAAGGGGATAGCTGCAGGCCTGTCGGTCACATTTCTGATCAACGCAGTGGTTCAATGTGCGACGTTTTCAGAAAGAGAATTTGCACATGAGAACAGGCAAAAACAATAGACCCCCGGCGCCGGAGCTGGCGTGCGAGGGTCTGCCTGAAAATGGGCTTAGCGTCCGACGGCCTTGCTGACTAACTCAGCAATCATTTTCTCGAGCTTCTCATCCAGTGCGGTGATCGCAAAGGAAGTGGGCCAGAGCGTGCCCTCATCAAGTTGCGCCACATCGTTAAAGCCAAATGTCAGATAGCGCCCATCAAACTTCTTGGCGTCCTGAATGAAGCAGAGGATCTTGCCGTCCAAAGCATAGGCGGGCATCCCATACCAAGTCTTCGGCTCTAATTCTGGGGCAGTGCTGGTAATGATCTGATGCAGCTTTTCGGCGAGCACCTTGTCGTTACCTTCAAATGAAGCAATCTTCTCTTCAACGTCTTTACGAGCCTGTGCAGCCTTTTCTGCCTTGGTCATCCGCTTCTTGGGAGCACGTACCTCGGCGGCACGTTCTTTCATGGCGGCCTTCTCGGCGGCGCTGAATCCCTCTTGTTCTGCACTGCTCATCTTTACTGCCCCTTCACTGCCTGATTAATTCGCACCATATTTCCCGAAGGATCACGGAAGGCACAATCACGCGGTCCCCACGGCTGATCCATGGGTTCTTGGAGAACCTCCGCGCCCGAAGCGCTCAAGGATTCAAATAGGGGATCCAACTCATCAACGCTGAGCACCAAACCGCCCAAGGCGCCCTTGGCGACAAGCTCAGCCAAAGCCTGTGCATCCTCATCGGAGCGCCCAGCTCCTGGAGCGGAGAGCACCAGGTTCAAGCCTTCTTGGCCAGGCACCGCAAGGCTGACCCAACGGAAGCCAGCATTAGCCACGTCCGAGACCACGGCCATGCCCAGACCATCACGGTAGAAGGTCAGCGCCTCATCAACATCGAGCACGGTCACGGGAATGTATTGAACTGAAATCTGTGTCATGACTAAAGCCTATGCAGGCAGCGCAACGCGTGCTTCTTCAAAACTGCTCAGAATCTGGAGGGGCGCAATAAGATCTTGGCAATGCAGGCAGGGATCTGTTCAGAGTCCTGGTGCGCTCGTTCCCGATAAGCGGTCGGCGTTTCACCCACCACCTCGGTAAAACGTGAACTGAAAGACCCTAAAGAACTCCACCCCACCTGCATGCAGGTATCGGTGACCGTCACCCCTGAACGCAAAAGATGCATGGCCCGTTCAATCCGCCGGGTCAGCAAATAAGAATAGGGTGTCTCCCCATAAACGCGCTTAAACTCGCGTGAAAAATGTGCGGGAGACATTAACGCTTTGCTGGCCATCGCCGGGACATCCAGCGGTTGATCATAGTTACGGTCCATCAGATCTTTGGCCCGTCGCAGATGTGCTAAAACTTTCAGCACTTGAGTATCCACGGTTTAGGCCTTCCGGGCTGCGCGCAGCACCAAGAAGATGCCCAGCACCGTGCAACAGAGATAAACGCCGATGACGCAGATCCATCCTGCCGTGAAGCCGCCAGCAGAACCTACCAAGAGCCCCATGGCTAAAGGCCCTACGGTGAAGCCACCAAATTGGCCAGCTGAAACCAGACCACTGGCACTGCCTAAACGATTGGCCGGGACCACGCGAAGCAGTCCCGCCATCAACACCACCGAGACACCCAGCGCCGAAGCGCCATGCAATGCCACTGCAACCCACAACAGAATCGATGAGTGTAATTGCCCAGCGAGCAAGAAGGTTGCGCCACCGCACATGGCCAAAACCGCCAGCAAAAGCAATAGCTTGGGAGCCGCAACTCCACGGGACATCATGCGCCCCCAACCAACACGTGCGCTGACTCCCACGATGCCGGCCACCGCCGCGGTTAGTCCGCCAGCGACCAGAGAGAAGTCCAGTTCACGCACCGCAAAGAGCGCCAGATAAACGTTGGTGGCCTGTACACCCACACCGTTGATGAACCCGAAGATGCAGAGCGCGTAAATGATGAACCGGGTGGAACTGGCCTCGTCGGCCACTGGTGTGCTTGTTTTTGCAGTGACCGGGCTGCTCTTCTTGGGAGCCGGGGAAGTGAGGAAGGGTGTGGCATTAACGATGCGAAGTGCAAAGAACGCCAGGGCAGCTGCCAGCACTGCTCCGGCCAAGGAAGCACCTTGCCAGCCGATCACCGCAGCCAGCATCGGGAACCCGAGACTACCGACCAATTGAGAGACCTGAACTCCAGACTGCTTAATCCCGGTCCAGGTGATGCGCTGTGCGCTGGGAACACGTTGGGCCAAGATTCGATTGGTCACGCCATTGGGAAATGACTGGGCAAAACCGGCAATTCCAGAGGCTACCAAGAGCATTACATAGCCAGCGTCCACTGCAGCCAGGGCCATAGCCAAAGCCGCGGTACCAAAGATGATCAGCATCAAACGGGAATCCGGTTGCCTGTCGGAGAACTTCCCAAAAGCCACATTGCCGATCGCCGCACATCCAAAGCAGGCGGTAGCCAGCAGGCCGAATTGTGATTCGCTAAGACCCAAGTCCCGGATCACTAGATCACTGGTGGCGCTCAGCCCATAGTTGAGCAGTGGTGCGATACCTACGGCAGCTAGCAGGATGGACAGCAGCCCAAATCCGGGGCGTGCTTCTTTGGCTTTCATCCTCATCCTTAGCTTCGTGCTCGCGTGCTACTAGCTAAGTTTTGCATAGTCATTCTCGCTTCTTGGACACTATGACATATCTAGCAACGGCTTAGAATCTGCACACCAACAGGCATAGGATTTAACAGGTGAATACATTTACCGTCCGCTCCGCCAAAACCAGTGATGTACCGGCCATTCGCGATCTTGTGCGACCCCTGGCCGAAGAACGCATCTTGCTGGATAAGGAAGCGGTCACCTACTACGAATCAATTCAGGAATTCGTTGTAGCCCAAGACGCGGACGGAAATGTGGTTGGCTGTGGAGGCCTGCACGTGATCTGGGAAGACATTGCTGAGATCCGCACTCTGGCCACTTCTAATACGGTCCGTGGCAAGGGCGTGGGGCACTTACTGCTGCAAGAACTGCTACGCCGTGCCAAGGCTGTCGGTGTTGCTCGGGTCTTCTGCCTGACCTTTGAGGTTGCCTTCTTTGAACGCCAAGGATTTAGCGTGATGGCAGATCAAAGTGCCGTAGACCCTTCGGTGTACCAAGAAATCTTGCTCTCAAGGGATGAGGGCGTCGCTGAATTCTTGGACCTCGCCCGGGTTAAACCCAATACGCTGGGCAATACTCGCATGATTATCGCCCTGGGCTAGTCCATCCGGTCATAACGTGCCCGCAAGAAAAGGTACAGGGCATAAACGATCAGGCCTGCGGCGATGATCGCCAGCGCCACCGAACCGAAAGTTTGGTCCCGGACCGCTTTGAGCGCGCCATCGATACCACTGGCTTCCTCGGGATCACCTTGGAGGGTGCTCACGATGAACAACAAACCCAAGGCGCCCAAGACCAGCCCCTTGGCTGGGTAGCCAATCATCCCGGAATAGCGGATAGCTGAAGAAATCTCGTTCCGGCTGGAGCCATGAAGATCATCCAGGAACTTTTTGCTCACGCCCTTGTAGATGTAATACCCGGCCATCACCAACAACACTGCGCCAAAAACGATCAAAGCCACACGTCCGGCCACAGACTTCATCAGTTCACCGCTCAAACTGGTCGCGGTTTCTCCCGAATCACTGGGATCACCTAGAGCGAATCGGGTGAAGGTAAACCCTACGGCCAGAAAAACGATGCCGGTACCCGAAAATTTGAGTCGGTCCCGCAGTTCTTTCTCGGGCAGTAGCATTTGCGCCAGCGACCACAAGCCCAGCACCAGGGCACCAATAGCGCAGATCCACAACAGTACGATGCCGAAAGGTTGCGCGGACAAGGCTCGCATGGCTCCACTTTGATCGGCCTGCGCCTGCCCACCGGTGGCCACCACCGCGGCCAACACGCCCATGGTGGCGTGCAAGATACCGTTGGCGACGTAACCCAAGCGGGCCAGACGCTCGAACCACGGGTGCCGCGCAGCCTGATGGGCGGCCTTTGCCGGATCAACAGAAGAATTCATGCGCTAAGCATAACTAGGATGGCAAGCGCACGCCGTCATCTTCGAGCACTGCTAGACCATCCTTAAGCAATCCAGCCAGGGCCCGCTCACGCTGACTAGATTCGGACTGCAATTTTTCAAGTGCCACATAGGTGGCGTGACTTTGCCGGCCCAGATCGCTGAGGAAAGAATCCTGCGGTACTGGATGATCATGCTCTCTTAGAACCGCCATGATGGCACCGCGCACCTGACGGTCGGTACCCTTCCATGCTTGGCCCTTGGGAGTGTAGTGTGGCGCCGGCTGCCCGGCAGCAATCCAGGCACACTGCTCAAAGACCGGGCAGGCATCGCATTTTGGGCTACGAGCCGTGCATACCAGCGCACCAAGTTCCATGACCGAGACATTCCACAGATTTGCTGCAGTCCGATCTACAGGTTGCACGTCTTTGGCACGGGCGAACTCACTGGCCCGTGGGCTCGGTTCAGGAAGGGCCATGCCGCCAAAGAGTCGGGCATGCACGCGTCGGATATTGGTATCAACCACGACCGTAGGCTCGCCAAAAGCAAAACAGGCAATGGCCGCTGCGGTGTAGTCCCCAACACCGGGTAGTGCCCGCAATGCCTCTTCGGTGCGTGGCACTTCACCGTCATATTCGGTGGTGATTTCCACCGCTGCCGCATGCAAGCGCTGAGCCCGTCGCGGATAACCCAATCGGCCCCAGGCCTTCAGCGCTTCGGATAATGGTTCGGCGGCGAGGTCTTGGGGACGGGGCCAACGGCGCATCCATTCTTCCCAGACCGGCAAAACACGCACCACAGGGGTCTGCTGCAACATAAATTCACTGACCATCACCTCCCAACCGCTCACGCCTTCTCGACGCCAAGGCAGGTCCCGGGAGTTCTGCAGATACCAATGATTAATACGGTGATGGATTTGTTGCACCACACTACTGTAGCTAACGAGGCTTCATGGTCCCGATTCCCCTGCCATTACCGGGATCGAGACCGTGAATGAACTAGCCTTAAGCCATGAGCAATACATCAGGGGGAAAGCTTCCGGCCAGCGTCTATCGGCGCCGGCGCATCACCGTTGCGGTGATCGCCGTGGTACTGGTGGGCTTGATCATCTGGGGTGTCATTGCTCTGGCCGGACTCTTCTCATCAGATCAGGAAGGTTCGGCGGCCCCACAGGCTACTGCGCAAACCAGCGCGCCGGCCGAAAGCACGCAATCGGAAGAAGACGCGGCTAAAAAGTGTAAATCCGACGAGGTAGAGGTCACCGCGACGACCGACGCTAAAAGTTATGCCACGGGTAAAGAGCCGGTGCTGATCTTGACCGTCGAAAATACTTCGAAGCGCGAATGCGACATCAACGTCGGCACCAATAAGCAAGAATTCTTGATCTCCAGTGGCAGCGACAGGGTCTTTTCCACCGTGGACTGCCTGCAAGACGGCGAAGATGTGTCACTAACCTTCGCTGCCGGGCAAAAGGAGAATGCCCGCTTTACCTGGAACCGTGAGCGTTCGGCCCCGGGGTGTAAGGCCGTGAGCGTACAGCCGGGCCCAGGTACCTACAAGTTCACCGCAGCCATTGGTGAATTTGAATCCAAGCCGGTCAGCTTCAACCTGGAATAACGCCCTAGATATAGCGGTCTAGCAGCGAAGACTCGGCCATGCGGGCTAGTCCCTCACGGATGGACCGCGCACGCTGTTCGCCCACCCCTTCAATTTCCATCAAAGCGGTGGTGGAAGCGGCCATCAGCAGCTGCAAATTATCAAAGGACGCGACCATCCGGTCGCCCACAGCCTTAGGCACCGTCCGAATTTGCGAGAGCAACCGATAACCCTTTGGGGTGAGCTGATCATCGTGCCCAATGGTGCCCTGTGGGAACAAGATCTTCGTGAGCCCGTCAAGATCGATCAGTTGCGCATCGGAGACTTCATGTAGCCGCTCCAAAGCGATATCAATATCCAGCTCCTGGCCTTCGGCCTGCGCGTAGTCACGCATCAGCAACTGGTTATCAACCTGAATTCCGGAGAGCAACTCTGCGTGCTGCGCGGCCAAAAGACGCCCATCCATGCCCAATTCCAGAACATAGCGGGAGATTTCCTCGCTGGTTCTACGCAACATTTCGGTACGCTGCAATACCGCAAGGACTTCGCGGGCGGTGGCCACATCTTCAATTTCCGCTGCAGACAGGGCACTGGTGACCTGATCTAAACGGTGACGGTAGCGTTCTAGGGTGGCGATCGCCTGGTTGCCTCGGGCCAGTAAGCGTTCGGCCGGTTCAAGCACGTGGCGCTCGCCGGCAGCATAGAGCGTGATGGTCTGCATGGATTGCGACACCGAGATGGTCGGGAAACCGGTCTGCACGGCCACGCGTTCTGCGGTACGGTGACGGGTGCCTGATTCCTGGGTATCGATCTGCGCATCGGGCATCAGTTGCACCCCGGCCTGCAGGATCTGGCGGGCGGTGCCATCAAGGATGATCGCCCCGTCCATCTTGGCTAATTCACGAATGCGTGTGGGGGTGTAATCGGTGTTGATCCGAAATCCGCCGGAGCTAATGGATTCAACCACCTTGTCATGTCCCAGCACGATCAGCGCGCCGGTACGTCCGCGTTGGATGCGCTCGAGCCCCTGGGCGAGCTCGGTGCCTGGAGCGATTTGCGCCAGGATGGCAAGGAATCCGGGGGATGGGTTCATTTTCAAGGTGCGTCCTTTCGGCGGGCGACAACACTTAAGTTTATCGTGCCGGTTTCTGCCGTTGAGTGAAGGCAATATCGAGGGCCTGCGCGATGTTCTCCACCTGGAAAACACGGATCCCGTCGGGGATATTTTTTAGCGGTTCCGGAGTGGCCGGAGCCATGGCAAAGGAGAAGCCCAAACGTTGAGCCTCGGTAATGCGCCGAGAGATCTCAGGCACCTGGCGGACTTCACCAGCCAATCCAACCTCGCCGAAAGCCACAAAGTCCTGCGGCAGGGGGAATTCGTTCATCGAGGATGCCAAGGCCAGCGCGCAGGCCAAATCCGAGGCTGGTTCGGCGATTTTCACCCCGCCGACCGTGGCGATATAGGAGTCCATGGAGGATAGGTCCATATGCGCGCGGGCCTGCAAGACCGCAACCACCATTTGTGCGCGGGCCGCATCCAACCCGCTGGTCGCACGCCGGGCCGCCGGGGCGTTGCTGCGTGAGAGTAGGGTCTGCACTTCGGCCACCAGGGGGCGTCGACCCTCCAATGTCACGGTGATGCAGGTGCCCGGAACCGGATTGCGGGTACGGGTGACAAAAAGCTTGGAAGGGTCGGTCAGTGACTCGATACCGTCTTCATTCAAATCAAAGCAGCCCACCTCATCGGTGGCACCATAACGGTTTTTCAGTGCACGTAGGATGCGTAGGCGTGAATGCTTCTCGCCGTCGAACTGGCAGACCACATCCACCAAGTGTTCGAGCAAGCGCGGACCGGCTACCGAACCTTCCTTGGTTACGTGCCCCACCATGATGGTGGACATGGCGCGGGTTTTGGCGGCGTTAATAATCGAGGCGGCCACCTCACGCACCTGTGAAACACCGCCGGCAGCACCATCAACTTCTGCCGAGGAGAAGGTCTGCACCGAGTCTAAGATCAACAGTTGCGGATCAATTTCTTGAATCTGCCCCAAAGCCAAGGCCAGATCGGTTTCGGCTGCCAGATAGAGGGTGTCGGCAATGGCATTGATACGTTCGGCGCGGGATTTGACCTGGGCTGCTGACTCTTCGCCGGTCAGATAGAGCACTCGAAGCCCGGTTTGTGCAGCCTTGGCTGCCACATCTAAGAGCAGGGTGGACTTGCCAACGCCCGGTTCACCGGCCAGCAGGATGGCTGCGGCCGGAACAAGCCCGCCACCGAGGACGCGGTCTAGTTCAGAAACCCCACTGGGGCGGAAGGCTGCCTCGGAGCCGTCGATCTGTGCGATGGGTTTGGCCGGGTGCGCCACCTTGGCGGCGGCAACGGTGCGCGCTGAGACGACACCTACCTCTTCAACAGTGCCCCAGGCCTGACACTCGCCGCAGCGTCCCACCCATTTGATGGTGCTCCAACCGCATTCCGAACATTTGAATGTTGGTGAAGACTTGCTGCGTGTGGAGGTTTTGGCCATAGGCCCATGCTATCGAGCCGGGCCGACAAAATTGCTCAAGACAGCTTGGGTAGCGCCGCGACCGCGTCCTCGTGATCGCGCCCTGCCGCTTCTAAGAGGTCAACAATCATTGGGCGCAATAAAAGCACTAGTCCTTCACCCTGCAGGCCTTCAACTCCTAGGGCTCGGGGGTCAAGCTGCGCGGCAGCGCTTTCAAGCTGTACTACGGCAGCCTTCTCGTACTTAAGCTGCCCGGCAAGGCTGGGTTCACGTACCGAATGAGCCAGGGAATTTGCTGCTTCCGAGACCTCACGCAGCAGTGGGGCCAGCGCCTCGGCGCCCTCGGGTGTCAGTGCACTATTGGTGAGTACCGAAGCGAGACGACGGGCAAAAACACGGAGGTTACGGGCGGTCCAGTCGTAGTGGTTATAGCGTTGCGAGAGCCGGTTCAACTCGTGGCGGTGCCGGCGGCCCACCGGGGAGATCATGGCGATTTCTTTGGAGGCACTAAAGGCGCTGGGCAGCTTGTCCAAGTGTTTTTGGGTTGCACGGGCTTTGATGAGGGCGTGGAACGCGGAACGACGGTCGTCATCACGGATGGCCCAGGAGCACTCCAGAATAGCTTCGGAGAGTTCTTTAAGTAGGTCACTGAGTGCTGCCACCGGGGTACGACGCGGGTCACTGGGCCAAACGATGATCACCAGCAGGGCAAGCAGCGAGCCAGTTAATGCGTCGATGGATCTGGCAAAGGGCCCGTCAATACTGACCGGCAATAACACCACCAGCGCCGACTGCATGCCCAGCTGGGTGGAGAAGATCGCTCCGGAATCTAGGTAGCGGGCAATGACCAAGCTCAGCGACATCACCAGTGCTGCCTGCCAAATTCCCTGCCCGAACCAATGCATCAAGGTATCGCCCAAAGCCACCCCAAGAGTGCAGCCCAAAGCTACTTCGGCGGTTTTGCGCACCGTGGTGGAGGCGCCAAAGCCCAGGGAGATCAGCGCGCTGGTGGCAGCGAAGATTGGTTGGGTGTGCCCCCAGATGCTCTCTGCAATCCAGAAGGCACCGATAGCGCCGAGGGTCATGCGCAGGATTCTTGGTAGCGAATTGCGGGCGCGCACCAGTCCTGAGCGGTTCCGTGCAGCTAAAAAGCCTGCCAGTTTTGCCGGCATTCGCTGCGAAGTGCTCCCTTTAGCCATAGGCACAGTCTCCCACGGACTGGCCTTGAGACCGATGAACATGCGCCCATATTGCTTGAGTGAGCAGGATCACTGGCCAACGTAGAAGCTGTTAACCTCTTGTTCACCTTTGCCGGGGGAACTGGTTACCTTGGCTCTTTAACGTCGTAAATGAAGCGGGGAAGACTCCGCTGAAGGTTTTCATTCAACACGTATTTCAACATGGGGAGTACAACTCGTGAAGCTCAATCGCCTTGGCAGTGCAGCTGCCGTCCTATCTGTCGCAGCAATCGCACTGACCGCTTGCGGTTCAGACAGCCCAACCGCCACCAGCTCCGAGAGCACCTCCAGCTCCGCAGCCTCGGGCGTAACCGGCACCCTGACCGGCATCGGCGCTTCCAGCCAGACCTCTGCCATGGAAGCTTGGATCACCGGCTTCAAGGCAGCTAACTCCGGCGCCAACGTACAGTACTCGCCAGATGGCTCGGGCGCAGGCCGCGAAGCCTTCTTGGCTGGCGGCGCACAGTTCGCAGGCTCGGATGCTTCGCTGAAGCCAGAAGAAGCAGAAAAGGCTAAGGAAGTTTGCGGCCCAGACGGCGCATTCAACATCCCAGCTTACGTTTCGCCAATCGCTATCGCTTACAACCTTGATGGCGTTGACGAAATCAACATGGATGCCGACACCATCGCCAAGGTTTTCAAGAAGGAAATCACCAAGTGGAACGATGATGCAATCGCCAAGCAGAACCCAGATGTGGACCTGCCTGACACCGCCATCACCGTTGTTCACCGTAACGATGAGTCCGGCACCACCGAGAACTTCGTTGAGTACCTGAAGGCAGCCGCTGCTGACGTTTGGACCTACGACGTTTCCGGTGACTGGCCAAGCGACATCCAGTCGGAAAACGCTAAGGGCACCTCCGGCGTGGTTTCGACCACCACCTCCACCAACGGCGCCATCACCTACGCTGACTTCTCCGCAGTGGGCAACCTGTCCACCGTGAACGTCAAGGTTGGCGACGAGTACACCAAGATTTCGGCCGAGGCCGCTGCTAAGGCACTGGATACCGCAACCCCAGTTGAAGGTGCAGCCGAGAACGACCTCGCACTGGAACTGCAGCGCGACACCACCGAAGCGGGTACCTACCCAATCGTCTTGGTTTCGTACCACATCTACTGCAGCACCTACAAGGATCAGGCAACCGTTGACCTGGTCAAGGCCTTCGGTAACTACGTAGTTTCCGATGAGGGTCAGAAGACCGCTCACGAGTCGGCTGGTAACGCCCCAATCTCGACCAGCATCGCCGAGAAGGCTACCAAGGCGATCGACTCGATCACCGTAGCTCAGTAATTCTCCTACCGGTTTACCGGTACAAGGTGCGGGTGGGGCTAACCCACCCGCACCAGCAACACCCCTCCACCCCCAGCAGTGAAAGCTGCTTCACCCCGTTTCGTAAAGGCTTTAGCCATGACTACCAATGCTTTGACAAGCAAGTCATCGACTTCAGGCCGCGCAGGTGACAAGATCTTCTCCGGTGCCGCAGTGGCTGCCGGTGTGCTGATTCTTGTCACTCTCTTCGCGGTTGCAGTCTTCTTGCTGATCCAGGCCCTCCCGACGTTCTTCGCCGATCCGGCAAAGATTTCCGGCGGCCAAGGATTCTTCGTTTACATCTGGCCGATTGTTATCGGCACCATCATCGCAGCAGCAATTGCGCTGCTTGTCGCTACCCCGATCGGTATCGGTGTGGCGCTGTTCATCTCACACTTTGCTCCACGTAAGGTCGCTGGCCCACTGGGTTACCTGATCGACCTGCTCGCCGCGATCCCCTCGGTGATCTACGGCGCTTGGGGTTACATGGTCTTGGCACCTGCCTTGGTTCCAGGCTACGAATGGCTGGCCCAGTATCTGGGATTCATCCCGATCTTCGAAGGTCCTGCTAGCCAGACCGGCAAGACCATGCTCACCGCCGGCATCGTGCTGGCCGTGATGGTGCTACCGATCATCACCTCGCTGTCCCGCGAAATCTTCTTGCAGACTCCAAAGTTGCACGAGGAAGCCGCCCTCGCTTTGGGTGCCACCCGCTGGGAAATGATCACCACCGCCGTGATCCCCTTCGCCCGCCCGGGCATCATTTCGGCTGTCATGCTGGGTCTGGGTCGCGCTTTGGGTGAAACCATGGCTGTGGCGCTGGTGCTCTCCACCGGCAACCTAATCCCATCGCTGATCAAGACCGGTAACCAAACCATCGCCGCGGAAATCGCGTTGAACTTCCCCGAAGCCTTTGGGCTGCGTCTCTCGGAGCTGATTGCTGCCGGTCTGGTCCTGTTCCTGATCACCTTGCTGGTGAACATGATCGCCCGTGGAATCATCGCTCGTCACAAGGAATTCTCGGGAGCTAACTGATGAGTGCCACCACAACTAACCTGAACAACAAGGCCAATGGCAATTCCACCCCACCGGTGCGTAAGCGCAACTCCCTGGCCAAGGGCAAACTACCAAAGTGGGCCATCTGGGCTATCGCTGCCGGCTCCATCGTTCTCGGTGCCGCGGCATCCACGCTGACTGGATTCAATATCGCCAGCTTCGCCATCTACTCGGCCATCATCTTCCTGATCGCCGCCTCGGTCATCACCACCGCGGTCGAAGGCAAACGTCGCGGTAAGAACGCCATGTGGACCTACCTGGTCTATGCGGCCTTCATTGTCGCCCTGATCCCACTAGCTTCGGTACTTTACACGGTGCTCCAGAAGGGCCTGCCCGGTATCAACAGCCACTTCCTGTTCACTTCGATGAACGGTGTGACCGGTGCAGTTGATAACCAGACCGTAGCTAACGGCGAGCCAGTAGTCGGCGGCGCCTACCACGCGGTGATGGGTACCTTGCTGATCACCCTCTGGGCTACGTTGATCTCGGTTCCGGTGGGCATGCTCACCGCGGTGTATCTGGTCGAATACGGTCAGGGTAAGGCCCTGTCCAAGGCCATCACCTTCTTCGTCGACGTGATGACCGGTATCCCTTCGATCGTGGCCGGCCTGTTCGCAGCCGCACTGTTCGGCATCATCCTCGGCCCCAACGCCCGCATGGGTATTGTCGCTGCAGTAGCCTTGAGCGTGCTGATGATCCCGACCGTGGTTCGCTCCACCGAGGAAATGCTCAAGATCGTTCCGAATGAACTGCGTGAAGCCTCCTTCGCACTGGGTGTGCGTCGCTGGCGCACCATCTTGAAGGTGGTCATCCCGACCGCGATCTCCGGTATCGCCTCTGGTGTCACCCTGGCTATCGCCCGCGTGATCGGTGAGACTGCTCCGATCCTGGTGACCGCCGGTATCGCCAGCCAGATCAACATGAATGTCTTCGCCAACTGGATGTCCACGTTGCCGACCTTCATCTACTACCAGATCCTGACCCCGACCAGCCCGACCAACGTTGACCCATCGGTACAGCGTGCCTGGGCAGCAGCCCTGCTGCTGATCCTGATGGTGATGGCACTGAACCTGATCGCCCGCCTGGTCGCTTCGATCTTCGCTCCTAAGAAGGGTCGTTGAGCTAAGGCTCCGTCCCTGACCCACCTAAATTTTTTCAAGGATAAATCATGGCAAAACGCATCGACGTCAATGATCTGAACGTCTACTACTCCAAGTTCCTGGCCGTTGAAGGTGTCTCGATCAACATCGAGCCTAAGTCGGTTACCGCATTCATCGGCCCCTCGGGCTGTGGCAAGTCAACCTTCCTACGTACCCTGAACCGCATGCACGAAGTGATCCCTGGTGGTCGCGTTGAGGGTCAGGTACTGCTTGATGGAGATGACCTCTACGGTGCCGGCGTTGACCCGGTGACCGTACGTAGCCAGATCGGCATGGTCTTCCAGCGCCCGAACCCATTCCCAACCATGTCCATCAAGGACAATGTGCTCGCCGGTGTGAAGCTAAACGGCACCAAGATCTCGCGCTCAGACGCCGATGATCTGGTGGAGAAGTCGCTACGCGGCGCGAACCTGTGGAACGAAGTCAAGGACCGCCTGGACAAGCCAGGCTCCGGCCTCTCCGGTGGTCAGCAGCAGCGTTTGTGCATCGCCCGCACCATTGCGGTGAAGCCAGATGTGATCCTCATGGACGAGCCTTGCTCGGCACTGGATCCAATTTCCACCTTGGCTATCGAAGACTTGATCAACGAACTCAAGAGCGACTACACCGTGGTCATCGTGACCCACAATATGCAGCAGGCTGCTCGTGTGAGTGACAAGACCGCATTCTTCAACATTGCGGGTACCGGTAAGCCGGGCAAGCTCATCGAGTTCAATGACACCACCGCCATCTTCTCTAACCCAGAGCAGAAGGCTACCGAAGATTACGTCTCCGGACGCTTCGGATAAAGATTTCGGCTATCGCCACCTTTGAGTCGGCGATAGACGAACCGGAAGGGGGGTCTTCCGGGGATCCTGGAGGGGATCACCGCCAGCGGCGCACTATGTTAGTGCGCCGCTGGTTTTTAAGCTGTGCCTCTAATCGGGTATGTAAAGCACGCTTGACTGTAAAGGGTGCTTGTCATTAGGGTGGTGTAAAGACCAATCCCAAGGAGTGGACACCATGAAAACGAAGGCATCACCCAAAACTCGGTGGGGCATCTCTCGCTTTGGCGGTAGCTCAGCCACCTTGATCGGTGCCAGCCTAGGCATCGGCCTAGTGTTCTCCGTCGGTGCAGGCCTACTCTTCGCCCGACTCAACGCCTCAGAACAGTTCACCCTGGTGGCAGTCGTCATGACCGCGTGCCTGCTACCAGTGCTCAGTGCGGCCTGCTGGGCCCTCCTAGTGGATCGTGACAGCGTGAAGGGCGCTACCAAGAATCCTGAAATTTCGGTGGAGAGCCAGTGGTACGACAAAGCTGCGATCGGTGTATTTCAAGATCTGCTGATTATCTGTGGCCTGGGAGCAGCGTTATTTTCCTTCGTTCAGGTCAGCGTTTCACTGGGGCTGACCCTAGCTGGCATCGTGCTGGTAGCCATGGTGGATTTTGCACTGCGCTACCTGATCATCAAAAAAGCGCAGGGCTAATGGAGAATAACCTCAGCGAGTATCGCAAGGAACGCGGATACTCCCAACAGGCCTTAGCCGATGAGCTCGGCGTTTCCCGGCAGACCATCATCTCCCTAGAAAAAGGGCGCTATGACCCGTCCCTGCCACTGGCGTTCAAGCTTGCTGCGCTGTTCGCCTGCCAGATTGAAGACCTCTTCATTCCTGAGCAGGACTAGCCAGCAAGGAAGAGTGGCCTGACAGCCAAGGTCAGGATTGCGCCACCGGCCACGCAGGCCACGGGAGTCAAAAGCCAATGCCGCACAACACGGAACACATTGCGCCACACTACCGACTCAAAGGCTTGATTGTGGCCTGCGCCGACAATGCCACTGGTTACCGACTGCGTGGTTGATAGTGGCAGGTGTAATACGAGGGAACCAACAAAAAGCATGCCAGCAGCCACACCCTGGGCGATCATGCCGCGCAAGGGATCAAAGTTCACTAGGCGGCGGCCCAGGGTATAGGTGATCCGCCAACCGCCCAGCAGCACTCCAAAGCTCAAGGCAAACGCGGCCGAGAGTTGGATGGCGAGGGTCAGCGGCCCCGGATCGATCACGTGCCCGGTAATGAGTACCAAGCTCAGCAGTGCGCCGGTACGCTGACCATCCTGCAGCCCTAGTCCCAGAGCCACGGCACCTGCGGCCATGGCCTGCCCGGCACGTGAACCCTCATTAACCGACCGAGAAGTGTTGTGCCGCAGCATTCTGGTCGCCGGAATCACCAGCAAGTAGGAGAGCACATAGGCAATGACCGAGGCGAGCACCATCGGAAGAATCACCGAGGAGAGCAACAATCCCCACGCGTCGCTGATCGACTCATCACCCATCAAAGCCGAAGCGCCACTACCACCAACCACCGCGGAAAGTAGCGCATGGGTGGAGCTAATCGGCAGACCACGCCACCAACAGTAAATAGCCCAAATACCGGCCACCAGCAGGCTACTGATCAGCAGTTTCAGGCCCAGAACCCCAGAGGGTACATTGAAGTTCAACTCCTGCACCAGGGCCACACTCAAACCCGAGGTAGCCATGGTGCCAAGGAAAGCGAAAAAAGCCGCCACCGACACCGCAATACCTGGTCGCAACGCTCGGGTCCTGACGGATGCCGCCACCGCCGTGGAAGCATCACGCATACCATTGAGCGTGCCGTAAGCCAGGGTCAAGACCACGGCAATCGCAGTGAGGACCGAAATGAGGGTCATGGGTTTTAGGACTCCTTGACCAAGACGCGACCGAGGTGGTCAGCGAATTGGCGCAGGGTATTAACGGTGAGCATCAATTGGTCGGCAACCTGCTGGTGCCGATGGATGGTGCTGGCCTTGGAAAAGTTTGCGATCTCATTGCCCCACACCAGATGGGTTCGTGCTGCACGCTTGGAAAACTGCAGCATCTGCATCCAGTGATCTTCCAAGTCATCAAGGTTGTTCAGGCGTTGCACCGCATCGGAGGCCAACTCGGCAAGTTGTGAGATCAATTCCAACTGCTCGGAGGAACGTTCCGAAAGGGGAGTGGAACCAACGGTCATAATCAGCTCACCGGTACCGCGCAAATGCTCCAGGGTCGCGTGCAAGAAGCGGGAGAGCGCATACATGTCCTCGCGGGGCAACGGGCTGATATAGCTGGTACGCAAGTGGGTCAGTACCGCATGCAATAAATCGGAGGCCTCGGCCTCGGCACTGGCCAAATCGCGCAGTCGCTCGGTACGTGTACTCGGGCTGCCGATCATTTCGGCCACGCTCTCAACTGAACCGCGAATCGTGGTGGTCAGCGAGCGGAGTAGCTCAATGCCACGCGAGGCGGAAGGAAAGACCTGGAACTTCACTTTTTGGGCGCACCATTCGGATCGACTGCTGTTGGTACCAACTGCAGAACAGTTTACGACGTGGAAGTTAACGCCGGGGTATTGATGATGTCGGACCGGGAACGCCTCTCGGCGGAAGGCCGCTCGAAGCGGCAGAATTTTGGAGCCCGGGGTTACCAGCGGCCCGACACCGTTATCTAGTTTTCTCGCCCCATGCCCCTGCTGTCAACCACAGCGCACGACGCGTGCGTTTTCTCACGCTAACGCCGCAGGTTCTTCTCCGCGCCACTGAGGCACAACAGCGCGCAACAGAACCAAATCGCACCAGCAGGCCCCAAACCGGCAGCCACCGAACTCGAAATCACCGGCAAAGCTACTTGTCCGAGCCGGTTTCCCATCAGTCTCACCGCCAATGCTGAACCGCGATCCACGGTGGGTACGGAGGTGGAAATCATTGTCATCGTCATCGGCTGTCCCAGCCCCAAGAAGAACCCACCGATGAGCAACGCCAGCCCGGCGACCCACAGCACATCGATAAATATCGGGGCTAGAGCGATGGCTACACCCGAAATGTACAAGCTCGCCACCAGCATTTGTCGCCGATCAAAGTGCGAGGAGAGCTTGGGAATGAACAATCTGGAGACCACCGACGCGCAACCGCGAATGGCCAAAAGCACACCAACTGCTGCTGGTGTGACGCCATGTTTCTCGGCAACCAGTGGCAGGAAGGCGGTCAGGATGTCCAACATCGACAATAAGGTCAGTGACGCAAACATGTGCGAGACCATGCCCTTGACCCGCAGGATCGAACCAATAGATGCCGTCGAGCGCGCGGCCGGCGCCGAGGCCACACTCTTGGTGGTACGTGGCTGCCAGCTAGGTAATAAGAAGGGGACTGCGATGAGTGAACAACCCACACCGATCCACAGGGCCCGCCCAATATCTGAAATTCGTTGCGCCGAGTGCGCATCGGTCCCGGTGCCCAACACCAGCCCGGCGATCAGTGGGCCAATAAACTGTCCCGCCGCGTAGGCGGCGGTAAACCATCCGAAGCCCTTATCGAGATCACTATCCGGAAAGTAGCGGGCGATGGATGATTGCCCACCGATGGTGAACATTAGATGCCCCAGACCCAATACCGCGCTGGCCAAAGCCACCGTGACCGCGTTGGGTGAGAGTGCAATGCCTAATCCACCCACGGCAATCAGCATGACGCCGGCGACCATGAGGAAGCGGATACGGCGGATGCGTGAACTGACCCGCCCCAACATCATGGCGGTAAACAACGGCAAAATCGCGTAGGCCGCGGTCACCGCACCAACGGTGAAGGAGCCTGAACCAAAGGAGATGAGTTTGTAGGTGGTGACCGGGCGGATGAGGTTAAGTGCTGCTTGGGAGAGTAGTCCCGTGGCGATGAGAATCAATAACCATCGCATAATCCCCGAAGAATCCGCTTTTGATCCAGCGCCCACACGCACCTGCCTAAATATCTGGGATTAGTTCCTCACCCATCCTAGGACTGTGACGTAGTTTTTTAGTCCAATGCGTCTTGGCGCCACAAGCGGGCGCAGGCTTCCAAGTCCTCCGCAGTTTTGCTTAGCGCGCGAGCCTGTCCGGTGAGCTTGGTACCGCGCTCACTATTGGACAGATCGGCGGCGTCTGCATGCTCGGTCATCCCCAGAACCAGTACCCGGCAATAGGCGGCGGTGCGTTCTAGTGCGTGAGCAAAGTCACCGTCAAAAGCGCCAGAAAGAATCGAATCGGTCATCTTTTTGAGCTCTTCGGCCGTCGGTGGCTCGGCGACCCCAGCAACAATGCGTTCTACCTGCGCACGGTGAGCGCCAGCTTGGAAACGCGCCGAATGCATCTCCGGTTTGCTCATGGTTGCAGCGCGAACGGCATACAATCGCCACAATGCACCAGGTAGGGAGCGGGCCGGGGCTTCACTCCATAACTCGGCAAGTACTTCTAAGCCTTCACTCTCAGCGACTTTGATCAGTCGGTTTGAGACTTCTGGGTCGTTGTTCTCAATGCCGCGACGTACAAAGGCTTGGGCGGAAAGATGGGCGGCTTCAGACACGCGCGCCGGATCGGCCCCACCTTCGTAGGGCTCGAATTCTTCGGGAGCAAATGGGCGTGGTTTGTGATGACGAAAACCTGCTACCTGGGCAACTTTTGATCCTGCGCGTGCACCTCTCATGGGCTCAAGAATACTCGCTGCACCTTGGCGCTCCATTAACGGATTTTGCGTCGCTTGGCCCGCTCTCACCGCCGATTAATACTCACGCGCTTCCATCAGGTAGTATGGATTTTGGCCTTGTGCCGTGCGCCTTTAGCTCAGCTGGTAGAGCACTGGACTTTTAATCCATTGGTCGCGGGTTCGATCCCCGCAGGGCGCACCACCAGAAAATCCCCTTCACCGATTCGGTGAAGGGGATTTTCAATTTTCAGCAATGCGTTTACGACAACGACAAGACTTCGGAGCAGGCGTTAGCCACAGTTTCTGAATGTGTGGCGATAAGCACCGCTGCACCGTTATGGGCGATACGCTCCAGTTCCTGCAAAACCATCTGCTCGTTCTGCGAATCAAGTGCACCCGTCGGTTCATCGGCCACGATAACCGATGGCGCCTTAACGATGAGTCGGGCCAAAGCGACACGTTGTTGTTCTCCGCCAGACAACTGGTAAATGGGTTCGCGGTGTCGTCCTGCCAGTCCTACTCGTTCTAGCGCTTCGTCGAAATTAGTGGTCCGTACGGCCCTGCGTCCCTTGGCAGCGATTGCTACTTCAAGGTTTTCCTGAACCGTTGCGTTTTCAATAAGTGCGTAGTCCTGAAAGAGATAACCGAGGGTATCCCGCCGGAATTTGCGTCGCTTTTCTGGACCAAATCGGGCGATATCCCGGCCGCCGATAAATATCTGGCCGTAATCGAGGTCTTCCAGCAGTCCAATACAGTTCAGGATGGTTGATTTTCCAGAGCCGGATGCCCCGGTGAGAGCGGTCATCTGACCTGCCGAGACGCCAAAATCTAATCCGCTAAAGAGCACGCGTTGCCCAAAGGACTTAGTAGCGTCAGAAACAATAATGTCGGTCATGCGCTCTCCTGCGACTGCGTACGAATGATTAAGCGGGTGCGGACAGCTACGGCTAAGAGTAGAACGCACAAATTAATGAGGCCAACTGAAAACAGTACCCACGGTTGCCACATGGATAGTGCGCTGGCCTCAACTTGAGCACTTACTGATTTGTTCGACGTGAGCAGATCAAAGTATCTATATGCGGTAGTGCCCACGACCCATAAGATGACGATACCGATGAGGGCGAATTCAGATTGGATCAGCCATTTATGTGTTGGGAAGAATTTCCAACCATGAAGATACCTAACCAAGATCGCTTTGGCATTTGCGCGAACATGAATCTGCGCTAAACCCACCGCAGTGGTCATCAGTACTAAAACTGCAATCAGTGCGTTTGCGACTTTAAGCCGAAGTTCAATCACGTTGGTTGCGTATTCATCGGCCGATGTTTGTGCGAGGGGAATGTATGAGGCAATCCACCGGCCTAGGAATTCCTGAGGTGTGTGTTCGGTCGCGTCCACATAGTCCTTCACGAGAATCCGACCCTGGCTGGCATAAGCCATGAAGTCATCGTCGCTGATCAGGTTTGAATCCGGGCCAAACACCACCACCGGAAGGTTTGATAATGACTTTGGTCGACCGCTACCATCGGGGCGAGGCTCATACAGGAAAAGCTCCTGGCCAGACTTGATCGTCTCAACAGTTAGATTCTTGGCCAAAGTGGAATGGGGTGAACCCCCTTGTTCCACGAGTGCTAGTTCCTCATCCTTACTTAGGTGCAGATTCTCCGGGACAAGAATCTTGGCACCAGTCGCCGGCGCAACAGAGACGTTCTGGCCTTGAGCGTCCACGATCTGGTTTTGGCCAATGTAGGTGTTGTTTACTACCAGTGCATTGGGTGTCGTACCCTCGGCGTCGTTGGTAGTTATGGGGATTGCCGCTATGAGCCTGCCGAGCCCATCCTGTTCTTTTAGCCATTTGCCGGTGGCAAGTGAAAGTTTCTCCACTTCGTCTTGCGATATGTCAGACCCAAATAAAATGCTCGCTGAATTGCCAGCCCGCGACATGTCCTTGTGGGCCACGCCTGCGGCGATTGTGGCTTGAGCGGCAACAAACGATGAAGCGACAAGAGATACGGCCAGTATTAAGCCTGGAAGTCGAATGAGGTAGGCGGCTGGGACAGCTACTCGAAACCCGAGTCGACCCTTGATGCTTTCGAGCATATTCGTGGACCAAACAAGGCTCACGGCCAAAGTATGAATGAGCGCGATGAGCGCGATCCCGACACCAGAAACCATGGCGAAGTTCAGCGCAACCATTGAAAACTGGTTCAGACCGTTATAGAAGAATAATCCCGCGGTTCCCACCACGACGGTTGAAACTAGCGTCAGGGCCGTAAAGAGCGACGCATGCCGATAGTCAGCTTTAAGCGCATAGGATTTCGCATTACCGTTGAGACGGAGGATTGAGTAGAACTTCACGTTATTGATGACTGAGAGACCTGCGAGCATGGTGATCAGGAGTACAGTTACACATGTCGTGGATCCAATTGAGCCGCTCAAGAACCACTTCAAGGCGCTTATGACATCTGTCCCTTTGCTCCCGACGTCCACGGAAAGTCCAAGCTGCTTTAGGCCATCAGCAACTATTTCAGTTGCTTCTTGAGATCCATACACAAAATATTCACCGCGGGGATCTACGCCGTCGAGTTCGCTGGAAGGATGGATAACGGTAGAGATCGATTGCGAAAACGCTGGATAGCCTTCCGTTACCCACTTTGATTCTGCAAGGGCACTATCGCCTGAAGACAAGAAAGCGTGGCGAGTAGTCGGATCGTTCAGATCCCTGACTTGACGCAAGATGACGGCGTTTGCGGATGAGGCTAAATGGTCAACAACGTTCGCGAGTGACTCGCCATCGGTGGAAAAAGTATTGCCCGTTGCCCGAATTTTTTCTGCACCAGGGTAGGAAGACTCATCAACAACCATTGTGAAAATGATTCCCGTAAAGGCTGCGTACAGGGCAACAACAATAACGGCTAGGCGAAGCCCTGAGTTCTTCATCAAGTTCTTTCTAAAAACGTCGGCGGGGAAATGAGAATTCTCGCCGATTTATCAGCTCGCTAGGTGGGCCGTATGGATACTCAGTGCGATGCGAACCAGTCCACTCAGAGCAAGTAGGTTCTGCATGTGTTCTTCCCCAGGAGCATCGCAAGTTGAGATCCTGGCGGTGTGTTTCGCTTGCTATGCAAAAAATAAACCACCGGATGTAATGATAAATTACTTGTCGCACATAACCAACATGAGTTTCTTAGCGATAATTTTGTGTATTCAAGGTAATTGAGATGCGCATCCCAGGGTAGGTAGCTGGGTCTGACCATGATGTTGGACGAACAAAATGAACGAGGCTGTTCACCAGAATCCTGCCATTTCGGTCGACAACAGAATGGTGTTCCTATCGTTGGCAATCTACCTGGTGGTCAAACACAGCTAAAAGGCCCCATGCTGGTCGATCAGAGATGGAACGGCGAAGAAATTAATTAGATTAAGGGTGGCACACTTGTACCGTCGGGTCGGGGCATGACACCTTACCGAGTTACCTACACGTACGGTTCCAAGAAATTAATCACGCGCTCCATCACCAAAGCGCGAGCTTCAGGGTCATGGGAACGCAACGAGTTGTCGGTAAACAGGTGCTTGTTTCCCGGATAGGTGAACAGCTGTGCCACGTCTTTTCCTTCGCCTTCTACGAAGTTCTGCGCAGCTTCCAAGTCGCCTTCCTGGGCAAAGAAAGGGTCTTCGTCCATGCCGTGAATCTGTACCGGAACATTCTCTGGCCACGGTCCGAAGCTCCATTCAGCATCCAAGTCCACAAATGATTCCAGCAAGACGGCGGCCACCGTTCCTTCACGCTGCTGCGCACACTGTTGAGCTAATGCGGCACCCCACGAAGTGCCAATGTAGACCAGCTCGTCGGGCAGTTTGCTAAACAACTTATCAACGCGTTCTTGGATCTTGTCTTCGCCAAGTTTGTTAGCCATGCGAATGCCGGCCTCGAGATCTTTGGGAAGCTTGCCTGCAAACAGGTCCAGTGTGTGTACGGTATGCCCGGCGGCACGTAATTCTGCCGCCATTGCCTGGACGCCTGGGGTGAGACCTTGGACGTGGTGGAACAAAACGATGGTGGCCATGAGCGTACTCCTAGAGGTCGCTAGCGTTCGTCGACGAGGTTGTTGATGCGTTGGGGCAGGTGTTCAAGAGCGGTGTCCCAGCCGGGCATTTGACTGTTGATTTCTACGCTGTAGCCTTCAACCAGCATGAACTCTGCGCAGGTGAGGACTTCTTGTTCGGATTCGGTCTCGTAAATGAAGGCACGTTTGATGTCGCTCCAGAGCAAGGTCGCCGACTGGTCAATAACCAGACCGGTCTTTACTACTTCAACGGTGCGCTGGGGATAGGACATGTTCCACTTGCTTTCGAGATCCGCGGCGGTGTGCTTTGCTCAAGTCTAAACCGGAAGCACACCGCCTGCCGGTGATCAAACCGGGTTGGGGTAGGACTTAGTGAGGGTTCCTTGTGCTGAAATTTCTAGATAATAGTCAAGGTTGAGTTGTTCTAGGAACCTCTGGTCGTGGCTGACTACCAATAACGCACCACGATACGCCTGGAGTGCTTCAGCAAGCTGGCGCACACTATCGATATCCAAATTATTGGTTGGCTCATCGAGGATGAGCAATTGCGCAGGAGGCTCGGCCAACAACAAGGTGGACAGATAAACACGGAACCGCTCACCACCGGAGAGGGATCCGAGAGGAAGATCCGCACTGGCTCCACGCAATAAAAGCCTGGCCAACATATTGCGAATTTCCCCACTGCTTGCCGAAGGGGCGACCGCAGCAACATTGTCCATGGCGCTGACCTGATCATCCAGACCAACCAAACGTTGGGGTAAAAAACCGACCCGATCAAGATAGATTTCACCCTTGAGCCCCGAACGGGTTGGGTCACCGGAGATCATCTGCCGCAGCAGGGTGCTCTTGCCCGAACCATTCGGTCCGATCAGTCCCACACGTTCAGGACCCTGAATGATCTGCTGGGTTGTCTGCGAAGAAATGATGGCGACATTTTTACCTGCAGGCAATTGCGGGTCAGGCAAGTCCAGATTGATGTGCTCTACTGTTCGGACTTTCTTATCCGCAGCATCAACCTTCGCCTGCGCGCTTTCTACCTTTCCATCCAACCCGGAACGCATCTTGCCGGCGTTGGATTCCGCTTTTTGTTTGAGCGAGTTGGCGAGAATTCGGGGCATATTGCCCCCGAGTTGCTCGGCCCGGCCTTTGCGTTTAGCGCGCGCCAACTTTGTTTCAGCTTCAACGCGTTGACGCTTCTCTACCTTCAAAGTCGCCTGAGCCGTTTTGGCTTCCTGTTGGGCGGCCTGTTGCTCGGTGTCCAACTGTTGAAGGTAAGCGCTGTATGGACCGCCAAATACACGAAGTTCCCCTGCATGCAGCTCAACGGTGTGTTCCATGAGTTCTAAGAGTTCAAGGTCGTGGCTGACCACAATCAGGGTTCCCTTCCACGATTGCACCAGGTCGTAGAGCAACGCTCGTGTGGGCTGATCCAAATTATTGGTGGGCTCATCAAGCAGGGTGATTTCATGACCTGCCAAACGCAGTCCAAGAACCGCCAGCAGCATCGTTTCTCCGCCGGAAAGCGAACCAACTTTGCGATCTAGGCTCACCTGTCCCAAGCCCAGACGGTTCAGTTCAGCCTCAACGCGTGCTTCCACATCCCAGTTATCACCCACCGCGTCAAAATCAGCCGGTTCGACACTGCCTGCCTCAATAGCTTTTAACGCGGTCAGGACTGCGTCAACTCCCAGCAACTGCGCCACCGTCGCGTCCTTTTCCAAGGTGATCATTTGTGGCAGGTAGCCGATCGGGGCACTGGCCTCAACTGAGCCGCTTGTTGGTGTTAAGCGTCCGGCAATGAGTTTCAGTAGCGTGGATTTTCCGCTCCCGTTGCGACCGGTCAGACCCACGAGTCCGGAAGGAAAAGTGCCATCCAGGTCAGTGAGTGCGCGCTGCCCGGAAGGCCATTCGAAACTTAGGTTGTGCAGGGTAATTGGTGGAGTCAAAGACATATATTCCTCCCACTTTTGGTGAAGAGGCTGCCGACTGGCGGAATCAAAAAGCTGGCTCAACCCACAGGGGAACCAAAAACGGATACCGTAGCCGGTAGCCAAAATGATCAGGTTGCGCCATAAGTGACGGGCGCAGGGTCATTGGCTGGCTTAGTAGGTATCCATGGCATTGAGTGTAACAGGATCTTGCCGTGCTCGTCGTTAAAGAAGTTTCGGCCCGCACCGATAACCCGGTGCGAGCCGAAAAGCTAAAACTTAGCGAGGAACTACTTCCATGCGCGGTGTACCGCCACGATACCGCCGGTCAGATTTCGGTATTCCACGTTCTTCCAGCCAACGTTGACGAACTTTGCGCCCAGGTCTTCCTGGTTTGGCCAGGCCGCGATGGACTCAGCCAAGTAGGCGTACGCCGAAGGATTTGGCGAGACCAGGTAGCCCAACGCTGGGATAACCCGTGGCAAGAACTGCTGGTAGGCCACCTTGATGGGGGTCACGGTAGGGGTGGAGAATTCGGCGACCACGATGCGTCCGCCGGGCTTGGTTACACGACGCAACTCGGAAAGAGCTTTCTCGGTGTCGTCAATATTGCGCAAGCCGTAGGAAATGGTCACTGCGTCAAAGGTGTCATCTTCGAAGGGAAGCTCGTGGGCGTCACCATAAACAAAGTCCAACTGTGGGTAACGCTTACGTCCCTCGGCCAGCATCCCGTGCGACATATCGCAGGCGGTAACCTTTGCACCGGCCTCGGCTAATGGAACCGAGGACGTGCCGGTGCCTGCAGCCAGGTCGAGGATGCGCTCGCCGGGCTTCGGGGCGATGGCCTCGGTGGTGATCTTGCGCCAGTAGTTCACAATGCCACCGGTCATCAAGGTATTGAGCAAGTCGTAGCGTGGAGCCAGCTTGTCAAACATGTCCTGAACCTGATCGGCCTTCTTATCTAGGCCTGCGCGCGCATTGTGAGAACTCATGGGTCTAAGTGTTTCATATTTGCGCGCGCCTCGGCGCCGGGTGTGGGGCGAATCGCCCAAAACCCGGCGCCAGGACTCAATCAGCTCGTAGCGATCTCAGCTTCCGGCGCGGATAACTCACCGGTGCGCAGTTTTGCGAACGTTTCAGCAATCCAATCCGCGATATAACCGGCTACATAGGGCATGTTATCGATGGAGATATGTTCGGTCCCGCCCTCCGGCTCATCAAAGAGGCGCAGCTCGCGCTGCGGGCTGTTGACCGCTTGGTCATAGCTTTGACGTGCATAGTCAACCGAAATCTGGCGGTCGTTGACGCCGTGGGTGATCAGGAAGGGGACCTGGATCTTTTCCACCACGCCGTTTAAGTGCATGTTGCCGGTGCGTTCAAAGAAGTCTTGTTGGTCCTTCGCACCCCACACCCAATAGACGTGATCCCAATAGTGCGGCACCGGATTTTCTCCCTCGCGCTCCAGCCGCTTGTGCTGCACCTCGGCCCAGTTGTGGTTGGCGCCCCAGGCGACCACCAGTTTGATCCGGCGTTCAAAGGCGGCGGCCCGCGGGGCGTAGTAGCCGCCCAGCGACCAGCCCACCAGGCCGATCTGTTCGGCATCGATCCCTTCCAGCGCTTCGGCGTAGTCAATGATCGCGCCGGCCCACACCTCGGTGTCATAGCGGGCGGTCAACCCGCGCAGCCGCAAGGCTTCGCCGGAACCCGGGGTGTCCACCATGAGCGTGGAGATGCCACGTTGGGCCAGCATCGCCGGGAATCCCGAGTAGTACATCATCTCCTTGGTTGAATCCAGGCCATTGAATTGAATCATCAGGGGAGTGGGTGACCCATCGACCGACTCGGCTTGGTACAGGTAGCCCGGCAGGGAACTGCTCTCATAGGGGATTTCCACCGGCGTCACCGGCACGCCGCCCAGCTGCACGTGCTTGAGCAGCAGGTCGATGGATTTTTGGTAGGCCTGTGCGCGGCCTTCCCACTGTGGGGACTGCAGCCGTTCGGCCTGCGAAACATACAGGCTGGAACGGTAATACTTGTCCGCTGCTCCCTGGGTGCGGCCGCGCCGTTCGTCGTCTTCGGCGGCGGCGACCAGACGGTCCGCGACGGCAACCCAGGCGTCATACAGCTCTTCGGTGCCGGCATCGTCACCGTTTTTTGCCGCCTCGAGCACGGGACGGCAGGCGCGGTCCACCTCGTCGATGAACCCGCCATTGTTCAGGGTCGCGACCACTGACATGGACCACACATAGTTGGTCGGGAAATACATAAACATTTTTTTATTCCTCGGCTTTCCTCAAGGCTCTTAGTGGTTGGTGCGCCCGGCGATCATGTCCGACATGAACTTCACCCCGCCCGAGGAGGTGAAGGCCCCGTCCACGGGGATCTCCGCACCGCTGACGTAGCTGGCCAGGCCCGAAAGCAGGAAGCAGACCACCGCGGCCACCTCCTGTGGGGCTCCCACACGTTCCAGCGGCGTCAGCGCAAGCTGGGCGGTGGTCATCACCGGGGATGCCCCGGCCATCATGGGGGTTTCGATGTAGCCCGGGTGCACGATGTTCACCCGGATGCCCCGCGGGCCCAGCTCGGTGGCGGCCGCATGGGTCAATCCGCGCAACCCCCATTTACTGGCGGTGTAGGCCACCGTGTGGTGCGCATTCAGTGCGGCAGCCGAACCGATATTCACGATCGAGCTTCCCGGAACCATCAGCGGTGCCAGCGCCTGGATGCCCAGCAGCGGGCCGGCAAGGTTGACTTCCTGCGTGTGATTCCACTGCTGAAGGCTCACCTCCTCAAGCCGCGGGCGCATCGTGATACCGGCATTATTGACCAGCCCGTTCACCGCTAATCCACGCTGTTGCAGATGTTGCGCCAGCTCGCCCCAGTGCGCTTGGTTAGACACATCGAGGCGGTGATATTCCACCGTGCCGGGCAACCCGGCGGATTCTTCGAGTAAATCCTCGGCCTGTTCGGCCACATCGGTGGCCACCACATGGGCTCCGGAAGCTGCCAGCAGCAGAGTTTCGGCTCGTCCCTGTCCGCCGGTGGCTCCGGTGACGACCACCAGGCGCCCATCTAGCTGGGGCATCGGTTCAATGGTGCTCATGCGAACGGTTCCTTTCTCTGGCTTAGTCGTGGGGGCCATTGAGCAACAACTTTTCCTGAATGCCTGCAGGGAGCCTGCCCAGCAGGCCCTCGGTGAACTGTCCGTCGATGAGGATGAAGGCCACCTTGCATACGGCATCGGAGCGGTTGGCCCAGGCATGATCGGTGCCACGCTGCACGACCACATCCCCGGTGCGCAACAGCACTTCGCTGTCATCGAGCATCAGGACAATCTCGCCCTCCAGTACGATCCCGTAGTCGATGGATTCGGTGCGGTGCACCGGGGACTGGCGACCTAGCTCATCCACGTGGCCCGGGAAAAACTCGTTGATCCGGATCTTTGTGCCAAGCGGTGGCGGGGGTACTCGCAGTGTGCGCTGGGTTGGCTCGTCGGGTTCGGCCGCGGCGATGGGCGCCGGGCTGGTTTCGGTCTGCCAGATTTCGTAGAAGCCCACACCGTCCTGCGGCATGTACTGGTGTACCGGGACGGTGCCGTCGCTGAGCACTACGGAGGTGCCAGCGGCGTCGTGGCCGGTAACAACACGTCGTGGCAGCGTGCCTTGTGCAAATTCGGTCATTGTTGAGTCCTTAGAATTCTGCTGGTGTGTCATCAAGCGACTCAGGCCGCATGGGTCAGGGCTTGTAATGCGGCGGCCATGACACCGGCGGTGTCGATGCCTTCCTGTTCTGGGTGTAGTTCCCATTCGGCCAGCTGCATGGAAGCTTCCATTACCCCGGCCACTCGTTTTTTACGCCGCGCAATGAACTCGTCCAACAGCGCATCCACCGCCCCGGTGCGGCCCAGATAATCGGCCAGTAGGATTGCGTCTTCGCAGCACTGAGCAGCACCTTGAGCGATCAGTGGTGGACAGGCATGTACCGCGTCTCCGATCAGTAGTACCCGGCCGTCTCGCCAAGATTCATCGTCGACAAAAAGCCATTCGATGGGCTGGAAATTCTTTACCGTTGCATCGGTGATGCTTTCGCGGATGAAGTCGAAAGGGCCGTGGTAGCCAGCCATCAGCCTCTTGACCTCCTCGGTATCGCTCAGAGAGTTATCCGGGCGAACTGGATCGGTGAGCACGTAGGCGTAGCAGAGGTCCTTGGAGATTGGTGTGTATCCTGCCTTGTGCTCGGGGCCGTGGTGGAAGACCGCCGCACAATCCATCTGTTCGCTACGGTTGGTCACTACCCGCCAGATGCCCAGCCCGCTGGGCTTCTTCTCATGGGTAATTCCCATCAGCCGACGAGTTTTGGAATTGATGCCGTCAGCGACGACTACCAGGTCGAATTCCGCGCGCTCGCCGTTGGACAACTGCGTGCGCACACCGTGTTCCAGATTTTGGAAGCCGGTCATTGTGGTTCCTAAATGAACCTGGATGCCGGCCTGGTGGATCATGTCCACGAGTACGTCTTGGATATCCGAACGTAGTGCTCCCATGGTCGGTGGGAGGTCCGGTCCGCCGGTGCGGGGCGTATCTACGATGGTGAGCACATGCCCTTCGGCATGGCGTAATTCAAGGTCGGTAAAGGGATGCGCCTTGTCCAAGATTTTCTCCAGCGCACCGATGGTGCGCAGTGCCCGCAGTGCATTGCCCTGCACGGTGATACCGTGCCCCACCCCATGCCAGTGCTCGGAGCGTTCGAGCAGCGTGACCTTCTTTCCCTGCTGGTGCAGGGCTAGTGCGGCGATGGTGCCGGTGATTCCGCCCCCGACAACCAAGATGTTCTGTACCGATTTCAATGCCTTGCCCTTCCGTGGCCTGCGGCCTTCGACGTGTGGTGATGCCAATCACGTTATGGCCTGCGCCTTGGTGGGCAGAAGTGGCTAGGGCCGATGCCAACTATCGCGGCGGGGCATAGCAGCGCTCGCCGGTCGGTTACTCTCAACCAAATTCGACCTTCTCGGCTGTTGAATAGAGCATCTCAACGAGCCAGGTCACGGCGGGATCCGAGGTCTTAGACGGGTGCCAATGGGCGGCCTCTACCAAGAACGCATCAAGCGGGGTTTCAACGATCACCAGACCCAGCTCGGCTGCATAACGTTCGGCCAGGATTTGCGGTACAAATCCGATCAATGAGGTCCCTGATACGGACGGCGGCACAGGCAGGAAGCCCTGGACTACCCAAGCCACATCTGGCACGATTCCGGCCTCGGAGAGCATGTCGTCCACATGTGTTGTATTGCCCTGCCCAAAACTGGCCTTCACATGGCGCAGTTCGGCTAGGTCCGTCAGCGTGAAGGCCCCGTTGCGGATGCGCGGATTATTGGCGTCAGCCACGCAGACGAAGCGGTCGCTGAACAGCGCCCGCTTCTTACCCGGCAGCCCGCGGCCGGTGCCGGCGATGATGACATCGCGTTTGAGTAGGTCTTCGGGGGACACCGGGCTGCCGGCCGGTAGCGAGTCGCCCACGACCCGCACCCCGGGAGCATGTTCCTGCAAGAGCAGCGTCAACGGTGCGGTCAGCTGTGCCAGAGCGTAGTCGGAGGCGGAAATGTAGAAGGTCCGCTCGCTGGTGGCCGGGTCAAAAGTGGGTAGCAGCTGCACGGTCTGCCGCAGCGCGTGCACGGCCTGAGAGATCAACGGCAATAACGCTTCGGCCTTGGCAGTGAGTTCGAAGTTTCGTCCCCGACGGACCAACAACGGATCGTCATACTGTTGACGCAAACGTGCCAGCGCCCCGCTGACGGCGGGCTGGCTCATCCCCAGTCGGGAGCCGGCCTTGGTCAAGTTGCGTTCCAGGAAGATGGCCTGGGCCACCACGATCAGGTTGATATCGATTTTGCGAAGGTCGGTCATCGTTGTCCAAATCCTTGGCTCTGTACTTGGTTGTTGATGGGAACACGACAATTATCCCCGCCCGCACCGCTGGTGGGCGGTCGGACGGGGAGAATCCGAGGATTAGTTGTGCAGTTCGGCGGCCCACACCGTGCGAATGTTGGTGAATTCGCGCAGCCCCTCCACCGACAGCTCGCGACCGTAGCCACTGGATTTCAGCCCGCCGAAGGGAAGTCTCGGGTCGGAGACCGCGACCTCGTTGATAAACAGCGCGCCGCTGGTAATGCGCCGACCCACGCGCAACCCCCGCTGCATGTCGCCGGTCCACACGGTGGCGCCCAACCCGTAGATGGTGTCATTGGCCAACTCGATCGCGTGGGCTTCGTCGCGGGCCCGGATGATCGGCATGACCGGGCCGAAGGTCTCCTGTCGGAACACCGGCATGTGTTCGGTGACCTCGGAGAGCACCGTGGGCAGGTAGTAGTGTCCGTCGCCTTCACCCCTCGCGCCGCCGGTGTGCAGCACCGCGCCGGCGGTCACCGAGTCCTGGACCAGCTCATGGATTTCGTCCACAAACTGTTCCTTGGCCAGCGGCCCCAGGTCGGTGCCATCGGCGGTGGGGTCGCCGAGCACCAGCTCGTTGACCGCGGCCGTGGCTAGCTGAACGAAGCGGTCATAGTGCTTGTCCACCACGATGAAACGCTTGGCACACAAACAGCTTTGCCCGGTATTCCCGAAGCGTGCCTGTAGCGCCTGCGGGATGATCGATTCCAAGGACTCCACGTCGTCGAGCACCACGAAGGGATCCGAGCCGCCCAGTTCCAGCACGCATTTTTTCAGTGCCCGCCCCGCCGCCTGGGCCACGGCCCGGCCGGCGGTCTCACTTCCGGTGAGGGTGACCGCGCTGATGTGCGGGTTCTCGATGATGTCCGCGACCAGTTCGTGGGACTGCGGAACCAACACCGTGAACAGTCCGCTTGGCAGGCCCGCCTGTTCGAAGAGCGCGCCGATGGCCCGCGCCGCCCCGGTGACGTTGGCGGCATGTTTCAACAACGCAGAATTCCCGGCGATCAGTGCTGGGATCGCGAAGCGGAAGACCTGCCAGTATGGGTAGTTCCACGGCATGATGGCGAAGATGGTGCCCAGTGGCTCGTAGGCCACGTGGCTGTCCCGCGCAGCGGTGTCGATGTTGCGCGGTGCGAGAAATTGCTGGGCATTGTCGACGTAGTAGTCCACCACCGCCGCGCATTTGAGCACCTCAGCCCGGGCCTGGGCCAGCGGTTTACCCATCTCCGCGGTAATCAGCTGAGCGTGCACTTCGACCTGCTCGCGCAGCAACGGGGCCAGGCGGGCCACCGTGGCCGCTCGGTCGGCCACCGGCCGCTGCGACCAGTCACGCTGGGCGGCGGCGCTGGCCTCGATCAGCTGCGTCAACGTCGCCGCATCGTGGGTGGGATGTTCGGCCAGGCGCTCGCCGGTGGCTGGATTGCGGGTAGTGATCGTTGCCCGGCTCATAGCTGGTCCTCACTGTAGGTTCTGCGCGCCGCCGGCACCAGGTGTCCGGGGCTGCGCGATTCGAAAATGGTATTGGTGATGGTGCCCAGCCCGGTCACCGTCATCGCAACGGTGTCCCCGATCTGAAGCGGTTGCGGGCTGCGCGTACCGGTGCGGCTCCATGCTTCGCTCAGGGCACCTGACTTGCAGGTTCCGGTGGACAGTACGTCGCCGGCCCCGACCATGGCATCGCGGGAGGCATGGGCCAGCATTTCTTCGAAGGACCAGGACAGGTTGTTCAGATTGTCTTGGCCTACCTGGACCCCGTTGATGCTCACGGTCATGTCCAGTTCATACCGGTCGCCGCGACGATACTGCTCCAGCTCATCCGGCGTGGTGATCCATGGCCCGAGCGTGTTGGCGAAGTCCTTGCCCTTGTTTGGTCCAAGCCCCACCTGCATCTCGCGCTGCTGGATGTCGCGGGCGGACCAGTCGTTAAAGATGGCGTACCCGGCGATGTAGTCTCCGGCTTCAGCCACCGGTACGTCGCGGGCGTCGCGTCCGATGATGGCCGCGACCTCCAGTTCGAAGTCCAGTGCCTGGGTGTGCGGTGGCATGGGAACCGGCGCTCCGGATCCCACCAGCGACCACGGGTTCATAAACAAAAATCCTGGGGCTTCATACCAGGCATCGGGGACGGACCCGTCCCCGTCGAAGCCCTTCTTCATGCCGGAGATGTGGGCCTCGAAGCCAAGGAAGTCGCGCATGGCCCTCGGCTGAACGGGCGGTAGCAGCGTGATGTCTTGTAGTGGTGCGCGGAAGCGCCGCCCGGCTTGGGCCTCTAGCAGGTTGCGTTCGGCCAGGTCCAGACCCAGCACCTCAAGGGCGCTGAGCCTGGTCTCCAGCAGGTGCACCCATCCATTGCGGACGATTCCCAAGTGTGCGGAGCCGTGATGCTCGAAGGATGCCAGTTTCATATTAGAAGTCCAAGGTTTCGCTGAAGTCGCGCCGACGCTCGGCTAGGGCCGGGATAGCCTGGCCCAGAGCCCAGGTCTTGAAGTGGTCATAGGTGCCATGGGCCTTGAAGGCGTCTTCATCGACGTAGACCTCGAAGATCTTGAAGACGCTTGGCTCTTCGGGGCTCTGGTGGGCCTGGTAGTAGATATTGCCCGGTTCGGTGCGGGAGGCAGGGGAAAGCTGCTCAAGAGCGGTGCGGACGGTGTCCTCCTGGCCGGGGTTGGCGATCCAGGTTGCGCTGCAGACAAATGCCATGATGATGGTCCTTTCACAGATGTATTCGTTGTTTTTCAGATGGTGGAAGCCGGGAGTTAGACCTTTTTCCGCCGTCGACCCAGGTAGGTCGACAATCCCACGGCGACCAGCAGAGCGGCGCCGTTGAAAACTGATGAGGCCCAGCCACTGGCACCGCTCAAGGTCAAGCCACTGACCGAGATGGATACGAAGATCGCCCCGATCAGGGTGCCAATGACGTTGAAGAAGCCCGGGGTGATTGCGGTGGCGCCCAGGAAGACGGCGGCCAGGGCCGCGAAGAGCAGGTCGCCTCCGGAGGACGCGGTCGCGCTGCCCATACGGGAGAGCTGGATGATGCCGGCCAACCCGGCGATTAGGGAACCGAGCACAAATCCGATCCAGATATTGCGTTCTACTCGGATACCGACCAACTTGGCTGATTCTTGGTTGGAGCCGATGGCGTACAAACTGCGACCGTAAGGGGTGTGAGTCAACACGTACCAGATCACCGCCGCGATCAACAGGACCACGAAGAACACCAGTGGTAGTCCTAGAATTCTGGTCGATCCGAACTTGGTGATGGCCGGGTCAATGCCGGAAAGAATGGTTTTCCCGCCGGTAAACCAGGTGACGGCACCGGTGAGCAGGATCGACATTCCCAAGGTGGTGACGAAGGGGTTCATCTTCAGCCGGGTCACAAAGTAACCGTTGATGAAACCTATTAGCGCGGCGAAGGCCATGGCCAGTAGGAATGCCAGCCACAGGGGCACCTGGAAGAAGGACATCAATCCGGCACTGAGCACCTGGGTACTGACCGCCACTGCGCCCAGGGAGAAGTCGAAATGCCCGGGAACAAAGGCAAAGAGCGCGGCGATCGCGATCAGTGCGGTAACCGATTGGCTACCTAAGATCACGTTGATGTTATTCAGCGTCGGGAAGGCGGAAGCACTGGCTGGGTAGGTGGAGAAGAACACAATGACCAGCAAAGAAAGGATGAGTAATGCGTAGCTTTCCAAGAAGTGGCCGATCCGTGCTGTGCGGCCGGAACCGCCAACGGATACCGATGGGGATATCGGGATCCGTGCCGGTGTGGTGTCAGTTAAGTTCATGGTTCTGATTCCTTGGGTCGATCATGACGAGTTTGGTCAGGGAGTCGACATCGATGTCGCGGGCGTTCACTTCCTGATCCAGGCGACCTTCGCGCAGGATCAAGATGCGGTCGCTCAGGGCCGTCAATTCACTGAGGTCGGAGGAGGCAAGAAGTACCGAGCAGCCTGTGGCCGCGGCCTGACGGATGATGGTATAGATCTCCGCCCGGCTCATGATGTCCACACCCTGGGTCGGTTCATCGAGCAGCAACAGCTTCGGATTACGTTGCAGCCACCTGGCGATGATGACTTTTTGCTGGTTGCCTCCGGACATGGAGGAGAATCTTGCACCGGCCCCACCCACGCGGATGGACAGCTTGTCGATGTACCCTTCGGCGATGCGTTTTTCCCTGGCTCGGGGCATCCAACGACGCGACCAAGATTCCTTGTGCACGGCCACTGAAATGTTCTCGGCCACGGTGCGGTCGGGGAAGGCGGCCTCCCGGCCACGGTCCTCGGGTACGAGCGCAACTCCGGTATCCATGGCCTGTTGGATGCTTTTCGGTGCATAGTCCTCCCCGTCCAGCTGCATGCTTCCGCTGGCTGGGTGGTGTCGCCCGAATAAGTTCAGCAGTAGCGAGCTGCGTCCGGAACCGACGAGCCCGGCGATACCGAGGATTTCACCACGGTGTACCGTGAGGTCAGCGCCCTGTAATGGCCCTGCGTGCAGGGACTTGACCTGAAGGCGTGGGATGTCGGTGGCGTGACAGGCAGCATCGGCTGGGCGCAGTGCGGTGGCCATGCCTCCGGCCATGATTGATACGATCTCTTCTTCGGTGGGGGTGGCGTCCAGCAGTGTTCCGGCCACCGTCCCGTCGCGGAAGATCGTGTAGTCGTGGGCTACCGAGAGGATTTCTTTGAGTCGGTGGCTGACGATGATGACTGTTTGTCCGGCATCGGCACGTTCACGGATGCGCGCGAGTAGGTCTTCGGATTCGGCCTGCGCCAGCGAGGCGGTGGGCTCGTCGAGCACCAGCACCGCATCTTCGGAACTTTCCTGCTGCATGACCCGAGCGATGGCCAGCATGGTGCGGTCCGAGGGCCGCAGGTCACCCACGAGGGTGCGCGGAGTGAAAGGCAGGTCGTAGTCGGCCAACGTCGCCGCAACACTCTCATGCAGGAGCTTGGTGGAAATCCCGCCACTAGCCCGCTTCGGGTACCCGTGGGCGAGGGCGAAGTTTTCGGCGATCGATAGTTCGGGGAACAGCGCCAGATCTTGATGCACAAAGCGTAGGCCGGCGTTGCGAGCGGTGTCTGGGGTGTATCCCTGTAGGGCGTAGTCACGGCCTAGAACCTGAAGCTGGCCAGAGTCGGCCGGATGCACGCCGGCCAAGATCTTGATCGTGGTGCTTTTGCCCGAGCCGTTGCCACCGAGCAATGCATGGATGGTTCCGCGTCGCACGTTCAGGCTGACATCCGCCAGGGCCTGGGTGCCGCCGAAGCGCTTGGATAATCCGCGCAAAGACAGTGCCAGCTGCGCTGCTGGAACTTCGCTGCTCATGCTACTTGCCCCAGGCTTTCAGGAAGATCTTTTCGAAGTCCAACGAACCGTCATAGTTTCCGGAGTCGGGCAGGTTGTGTTCGGCGTCGACGACCTGGATGGATTCGCCGATCCAGGCGGCCGGCTGCCCGTCGAGGATGCGGGCCGCGGTATCTACCGAGCCCCATGAGCCCCAGCGCAGCGCGAAGCCTACCGAGGCATCAACCCCGGAATTCTTGTCACGGATCATGTCCAATACCGGCGCATCGCCACCGCGACCGATAACCAGCAGGTCATCACGTCCGGACTGAACGATGGTCTGTGCCAGCCCGGTGGCCAGCCATGCATCCACTGGCACAATCAGGGCGTTAGCCTCCGGGTGGTTCAGCAATGCGGTGCTCACCTTTTGCAGGTAGGACCCGTCGGCCTGTTCTGGATCTGAGATGTCGACGGTAGTTACGACGCTTCCGGCGTTCAGCTCAGCTAGCTTGTCGCTGAATCCTTCGGTGATCCACGGGCCCCAGGACTGTCCGGTGAAGTTCAGTGCTACGGCTTTGACCTGCTGGTTGGTTTTTCCGGCAAGGTAGTCGGCTTGTAGCTCGCCGAAGATCCGCCATTGGGATTCGGGAGTTTCTCCCTCAATCCACAACCGCTCTGAATCCCAGAGCTTCGGGGTGCAATCATCCACGCCTCCACCGCCGACAATCTTGATGCCAGCATCTTTGGCCTCTTGGAAGGCGGCTTGGGCGACACCACAACCGATCCCGATGGGTATGATCACATCGGCTTGTGACGCGATGGCCTGGCGAATGGCAGTGGCGAAGCCTTCGGGATTCAGTTTTCCGTCGGTGACTGTGGTGTTCCAACCAATGGCCTTGCCGGCCTCGACGACGCTGGCTGTCGGGGTGGAACAACCGGGCACCTGCTGACCGCAGGAGACAACAAAGAGGTTGACGTCCTTGTCGACGTTCACCGGATCAAGCTTCAAGTCGCCGCTAACTCCAGTGAATGACTGCTCCAATGCAGTACTGGCCTCGGGGCTTAGGGTGGAATCTTGACTCGGCGAGGCGGCATCGCCATCGGAGCTGCAGCCGGTCAGGGCGAGCGCGGAAGCGGCGATTAATGCTGCTACTTTTGCCAGTGGTGTGGGTTTCATGGGTTTTACCTTCGGTTCCGGTAAGTGATGGGGAAATCCGGGCTAGGACAGGGTCCAGCCCTCGATGGTGTTGCTGGTCTCGAACTCGGCGGTGTTCACCAGCCGTCGGGCGTCATCCAAGTTCCCGGAGAAGCTGGTCTCCAGCATGGATCGAATCAGTTTTTGTGCGGTGCTCAGGTTGATATGAGCACCGCCCAAGGCCAAGATGTTCGCGTCGGTCTGCCGCCTTCCGTCGGCGAGAACTGCCGGGTCGGTGGCCGTAATGGCCCGCGCCCCGTTGACCTTGTTGCAACAGATGACTTCGGCAGCGCCGGAGCGTCCGCAGCTGATTCCTAGGCTGGGGATCCCGGCGTCTTCGTCGGCCACGACCCCCTGCGCCAGCGCAATCGCGTAGTGCGGGTAGTCGTCTTCGTGGTCGTAGACCGGGGCCCCGTGCCAGATGACTTCGTGTTCTTCGCTGAGCCAGTCGCGTAATTGGCTGGCCAATTCCCAGCCTTCATAGTTCGTGCCTAAATGGATTTTCATGGCGTTTCCTTATACCGGTGGGGCGATGAACAGGCCGCGGTCAGGGTCGTTGAAAGATTCTCGTGCGACTAGTTCGTTCATTTCGTTGGCGGTGCCCCACTGGTCTTGGGTGGTCACGTCATTGACGTCCAGCCGGCTGGGATGCCAGGTGTCTTCGTCGTCGATGGTGGCCAGCTCCGTGGTGTACTCCAGGGTGTTGCCCGCCGGGTCGAGGAAGTAGGCGAAGGTATTGTCCCCTGCATTGTGCCGCCCAGGCCCCCACACCATGCGGGCACCGGAGCGCAGGATCTTGCCCGAGCCGCGCATCCATTCCTCCACGCCGCGCATCTCGAAGGAGGCATGGTGTAGGGAGAAGTGCGGACCTTGGGCCACTGCGAAGGAGTGGTGCGCGTTGTTGCATCGCATGAAGTGCATGAGGTTGCCCATTTTCTGGCTCATCAAGGTGTCGCTGATCGCGAAGCCCAGGTGCTTGATGTAGAAATCTGCGGTGCGTTGCATGTCGGTGGAGTTCACGACCACATGCGACAGCTTTACCGGGACCGGTTCGCGGGGATTGATCTTCCTGTTTTGTTTCAAGGTCACCTCGGCGGAGACCTCGATGGTTCGGCCATCGACGTCGTAGAAACGGAAGCCATAGCCGCCGCCGGGGGAGTCCAGAACCTTAGGGGCGAACACGATCTGCACCTGGGCCTGTAAGAGCTCTGCATGCAGCGCGTCGACGTCGGATCGGGAATGTGCGCCGTAGGCGATGAGGTCAATGCGCTTTTCGCCCTTGCGCAGGCGGACCGAGAATGGCTCCGGTGATCCCTCTGCACCCAGGTAGGTCACCTCGTGTGCCTCATCGACATGAGCAATACTCAGTCCCCAGCTGGTACTGAGGAATTCGAGTTCCTCTTCATAGTTTTCCACCGCCAGCGCCAGATAGCGCAGGTGCGAGATTCTCCGAACGGTCATCGATTACTCCTGAGGACAAGGGTGCTAGGTTGCACTGGATTGGAATTGAGAAGAACGTTACGTGACCTGCGTCATAGGGCGGAACGGGCTGCGCGTGATACCAACTATCGATTTTCAGATACCTGTTTCAGGTGCTCGCCCACGGCGGTCTCGGTTAGGATTTATGGCGTGCTGATACTGAACGCGCAATGAAAATGTTTATTGGCACGCGTGGATAGCAAGGAGTCTTGGAGTAGCGATGGAGCTGTCAAAGATCGATCTGAATCTGCTGGTTCCACTGCAGGCTCTGCTCGAAGAAGCGAACGTGACCAGGGCTGGCGATCGAGTCAATATGGGGCAGTCATCGATGAGTTCGGCACTGTCGCGGCTTCGCACGACCTTTGACGACGAGCTGTTGGTGCGCATGGGGCGCGACTATGAACTGACACCCCTAGCCAAGCTACTGTTGCCACAAGTGCAGGCAACCTTGCCACTGATCGAGCAGGTGCTGGGTAGTGGAGAGCCCTTCGACCCGTGCGCAACGAGCCGAAGCTATAGGCTGCTGATGACCGACTACGTCATGCTGGAACTGAAGTCCCGCCTCGCTCAAGTGCTTGAAGTCGGGGTGAATCTGCGCATTGAGATACTTCCGCTTCCAGATAACCCATTGGATAGCGAACATTCCATGACGATGAATGATTTTGTAATCGCCGAACCTGGCATTGGCATTGACGGTGCCTCGAGCGAACTATTCACCGATGAATATGTGTGCCTCATGGATGCGCACAATCCAGTTGCTGCGCAGGGCGAGATCACGTGGGATCAGTTGGCCCAACTTCCCTATGCGGTCTGCGATTTCGGTTCACATCACCTGACCCCTCCCGAACGTAAGATGCGAGAATTGGGCCTAGCGTATGCACCACAGATTTCGACGTCTAGCTTCCTCTCACTGCCTCAGGTGATCGGGGGAACGGACCTGGTAGCGGTGGTTCCCAGCCGGCTGGCGCAACGGCTTGGGGCCGCGACCGGAACTGTGGCGGTTTCCCTCGCCGAGCAGCGCATCAACTTGGTGAATACCCTGTTTTGGCACCCGGCGCATGATTCGGATCCATCTCACCTCTGGTTGCGCTATGCCTTGCAACATCGTGACCAGCCAGTTCCAACGTGCTGGCCATTACAAGGTGTCCCTGAAACAGAAAACTGACCGCGCGGTTGATCACCGTGGGTCAGTATTCTGTTGTGTGCCGGAACTAAAGAATCGATTCGAGCCGTGCGTAGCTGGCCTCCATGCCGTCGGTCATTCCGGTGGCAAGCACCATATCGCGGGTTTGGGCATCCGGATAGGTGATCAGTACGGTCAGCAAGGTGCCGCCGTCATTGGGTGTCAGGGTGAGTTCGTTGACCGTCCCGGGGTAATCGGTGTCGATCATTTGCTCCGTCGTCCTTGAATAGGACGTCGGCAAAATTTCCAAGACGGTGCCGGTGAAACCGAACCCTGCCCCGGCGTCTGCTGCTACCGGTTCCCACCAGTATCGGTAGGTCTCACCAACCTGCTTGGCGGTGATGCATTCGGTCATTTCCCAGCCATCTGGACCGAGCATCCAGCGTTTCATGAGCTGTTCATCGTGATGGGCCTGCCACACTTGCGCCACCGATCCGCGAATCAGGCGGGTGACGCGCACCTGGGTATCGGAGAGGATTTGGGTGTCGGTGCTGAAGTTCTGCGCGTAGTCGCGCAGGTCTGCCAGGACCTGTTCGATTTGGCTCATTGCCGAGCGGGTTCCTTCAATCATGCCCATGGCGACGACCTTTTCCAGGTCTTCTACGGTCTCGAACACGGCGCTCACGCTCAGTTTGCTTCCCTCGGGGGTTGGATCGAAGGTGAATACCATGCGGTTAACTGGCAGCGTCGTGTTCTCGGTGCCGTCGGCGTGCGCGAAGCCGTCACTAACTTCGAAGAACTTGTGTTCAACCACTTCGTGCCAGATCCAGAATCCATGGTGTTCATCACCTTCGGGTGAAGTCATGTGGTAGTTGGATCGGCCGCCTGCGGTGGCGTCGTGGCGGGTGAAGGTTGCAGGGTATTCGACCGGTCCCCAGAATTTTTCGATTTGTCGGGCGTCAAGGTAGGCGTCCCAGAGGCGGGATACCGGCACCGGAAATTCTGCGTGCACGGTCAGTGAGAGGGTTTCGGGGTCTTTGACTACGGATGTGACGGGCATGGTCTTGCTCCTTAGTTCTCTTTCTCGGCGAGGAAATCATCGAGCCGGCTGATGCGCTGGCGCCAGATGTCTTCGAGCGAGGTCAGTAGTTCTTGTGCTTGCCGGATGGTTTCCGGCTGCCCACGAACGATGCGTTCGCGACCACGTGCGATTTTTGTGACCAGGCAAGCAGTTTCTAGTACTGCCACGTGCTTTTGCACTGCTGCAAAAGACATGTCGTAGTGTGCTGCAAGTTCAGAAACACTGACTTCGCCGCGAAGCGTCCGCCGCACGATGTCTCGTCGTGTAGCGTCTGCCAAGGCGCGGAAGACCTTGTTTGTCTGTTCTTCGCTCAACTCATATACAACCATTTGGTTGTATATTACGCCCGGATGGAACCGCGAGTAAAGAGGCTGGTGCAAGTTTTTAATAAACAGGTAGATAAGTCACCTGAAAAATTCGAATATTTTAGTGGATTTATCAGATAGTTACTCTTCGTATCGACCCTACGCTCTTCTCAACTCTCCAGTGTTCGCCTAGTCTTGTGAGACCGCACAAAATCAGCTTTTCGACGAGGTGAAGAGGGAGTAATGGGTACGTCCGCCATTGACTGGTCCAATGCAACTCGTCGAGCACAACAAGCTCGTGAGCTACTTTCTACTCAAGAAGCCGGAATTGGCGATCTGCCACTGCGCACAGATGTGCGCGAATCCTGGAAACGCTCACTAGCTCAAGATGGTTTGGTGCAAGGCCCACCGGTGCTGAGTAACGATCGCCTGCGTCTTGCTCGTGAACGTAGTGAACTTCAGCGGATCTGGCCCGTGTTCGAAAAACTCCTGGTTCCCGCCGCGACCGACGCCAATCTCCTGGTTGCCCTGGCCGATGCCGGCGGAACCTTGTTGTGGGTCGCAGGAAGCAGTAGCTCCATGAGTCAGGCCGAGCACGTGGGTTTCATGGCCGGTGCCGACTGGGCGGAAAGATCCGTGGGAACTTCGGCGCCCGGGATGGCCCTGGCCACCGGGTCCGGCTCTCAGGCGTCTGGCGCCGAACACCTGTATGAGCAAGCCCAGCAATACAGCTGTTCAGCCGTGCCCATTAGGGATCTACGTAGCGGCCAGGTCATCGGAGCCATCGATCTCACCGGGGGGCCGGAAGCTATCGCGGCGCATTCCTTGCCGCTACTGCAGGCAGCCGTCATGGCCGCAGAAACACAGTTACTACTGCCTGGCGCGGGAGTCGTCGCAGACCCTGACTACCTTGATTTGGGTCGACCTGATGGTGCGCACCTGGGATCTCACCCCATTTCCCTGCGTCATGCCGAGATCTTGACCCTACTGGCCCAGCACCGCGATGGCCTGACCAGTGCGCAACTGGTAGAAGAACTCTTTGAACGACCCGACTCGGCGGCCGAAGGAACCGTGCGCGCCGAAATGGTCCGGTTACGCAAGGTCCTAGCGGGCACGCCCGGGCGGACCTTGACCTCTCGCCCTTACCGCCTGCAATGGGAACTTCAAACGACCATCGGCCGCTTGTGGCGGGCACTAGAAAACGGTGATGTTGAATCCGCTTTGCAGCTTTACTCACCGGGCATGCTTGAGCGCTCCCAAGCTCCCGGCATTCTCGTCTTGCGCTACCGCGCCGAAGCGGCGCTACGCGAGCTGGTCATGGACCGCGGGTCCGCCCAGCAACTACTCAACCTCGGCCGCCAGCTGGCTGATTCCGGTCTACTGCGCGCGGCGCTGCGTGAACTTCCGGCCAGTTCCCCGGCCCGTTCACTGATCGTCGCGGAGATTCAAGAGCTCGAATCCTAACTAGTTGCAACCAGTTGCATCACGTTGCAACCTACCTGCAACGTTGCTGTGATTAGAGTCACACTCAAGAGGTCGAGAAGCAGAATTCCCGGCAGCAGTCACTGACGAAGGAGTCGTGTAACCATGAGCGTTTACGCAAACCCCAACACCGACGGCGCATTGATCAACTTTAAATCGCGCTACGAAAACTACATCGGTGGACAGTGGGTCGCCCCGTCCAAGGGGATGTACTTTGAAAACATCACCCCGGTCACCGGAAAGGCCTTCTGCGAGGTGGCCCGCTCCACCGCCGAAGATATTGAACTTGCACTCGACGCAGCCCACGCCGCCGCACCAGCCTGGGGCAAAACCAGCCCCGCTGAACGCGCAGTGATCCTGAATAAGATCGCTGACCGCATCGAGGAAAACCTCGAAATGATTTCCGTGGCCGAAACCTGGGACAACGGCAAGGCCATCCGCGAGTGCCTCAACGCCGACCTGCCACTGGCTGTGGATCACTTCCGCTACTTCGCCGGCGCCATCCGCGCCCAGGAAGGCAGCCTCTCACAGCTCGACGACGACACCACCGCCTACCACTATCACGAACCACTGGGCGTGGTCGGCCAGATCATCCCTTGGAACTTCCCACTGCTCATGGCCGTATGGAAGCTAGCCCCAGCACTGGCCGCCGGCAACGCGATCGTACTCAAGCCAGCCGAACAGACCCCGGTCAGCATCCTGGTGCTCTTCGAATTGATCGGCGACCTGCTACCTGCCGGTGTCGTCAACATTGTCAACGGATTCGGTGTCGAGGCCGGTAAGCCACTGGCCAGCAACAAGCGTATCCGCAAGATCGCCTTCACCGGTGAAACCACCACCGGCCGCCTGATCATGCAGTACGCTTCCGAAAACCTGATTCCGGTCACCCTTGAACTCGGGGGCAAGTCCCCGAACATCTTCTTCGAGGACATCGCAGCTCAAGATGACGCGTTCTACGACAAGGCCCAGGAAGGTTTCACCCTCTTTGCGCTGAACCAGGGCGAAGTCTGCACCTGCCCATCGCGTGCACTGGTGCAGGAAAGCATCTACGACCGCTTCATGGGCGATGTTGTCGCCCGCACCAAGGCCATCAAGCAGGGCAACCCGCTGGACACCGAAACCATGATGGGTGCCCAGGCCTCCAACGATCAGCTCGAAAAGATCCTGTCCTACATGGACATCGGAAAGTCTGAAGGCGCCAAGGTTCTGCTTGGTGGCGGTCGTGCCGATCTCGGTGGAGAGCTCTCCGGCGGCTACTACGTGCAGCCGACCATCTTCGAGGGCACCAATGACATGCGCATCTTCCAGGAAGAGATCTTCGGCCCGGTGGTTGCGGTAACCAAATTCAAGGACTACGACGACGCAATCTCCATCGCGAATGACACCCTGTACGGTTTGGGTTCGGGTGTGTGGAGTCGTAACGGTAATACTGCCTACCGCGCAGGTCGGGCCATCCAGGCCGGCCGCGTTTGGGTCAATCAGTACCACGCCTACCCGGCACACTCGGCCTTCGGCGGTTACAAGTCCTCCGGCATCGGACGTGAGAACCATTTGATGATGCTCGACCACTACCAGCAGACCAAGAACCTGCTGGTGTCCTACTCGGAAAACAAGCTCGGCTTCTTCTAAGCCGAAAACGGCCCCAAACAACATCAAAAACACGTAGACCTCGAAGGTGCGGGGTCAATCACGGTAGTACCTGGGACGCGATTGGTCTCAATTCCCGGGTATCGCCAACTGCCTCGCACCTTCGAAGCCCATGCAAAGGACAAAGTACATGAGCACGATGAAAGCTGCAATAGTTGAAGGCTTCGGCGAAGAATTTCAGGTGAAGGACACCGCAATTCCCGAGCCGGGTCCCGGCCAGGTGCTGGTCAAACTGATCGCCTCCGGCGTCTGCCACACCGACCTCCACGCCGCTGAAGGTGACTGGCCGGTCAAGCCAAAACTTCCACTGATCCCAGGCCACGAAGGTGTTGGAATTGTCGAGAAAATCGGCGACCAGGTCACCGAGGTCGCCGTGGGCGACTTGATCGGCAACGCCTGGCTGGCTAGTGCCTGTGGCCATTGCCAGTACTGCCGTACCGGTTGGGAGACACTGTGTGAGTCCCAGACCAACGGTGGTTATTCGGTGGATGGTTCCTTCGGTGAGTACATGCTGGTTGATGCTCGTTTTGCGGCGCATATCCCTGAAGGTTCGGACCCTCACGAAATCGCCCCGGTGCTCTGTGCCGGCGTGACGGTGTACAAGGGTCTGAAGATGACCGAGGTCAAGCCGGGCCAGTGGGTCGCCATCTCAGGTATCGGTGGACTCGGGCACATTGCCGTACAGTACGCCGTCGCCATGGGTATGCGTGTTATCGCCATTGACGTCGCGGATGACAAACTCGCCTTGGCTAAGAAACACGGTGCGGAAATCACCGTGAATGCCTTCGCTCAAGATCCTGCCGAAGTGATCCAGGAGAAGGTTGGAGGAACCCATGGAGTGCTGGTGACCGCGGTACACCCGAAGGCTTTCGGCCAGGCGATCGGCATGACCCGACGCGGCGGAACCATCGTGTTCAACGGCCTACCAGCGGGCGATTTCCCGGCACCGATCTTCGACATTGTGCTCAAGGGTCTGACCATTCGTGGTTCGATCGTTGGCACCCGACAGGACATGATCGAAGCCCTGGAATTCTACGCGGCAGGGAAGATCAAGCCGACCTTCCACACCCGTCCGATCGAAGATATTAACGCGGTCTTTGACGAAATGCGCCATGCGAAGATCGATGGTCGCGTCGTGATTGACTACACCGGAACCAAATAGGCCCCAGTGCTCGGGCCGGACGCTGCCCCCTTTCGGCGTTCGGGCCCGAGCACTGCGTGTTCTAGGCCAGCATGGACTACCGGGAATAAAAAGAGGACACTGGCCACAACGGCGCTTAACCCGTGAAAACTGTTAACCCACGAAGCAGTGCAGGAGTGAACCATGAGTACCGTGACCGAAACCAAAGCCACCATCCCAGGAGAGGGTTTCTCACGGGTTGCGTTCACCCCCGAAGCCATGGAACTGCTGCGCAAACTCTGGGGAATTCATGGCCCGCTGATGTTCCATCAATCCGGGGGTTGCTGTGATGGGTCATCCCCAATGTGCTACCCGGCCGGGGAATTCCGCACCGGTGGCTCCGATATTCTGCTCGGGTTGCTCCCGCTGGACGACGGCGCCGGTTTGCTGCTCGGCGAGATCGAATTCTGGATGTCTAAAGAGCAGTTTGAATACTGGAAGCACACCAAGCTCACCGTGGATGTGGTGACCGGACGGGGCTCTGGGTTCTCTGTTGAGTCCCCGGAGGGCAAGCGCTTTTTGATCCGTAGCGAAATCATCGAATTCCCGGACCACTAAACTGGCAGTATGCGCCTGTGGTCAGTTCATCCGTCTCTGCTTGATGCCAAGGGTTTAGTGGCGTGCTGGCGCGAAACCCTACTGGCGCAAAAGGTGCTTGCCGGTGAAACCCGTGGCTACAGTGAGCATCCGCAGCTGACGCGCTTTAAGGCCCAAACTGATCCCCTCAGGGCCATCGGCAGCTACCTGAGTGGCCTTCATGATGAATCCCGTGCCAGAGGATATAACTTTGATCAGAGCAAGATCCTCTACCCCGACCCGCCGGAAATTGCTCTGACGATCCCGGTCACCACCGGTCAACTCGAGTTCGAACTTGAGCACTTGCGACGCAAGCTTGAGGTTCGAGACCCGGCACGACTCGCGAATCTTCCAGGGGTTGATCGCGCGCAGCTACACCCGCTCTTTTCCCTGGTGCCTGGTGAAATTGAGGCCTGGGAGAAGGATGCCCAGGCTCTTAGGCGATAGCCACCGAAAGTGCGGCGTTAAATGCCTGCGCGAGGTCATCGGCAACTTCCTGCGCTTGACCTAAATAGCCGTTGACCATGGCGCCATCGCGCAACATCATGAATTGCCGCGCCAGTGCTCGCGAATCCTGTGCCCCGGCGTCAGCGGCGATGGATGCAAATTCATCAAGCATCCAATTTCGGTGGGCGTCGATGACTTCCCGCACCGGATCCTGCGGATCGCTATATTCTGCGGCCGCATTAATGAACGCGCACCCGCGAAAGCCTGGACTGCAGCTGGCCGCGCCGATTCCGGACGCAATTGCTTCTAGGGTGCCAGCTGGATCCTGCGGATTATGCACGCTGGTGAACCAGGCGCTCTCTTGTTCCGCTTGCGCCTGTAAATAGGCAACTACTAGGTCGTTTTTGTTTCGGAAATGGCGGTAGAAGGTGACCTTGGTGATGCCGACTTCTTCGATGATCTTATCCGCGCTGGTGGCCCGAATGCCCTGCGCATAGAACAGCTTGTTGGTCGCGTCGAGGATCCTTTGGCGGGACGGTTTTGCAATTGCTTTGGCTGGCATGGTTCCCTTTCGATTCCTCAAACGCTTGCGCTGGTATACGAAGTAGTCTACCTTAACCATGTAGACGAACTAGTAACTCTACTAGTTTCGCTTCCACCGACCGAAAGCTGACCATGAGCTACTCTCTTAAACTTCGCAATCTCTATTTCACCCGCTTTGCCTTTGCTGTGCTCTGGGTGGGGTTGATGTTCGCGACTGCCACAAAACACGTTGAACCCACGGCGCTACTCACCGTGCTCCTGGTGCTCTACCCGCTGTTTGATGCCGGCGCGGTACTCTGGCAAATACGCGCCAATCCTGAAAAGAACCGCGCAAAAATGAGCGAGTTGCTCTCGATCGTAGTTAGCATCCTTGTGGCCATCGCACTGGGGATTAGTTCCTCCATCTCGCTGCCTGCAGTGCTGACCGTCTGGGGCGTGTGGGCAATCATCGCCGGTATTCCACAACTGATTACCGCGATCCGTAACCGCGCTGCGGGAGGTCAGGTCGCACAAATGCTCTCGGGTGGCATCTCAGTCTTTGCTGGCGCCGGATTCCTGACCCAGGGGATTGCCGGCCAAACGATGATGACCGGTCCGGCCGGTTATGCCCTGCTCGGAGCAATATTCTTCCTGATTTCCGCCATTCGCTTGAGCCTCAAGCTGCGAAAGGGTTAGTCAGGAGCTTTTTATGCTCGCTGGTGGCCTGCGCTCAAGCTATCTAAATGCTCGGCAAGTCGAGTGCTGGCGTTGGATAAGTGCTGGGCCAACACTCCGGCGGCACCTTCTTGATCGCCAACCACGATTTTCTCAAGCAGTCGGGCATGTTCGGCGGCGATGTCGGCAGTATTGAGCAGGGTCGCGTCCTGAACCTGGGTCATGCACAAGCGGATTTCATCGCTGAGTTGCTCATAGATGGCACTGGTGCGAGATGACTCCAAGGCCTGAACCAGTGCTGCGTGAAAGCGGACGTCGGGATCAACGATCTGAATCGGCGAAGCGTCGCTCAGTGCGGTGATTTCCGCGTTGGCTTGGCGTGCGGCTTCCGGGACCTGCCCGGTGCTGGCCAATAGCCGTACCGCCTCGGCTTCGATAATTGCGCGGGTGCGGTAAATATCTCGAGCATCGGCCGCGCTCAGCCGGGTCACCTTGGCGCTTTGATGTGCATTGCGGGTTAGCAGGCCGCTGGCCACCAGATTTTCCAATGCGGCCTTAGCGGTGGGGCGAGCTACCTGGTAGTGCGCCGCCACCTCCACCTCGCCCAAAGGGGTGCCCGGGGTCAGCTCGCCACTGAAGATTCGAGTGCGCAGCGAGGCGATCACGGCCTGCACCACCGAAACTACTCCTAAACGGGCTGCCACCTTGGTCCTTTCGCGCGGGCAGAAAATAACTTCACAAGTATCCCATGAATCGTACTATGATGAGCTGTGTACTTGTTAGACAATTTTCTTTCTTGGCAGGTATTACCTGCCCACCGCACAGGAGCGCACCATGGCATTGAGCACGCCAGCACTCGGAGAACCCACGGTTTCCCCTAAAATTCTCGACCTCGTGAGCGAACCGGGCCGCGTCAAAACCAGATCCATCGACCGGGTCGCCTACGCCTCGGATGCATCCCACTACCTGTACACCCCGCAGGCGGTGATCCTAGCCAAAGACGCTGCTGAAGTCTCGGCCTTACTGCGCGCGGCCGCCACCAATAACCAACCGGTCACCCTGCGCTCGGGTGGTACTTCGCTGGCAGGCCAAGCCAGTGGCGACGGGCTGATGATCGACGTACGCCGTAATTTCCGCGATATCAAGGTGCTCGATGATGGCGCGCGAGTGCGGGTCCAACCCGGAGCCACGGTCCGTCAGGTCAATGCGCGCTTGGCCGTCTACGGCACCAAGCTGGGCCCGGACCCAGCCAGTGAAGCGGCCTGCACCATCGGCGGCGTCATCGCCAACAACTCTTCGGGCATGGCCTGCGGTACCGAATTTAATACCTACCGCACCCTGGAATCCATGACCTTTGTGCTGCCTTCAGGCACCATGATTAACACCGCCGATCCCGACGCCGATCGCCAACTGGCCGCTGCTGAGCCACAACTGGTCGCCACCCTCGACCGGCTGCTCAAGCGCGTGCGCAACAACCCATCCTCGGTCGCCAAAATTCAGAAGCACTTCGCGCTGAAGAACACCATGGGCTACGGCATCAATGCGTTCTTGGACTACGACACCCCAGCCGAGTTGATGGCGCACCTGATCATCGGCTCCGAAGGAACCTTGGCCTTTGTCGCGGAAGCGGTCTTCCGCACCGTGCCCATCCGCAAACTGGCCATTGCCACCCTGGCCGTCTTTGACAACCTTGATTTAGCTACCCGTGCGCTGCCAGAATTGCTCGATTCCGGGGCGGCCACCCTAGAACTCATGGACTCCACCTCACTGCGTGTGGGCCAAGAACTGCCCGGTGTCCCGGACGCAATTATGGGCTTCGACGTGGATCAGCAGGCAGCCCTGCTCGTCGAATATCACGCCGACACGGCTGAAGAACTCAACGGATTGCAAACTGCCGGTCAACGCCTGCTGGATTCTGCCGCGCTGCGCGCGCCGGCACTACTTTCGCAGGATGCCACCAACCGCCAAGCCGCCTGGAAATTCCGCAAGGGCCTGTACGCCTCGGTGGCGGGCGCCCGAGCTTCGGGAACCACCGCGCTGCTCGAAGACGTGGTCGTCCCGGTTGCCTCGCTGGCCGAAACCTGTGGCAGCCTGCAGGAACTGTTCACCCAGTACGGATACGAAGATTCGGTGATCTTCGGGCACGCCAAGGACGGCAACATTCACTTCATGCTCACCGATCGTTTTGAAGGCGACGCGGCACTGAACCGCTACAACTCCTTCAATGACCAGATGGTCGAACTGATCCTTTCCAAGGATGGCAACCTCAAAGCAGAACATGGCACCGGTCGCGCCATGGCACCATTTGTCCGTGCACAATATGGTGATGAACTCTACGAGGTTCACCTGGAACTCAAGGCTGCCTGCGACCCACGCCTGATGATGAACCCGGGTGTGATCATCGACGAGGATCATGCCGCGCACATCCGCAATATCAAACTCAATGAAACCATCGAAGTTGAAGCCGATCGCTGTGTGGAATGCGGTTATTGTGAGCCGGTCTGCCCCTCCAAGGACCTGACCCTCACTCCACGTCAGCGCATTGTGGTGCGCCGTGCGATCGCCAAGGCTGAGGCCGAAGGCAACACCGAACTGGTAGCTGAGTTGGAACGCGACTACGAATATAACGGCGTGCAGACCTGCGCCGTTGATGGCATGTGTGTCACCGCCTGCCCGGTAGGTATCAACACCGGTCTGCTGGTCAAGCGCCTACGCCGAGAAGATGCCCATCCTGTGTTGGCGGCCGGATTCAAGGGCGCCGCCAAGGGGTGGGGTCCTGCCACTCGTGTTGGATCGATGGCACTCAGTGTTGCCGATAAGTTCCCTGCGCCACTGGTGCGAGGGGTTACCGACGTCGCCCGCAAGGTCATCAGCACCGATGTCATGCCACGTTATGATGCGGACCTGCCCGGTGGTGGCAAAGCTCGTAAACCAATGGCCGGCAACTTAGGCGCGGCTGGAACTGAACCACTGGCCATCTACCTGCCAGCCTGTGTGAACTCGATGTTCGGTCCCGCCGGAGACGGCGAAGGTGTCTCCGCTGCCTTCACCAAGCTGTTGCATGCCGCTGGCGTTTCGGTATTTGTACCCCAAGGCATCGAATCTACCTGCTGTGGCACCCCGTGGACTTCCAAGGGATACGCAGATGGGCACGATGTTATGGCACAGCGGGTACTGGAGGAAGTGCGTTCGGCCATGCCAGGAAAGAACCTACCGGTGATCTCCGATGCTTCCAGTTGCACCGAAGGTTTTGCGCACACCCTCGAAGAGCATGGGTACGAGGTCGTTGACTTGCCGGCTTTCACGACGGAACACCTGCTAGGCAAGCTGCCTGAAATTGAGAAGATTTCTTCACTGACCTTGCACCCCACCTGCTCGTCGACGCAAATGGGTCTGAACCCTGACCTGCAGAAAATCGCAGAGACTGTTGCCCAGACAGTCAACACCCCGGTGAATTGGGGCTGCTGCGCTTTCGCGGGAGACCGTGGCATGCTGCATCCAGAATTGACTGATTCGGCCACAGCGCGTGAAGCTGCCGAGGTCCGCCAACTTGATGCCGAAGCTCATGCCTCATGCAACCGCACCTGCGAGTTGGGGATGTCGCGAGCTACCGGTAAAGAGTACCGTCACGTGGTTGAACTCTTGGCTGAAGCCGCGTCTAAGTAGCCATCTTAATGCCGTCCAGATGATCAGTCTGGGCGGCATTGCTTTTGGTGCGAAAAGTACTTTTCTATAATGCTCCGGTACCAAATACCCTAGCTCGGAGATGGCGTCTTCGGAATAGGGTTAAACCTAGTCATCACTGATGCTCGGAAGGAGCCACATGCGCATCGCTGTACTGCAGGACGAAGCAGAGGTTTTGGGGATTGAGCGCAATCTCGATGCAATCGATCGTGCTGCGCAGAGTGCTTCCGAAAATGGGGCAAAGATCTTGCTCACTTCCGAGCTTTTTGCCGTGGGCTATGCTCCTTATGTTTTACGTGATTCTTTGGACGTCACGTTATTGCCCGCTGTACGTCAGCGACTGTCGCAGATCGCCGCGGAGCACTCGATCGCACTGGTCTACTCACTGCCGGAGATCACTGAGAACGGGTGGCTAATTACCTCGACATTCCTTGATGAACGTGGAGTGAAGCTTGCTCATTATCAGAAGGTTCAGCTATTCGGCGCTGAAGAGCACGAGGTATTTATCGCTGGAACTAACCCTCCTGCGACCTTCGAATATGCGGGTATGACCATGGGCATGGTGATCTGCTTTGACGTGGAATTCCCAGAAATTGTCCGTGAAGCAGCGCGGCGTTCTGTGCAATTGTTGCTCGTTCCCACCGCTATGGGCCGTGGATATGAGCAGGTATGCACTCGTCTGGTTCCAACTCGCGCCATGGAGAGCCAGCTTTTCATCGCCTATGCAAACCACAGTGGAACTGAAGCTGGGTTTGAGTTGGCTGGAACTAGCGTGATTGCCGGTGCTGATGGCGAGATCTTGGCGCAAGCTGGCTCTTGTACAGAGCTTCTTACCGCTGACATCGATGTGAGCACTTTGGAGCAAATTAAATCGGAGGTTCCGTATCTCGCTGAAGCGCGTCGAGATCTCTATGCGCAATGGCAATCGAAATAATGAGTCGTTCATAGGGTGTTTCCGCATGGCGCAGCGTCGTGCGGGAACATCCTAGAATCTTAGGCCGCGGTGGCTTCCGGGCTATCGTTTCGGTTCAACTTGTCTTTGAGTTCTTTGAACCATTGTGAGTCGGCGGCGAGCTGAGGAAAAGGTTTGTGAGCGTATCCAGTTGCCGGCGGGGCTGTGGACCGATATGACATCCCGGATACAGGATTGATCAACATCGCGTGCTCATCCTTTAGCATCGCGTACTCGAACCAGCCTTCCGCCTGCTTGGTCTTATTGCAGAGCGCGCAACGACCACAGCAATTGCGCGCGGTGGTTTTTCCGCCCTTCGCGTACTGCTTTACATGGTCTGCTTCTTCAACGATTCCGTCGCAAAAAGGTGTTCGACAATGTCGATCTCGAATGCTGATGAATTTCTTGAGCTTCTGCGGGAAGATCCGAGCTTTGGAGTCCATGCTTATCAGATCTTGGTCCCCGGGAGCGGTGTAGATCCTAGAGAGCTCGGTGAGCACTTCGATTTGTTCGATGTGTTCTGGTGTGAGCTTTGCTTCCATCTCTTCAAACGTCAGTTCGTTCTCGATCTGATGTCCACCGATCCATTCACGCACTTCCTGTGCGGGGATGTATCCGTATCCTTCAAGAAGAGCCGGCTCCCTTTCGCCTTGAAACAATGCTCGGTCAGTCATGATGACGCCAACCTGCAAATTGATAGGCATCTTTGTGGGCTCACCGATCATCATGTAGCTGAAGAGAATGTCAGCTCTGATCTGTTTGAGGGTTCGTTTGTCGCCCTTTTTCTTGAGCTTACGAGATTCCTCGTAGAGGTAGTTTCTCAACCCCATGCCAGGAAGTAGCGGGAACTGCGCCGTGAGGTTGACGCAGCCGGTTTTTTCATCGATCTCCATGCGAGCGAAACGACCCTCTTCGACCGTTTTATGCTCTTTGGATACCGGGTCGGAGTTGAAAGCGAGCGTAAACTTTCGCACGGTATCTTTGATCTGGTTCCGCCCCTTGCTTTCAAACATGTCTGGGTTCTGAGCGAAGAGCGCATCAAATTCCGTACGTCGTAGTGCTTTAACGGTCTGCAACTCGGTGAGGATTGCCATTACTTGGGATTCGGTAAATTCGCCGCGTGAAAAGGCCGCCGCAATGTTAGGTGTGTCCTCGTGTAAGACTCGGCAGTTGACTAGGTAGTTGCGGAATCCTGTAGGGGATTGTTTGCGGGCGATGGCAACGCTACCTGCGGCGCCTCGGGTTTGGTCGTCGAGATTGACTCCGCGTTCTTCATGATCGCGAATAAATTCCTTCTCGGTTTGGTGAGCAAGGCAAGCCTGCTGGTAACGGGCGACCGCGACGAGGGATTCAAGTCTTTCAATAGCACGCAGGCAGTCAGCTTTGCTGCCGTGGTCTTGAATCCACGTCAGATCTTCTTGCAGTGCGAGCCAGTGGCTTTCGAAATCCTCTGGTTCTCCTGCTGGAGGTAGGCTGCCCTCCTGCGCCTTTGCTTCGGACATATTCTAATTATACGCCGTTGACTCGAATATGTCTTCGAATATTGTGGAAAACTTTCGCGAGGTTCGCGGTGGTTTTACTTAGCGATTGGCGAGGAAGGATAGTGCAAGGTAGAGGTCCTGGCGCACCGCGGCGTGGTTGAGGTCTTTGCCGAGAATCTCGCCGATGGTGGCGATGTGCCGGCGTACGGAGTTGCGATGAAGGTCGATGTTTTTTGAGGTTTGATCCCAGGAACCATTGGCTTCTAACCATCCTCGAAGCACGTCAAGATATAGGTCGCGACGGGCCTCGGGGAGAATAAGTAAGGGGGCGAGCAACTCTTCGGCGAGCTGTTTACCAGCTTCGGGCGGCAGGAGAGAAGCGAACGAGCGCGGGATGGCTGTGGCATCAAGGCTTTGGCTTTTTTCGCGCATTTGGGGGAGTAAGCCGGTGGCCTGGGCCAGTAGATCGGGCAACTTTTCACCGAGTTGACGGTCGGCCGGTTCCGGGACGCTAAAGCCGGCGAGGTGGCCGGAAGATTCTAGATGTTCGAACAACTCGTGAGTAGGCTCAGCGTTGGTCAGCGCCACGAAGTGATCGGCGTGCGATGCCACCAGCTGGGTAGCAAACAGGGCTTGGAGGTGCGCAAGATGTTGGTCGAGGTGTTGATCGGCGGTGGCATTCAATGGCGCGATGACGGCAAAGCGCACAGGTTTCGCGGCGGCGGAGCCGAGGCTTTCGCACAATAGATTCAGGGTGGGCTCATCCAGTGGGCCGCGTTGGCGCAGAAGTAGGGCGGTGGCGAGCTGTTCGGCGGTCGAGGAGCTGGTCACGCGTTGACGAGCCAGAACGTCGAGCAGCCCCAGCGCGGTGGTGATCAGGTTGTGGTCGGAGGCTGACGGGGTGCGCGCGAAGCCGACGGATAGTACGCCGAGCACCGGAGCGTGTGGCCCTGCGGCGATGGTGGCGCGCAGCGGGAAGGCGAGATCAACCAGTGAATCTTCGCTGCGCATGGCGAATTTCTGACTGTTCGATGCTTGGGTAAAAAGTTCAGAACTTAGATCGTGGTTCGGGGTGGCGTTCTGGGCGAGCGAGGCTTCGTGGCGGACTTGACCCTGCGCGTCGAGCAGTCGGACGCTGGCCTTGAGCCGCTGAGATAGGGTGGCGATCAGCTGGGCCTCGGGGTCGGCGTGGGTCAGGCAGCGCATCAGTGCACGGTGTGCTTCGGCGCTGGTGCGTAGCCGGGCGGCGCTATCTGCTTCGAGCAGCTGCGCGAAAGCGATGCCGATGGCGGCGAAGGGCACGGTGGCTGGGATTTCCAGCAGGGGCAGATTGTTCTCGCGGCACGCGTCCAGGACCGTTGCGGGGACTTCGGTGAAGTAGGGTTCGAGTCCAAAACCTAGCGCGCTGACCTTGGCCTGGGCGAGGCGGGCGATGAACGCTCGGACTTCTTTGGGATCATTTTCGTGGCCGAGCAACGGGAAACCGCTGGTGAGGATCATTTCCTCGTCGAGCAGGTAATCGGTGGGATCGTCCATATCGCTGGCTTCCACCCAGCGCAGTCGGCGATCGCCCGCGTCGTGAACCAGGGTGATTTCCGGAGGCAGCTGACGGAGGAAACGGCTCAGGGTGATGCCGGTGGGCTCGTCGGTGAGCGCGGATGACGATGGTGCGGAATGTCCCATGAGAAACTATTTTAGTTCAAAACTTCCATATTGAGAGCCGGGTCACAGATTTAGGCTTGAAGGCGGAAGAAAAACCACAGTGCCCTATTAACCACAGTGCAGCGAGGACCCGAGATGAACAGCACCACTAGCGCCAGGCCGCGACCAGCCACTGGCCTTGGGCCACAGCTACGGCGGCGTAAGTCGATCCAGCAGATGGTCGGCGACGCCGAAGCGAACTCCTCCGGCGGCACGCTGCGCCGCACCCTAGGCATGTGGCAGCTGACGATGATCAGCGTCGGCGCCACCATGGGCACCGGAATTTTGGTGATCCTCGGGGCCACCGTGCCGATCGCCGGGCCAGCGATTTGGATCTCCTTCGTGATCGCCGGCGTGACGGCACTACTATCTGCGGTGTCCTACGCGGAAATGGCGGGCATGGTCCCGGTAGCCGGCTCCAGCTACTCCTATTCCTATGCGACCATGGGCGAAGGGATCGCCTGGATCTGCGGCTGGTGCCTGGTGCTCGAATACGCGGTCTCCGTGGCGGCCGTGGCGGTGGGCGCCGGCGAATACGTCAACGAGGCATTGCGCGCCTTCAACCTGCAACTACCCGACGCGCTCGCCGGGGGACCGGCCGAAGGTGGCGTGGTGAACCTGCCGGCGCTGATTGTGGTGGTGCTGGCGACCTTGCTGCTGGTGCGGGGCGCCCGCGAATCGGCCATCGTGAACACCATCGTGGTGATCATCAAGGCTGGCATCCTGGTCTTCTTCTCGATCGTCGCCTTCAGCGCCTTTAACGCCGGCAACTTCGAACCCCTGCTGCCCATGGGTGCTGCCGGCGTGACCGCGGCGGCCTCCAGCGTCTTCTTCTCCTACATCGGTTTTGACGCCGCCTCCACGGCCGGCGAAGAAGCCAAAAATCCCAAGCGCGATCTGCCCCGGGCCATTATGCTCTCGATGCTGATCGTGACCATCACCTATGTATTGGTCGCCGTTTCGGCGATCGGCGCGCGTGAGTGGACCTGGTTTGAAGGGACCGAAGCGGCCCTGGTGCAGATCGTCGGCGAAATCACCGGACAGCCATGGCTGGTGCTGGTCTTCGCGTTGGCCTCGGTACTGGCCATCGCCTCGGTGGTGCTCACCGTGCTCTACGGGCAGACCCGTATCCTGCTGTCCATGTCCCGCGACGGACTGGTGCCGGCCGCCTTCGGCAAGGTCTCGCCGCGCACCGGGACCCCGGTGATCGGCACCTTGATCACCGGTATTCTGGTGGCGGTCACTGCCGGCTTCATTCCACTGGGTGCACTGGCCGACGCCACGAGCATCGGCACCCTGTTCGCCTTCGCGCTGGTGGGTGTCTCGGTGATGTACCTGCGCCGCAAGCAGCCTCTGGCACCGCGTACCTTCAGGGTGCCGCTCTACCCCATCACCCCGATCCTCGGCGTGGCCGCCTGCCTGTTCTTAATGAGTCAGCTGGGCTGGCACACCTGGCTGGTCTTCGGGGCCTGGATGGTCGTGGGCATCGGGATCTACCTGGGTTATGGGCGCCGACGTTCGGTACTCGGAGCGCTGAGCAAGCAAGAATATATCGACTCTCACCTGAATAATCGCAAGTAACTACGCAGGAAGTTTCATGAACAACAACCTCCCCATCACCATGCTCAACCCGGACTTCCCCTTTAGCTACGACCACTACCTGGACAGCGACGCCGGCCTAGGTTCGGTGCCCGAGGCGCTCTACGGCACCGAGGTGGCAGTGATCGGCGCCGGACTTTCTGGCCTGGTGACCGCCTATGAACTGATGAAGCTGGGGCTCAAGCCAGTAATTTACGAGGCCGATCAGATCGGCGGCCGCCTGCGCACCGCCAGCTTCGCTGCAGCCCCACAAATCACCTGCGATTTAGGTGGCATGCGCTTCCCGGTCTCCAGCAAGGCGCTCTACCACTACATCGAGCTGCTGGGGCTGGAGACCTATGACTTCCCGAACCCGCTAGCTGGGCCTACCGATTCCACGGTGATCGAGCTTAAGGGGCAAAAGATCTACGTGGAAGACCCGGCCGACCTGCCGGTTTTCTACCAGGAAGTAGCCGATGCCTGGAAGCAGGCATTGCGCGAAGATGCCCACTTTGAGCAGATGCAGCAGGCCATCCGCGAGCGAGACACCCAGCGCATCAAAGAGCTGTGGAACTCGATCCTTGAAGAGTTCGACGAGGAAAGCTTCTACGGGTTTATCGCCAACTCGAAGGCCTTTAAGGATGCCGGTTTTGAACACCGCGAGGCCTTCGGCCAGGTTGGTTTTGGCTCCGGCGGTTGGGACACCGACTTCCCGAACTCGATCCTGGAAATCCTGCGCGTGGTCTACACCGACGCGGATGACTACCACCGTGGCATTACCGGCGGCGCGGCCAAGCTCCCCGAAGCCCTGTTTAACCATGCGCCGGACAAGATGGCGCACTGGCCAGCTGGCACCTCACTCTCCTCGTTGCACGGCGGAGCCCCACGCGGTGCGGTATCCAAGGTTTACCGCACCGAGAACCCGGGCTTTAACGGGGCGAACACCATTGAGGTGACCGAACGTTTTGGTCGCACCCAAGAATTTGGTGCCGTAGTTTCCACCGTGCAGTCCTGGCTACTGTCCACCGGGATCGACACTGATGAAGAACTTTTTGCGCCGGAACTGTGGACCGCGATCGAGCGCAGCCACTACATGCAATCCTCCAAAACCTTCGTGATGGTGGACCGCCCCTTCTGGAAGGACCGCGACCCTCTCACCGGTGAATACCTCATGTCGATGACGCTCACCGATCGACTGAACCGCGCCACCTACCTGCTGGATAACGGCGATGACCAGCCGGCGGTCATCCTGCTTTCCTACACCTGGAACGATGATGCGCTTAAGTGGCTCTCGCTGACGGCACAGCGCCGCATGGAGCTCATGCTGCACTCGCTGGAGAAGATCTACCCTGGCGTGGATATCCGTAGCCACATTGTCGGTCAGCCAATCACCGTGTCTTGGGAGTCCGATCCGAACTTCATGGGCGCGTTTAAGGCCAACCTGCCCGGCCACTACCGTTACCAGCAGCGTCTGTACACCCACTTCGATCAGCAGCAGATGGCGGCGGAACACCGTGGCATCTTCCTCGCCGGCGATGACGTGTCGTGGACTGCCGGTTGGGCCGAGGGCGCGGTGACCACGGGGTTGAACGCACTGTGGGGCGTCGTGAAGCACCTGGGTGGAACCGATGCGCAGGCCAATCCTGGCCCGGGGCAGTTCCTGGCCGAGATCGGCCCCAAGGCGCTGTAGCTATACGTCCTGGCGGCGTCGGGAAGCGACCCGGCGGGTATAGCTAGTCGCCCGGCAGGTACCGTTTCACCCGGCGCAGGGTATTGGTGTCGGTGTGCCGCATTTCCGCGCCCAAGGCGGTCAGGCGCAGCAGCAGGTCTGAGGTATAGCTGAAGCTGCCGTCTTCGTGGAAGGTGAAGGAACTGATGAACTCCTTGATCTCCGCGCGCTCCATCAGGTACTTGTTCTGCAATACGCCGTAGGAAGGATCACCGGGGGTCGCGTTGAAGTGCAAGGTGGTGTCGCGTGGGCCCGCGGTGCTTCCTGCCAGCACAGCGATGCCGCGGCCGAACACCACGTTGCGCATTATCTGGCTGTTCTCTCGATCCCAGAGCAGGAAGCCAATTTCGTCGTGGAAGGGGTCCATGGCCTCCTCGCCGTGGCGCCAGGCGGTCATGGAATAGTTCAGTCCCCACAACGTCTGTTTGCCGTTTTCCTGGATGGGGATGGGCCGGAAGACCGCGCGCTCAAAGTAGCCGGTTTCGCTGGTCTCGTCGGTCAGGTTGTGGTAAGACAGATCCACTCCGACATCGCCCTCCCATTCGCCGACCAGCGGGGTGAGCGGCCCGAGCTTCTGCGGTCCCTGGATGGTTTTGGTCGTTGCCAATGCGGTCATGACGGATTCTCCGATCAGTGGGTGTTGATGATGGTGGCGTGGTGGTGTTGCGAGCGAGGTGCGACCTTGGCGCGGCATCCGGGACACAGGCCCCAGTAGGTTACTTCCGCTTCGTCGATGAGGTATCCGGCATCCTCTGACGGCGCCAGGCAGGGGGCGAGGCCCGCGGGGCAGGGAACGTCGGTGATGCGCCCACAGGCGCGGCAGACCATGTGGTGGTGGTTATCGCCCCTGGCCAGTTCGAAGACCTCCGGGGACCCCGGCAATTCGATGCTGCGCAGGATTCCCGCGTCGGTGAGCGTGTGGACCACGTCGTAGATCGCTTGCGTTGATACGCTGCCGATGCGTCGACGTGCGCCGTCGGCGAGCCGTGCGACGTCAACGTGGGAATGCTCGCGTAGTTCCGCGATCACCGCACGGCGCGGCGCGGTCACCCGTAATCCCAGCTCGCGCAGTCGCGCTTCAATATCCTGCATTCGAGTCACCCCGCAATTGAATTGATCAATTCCAATGTAGGCACAACATTTGCGTTAAGCAAGTGTTGCCTGACGCAAGACATTGGGTAGGAGCTCGCCACGGCTACGCTGCTCAGGGTTGCAGGGGAAGTTACAGGGGCAGGTGGAGGGCGCCGGCCTGCGGTAGCCCCATACCCGCCACGGCATGCAGTGAGGTGAGAGCGGCCGCGCAGGCTGCCCGCTCGTTCGGAGCCAGCCGATCCAGCGCCTCCTTTAGGTCCCGGCGACGGCGCTCGGTGACTTCCTGCACGATCCGGTGCCCAGACTCGGTCAGCTCCAGGGTGACAATGCTGCGGTGGGTGGGATCCGCGCCGCGCACCACGTGCCCCGAGGCGTTCAGTCGGTCCGCCAGGCGGGTGACGGACGAATTGCCCACGCCCAGGGCCTTGGCGCAGTCGCTGGAGGTGGACCGGCCCTGGCGTTGCAGGGTCAGTAGCAGGCGGAACTGCGGTAGTGAGACCTCGAGTCGTTCGACGCTGCGCAACGCCAGCCCCACCAGATCTTGGGTGGCACCTTCGAACGCGGCAAGTTCCTGTTCGGTGGTCTGCGGCCGATCCTGGGATTCCATGCAATCCAGTGTGTCACAGCTGCGCCGCGGGCGGATGGTGTCAGGTGGGCTGCCGGTTGGGCCGAGGGCGCGGTGACCACGGGGCTGAACGCACTGTGGGGCGCCGTGAAGCACCTGGGTGGAACCGATGCGCAGACCAGTCCCGGCCCGGGACAGTTCCTGGCCGAGATCGGCCCCAAGGCGCTGTAGTTATACGTTGTGAACAAACCAAAATCCCGCGGGCTGCTTCGGTGGCCCCCGGGGGACTTTGGGGATTAAAGTACCGCGGTGGCATTGGCTGGCGATCCGGTCCCGCCGACAACATTGAGTGGCTTGACGGTCAGCAGGCAATCCCAGCGGCGCAGCTGGCTCATGCGCCGGGCAAGCGGGCCTAGGCGCCATAGCTCTCCGAGCGGAAGGCCGAGTTTCGCCAAGAATTCCTGGTGCATCATCCCCCGATCGTTAGGCGCTGAGCCGCGGAAAGGCGAGCTGGTGATCGGAGGCAGGCACTCCACTGCGAAGTTATCGGCCGCTAGGATGCTCAGTCCTGAATCCCAGGCCCAGTCCAGCAGTTCCTCGGACTGAACCAATCCGGTGGCTTTCCCGGAATCGCGTTGCCGGGATTTTTCCTCAGGGGATAGCGCTAGGAACCATTCACTCCAGCCGGTGTGTACCATCAGCGCGTCGCCTTGTTCAAGCGAGATGCCCTGGCGATTGATAGCGTCGAGCAGTAGGGATAGTGGGATCTGTTCTCCGGCTCCATGGTCAAGTTGTCGGCCCTGCGCTTGGGTGAACCCGACAAGGTCGAGCAGAATACCGCGAGTCACGAGGGGGTGATCCGCCCAGTATTGGATGCCCAATTCGGTTGTGCCGGGGATGATCTTTTCGTCAGGCACGCCACCATAGAAGCCGACCTCGTCCGAGCGACGGTGGCGAAGCCCGTCGATCTGCGATGAACCCTGGAGATAGAAGCTGTTCAGATAGTCATCGCGATGGGCCGGATGGTTGCCAAAAATATGATGCTCTGGGGCACCTCGGGTTTTGGACATTCCCGGCGAAAAGGCATCGATAGGATAGTCCAGCCCGAAGGCTTCTCCCCGGCACACCGAAGAGGCGGCCTGGATTCGTTTGGTCGCGTCAATCTTATCTGGCGCGCCGGCAGAGGGAGAACTGAACAGGCCCCAAGAGGTGCCGGCAAGCTGGCCCGGACGCTGCTTGAGCTCGGCACGAGTCGGATATTTTTTCTTCTCGCTCATTTGGGGGCGTTCTCCTGTGCATACTTCACCGGGGTGGAGCCCACGTGCAGCAGCAGGTAGGCGGCGATCGAGGCGATGGATGCGCAGATGCACAGGATCGTCTTGAACACCGCATTGGGCCCGGTCAGCAGTGCCGCGCTTCCGAAGACCAGGCCAGTTAATTGAAGCAGCACAAACACCATTCCGCCGCAGAGAGCTAGGGCCAGCGAGGTGACGAAGGTTTTACGAAGTATTAATTGGTACATTTTGGCTCCTTAGTATTGCTAGACCGGCAAGATCCCGGACGCGATCAACACGCCAATGGCCAGCAGCGGTAGCGCGTAGAACAGCATCATCCGGCGGAAGGTGTTGTACGGGTTAACCCCGGCGATACCGCAGGCAACATACAGTGGCGCCCCACCTGGAGGAACAGCCGCCTCGCACGAGGAGAATACCAGTACTGCAACGGCGGCTGTCGGCGCTGGAACTCCGGCGGCCACTAGGGCGGCTACTCCCACGGTGCCGACGGCAGCCATGGTTGCAGTTGAGGAGAGCGGAGCCGCCACGGCAATGACAATCAACCCGATCACCAGTGCGAGCAGCCACACCGGCAGAGACAGCTGGTTCAACACCGCTGTCAGCTGCTCGGGCAGTCCGGTGCTGGCCAGAGCGTTGGCTCCGGCGAAGGCGAAGAGCACGGTCACGCCGACAATGCCGAAACGGGGGATGGAATCCTCAAGCATGGACGACCAGGCCTTGAGGCTGCGTGGCAGTTTGCGGTACCCGAGTAGCAGTCCCATGACGATCAGCGCAATAGGGATCCAGAAGATAGGGCTGATCGCCTTGGCTACGCTGGTTTGGGTGTAGCTGCTCAGAGCCTCGGCGATGGCACCGCTGGTGATGATCATTGGAATGGCAACACCGACAAAGAGCAGGAGAGTGGTCCAGCCATGACTAAAAGCCACCGACAGCTGTTGGCGCTGGTCCTTTGGAGTGGCTTGCGCGCCACTGCGGCGAACCAGGATATAGGTCACCACCATGCGATGCGCTACGCACCAAAGTCCGCCAAATATCAAAGGGACCAGTAGTTCGTTGGCCGAAAGCAACGGGCCAACGGTGGACGAGCCAACTAGAACGAACATGGACGCACTGAACGGAAAGGTGATACCCATGCCTGCGTTGCCAGCCACGATGGTGGCCGCCGTGGGACGGTCAATTTTCGAGCGCTCCATCCACGGGATGGTAATTGATCCGACCGTCGCAGCGATGGCCGCCTGATTATGCACGATGCTGCCCAAACCGGCCGAGGACACCGTGGACACATAGGCAGCTCCACCCTTACTGCCGCCGATCAACGAGTCCAGCAGGTTGATCATGCGCTCCATGACTCCTGCTCGTTCTAGCAGGTAACCCATGAATACGAAAATCACGGTTGCATAGACTATCTCGTCGGTGAGCGCATCATAGAGCGCGGACCAACCAACGGACAGGATCTGACTGCCACTGAACGATGCAGCCACGATGAAGCCAAGTATCATCGCCTCGCCGACGTTTCGGCGCATCAGCACAGTCCAAATGATGATGACCGCGAGATAGACGCCCAGCGCCCAGATGCCAATCATGCTGTTTCCTTCCAAAGCTTGCCAGCGACGTTGCTAGCCAGCTGTCATTTTATTATCGATAGCCATGCGCTCCATGGCGCTGGCCGAGGCGTTGGTCATTTCGCGGGGCACGCCCAAGTCTTCCAAGTACCCGCTGGTGGAACGCATCTCTGCGGCACGGCGTACCGCATGCTTGGCGGTGCCAGTCAGGAAGCGGTCGATAGTTGCCTGTCCGTCACCTGCCAGCATTTTGGAGATTTCTGCCCGGATCCATGGTTCAAGCCCTGCAGCCGCACCGGCTCGAACAGCTTCAATCACCACGGAGGCAAGGCCTTTGGTGAAGACGCTGCGCAGTAGCTTATGAGCCATCGCGCTTCCCGGACCACCCTCCACGACTTCAACTGGTGCCCCCGCAGTTGCGAGCAGGTCGGCAAAGGCTGCTGCTCCCTGTCCGCTGGCCATCAATGGAGTTTTCGCCCCTTGAGCAATAACGGGCCCGAGAATCGCGACATCGATGAAATTGACCTGGCCCGAAGTGGACCCCAGTTCTTCCATGGTCTTGGGGGATGAACTGGTCAGGTCTGCATAGCCGGAGCCCGGCTTCATCACGGGCAAGCATTCCCCGGCTACCTTCGGCGCGGCGCCGGCACCGGTCAGGACCAGAACCATGTCGGCGTCCTTGGCTGCTTCTGCTGCCGATTGTGCTACAAGCGCGCCCTGCGGGGAGTGGCTGATGAACGGATCGTAGCCTGTGATCTCGTGTCCCGCTTCAAGCAGCGCTGTGGCATAGATCTGTCCGACCTCGCCTAGTCCGATGAGTGCACATTTCATAGTGTTATGGCCTTCGATAATCAGGAATGGGAGATACTGCGGTCAGCAAGAATGGCCGCGCGACGTTGGCATTCATCGAGATTCACGGCTTCTGCGGCGGTGGCGATGTCTTCGGCACGTTCTGCCGGGATGATCACCAATCCGTCAGAGTCGCCGACGACGATGTCTCCGGGCGAGACCGCGACACCGCCAAAGGCGATGGTTCCGTTGACTTCGAATGGGCCATTTTTGTATGGCCCGGCGGGGCTGGTAGCCCGGGCGAACACCGGAAGATTGATTTCACCCAGATCCACGGCATCACGAATCGCCCCGTCTACGGCGAATCCGGCGACACCCTTGGATATGGCGCGCTCGCCGATGAGCTCTCCGAGCAGTGCGCGGTCGGTGTAGCCTCCGCCGTTGACAACGATGACCTGTCCGGGCTGAACATGCTTGAGTGCTTCGTGAATTCCGGCATTGTCGCCGGGCGCCACCCAGACGGTGTAGGCACGTCCGGAAATTTTGGCGCCCTCCCACACTGCCTGGATGTCTGCTGAAGCAATACCCAGCCGTTGCATGGCGTCGCCGATATTGGCAGCAGGCAGCGCAGCGAGTCGATCGATGACGGATTGCTCGACGAGAAGAGAATGCGTCGGTTGGTTCATGGTGCACCTATCCCAAGTCCCGGTGCGAGTGTGAAACAAGTGAGTAAAATTTCATCAGATGTTCTATAGTTTCACACTACGCAATTTATTGATGATGTACGGAATCATGGCATGGGATGCATCACAGTGTCAAGGCGTGGGAGTGCGTTCGCGCAGGAAGGCCAAAGGCGGCAGTGAATCAGGGCGCGCGAATTAGGCGCGTGGCCTATGCGCGCGAGGTGGGGTGGCTATGGCCTTAGTAGACGCTGCTCGCCAGGAGTTCAGACAAGCGGCGAGCGGCGTGGAGGAGTTCGGGAGCCCTGGTTTCCAGGGCCTCGCGGGTGACCGTATGGATGGGGCCAGTGAGCGAGAGCGCCTCGGTCGGCGGTCCTTGGCGCGATGGGATAGCCGCGGCAATCGAAATAATGCCAAGGGCGCGCTCATCCTCGGAGATTGCGTAGTTGGCATCCGCCTTGGGCGCGCGGATCTTGATGGCTTTGAGGTCGAAGTCTTCGTTTTCGTAATGCAACCGCCGGGATGATTCGGCAACCTGCGCCAGCTCATCGTCGTCCATTCCGAGTAGGAAGATGCGCCCGGCTGCGCCGGCGGTCAGGGGCAGGCGGCGGCCCTGCGGGAGGTTGTAGCCCAGTGAGCTCTCGCCCACGACGCGTTCTACCAAAACTCGCTCGCTGCCTAGCCGGGTATACAGCGAAGCCGTCAGTTTCGTCGTCTGGGAAAGCTGCTGGAGGATCGGCTGGGCCACTCGCGGCAAGGGGTCGTTTTCCAGGAAGACACGGGCTGCGGGCAGTACCGCTGGGCCCAGGCGGTAGCTCTTATCGGTCTGGCTGACAAGGCCTGCTTCTTGGAGCACTCGCAAGATGCGAAGTGTTGTTGGCGAGCTCATGCCCATGTCGGCGGCGATGGTGCTCAGGCGCCGTGGATGCTCATAGCGTTGAATCTGCTCGAATACGGCAATAGCCCGGGTCAGTGACCTCATGCCGTTAGGTGTCTCGGACTTCTCTTTATCTGCCGCCATGATTTCATTCTATGCAATTAATTTGTAATTTGATGCACTTGCTTGACGATGGCTTGTGCCCCATGTCACTATTTCATGGAATGCTAGATAATTTTACTGTATGAAATTTACGAACAAACTATGCAATTGGAGAATGCTGTGTCGAACGATGCAACAGGAAGGCAGAGTCCAGCTGGACGATGGCCAATCCTCATTGGCCAAGCAGTCATCACGCTCATCGGTCTGTATGCGCTGCTGGGCTCACTGGGCCTCGGGCTCTGGAACGACCTGGGCCCGGGAGCCGGTTTCTTTCCCGCGATGCTTGGCATTTTCCTGATGGTTCTCGTCGTCCTGTGGTTTCTGCAGGAACGCGCAAGGCCGACAGGAGAAGCCGCCGGAGAGCCGTTCGACCGGGCTCAAATAGCGGCCGTCATTCTCAGCCTGGTGATTCTGGCAGCGGCCCTGCCATTCCTTGGATTCCAGCTGAGCGTATTTGCCTTCTTGATGTACCACCTCGGCTTCCGGGCACGGATCAACTGGGCGCGGGCCGTAGTTATTTCTCTTTGCGGGAGCGTCGGTGTGTTTTACCTGTTCACGACCGTCCTGCACGTCTCACTCCCGGCGGCAACGGTGCCGCCGTTGAGCATGATTGGACTTTGATATGGATGTTCTCAATGAACTCATGATGGGTTTTGCCGAGGCAATGACTTGGCAAAACCTCCTCTTCGCCTTCGTCGGCTGCCTGCTGGGCACCGTCATTGGCGTCCTACCTGGCATCGGTCCCGTCGCCGGTATCGCCTTGCTGATTCCGCTCACTCTGAATCTTGATCCTGCCGGATCTATCATCATGCTGTGCGCAATTTTTTATGGCACAACCTATGGTGGAACCATCACCAGTGTCCTGCTCAATACGCCCGGTGAGGCAGCTTCGGCCATTACCGCCATCGATGGTTATCAAATGACCAAAATTGGACGGGCGGGCGTCGCGCTGACCATTGCCGCGGTGGGCTCGTTCATCGGGGGAACCATCGCTACCGTCGGCCTGGTCATGGCAGCCAAACCGCTGGGCAGTCTGGGCTTGCTCATTGGGCCGCCAGAATTCTTCGCTCTCGTGGTCGTCGGTATTTCCCTGCTTGTTGCCTTGGCTGGACGCTCGATGGTCAGGGCGCTGATTTCTGGTGCCTTGGGCCTATTGATTTCAATGGTCGGTATCGATCCGGTAATGGGGGCGCCACGCTTCACCTTCGGCATGGAACGATTGCTCGACGGCGTCTCATTTGTTGCCGTCATCGTCGGCATTTTCGGTCTGTCGGAAATCTTGTCCTACCGCCCGGGGAAGAACCAGGCGGTGGCACAGGCACCAGGAATGAGGGCACTGCTTCCGACTCGAACCGACTGGAAACGCAGTACCCCGGCCTTCACCCGAGGTACCGGCATTGGATTTGCCATGGGGCTGATCCCCGGTATGACCGGATCGGTGTCCTCGCTGCTTTCCTACGGCGCGGAAAAGAAATTCTCCAAGCACCGCAATGAACTGGGCCACGGAGCCATCGAAGGCGTTGCCGGACCGGAGACTGCGAATAATGCGCACGCAAATGGCGCATTGATCCCGCTCTTTACCTTGGGAATCCCAGCCTCGCCGACCATTGCAGTGCTCATGGGAGCTTTCTTGCAGCAAGGACTTACCCCAGGCCCGACGCTGTTCGCCGAGCACAGCACGCTAGCGTGGACGATCATCGCCAGCTTGTTCATAGGCAACGTGCTCCTGCTCGTGCTGAATGTCCCGTTGGTCGGCCTGTGGACATCGATCCTGAAGGTGCCGTACCCAATCCTCGCCGGCCTGATCTTGATGTTCATGGTTGTTGGCGCCTACACCATTAATTTCTCGGTCTTCGATGTCTTCGTCATGATCATCTTCGGCCTGGTCGGCCTCGGCCTGCGCCGCCTGGACATTCCTTTGGCGCCTATGGTCCTAACCCTGGTTCTGGGCCCGCTGATGGAACGCTCGCTGCGTGAGTCCCTGGATATTTCGCACGGGAGCTTCTCCATCTTCTTCGACCGTCCCATCACGATGGTGCTCTTGCTCGTCGCCTTGGTGATTGTCTGCAGCCCCCTGCTGAAATTGCGCAAGCCAGCGGCACTGGCGGCCGAAGATCCCGAAAGCTAAACACTCGCAATAAGTATCGAACCCAAAAAAGGAACTCACCATGAAACGCATCATCACCGCTGTCGCTGTAGGTGCTCTCGCTCTGGCCACTGTTGGTTGCTCAGCTAACGGCGGAACCGCCTCTAATGCCGGAGCGGACTTTCCAAAAAATGGTAAATCTGTCGAACTGCTGGTGGCATTTTCCCCCGGTGGACCCGTTGACACCGCGGCCCGATTGATCCAGCCAGTGCTGGAAAAGGAACTGGGAACCAACGTTGAAGTGGTCAATAAGCCCGGCGCTGGCGGGCAGATCGGCTACACCTCCCTGGCCAACGCCAAACCCGATGGGTACACCATCGGTGCTGTGGGTTCACCGTCGATTGTGGTCATTCCCTTGGACGAGGCCCGTGGAGCGGCGTTCTCACGAGAAGACCTGCAGCCTCTGGCGCGCCAGGTTGTTGATCCAATGGTGATTGCGGTCCAACCGGACAGCGAATACAAGAACCTCAAGGACCTGCTCGAAGGCAGCAAGGCCAAGCCAGGGACCATCAACGCCACGACAACAGGGCAGATGGGCGGTGAGCATTTTGCTATCGCACAGATTAACGAGGCCACTGGCGCTGAACTGAGCCCGGTGCATTTCTCGGAGGGAGCCTCGCAGGCCTCTACCGCTTTCTTGGGCAAGCACGTTGACGTACTGGTTGGAAATGTCAGTGAGGTGATTGATCTTCAGAAGCAGGGCAAGGCGAAGGTGCTCGGCGTGATGGAATCGGAACGCACTGAAGTCTTGCCGGATGTGCCAACCTTCGTTGAAGAAGGATACGACGTGGTGGCCGCAACCGCCCGCGGTTATGCCGCGCCAGCGGGACTGTCTGAAGAAGTGGCCAAGAAATTGGAATCTGCATTGCAGGCTGCTATCGAAGATGAGTCTGTGGTTTCGAAGATGGACAATCTGGGGCTAACTACCAGCTACCAGGATTCCACGGACTACGGCGAGTTCTGGGCCAAGCAGGAATCCGACTACAAGGCGGTTCTGCCCCTAGTCCAGGCCAAATAGGCCGCGCGAGCGCAACGGGGGATGCTCCTCCACCCCGTCAAGGACCTTGGACAGAAGTACCAACTGCTGTTCAAGGTCCTTTGGCATTGAGAGCTTGGCTCTGATCCAGTGCCGATAATGGATGCGCCGGAAACAGCATTGTTTTAAGAATCTTTTGGTTTCGAGTGGATATTTAACCGAAAGTCCATTATCGTAAATACGGTAATTGTCGATCGCTGAAATTCTTGAAGGGAGATGGCGACGTTGCAGAAAAATGAACAAGGAAAGCAGCATCAGCTGCAAGCCGTCAGCTTCAAGAATCTGAACAGTGGCAAAAGTGAACCCCGCCGACTTGATCGGTCCGGGTTTGAGAAGCCATGTGCGCATCGACTTTTACTCGCCAATAGTGGCGGATAAATTATGCTTTGACCTGCACTTACTCCGATGGAGTGAGGGTAGCTATCGCCAGGTAGGCGAATGCTAGTAGCGGGAAAATGAATCCTTTGGGAGTCGATGAACATGGTTCATTGGCTCCTTTTTTGTTTTCCACTCAATTGTTTTGCATGGGACTAATTGTCGCGCCAAAAAACGAAAATTGCGAAGTATTTATCCGCATTGAATTCCTAAGAGAGGAAAAATAATGAATCGTTCAACAGCGTTCCCGGTAGCCCTGACGGGCAGTCGGGATCGCGTGCAGATGTGGGCTGACGAAGCTGAAGTAGAACAGGCAGCGCTCCAGCAGTTACGCCGTGTTGCTGCGCTGCCCTGGGTACACGGGGTGCGCGTCATGCCCGATGTCCATGTCGGTAAGGGCGCGACGATCGGAAGCGTTATCGCGATGAACCAGGCAGTCTCGCCTTCAGCGGTCGGAGTTGATATCGGGTGCGGCGTGGCGGCAGTGCGCACGAGCATCCGAGCGGACCAGCTGGTGGATCTTGATCTGTTGCGTGCCAGCGTAGAATCCGCGATCCCGGTGGGCTTCAACGCGCATGAAGAGCTGCCAAAGTTGCGTCGCTTCGGTCTGGAAGGCGGCGTGGACAAGCTCTTTGGCAGATTCGAGTCCCTGGACGAGAAGGTGCAGAAGCTGAAGAGCAAGGCCGTTGGGCAGTTAGGAACGCTCGGCGGAGGCAATCACTTCCTGGAATTGTGCCTGGATCAGGAGGACCGCGTGTGGATTACCCTGCATTCCGGTTCGCGCAACATCGGCAAGACCCTGGCCGATCGGCATATCAGTATCGCCAAGTCATTGAGTCACAACCGAGGACTGGTCGACAGGGAACTGGCGGTCTTTCTTGAAGGCACACCACAGATGGATGCCTATAAGCATGACCTGTGGTGGGCACAGGAGTACGCCGCCGCATCGAGGGCACTGATGCTTGCATTGTTCAAGAATGCGGTGGTGAACCACTTCGAGGCACTGCATGTTCAGTTTGATGCTCCGATTAACGTGCACCACAACTACGTGAATGAAGAGCAGATCGATGGGCGGAACCTCTTGGTCACCCGTAAGGGCGCCATTAGGGCTGGTGCCGGTGATCTGGCGTTGATCCCTGGATCGATGGGAACCGGGTCCTATGTTGTACGCGGTCGTGGAAACCCGGGATCGTACTTCTCGGCTTCGCATGGTGCAGGACGACGGATGAGCCGTAGTCAGGCGAAGCGGATGTATTCGGCGAACGATCTTGCCCAGCAGACCACGGGGATCGAATGCCGTAAGGATGCCGGGGTGGTGGATGAGATCCCGCAGCCTACAAGGACATTCACCAGGTTATTGAAGCTCAGAAGGATCTGGTGGAGGTCGTCGGACACTTGCGGACCATCCTGTGCGTCAAGGGTTAGATGCAGGGCGGCGTTGGCACAAACCGTGATACACGGGAAGCCAACGTCGTCCTTCGTCTAGCGCAAAGTGGTGTTAGTGCCCTATCATCATTGAGTCAGGAGTCACAGTCTTGTGGTTTCCGGCGCTCTCAAAAGGGGCGATACCCGTTGCCAAGAAGCAACTGGTAACGGCAGACATATATGGAATTTTCTTCAGCATCATTTTTTGAAAAGAGTCCATAATGTCTAGCGTTTCCGCTGCCATTGCCCACGCCCTTAAACCAGTTGCCCCACAGATCTTCGGACTGATGGGAAACGGCAACGCACACTTCCTTGACGCCGCAGTACGTGCGGGATTTGATTACACCGCCGTCCGCCACGAGTCGGCAGCGGTATCGGCCGCCGATGCGTACTTCCGCATTGCGAACAAACTGGCCATCGCCACCACTACCTACGGTGCAGGTTATACCAACGCCGTCACCGCACTAGCCGAAGCAGCCGCGGCCAAAACTCCGCTTCTTTTTGTCACCGGGGATGCACCCAGCACCGGATTGCGTGCCTGGGATGTGGACCAAGCGGCCATCGATTCGGGAGTTCGAGCGCCTCGCTATGTGGTGGACCGGCACACCCCGGGGAGTATCGCTCTCGAAGCGGCCGCGCATGCACTGCGCGAGCAAACCCCGGTGGTTCTGGCCATTCCCTATGATCTGGCAGCGCTCGAAGCGCCGACAGAAGAACTTCCCGAGTTTGGCTCACTGGCTAGCGCGCCAGCCGTTCCACGGTTAGAGTCCGCCACATTGCGTCAGATCGCGGCGAAGCTCGATGCTTCGCAGCGTACCCATATTCTTTATGGCCGTGGTTCGATTGATGCCGCCGAACAGGTTAAGGCGTTGGCGCAAAAGCTGGATGCCACCACCTCGGGAACCTTGTTGGCCCGTGACCTGTTGGACTACGAGTTCGATTTGGGTATTACCGGGGGCTTTGCCACCGAAGCCAATGCTCGCATCATCGCTCAGGCCGATACCGTGTTGGTCTTGGGAGCTTCCTTGAACCAGTTCACCATGCGCTTTGGTGAGCTCATTAGTCAGTCGGCAACACTGATTCAGATTGATCTGGGGACGGCTGCCACCAACGCTCGCGTGGACTACTTCGCTACCGCCGATGCCCAAAGTGCGGCAGCAGAATTGCTGGACACCGTGAAGGACGCACAAAGCAATTGGTGCGCAGAACTTGATCTCAGTGATCTGCGTAGCCGCCCGGTCGGCGATGATGTCGTCGAAGACGGACTGCTGGATCCGCGTCGTGTGGCTTCAGAATTAGAGAAGATTTTGCCGGCCAATCGAGTCTTGGTGCAAGACGGTGGACACTTTATTGGTTGGGGGCCGATGTACTGGTCGACGACCGGGGCACGTTCGCTGACCTGCGTGGGTACCGCTTACCAGTCCATTGGGTTGGGGATCGCCTCGATGGTGGGCGCCGGTGCTGCAGCCCAAGGACGTACGGTTGTTCTGGCTGCGGGAGACGGCGGGTTCTTAATGGGGTTGGCTGATCTCGAATCCATCATCCGCACCATCGACAGCGGTGTGATCGTGATTTACAACGACTCGGCCTACGGGGCGGAAGTCCATCAATATGGTTCGATTGGCCTGCACGAAGACCCGATGCTGATCCCGACCGTCGACTTTGCGGGCATCGCCAGGTCCATGGGTGCCACAGGTATTCGCGTAGAGAAACTCTCGGATATGACAGGGCTCACGCAATGGGTGGCCGACGGTGCTCGTGGCGTGTGTCTGGTTGATGCCCGCGTATCCACGCGGATCCGTGCCCCTTATATGGAAGAAGTGCTTGCTGCCAACCAGAAAGCGGCCGCGACACTGTCATTACAATCCGATTAAGACGCTGGCAAAACAGTTGGGGTACGGCGTAGGGTTGACCCGTGCGCAAGATTTTAGTCGGAACAGCTAGCCTGAGTTTGGGAGCACTTTTGATCCTCCCGGCAACCGCTGCCTTTGCTGTACCGACTAGCTCTAGTGATCGAGCCGAAGCGCCAACCCAACTGTTTTCGCAGTCTTCTTTGCGTGTGGCTACCATTCAGGCCAACCTCACCGCCGCGTCTTCTGGTGGTTTAGAGGCAAAATTGATGGGTGGAAACAACCTGCAGGCCAATCAGGTGGCCGATAGTATTTCCGCAGCCGATGCCGATGTTGTTGTCCTAACTAATATGGACGCCGAACAGAGTGCAGTAGATACTTTCAAGGATCAGTACCTGAACAACGTTGCAGATAATCGTCTTGACGTTAACTATCCGTATTCTTACCTTGCCGTTGGCTCTAAGGGTATGCAGAGCGGTGCTGATTTGAACTCGGATGGTGTGATCGGCAGTGCCGAAGACGCCTGGGGCCAAGGTGCTTTTGGAGAGCAAGGCTCCGTGGTGGTGCTTTCCAAGTACCCAGTGGACGAAGCGAAGATTACCGCCGTTTCAAAACTTAAATGGCAAGACGTTGAGAACGGGCAGCAGAACCATACTGGTTTATCAGGCGTGCTGGCTGCTTCCATCCCGGTAATGAACACCGGATTATGGGATATTCCCATTGAGTTCCGTGGACAGCAAGTCCATGTGGTCGCCACGCAGACCGAGCCTGAAGGGGAGAATGAAGATTTTTCCCAAGCCCGCCACAATGATGAATTGAAAGTCATTTCAGATTACATTGCCGGAAAGGACTACGTTCTTACCGATAATGGACGCCCAGCTGCCGGCGTAGGCGATGAAAAGTTTGTCGTAGCCGGTGCACTGGATCTTCAGGATTCTTCTGAAAATGGCATAAAGTCATTCCTCAACGGCTTTGCACGTGAGGATGCATTGAACGATTCGGGGAGCTACTTGATCCCTGACTCCTCATGGCAGATTACTGGCCAGGGACGTATCGAACAGAGCGAACCGCTACTAGGTGAAGCAATTCCGGATTCTGGTGAAGAACCGGGATCGCTAATCTGGACCGACGTCGAGTTCTAAGTTCTACCAACTAACTCATTGGGCGCAGTTATCGCCATCTCCAACTGTTCGCGCAGGGCGATCTCCCCTGACTCTTCTGGCAGCTGAAACATTCGGTGAGGCTTTCGGCTGATCATAAGTGCCCGTTGGTTTGTAGCTTTGTATCGACCGGCTTCAGTGGAAGAGATTCCACATGCTTTCGTGGCCGCTGGTAGCCGAGAATAATTCCCGGCAGTATCAAGGTAACTTTCAGGGTCATATAGATAAGCTGGGGGCATCATGAAAAACGATCCAATTTCGATGACTTTCATTGGCAAAGATGGCAAGCCTCGTTCCGGCGTGCAGCAGGCCATTCTGAAGGGCATCGGTGTGCAACGGCCGTTGGTACTGGCGTACATCAAGCGCCTTCGTAAAAAGCACCCGGAAGCAGACACCGCTGAACTGGCTGCCATCGTTGAACGGGACTACCTGCGTATCGCCACCGGATCGGGAGCAGCGGTTGGTGGAACGGCTGCGGTCCCAGCTATCGGCACCGGAGTTGCGCTGGGTCTTTCCGTGGCAGCGACTTTAGGGTTCCTTGAAGCGTCCGCTCTCTATGCTCAAAGCTTGGCAGAACTGCACGGTATTGCTATCGAAAATCCCGACCATTCTCGTGTCTTGGTCATGGGCATCTTGATGGGCGAAGAGGGCAGTTCTATGATTGCCGGATTAACCTCTCAGGCAGCCGGTCGTGGCGGAGGCCCGGTGAAGGGATGGGCTAAGGCCTTCGGTGCTAATAAGCCCACCAGCTTCTACGCGAGTATCCAACGCGCAATGCAGACGAAGTTCTTGCACAAGATCATCGGTACCCAGGCTGCCAGTGTTCTTGGACGTTTGGTTCCGTTTGGTGTTGGCGCGGTCATTGGTGGAGCGGGGAACCGTTACCTTGCCAAACGAGTGATCGAAAACGCCGCCGATGCTTTTGCTGGCATCCCTACGGTGGTGCCAAGCGCTTTGCCGTTGGATGATCCACGGATTCTGGAAGCCGAAATCGTAGAAGAATAGCAAGATAGTCCTCCGCGGAGCGGCTGAAAGCGACCGGGAAGCGTCCGATAAAAATAGTTTTAGCTGTTTTTATCGGACGCTTTTTGGGTTTAAACCGCGAGAAACCGGGGATTAAGGAGCGCGTCGGTCATTAAGTGTGCACGGTCACCCAGAAAAACAAGGTCCCCGATTTGCACCACCCCCAAAACCTGTGTATAGTTTTTCCTTGTCGCCGAGAGCAAAACGGAAGAAATAACCGGATGCAAATCGGAGGCAAAACCCCAGAAAATCAACGGTTTTACACAGGTCACTGTGGAAGAATCATTGAAGAATGGGAACCAAGAATACTGATTCAAATCACAAACAATTGATTTGACTTTCAGAAATTCAC